>ERZ827101.1299-NODE-1299-length-31290-cov-63.623595_pt1 | contig 31290 bp, 36 predicted proteins | sample MGYA00519869_ERZ827101 | MGnify/ENA primary metagenome ERZ827101 (study PRJEB31778, sample SAMEA3449256) | human gut metagenome | biome: human gut; feature: human-associated habitat; material: faeces | place: United Kingdom | collected 2010/2012 ...
TAGCAATTATCAATAAGCTGGAGAAGTATAACGGATGCATCCTGGCAGATTCAGTAGGTTTAGGAAAAACATTCACTGCACTGTCTGTAATAAAGTATTACGAGAATAGGAATAAATCTGTGCTTGTGTTATGCCCTAAGAAGCTGGCGAACAACTGGAATACATATAAATATAATTATATCAACAATCCAATTGCGGCTGATCGTATGCGTTATGATGTTCTGTTCCATACAGACTTAAGCAGAGAGTCAGGAAATTCTAATGGTATGGATCTGGATATGGTAAACTGGGGAAATTATGATCTGGTGGTTATTGATGAATCGCATAACTTCCGTAATGGTGGCAAAATATCCGGTGAGGATGAAAAAGAGAACAGATATCTGAAGCTTCTTAACAAGGTTATACGCAAGGGCGTTAAGACAAAGGTGCTTATGTTATCTGCCACACCGGTAAATAATCGATTTGTAGATTTGAAGAATCAGATTGCTCTTGCTTATGAGGGTGAAAGTCAGCTACTGGATGAAAAGTTGAATACACATAAGAGTATTGATGATATTTTCAAGCAGGCACAGACTGCCTTTAATACATGGAGTAAGTGGGAACCAGAGGATAGAACTACAAGCAAACTTTTAAGAATGCTTGATTTCGACTTCTTTGAACTGCTTGATAGTGTAACGATTGCACGTTCAAGAAAGCATATTCAGAAATATTATGATACATCCGATATAGGAACATTTCCAAAGAGAAATACACCTATATCAAAAAGACCGGGCTTGACAGATTTAAGCAAGGCAATCAATTACAATGAGATATTTGAAGAGCTGAATCTGCTTAGATTATGTATATATACACCAACGGATTATATCCTGCCAAGTAAATTAGCAAAGTATAAGAATGTGTATGATTCAAATCATGTAAGGGGAGGTCTTACACAGTCTGGTCGAGAGCAGGGAATCAGAAGATTGATGTCAATAAACCTTATGAAGAGAATGGAAAGCTCGGTATATTCCTTCAGGCTGACATTAAAACGTATCAACGATCTTATTACCGATACCATAAAGAGCATTGCAGATTTTGAACATGGCTATAATAAATCCACATTGAATTTAAATGACATTACAAATATGGATTTAGATGGGGATGACCAGAATGATGATGTGTTTGCAATTGGAAAGAAAGTAAGAATAGACATTGCAGATATGGATTATAAGTCATGGAGACGCGAGCTGGAAAGAGATAAGGAAATACTGGATTTGCTTCTTGCGATGATTGCAGATATAACACCCGCTCATGATAGCAAATTGCAGACCTTATTTGATGTGATAGATGAAAAGCAGGAACATCCTATCAATACCGGTAATAAGAAAATAATCATATTTACTGCTTTTGCAGATACAGCGAATTATCTGTACGATACAGTAAGTGTGTATGTGAAGAAAAAATATGGATTGAACACAGCAATTATTACAGGTTCAGTAGATGGAAAGACTACGATCAAAGGTTTGAAAACAGACTTAAACACAGTATTAACATGTTTTTCTCCAGTATCTAAGGGAAAAAGTCTGCTATTGCCGAATGAAAAAGCCGAAATAGATATTTTAATAGCAACGGATTGTATATCGGAAGGTCAGAATCTACAGGATTGTGATTATCTGATTAATTATGATATACATTGGAATCCGGTCCGTATTATTCAGAGATTTGGACGAATAGACCGAATTGGAAGTAAAAATGAATGTATCCAGCTTGTAAACTTCTGGCCAAATATTACATTGGATGAATATATTAATCTTAAAGCCAGAGTGGAAACTCGAATGAAAATCGTGGATATGACAGCTACGGGCGATGATAATGTTCTTAGTCCGGAGGAAAAGGGAGATTTAGAGTATCGAAAACAGCAGCTCAAGAGGTTACAGGAGGAAGTGGTAGATATTGAAGATATGTCATCCGGAATATCAATTATGGATCTTGGGTTGAATGAGTTCAGACTGGATTTGCTTGATTATATTAAGACACATCCTGAGATTGAAAAGGCACCGCATGGAATGAATGCTGTGGTAAAAGCAACGGAAGAATTGCCGGCTGGTGTAATATTTGTACTTAGAAATATAAAGAATGAGGTAAACATCAACAGTCAGAACAGGCTGCATCCATTCTATATGGTGTATATGTCAGAAGAAGGAGAGGTAATCATAGATCATCTTTCACCAAAGGAAATGCTGGATTCATTCAGACTTTTATGTAAGGGTAAAAAGGAACCGGATAAAGAATTATGTGCCCAATTCAATGATGAAACAGATGATGGTCGGAAAATGGGAAAATATTCGGATTTGCTTGGAGATGCCATTGCATCCATCATTGAATTGAAAGATGAAAGTGATATAGACAATTTCTTAGGTGGCAGTCAGGTTAGCTTTTTGAGTAATGAGATAAAAGGTTTGAATGACTTTGAACTTATTAGCTTTTTAATTGTTAAATAAAGGAGAATGATATGCTGGGATTACCACAATTAACGGAAACAAGTAAGCAGCTTCCGAAAAAAGCAATTTATACGAAATTTCAAATGAATACAGCAGCAAAAGAAAAAATTGATGCTGATATTTCAAGAATCACGATAGTAAATGAGATTGCTCCCAATAAGGTCAATATTCCTTCCGGAGAGGACGTAAAAAGCTTTTTTGTTTTGCTTGTTTTTCTCAAAAAGAAAGAATATGACAAAAAAACGATAGCAACGCTTTCTAGGTTGATACCGCAGAATATTTTGTTTGTTCTTGAATATGAGAATGAAAGCAGACTTGCTATTTATCATACAAAGGTAATGCAGACAGCGTGGAAACCGACAGAAGAACAAAAGGTTGAACTTAAAGGATTAAATCTGGATACTGTCTGGGAGAATATCGTCATTGCTGTCGGCGGAGTGAATATAGAAAAAGGAAATTCACTTGATGAACAGATAGAGATAAATGAAAAAAAGCAGAAGCTCGAAAAAGAGATTGCAAAACTTGAAAAGCAGGCAAGGGCAGAGAAGCAGCCTAAAAAGAAGTTTGAGCTTGTATCAAAGGTTAGAAATTTGAAAAAGGAATTTGATATGTTATCTGCAAATTAGATAAAAATTTTAAAAATTGGAGGGATTAACGATAGACAACAACAATAATGATAATATTCCAAAAGCTTTACGAAAAAGCATCGAAACAAGTGAAAAATTGCAAGAAAAATTTTCTCCAATATTAGAACAAGAGAAAAAGATGCAACAGCTTGTTGAAGGCGTTAATATTCCGAAATTTGAGGTATCTACACAAGCTTTAGATGCTATGAGAAACATAACTGACAATAGTGCGATGAGGATTGCTCAGGATAATATGAATGTTATGAAGTCAAGAGCATTACAAATGAGCCCAAAAATAAATGCAGCTATTGCATCGGCAAATAATAATGCTTTTAAAAGTATTGGGAAATTAGCAATCAAATCGTCCCTACATAATTATCAATTTGATATTCCAGCAATTAAGATATTGGATGATTTAGGTAAGAATGCAACAGCAAATTTAATTTCGGGTCTTAATACTCTTGTCAATAATTCCGCAATGAGGGAAATACAATCCATTACTTCTAGATTAGGTAAGTGGTTACAAACGATAGATTTTTCTCCATTGACGAGTATACTTGAAAACATTCGGGCAGCAGGTTTTGACCACGATTACAGAGAAGTCAATGATGTATTCTTAAAAGCAATGTTTGATGCCAAGTGGTTTCCTTATGCAGGGTGGATTGCAAGTTTTAGAATTGTCCATGAAATGCTTGAAATATTGAATTCCAGTAGAGCAAGTAAGAACCGTATAAAGAGAATTGATAGACTGATTTTCTCTTATTATGATAAGGATGAAATTGATAACTTTAAACGTAGATGGAGAAAGATGGGATTACCGTCTTATATGATAAGGATTTTAGTTCAAGCTGTTCAAGCATACCATCGTAGAGAATATGCTTTGACAGTAAGTGCTTTATCAACATTGTGGGAAGGAATCATTCAGGAAAAAGTGAATGATAATAGTTACAGAGTAAGTAGAAAAACTCGTGAAAATTTAACTAAGTTGATAGAAGAAAATGAATTTGATAAAATCTTCGCCTCTTTTTGTGAAGAATTTATTTTCTATGATTGCAGAAAAGTTGAAGAAGTTAAACCAGATGTTCCTGGACGTCATGGCATTGCACATTGTTGGTACAATACTTATCCGAATAAGAAAATGGCATTAAATGCGATTTTGTTTACGGATTTTTTATTAAGATTGAAGCCTTTAGAAAAATTGGAGGAAAAAGAAAATGGACAAGCTCAAAATGCAGACAGTTAATAAAGCTGATGAGAATTTTAAGAAGTTAGCGGCAATGTTTCCAAATGCTGTTACTGAAACAATTGATGAAAACGGCGAAGTGGTTCGTGCTATTGATAAGGACGTACTTATGCAGGAGATTTCTTGCAAAGTTGTTGACGGAAATGAAGAACGTTATCAGTTTACTTGGCCTGACAAGAAGAAATCTGTTCTTCTTGCCAATGCCCCTATCAATAAGACTCTGCGTCCTGTTCGAGATGATGAAATGACTCCAACTGGAGCAGATAGTGAGGGAAAACCATATTGTAGTAGTGGTAGTGTGGATTTTGATAATACAGAAAACCTTTATATTGAGGGAGATAATCTTGAAGTATTAAAACTCTTGCAGGAAACATATCTTGGCAAAATCAAGATGATATATATAGATCCACCGTATAACACAGGAAAAGATTTTGTTTATGACGATGATTACTCTCAAACTACAAGTGAATACCTTGCAAATAGCGGTCAATATGATAGGGATGGCAATCGACTTGTTACCAATACTGAGAGTAATGGACGCTTTCATACGGATTGGCTGAATATGATTTATCCGAGACTTCGTATTGCGAAAGACTTACTTGCAGATGATGGGGTAATTATCGTATCTATTGGAGATAAGGAGCTTCGTAACTTGCAGGCAGTAATGGACGAAATATATGGTTCCAATAATCAAGTAGGATGTTTTGTTTGGAGATCAAGAGCGAAACCTACCAATGCAGGAAACGCACGGTTTAGACCGCAGAGGGTTGCAGAATATATTCTTGTGTATTCCAAGGTTGACCCGGAAACACAAATGTATAATGTAATTCCTGCAAAAGAACGTACCTATCCTCATGAAGATGAACTTGGAAAATTCAGAACAACAACAATATTAACTTCTAACAGGGGGACTTTCCGCCGCGAAACTATGAGATTTGAATCTCACGGTTATACACCGAATGAAGATTTTCGCTGGAAAGCAGGAAAAGAAACCATCGATCGTCTTTACGATACTAATCATATGTACATAAACGAAGATGGTACTCCGATGGAGAAAAAATACGCTCAAGAGGAATCTGATCCATTGTATCCTATTTACACTTATATTGACTCTGATTTGAGCGGAACTGCCGAAAGCGGAAAGACAGAGCTGGGCAATCTTGTTGGCAAACAGCATGGTTTTGATACTGTTAAGCCTGTTCAACTGATAAAATACTTACTACAGACTTTTGCCGGTAAAGACGATATTATTCTTGATTTCTTTTCTGGCTCTGCCACTACAGCTCAAGCGGTCATGGAACAAAACGCAGAAGATGCTGGTAGAAGAAAGTTTATTTTGGTTCAAGTTGCAGAGGTATGTGACTCTAACGGAGAGGCATATAAAGCTGGTTTTAAGAACATTTGTGATGTAGGTAAAACAAGGATTATCAAAGCTGGCGAGAAGATTAAAGAAGCCGCTCCTCTTACGACTGTTGGTCTAGACAGCGGCTTTCGAGTTCTGAAATGTGACGCATCCAATATGAAAGAGGTATACTACAACCCTGCTGAATATGAGCCATCTCTTTTTTCGAACCTTGAAGATAATATCAAAGAGGATAGAACTCCGGAAGATTTATTGTTCCAAGTTATGCTTGATTTAGGGGTACTTCTTTCAAGCAAAATCAAGGAAGCTACTATCGCTGGAAAGAGAGTATTCAATGTTGAAGATAATTACTTGATTGCTTGCTTTGATGACAACGTAACTGAAGAAGCGATTACAGGGATTGCAAAACAGAAGCCATATTATTTTGTTATGCGTGACAGCTCAATGGCAAACGATAGTGTCGCAACTAATTTCGAGCAGATTTTTGCTGCATACAGCCCTGACACAGTAAGGAAGGTGCTGTAAAGTGGAAACATTAACAAAAATTGAAGTGGGAACGTTTTTAAAGCTTTTTAACCGAGGCGGTTATGTATTGGATTTTAGTACGAATGACTTTGATGTTTTTACAATGGGAAGCATAGGAATTGCCCTTTGTGATAAGTATAAAATGTCAAAAGGAAAGTCACTGTCAGCATATGTTAATGAAGCTTCCGAAGGAAATGTTATTAAGCTACTAAAAGATTTATTAGATTACTATGAGGAAAATTACGAAAAAGAATATACGCAAGAAACAGATGAGGAAACATATGGATATTTCAGATATAATGCCGAGTACGCTCGTTTGTATAAAAAGTGTCGGGCATATATGGACAGAGTATTGAATGTTACAACACCTCTTGCAACAAATGCTGCTGAGTTACAGGAAAAATTTTCGAGCGAGTATCTTTCTAAGCAGATAGAACTAATGCTGAGAATGCAAAACGAAAATCCAACAGATGCTATCGGAAAAGCAAAAGAACTGATTGAAAGTTGTTGTAAAACAATTTTGGATAATAAAGGTGTGGCTTGGGATAAGAATTGGGATATGAGTAAACTTACGGGTGAAACTTTAAAATTTCTTAATCTTACTCCGAAAAATATTCCAGACTCTGACCCGGTTTCAGAAAATATAAAAGCTGTTCTTGGAAATTTGAGAGGAATAACAACAAAACTTGCTGAAATTAGAAATCCGTATGGTAGTGGACACGGTAAAAGTGCTTCATTTACAGGACTAGAAACAAGACACGCAAAACTAGCGGTTGGATGCAGTATTACTTTTGTTACTTTCCTTTGGGACACTTACGAAGGAGGTCTGACGAATTGAAATTTAATTTTAAGATACAACAATATCAAACGGACGCTGTTGACGCAGTTGTAAAGGTTTTTAATGGGCAGGGCTTTTACGATAAAATCAACTATATTCGTGACCTCGGTAAGATGAAGTCCAAGGATATGCAGATGACACTGGGATTTACAGATGAAGAGATGCAACTGTATGACCCGACAAATGATACCGGATACAAGAATGAACTGGTGGAGCTTTCGGATGAACAGCTTCTCAGTAACATTCAGGCTTTACAGCGTCAGAATAATATTAAGCTTTCAAATTCTCTTGTAAAAGATTTGGGAAGATGCAGCCTTGATATTGAAATGGAAACGGGTACCGGTAAGACATATGTATATATCAAGACGATGTTTGAACTGAATAAAAAGTACGGATGGAGCAAGTTTATCGTGGTTGTTCCGAGTATTGCTATTCGTGAGGGTGTAAAAAAGTCCTTTGAGATTACAGCCGACCATTTTATGGAGCATTATGGCAAAAAGGCTCGTTTCTTCATTTATAACAGTTCAAACCTGAATCAGCTTGATAACTTTTCAAGTAGTTCCGGTATCAATGTAATGATTATCAATACGCAGGCTTTCGCTTCTTCTCTTAAAGAGGATGGACGCAGTAAGGAAGCTCGTATTATTTATTCAAAGCGTGATGAGTTTGGTTCTCGTCGTCCGATTGATGTAATTAAAGCAAATAGACCGATTATTATTCTTGATGAACCGCAGAAGATGGGTGGAGAAGTAACACAAAAAGCATTGAGAAACTTTAATCCGCTTTTTAGCCTTAATTATTCTGCTACACATGCAAAGCACCATAATCTTATTTATGTTCTTGATGCTTTAGACGCATTTAATAAGAAATTGGTTAAGAAGATTGAAGTTAAAGGATTTGAGGTTAAGAATTTCAGAGGTACAGACAGTTATTTGTACCTTGAACAGATTGTGCTTTCAAGTAAGAAACCGCCTATGGCAAAAATTGAACTTGAAATTGGATATAATAAATCCATTAACCGTGAATCCCGTATCCTTGGTGTGGGTGAGGATTTATATTATGTTTCACAAGAGATGGAACAGTACAAAGGCTATACCATTTCTGAAATTGACCCGCTTCGTGGAACAGTAACTTTTACAAACGGAGAAGTTATAAGTACGGGAGATATTGTTGGCGACATATCCGAAAAAGATATGCGTCGCATTCAGATAAGAGAAACAATTCTTTCTCATTTTGAGAAGGAAGAAAAACTCTTTGATAAAGGAATTAAATGTCTGTCATTGTTCTTCATTGATGAAGTTGCAAAGTATCGCCAGTACGATGAAAACGGAGATGAAGTTCTTGGCGAATATGGCAAGATGTTTGAGCAGGAGTACATCAACGTGCTTAATGAATATGTAACATTGCTTGATACTCCGTACCAGAGATATTTAAAATCAACTTGTAGTGATGTAGAAGAAGTACATAAAGGCTATTTCAGTATTGATAAAAAAGGACATGCTATCGACAGTAAAGTAAAGCGTGGCAGTGAGTTCTCCGATGATATTTCGGCATATGACTTGATTTTAAAGAACAAGGAAAGATTGCTTTCTTTTGATGAGCCTACAAGATTTATATTTTCCCACTCGGCACTGCGTGAAGGCTGGGATAATCCGAATGTATTTCAGATTTGTACGCTTAAACATTCCGATAGTAATACTGCAAAACGTCAAGAGGTGGGTCGTGGACTCCGTTTGTGTGTGAATCAGAATGGTAATCGAATGGATGTTGAAAGCTGCGGAGAAACAGTACATGATATTAACGTGTTGACAGTTATTGCAAGTGAAAGTTACAAGACATTTGTTACAGATTTACAGTCTGATATTAAGACTGTACTTTATGACAGACCAACTGTTGCAACAAGTGAATACTTTAAGGGCAAGTATATTAAAGTGGATGATGTTCCTACACTTATAGATGACGAAACTGCAAATGCTATTGAATTTTATCTTATTCAGAATGGCTATGTAGATATGAAGCGTAAAGTAACGGATAAATACCGTCAGGAAATTAAGAGTGGAACTGTCGCAGAACTGCCGGATGAGCTTAAACCAATGGCAGAGGGTATCCATACGCTTATTCAATCTGTATATGATGATAGTATTCTTCAGGATATGTTTACAGATGGTCATGAAACAAAAGTTAAGGATAATCCGCTTAATGATAATTTTGCCAAGAAAGAATTTCAGGCGTTATGGCGAGAAATTAACCACAAGTATGCCTACACAGTTGAGTTCGATAGTGACGAACTGATTAAGAAAGCAATCGCTCATATTGATGAAAAACTTTTTGTTTCTGAACTTCAGTATACAACAACCATTGGTCGTCAAAAAGCAGAAATGAATGAGTATGAGGTTGAGCGTGGTGCTTCATTTACAGGAGAAAAGACAAGGACACAAACGCTGAAACACGCAGAAACAAGTCGGATTAAGTATGACCTTATCGGTAAAGTGGCTGAGGGAACGACGCTTACCCGTAAAACCGTGTCGGCAATCCTGCAGGGAATCAGAGCTGATAAGCTATATATGTTCAAGAATAATCCGGAAGAATTTATTACAAAGGTTATCAGGCTTATCAATGAGCAGAAAGCGACAATGATTGTGGAACATATTTCATATGATACGATTGAAGGAGAATACGATAGCACAATCTTCACAGCCGAAAAGAATACACAGAGTTTTGATAAGGCATTCCTTGCAAAGAAAGCCATTCAGGATTATGTATTTACGGATGGTTCGGCAGAAAAGAGTATTGAGAGAAAATTTGCTGAAGATTTGGATGCAGCAGCAGAAGTATGTGTATATGCAAAACTTCCAAGAACATTCCAAATTCCTACTCCGGTAGGTAATTATTCTCCTGACTGGGCAATCGCATTTTATGAGGGGACAGTTAAACACATATTCTTTGTTGCTGAAACCAAAGGTACAATGGAAACGCTTAATCTCAGACCAATAGAGCAAGCGAAGATTTCTTGTGCTAAAAAGTTGTTTAATGAAATGTCTAACAGTAAGGTGGTTTACCACGATGTTGATAGCTATCAGAGTTTATTAAATATTATGAATGACCCATCGTTGGATAAAAAGGTATGTGAATAACAATTTGATGAATGTAGAAGGAGATTTTATGGCAGATTTTAAATATGAAATAGTTGAACATATTGGCACTCTTTCAGAGAGTGCCAAGGGATGGACAAAGGAACTCAACAGAATTTCATGGAATGGCGGGGAACCAAAGTATGATATCAGAGACTGGGCACCGGAGCACGAGAAAATGGGAAAGGGTGTTACATTGTCTGAGGATGAGATGGCGAAGTTAAAGGAGTTGTTGTAAATATCATTTCAAACTGATATTTAAAAGTGTTTAATGAGATAAAAAATCTGATTTGACAATTATACGATATAGATGCTTAATAATAACATATGCAGTATTTATGCATACTTGTAAATTATGCTTAATTACTGCATAATACTTAAAACGGGGGAACAAATATGTATTATGCAATTATATCTACTGAAATTAATCAAAAGGCTGCAATAGGCGCTGACGGTTCGGCTTTTTATGATGCCAGAGAGATTATAAATTTTTTAGATTTAATAGGAGGACCAAATCATGAGCAAAGTATTAGAAGAAATGAAAACCAGAAGAAGTATTCGCAAATTCAAACCGGACATGATTCCGCAGGACATCCTTGACCGGATAATTGAGGCCGGAACCTTTGCGGCAAACGGCAGAGGTGCACAGAATACCATTATTATTCAGGTGACAAATAAGGAAATAAGGGATGAAATCGCTAAGAGAAATGCCGACATAATGGGAAGTAATACTGATCCATTTTATGGTGCGCCGGTTATTCTTATCGTTCTTGGAAAGAAGGACTGGCCTACACATGTCTATGATGGCAGTCTTGTGATGGGTAATCTCATGCTTGCAGCACATGATCTTGGTATTGGAAGCTGCTGGATTCACCGCGCGAAGGAAGAGTTTGAGTCTGACTGGGGCAAGAAGCTTCTCAAATCACTCGGTATTGAGGATAAGTATGAGGGAATCGGACATTGTGCTCTTGGATATGTCGATGGAGATTATCCTGACGTGATTCCGAGAAAAGAGAATCGTGTATTTTACATATAGTAGATAACCACCATGAATTTTTTATTTGTAGCATTGGGTGGCGCCGTAGGTGCAATGGCCAGATATGCCATCAGTCTTATACCTTTAAAAACTGAGTTTCCTTTTTTGACTTTAATCACCAACGTAGTTTTCTACATTTTCGCTGGAATCCTATAATCTGTTTGAACATAATCACTGCCTGCTTGGGTGCGGATATGTGTTGCTGAGCTGTTTAGGATGTATACTCGGTGTGATGTGTGGTGAAAAACTTGCTGCAATAATCAAGTGACGAGTATCGTGTGGTTTTGCAAATGTGTGTGGTGTGATTCTGAATAGTTACAATACAAATTGATGGGGAGATAAGTGTATATGAGTGAAACGGAAAACAATGAGCTGACTGCCGGGAAGCAATCTAAGGAACCTAGGAGCAATCAAAAGCTAAAGCTTTTGTATCTTGCCAAAATTCTTTTGAATAATACTGATGCTAACCATGATATTACGCTTGATGAGATTTTAAATAAGCTGCATGCATACGATGTCACGGCCGCGAGAAAAAGTCTGTATGATGATATAGCACAGCTGAATGATTTTGGTATCAAAACCCAAAAGACGCAGTATGGCAGGACTGTCCATTATAAGGTGATAGGCAGGGCATTTGAGCTGGCGGAGCTTAAGCTTTTAGTGGATTCTGTTGCGGCTGCCAAGTTCATCACTGAGGAGAAATCCAATGAGCTTATTAAGAAGCTGGAGAGTCTTACAAGCAGACAGGAGGCTGCCACTCTGCAGCGTCAGGTATATGTTGCCGGAAGAGTGAAAACCATGAACAGCGACATCATGAAAAATGTTGATGCCATACACAATGCAATTGCAAATAATTCAAGTCTTTCGTTTCAATATTGCCGGTGGAATACGAAAAAAGAGCTTGAGGTGAAGCATGACGGCGCCAGATATCATGTCAGTCCATGGGGACTGCTGTGGAATGATGGCAATTACTATCTGATTGGATATGACCATGATACACAGGTAAAGGATATTCGTCATTACCGTGTAGACAAGATGAAGAATATCCTGATTGAAAATAAAGTCCGTGAGGGCAGGGAGAAGCTTAAAAAACTTGATATTGCTTCTTATGGCAAATCGAAGTTTGGTATGTACAATGGAGAAGAGATTAAAGCTGAGATACTGTGCAAAAACAGCGCTATAGGTGTCCTGATTGACAGGTTCGGAACCGATGTGACAATTTTAAAGAAGGATGAAGCTCATTCGCGTGTTTTTGTTAAGGTAGCTGATAACAAGCTTTTTATTCATTGGATTATGGCAATGGGGGATAATTTTAAGATAATAGGTCCGGAGAATTTGGTGAAAGAGGTTCATGAGGAGCTTGAAAGACTAACAAAACAATATGAGCATGCAGACTAAATCTTGAAGAAAGTGCCATATTGTACAAATAAAATCTTGAAGAAAGTGCCATATTGGGGAAATAAAATCTTGAAGAGAGGTATACATGAGTATTTTAAACGTAGAGCACCTAAGCCATGGTTTTGGCGACCGTGCTATTTTTGAGGATGTTTCCTTCAGACTGTTGAAGGGCGAGCACATAGGGCTTGTCGGTGCAAACGGTGAGGGAAAATCGACTTTTATGAATATTATCACAGGCAGGCTTATGCCTGATGAGGGCAAAATAGAGTGGGCCAAGAAGGTGCGTGTGGGTTATCTAGACCAGCACACAGCGCTTGAAAAGGGTATGACTATCGGCTCCGTTCTTTCCTCTGCATTTGATTTCCTTTATGATATGGAAAATGAGATGAACGACATATATGCGCGTCTTGGCGATGTGGACGAGGACGAGATGAATAAGCTGATGGAGGAAGCCGGCACGATTCAGGACATGCTTACCATGCATGATTTCTATATGATTGATGCAAAGGTTGAGGAGGTTGCAAGGGCTCTTGGACTTTTAGACCTGGGGCTTGATAAAGACGTTACCGATTTAAGCGGTGGTCAGAGAACCAAAGTGCTGATGGGAAAGCTCCTCTTGGAGAAGCCGGATATTCTGCTTTTGGATGAGCCTACAAACTATCTGGATGTGGAGCATATTGAGTGGCTTAAGCGATATCTGAACGATTATGAGAATGCGTTTATTCTCATTTCGCACGACATACCGTTTCTAAACAGCGTGGTAAATCTCATCTATCACATGGACAACAAGAAGCTCGATAGGTATGTCGGGGATTATGACAAGTTTATGGAAGTCTATGAGATGAAAAAAGCCCAGCTTGAGGCTGCGTACAACAAACAGCAGCAGGAGATTAAAGAGCTGAAAGATTTTGTGGCGAGAAATAAGGCGCGTGTCGCTACAAGGAATATGGCGATGTCACGTCAGAAGAAGCTTGACAAGATGGATGTTATTGAGCTTGCTGCTGAAAAGCCAAAGCCGGAGTTTAACTTTAAGACAGCGCGTACTCCGGGTCGGTATATTTTCCAGACAAATGGACTGGTCATTGGCTATGATGATCCGCTTTCATCTGCTCTCGACCTTGAGATGGAGAGGGGACAAAAGATTGTTCTTACCGGTGCAAACGGCATCGGAAAGACGACATTGCTTAAGAGTATTCTTGGGCTGATAAAGCCGCTTTCAGGAAGTGTTACACTTGGAGATTATCTGGAGATAGGGTACTTTGAGCAGGAGATGGATCAGTCGGTTACAACCACATGTATTGAGGAGATATGGAACGAGTTTCCTGCATTTTCGCAGTACGAGGTGCGAAGCGCGCTTGCCAAGTGTGGCCTGACCACAAAGCATATTGAAAGTCAGGTGCGTGTGTTAAGCGGTGGTGAACAGGCAAAGGTACGCCTGTGCAAGCTGATAAACAGAGAGACAAATATTCTGCTTCTGGATGAGCCTACCAACCATCTGGATGTGGATGCTAAGGATGAGCTGAAGCGTGCCTTGAAGGAATATAAGGGCAGCATACTGATGGTATGCCATGAGCCGGATTTCTATGATGGGCTTGCGACGGATGTGTGGGATTGTTCAAAGTGGACTACGAGATTATAGATTTATAAATTATGAATTAGATATGCATGCCTTTTAAGACATAGATATTTAGAGCAGGAGATGATTTTTATGCATATCAGTATACTTTTAATGGAACAGATAATAGAGCTTTTTATCATGATTTTAATGGGTTTTATTATCGTGAAAGCAGGTATTGTGAAGGATGAGGACAGCAAGGTTTTATCAAAGATTGTGCTGTATCTGATTATACCGTGTGTTATTATCAATGCCTTTCAGGTGGATTACACTTCAAAAACAGTGAGAGGTCTTTTGATTGCATTTGCGGCATCGGTGATTTTGCAGTTAGTTTTGCTGTTTATCATTTCTGCTATGGGCCGGCTTTTCCATATGAACGAGGTGGAGGTCGCATCAGTTTATTATTCAAATTCAGGCAATCTGATTGTTCCGATTGTGACATTTATACTGGGGCAGGAGTGGGTGCTCTACGGCTGTGCTTTCATGAGTGTGCAGCTGGTATTTTTATGGACTCACTGCAAAAAGATTATAAGCCGTGAAAGCTCCTATGACTGGCGAAAGATTGTCCTTAATATCAATATGATTTCCATAGTAATAGGTGTGGTGCTTTTCTTTACAAGGATTCATCTGCCGCAGCTTATCAATGACACAATCGGTTCTGTCGGCAGTATGATTGGACCTGCAAGCATGATTGTGACAGGCATGCTATTTGCAGGGATGGATTTGAAGAAGGTTTTTGCCAACAGAAGGGTGTATTTTGTTACCTTTCTCAGGATGCTTCTGGTTCCGTTGATATCGCTTATTCTTATTAAAATCAGCCATATGGCATATCTTTCTGCAGATGCGCCAAAGATTATGCTTATTGTTTTCTTGGCGGTTATTACGCCTTCGGCATCGACTGTCACACAGATGTGTCAGGTGTATGGCAATGATTCAAGGTATGCCAGCGCAATAAATGTAGTGACAACGCTTTGCGCTGTAGTGACGATGCCGGTTATGGTGCTTTTGTATGAAGAATTTATATAAAAATGAAAAGTCATGAAGCACGTTTTTAAACTAGAAGGTCATCACACAGTCCCTTGTGATTTCATCAAGCGAAGATACACCACACATTTTCATTGTGTCTTCAAGCTCTGTACCGATTTTGTCTATGTATGCACGTACACCATCGGCCTTACCGCCGTATACAGCCGTTACAAACGGTCTTGCGATAAGAACTCCGTCTGCACCCAGTGCAAGGGCTTTAAAGACGTCTGTGCCGCTTCTGATGCCACCATCTACAAGAACCTTAATGCCCGAGCCTTCAAGAGCCTTTACGATGCTTTCAAGTACCTCAGCAGTGGCAGGACACTGATCCAGCACACGTCCACCGTGGTTTGATACAATAATAGCGCTTGCGCCTGCTTCTTTTGCTTTAAGCGCACCCTTTACGGTCATAATTCCCTTTATAATAAATGGGGTTCCGGCCATCTGTATGATATCGCAAAGCTCTGAAACTGTTTTGCTTCCGGCTGGCGGATCAAGATTTTTGAGGAATGGAAGACCGGCTGCATCGATATCCATAGCTACTGCAAATGCGCCTGATTCATGTACCAGCTTCATTTTCTCACGTATGGTCTCAATGTTCCATGGCTTTACGGTAGGTATTCCGGCGCCATCTGCATTTTTGATAGCCTTGGTGGCTGCAACCATGACATTTGGGTCAGTTCCGTCGCCTGTGAAAGCTGCGATACCGTTCTTTGCACAGGCTGACACAAGGATATCGTTGTATGTCACATCATCCAGACAGTCTCCGTAGTGTAGCTGTACCGCACCGACAGGACCTGCAAATACAGGATATTTAAAAGTACGGCCGAAGAGTGTGAGAGAGGTGTCTACAGGCTTATTTTCGGCAATAGTATCCATGTTTACACGGATTTGTTTCCATTTGTCGTAGTTGCGTATGGCTGTGTCTCCGATGCCCTTTGAGCCGGGACCGGGCATCTGGTTTTTGCATGCGCGGCCGTTGCATTCAGGACAGGCCTTGCAGTATTTTCCAAGACGTGGTCTGGCATTTTCGATACATTCTGTATAGTTCATATTTTTCCTCCGAGAGTGAAATCTTTTTAAATTTTATCAATGAGATTATAACACGATAATTTTCTTATGTATACAAAACATATGAAAAGCTCTTGACTTGGAGTGGACTTCAAGTGATATAGTTTCATTGTAACAATCAAAAAGGAGGCGATGTGAGTGACTATCAAGGAAGTGAGTGAGCGTTTTGGTGTGTCTACTGATACACTCAGGTATTATGAACGCATAGGCCTGATTCCACAGATTGCACGGACTGCAGGAGGTATACGCGATTATACCGAATCAGATATCAGCTGGGTGGAGCACACTATATGTATGCGCAATGCCGGAGTTCCGATTGAAGCGCTTATAGAATATATCAGGCTTTTTCAGATGGGAGATGCCACATTTGAAGCGAGGTGTCAGCTTCTCAAGGAGCAATACGAGCAGCTTGATGAGCAAAAAAAACAGATTGAAAACACGATGGAACGCTTACAGTATAAAATTTCTAAATACGAGAATGCGATAAAGACAGGTGAATTGACCTAGAACAAATAGGAGGACAAAATATAATATGTATCTTGAGAAAATTAACGGACCAGAAGATGTAAAGAAAATTAAGATAGATGAACTGCCGGTGCTGGCGCAGGAGATAAGAGATGCCCTTTTGGTAAGAGCAAGTAAGCATGGCGGACATTTTGGACCGAATTTCGGAATGGTAGAGGCGACAATCGCTTTACATTATGTATTTGAATCACCTAAGGATAAAATTGTTTATGATGTATCGCACCAGAGTTATCCTCATAAGATGCTTACGGGGCGTAAGGAAGCGTATTTGTCTGAACAGCACTATGATGATGTGTCAGGCTATACAAATCCAAACGAGAGCGAGCATGATTTCTTTACAGTCGGACATACATCAACGTCGGTCAGTCTGGCTGCAGGTCTTGCAAAGGCAAGGGACTTAAAGGGTGAAAACGGCAATGTGATTGCTGTCATCGGAGACGGCTCATTAAGCGGAGGAGAAGCACTTGAGGGACTTGATTTTGCTGCTGAGCTTCAAAGCAATTTTATTATTATAGTAAATGACAACGATATGTCGATTGCTGAAAATCATGGAGGTCTCTATCAGAATCTTGCTCTGCTTCGAAAGACTGACGGTCAGGCAGAATGCAATCTGTTTAAGGCTATGGGACTTGACTATGTGTATGTGGACAGGGGCAACGATGTTGCAGCTCTTATTAAGGCATTTAAAGAGGTCAAGGACAGCACTAAACCGGTTGTAGTGCATATAAACACACTTAAGGGCAAGGGTTATGCCCCTGCAGAAAAATGCAAGGAGCAGTGGCATTACAGCGGTCCATTCGATATAGAAACAGGAAAGCCTCTATTTGACAATGTGGAAGAGGATTATTCTTCTGTGACCTGTGAATATCTGCTTGAAAAGATGAAAAATGATTCTTCTGTTGTTGCAATTACTTCCGGTACGCCGACTGTTATGGGTTTTACAGAGGATAAGAGAAAAGAAGCTGGCAGTCAGTTTGTCGATGTAGGTATTGCAGAGGAGACTGCAGTGGCACTGGCATCAGGTGTCGCAGTAAATGGTGGTAAACCATTTTATGGTGTATACAGTTCGTTTGTACAGAGAACCTTTGACCAGGTATCACAGGATGTCTGCATCAATAACAGTCCGATTACAATGGTAATATATCAGGGTTCCGTATATGGAATGAATGACGTTACACACTTAGGCTTTCAGGATATTCCGATGCTTTCAAATATTCCAAATCTGGTATATCTGGCACCGGCAACAAAGGAAGAGTATCTGGCCATGCTCGACTGGAGTATGGAGCAGACATCTTATCCGGTTGCAATAAAGCTGCCGGGCGGACCGATGATTTCAGATGGTTCAAGGGTGACAAAGGATTTTGGCAGACTCAACAGATATGAGGTGGTTCAGACAGGAGAAAAGATTGCGATTATCGGTCTGGGAACCTTCTTTGAACTGGCAAAGGAGGCTGCGAAACTTCTTAAAGAAGAAGCCAAAATCAATGCAACTGTAATCAATCCGTATTACATCACCGGATTGGATGAGGCGCTTTTGACTAAGCTTAAGCAAAATCATGATACTGTTATTACTTTAGAGGATGGTATTTTAGATGGCGGCTTTGGTGAAAAAATCGCACGATTCTATGGTGCAAGCAATATGAAAGTGATGAATTATGGATTGAAGAAGGAATTTCTTGACAGGTATGATGTGGATGCTGTACTGAAGGAGAATCATCTGACTGCAGAGCAGATTGTGGAGGATGTGTTATCTATTTCATAATAAAATCATAAATTTTAGATATAAAAAGACGATTGATTTTTCAACCGTCTTTTTGTGTTTAATAATATAAAATAGCGGAGCAGTACTAATTTTTAGCGGTACACATTTATTCGCTAAATCTACGGCATGTTTAGCGAAAACGTTTTTCGACTGGTTCGCAAGGAGAAAATCAGGGAAGTGGTAGTTGATATCGTCCGACATTCATTCTCCAGTCGGAGGACGATTGGTTATCAACTATTTGCTAAATAGAAGGTTTGGCGAATAAATGACGATATTTTTTCCGCGGATTAAATTGGTTAAATAGTCTTGGTTTAAGTACCAGTAAGGGGGCTATGTAAAGTAACTAATTTATTCCGCTGTTTTTTTTATAGGGTGATTCACATGGAAAATAAAGAATATTATTCAAATTTTTTTAAAAATATAATTAGGGATCGTAAAAATGTAAAAAATTATGAAACTAATTATCAGAATACTTGTTATACTGCTTGTTTGGAGCGTGGCGATGATTATGACGATGAAATACACCGGGAATTAGGTTATCAGTTGGAAGCAAGTAAAGATATATATATATCTGATTTAGAATGTTTTGTTTTATTTTTTTGTAGTCGAAACAATATTGATTTTAATTTTGAAGATTGAATTTTTATGGTCAGGAGGATTAAAAATGATTAAAGTATTTGAGTGTTTAGGTGTTCAGACTTTCGAGAAGGATGGAAAAAAAGGAACTAATATATATTACAGTGAGTCTTTTGATGATTCTGAAAAGAATTGTTCCGGTGTTAAGTGCAATCACTTGTTTACCTACAAGAATATTACGGTACCAAAACCGGGTGAAAGATTTAAGGCTATGTATTCGCTTGGCTTTGACTTTAAGAACCAGCGTAATATACCGATCCTGGAGGAGGTCTGCATAGTTCCTTTCAATAAATAGCGTGAATTACCTTTTGGTACTTTACATAATAACATGGTTGCCGGACTTCGGTTCGGCAGCTCCCCTAAAAAGGAGATATAATGAGTGAAGATAGTATATATAATACAGAGACAGTTTCAGAGACTGCTCCGGAGACTCAATCGTCTGATAATCAAGTTAATAGTGATTATATCGCACTTGGTCTAGTGGGTGTGTTTCTTCTTGGTTGTTTGGTTGGTCTTTTCGTTTTTCGTGTATTTAGTTCGAGGTGGCATACTTGATTAATAATGAGATTTTCAACAATTTTTTTGAGGTTGGCATAATTGGGATTGCAACCGGATTTAGCATTGGCTTTATATCGTGGGGCTTCGGCTTTGCGATTTATAGTATAATTAAATGGTTTAAAATGGCCTAGCAACATCAGGCCGGAAAGGAATAGGGTTAATGGATATGGAGAGTATTTCTACAGCTATGAGCACTGCTTTCGGTAATGTTCAGACAAATGTAACTTCAATGATCACAACCTGTGCACCTTATGCACTCGGTATCATTGGAACAGTCCTCGCCGTAACAATCGGCATCAAGGTATTCAAGAAGCTTACTGCTCAGGCCTAGTAATCGTGTATACCACTCGGAGAGTGGGCAGAAATGCCCGCTCTTTTATTTTTTTAGAAAAGGGGGTTAATTCTATGACTAAATTAAAAAAACGTGCTACAGCCTTGTTATTAGGCTCTGTAACGTTCTTTATGGCCTTGGCTATGCCTTATAACACAACACGTGTATATGCTGCTGATGTGGCTTTTTCGTGGGTTGTTAATGAGTCATCCAATACTATATTGAATTGGATATTGTTATATCTTGGTATATCTGTGGCACCAGAGGTTATTTCTGAGGGAAAAGTATTTGACAAAACTGGTCAATTTGCAATGGATTTTTGTAATGAATTTTTTGGCGATACCTTTGAGCAGTGGTATGTTTCCAATGGTTTTAGTGAAGATATAGGTACGTTTAAGCGTGAGTTTAATGATATATTAACTCAGGATTTTGATGCTGCTAAATATGTTGCCGGAGATGTAAAAAGTTCTGTATTAGATATAGTTAATTCTTATTTAACTAGTGGTGTTTGTTCTGATATGAGTTTGTTTGATACTTTCGATTTTGGTCATTATGCATCTAATTGTTTAGAATTAAATCAAACATATAATTTATATTTTAAAATGGGCTCTTATGATTCTTATGGTAAACCGTATATTAATACTGTTTATGGTAATGATGCATATAGGGTTACTTCAAGCGATGTTAGTCAAGGTAGTTTTTATTGCTTTAATGTTTTTTGTCAAAATTCTGATTCTACATATAATGCTTATTGTTTGGAAACTGCACCTTTTAAATTTTCTAATGCTACTGAGTTTTTTAATGGGATTTATTATCATGTTACTGATTGGACAAGCTCTATTAATTTAAAGTCTTTTTATTTTGAGTCAAGTTTGCCTAGTATGCGTGTTAATTCTAAAATTATAGATTCTTTATCTGCATTGACTAAAGAGGGTTCTTTTTGGGATATTTTTTCGTCTTTGATTAATGATAGAGCTTTTTTTCCTAATATTGATATTCCGGATATTGCCGGGAAAGACTATGCATATGATTTAGTTGGTTGGCCTGAAGCGTGGGATATTGATAAACCGGATGTGAAGCCGTGGGATGGTGTCGATTCTCTTCCTATTCCCGGAGATGTAGTATTAGGGGATTCAATTCCCGGGGTGATTGATTTTCCGGATGTTATACAGAAAATAATTGACGGCACAATTCCTTGGCCGGATGTTATTGGGTCTGTTCGTGACATTGATATTCCTGGTCCTGATCCTGGTCCGGATGAACCGGATAAGAAGCCTGAGCCTGATCCTGATCCGGAGCTACCGGAGATTCCGGCTGTACTTCCTCAAGGTGTAACAGACAAGTTAAAAGATTTAAGTGGTAAGTTTCCTTTCTGCATTCCGTTTGATTTAGTGAATTGTTTTAAATCTTTTGGTTCTAATGAAGCTGCGGAAGCTCCTAAGTGGGATTTGACTTTTAGTATTCCTGGGACAAATAAGGATTATGAATTTAGTGTTGATTTGTCAATGTTTGATAAGTATATTCCAATTTTCCGTTCAGGAGTTTTAATTCTCTTTTTAATTGGTCTAATGATTGTGACTCGTAAATTGATTGGTTGGCAAGTTAAGAATTAGTGAGGTGATTTTTTATGTCTAAAGCTGTATATGCGTTAATTAGTCAGTTAGTTATTAATAGTTTAATTCTTATAGTTCTTGCAGTTGCTTGTAATTTTCTTCCTGACAGTCCTTTTAAGTCTTATCTTAATGGTGGTGTGCTTTCTTCACTTCAGTCATATATGAAGTATATTAATTGGTTTTTGCCTGTAAAAGAGGTTATATCTGTATTAGAACTGTGGGTTGCTTGTGTTTTGCAATATTTTCTTTGGGAGTTTATCCAAAAGTGTATGAATGCTGTATCTTCTAATAGCTCTACCAGCGGATTAACTTCTGTTGGAAAGTAAGGGGGTATTTTTTAAATGATTACATTGTATTCAGGGACTCCGGGCGCAGGTAAGTCTTTGCACTTGGCTACTCGTTTATATCATTGGATGCAGTTTAAGGATGCTCCGATAATTGGCAATTTTGCAACCAATTTTAGCTCTATAAAAAAGCGTAAGGGCTTTTATATTTTTATGGATAATAGCGAATTGACTCCGGATAAACTTATTAAATTTAGTCAATATTACAGTCAAATTAAGGGTAGAAGAGTAAAAGAGGGTGAAATTTTACTTGTCATTGATGAGTGCCAGATACTCTTTAATTCAAGAGACTGGGGGCAGAAGAACCGGGCGCAGTGGTGTGCGTTTTTTACTCAGCATAGAAAATTAGGCTATGAAGTGGTTTTAGTAGCTCAGTTTGACCGGATGTTAGATAGACAGATTAGAAGCCTGATTGAATATGAGTGGATTCATAGGAAAGTTTCAAATTTCGGTGTTCAGGGTAAATTGATATCTGCCTTTTGTGGCGGTAAGCTCTTTGTTGCTGTCAAAGTTTGGTATCCGATGAAGGAAAAGGTAGGCAGTGAATTTTATATGTATCGTAAACGATATGCTGATATATACGATACATATGCGCTTTTTACTGTGCCGGATTGTTAGTGCATGGGTGTTATGCGGAGAGGGGTTCGGGGGTTCCCTTGCCGCGTGACACCCTCGCACTTCGGGCTTGACAGTAGGGGCACAGATGATAGGCTTTCTGCTCCTGGTCTGCTGTTTTTTCAAGCGACCAGGCGCAGACAGAATAGCTTCTGTGCGGGTTCATGCTGTCAAGTTCGTAATTGCGTGGGTGACCATTTTTTTTTGGTCTTATGTAATTGTTTTACAAGGCTATTGTGATTCGTCTGCATCATTTTTTTTACTCCCCTTCGAGGGGGTGGGGGTGACTCTAATCCGTCCTTGTCCGGAGGGGTTTAAGACATCCTCGGTGGATGTCACTGACGGATTGGTCTGGGAACTCGGGCAGACCTGCGCTAGCTGCTAGGAATGGTACCATAATAATTTACAACTTAATAATCATGGTGGGAAAAATTCAAAATCCACCTATTCCAATGGGTGGATTTTGTTTCATTTTTGAACACATTAATATATTTTTTAATAGGGAGATTCTATGGAATATTATTATTTTAGAGAAGATAAGTATAATAATATTCACTCAGTAGATAATGTTATTATTACTTATTTTTTAACTTGTACTTTAGATTTTGCATTAGGACATTTAAAAATGATTTCTGATTGTTCTACTAATTATTGGGAAAAGTTAAACGTTTCAAGGTGTTCACGTTATTGTTATTATAATAATATAATTCATTTTGATGATGGTATTTTTTTAAAGCTTGGTAAATATGGGATGTGGCTTGAGGATTTAAAAAAATTTGAATTGTTACCAAAATTTCAGCTCGAGGTTAATCCCAATAAGCATTTTAAAAAGGATTCATTTAAACGAATAATTGATTTTATCGAACATTTTTGTTCGTCCGGCAATTTAGATAAATATGATTATGCTATCGATTTTCCGGGAAAGACTGTTGATGATATACAGATTTTTTCATCACGTAAAGAAAAAGGTTTGTATAAAGGCACTAAATACCGAGGCCAGCGTAATAAGAATGGCTACTGTAAAATATACGACAAAGGAAAGGAACAGAAAACAGATGATATTATTACTCGAGTGGAGCATACGTGTTGTAGAGATTGTGCTTTGTCTTTTGAAAAATTATATATATCTGATTCCGGCAATACTGCCGATTTGTCTAACATTAGTGCTTCTCGTAGATTATTGGTTAAATCAATTATACGACTTCGAGAAAATGGGATAGAGTATCAGGATTTATTGGACGGGCTTGACAGAGCTACTAAGATGCGTATTATGCCATATATTAGCAATACAAATTATACTCTTTATGAGTATGATTTAAATATACTTGATGATTTATTAAGTAATATGAGCGTTCTTTTTCATTTTGATTACACTGATTCTAATGGCTTGATGATGTTTGATGATACGTTGGAAGATTTACCTTTTGATTAATGTTTTTTTAGCTGCTATATGATTCGTTAGCATCATATTTTTTCCCTCCCCCCTGCGCTCAGCTCTCCAGGAGCGATAGAACATGCATTACCGTTTTATCGCTCCTGGAGAGCTGAGCGCAGGGGGGAGGGCTTTCTTTTTATCTGTTTAAAATACCTTTAGTACTTAAAATAAAATTGTAAATGCCTGATAAATCTATTCTATGGTCACGAAGCAGCAAGAAAAAAATAACTATTGCAATTACTAAGATGTATTTCCACAGTGGTTCTTTTTGCTTTTTCCGGTTGTCCTTCGGTTTGATGTGGTATATTTTACTCATTGGTTCAGCTCCCTTTTTTAGATTGTAATTTGTTAAACTGTAACAATTTTAGCACATCAGCTCATAGGTTTAAATTGGTAAAATCTAACAAACATTTATTCGCGGTATTGACATATCTAAAAAATTGAGTATTATGATAATTGTTTAATCAATTTAATCGTACTGCAAGCGGAGCGGTACTAATTTTTTAGCGGTACACATTTATTCGCTAAATCTAAGTTTAACGAATAAATGACGAGTAAAATATAAATCGCTCTTATCGAACGACATAGTACATTTTAAATTGATGCAATCCGTATTCATTTGACTTGATAATAGATTAATACAAGAACAGTTGTTTGTAAAGAAAAATTTATATTTTTGTGAAATATGCACAAAAAAAGGCTCTGAACCAACGTGGATCAGAGCCAATATAATTTGTTATTTTGTGCATTTTGTTGTAGTGCTGCGCGCTGGCAAGCCTGAGCGCGAAGCACTACACGAACAATCTAAGGTTCACTATCAAGAAACCTAACAATTTCATCAGTTTCACGAGAAGCAGAATTTTCTACTTGATATTCTTCAAGCTTTGAAATTCTATCGTTAAGTTGATAAATTGAATATAGACAACCAACCAAACCAACAACACACAAGAAAATAATAAAATCCTTACAATAATCTTTTTTCATAGTAAAACCGCCTTTTTTTATTTTCGATTTTACACTATTTCAACAACTTTTTCAAGCGCCTACTTCTATGCGTAATCTGGTCATTATCTGGATTCATATCACCACGCATCTGCAATATTTCTTCTTCACTCATCATGTCACCATCATCAACAGACTTTTTGAGCTTATCAACTACCGCCAAAGTATCATAAGCATTGTAATCTTTATCTTTAATAAGGAATCCAGTACGCTTGCGAGGTTTAATGAGAGTCGGATTAGATGCATATTCTACCTCATCCGCGTCATATTCATTCTGAATCAAAAAGCGCCAAATCTTCTCACAATTAATACACTTTTGAGTTACAGAACGCATAAGGGCATCAGTCAACTTAAATTTCTGCGAACTATACATAAATGATATATGATAATGCCTTGATGTTATCAACGTATTCAAAAATGAAGCATCTATGTTATTCTTGAAGTTTCTGCTATTAAGCTGCGCAGAAGCTTCATCTAGTACCACTATTACTACTGTCCTTGTATTATTTTTTAAGTCAATATCTTTATTTTTGTATGCGCAGCAAACGACCTGCGACAGACTGGCAAGTGGTTCATATGGAATTGACTTAAAATCAACATTACTAATCACATGTATTTTTTGTCGAACAAATTTTTTCCGACCTCTATCCCAGACCATTTTATTATTATACTTGTTAAAAATAATGGTCACATAATGAACAATAGATAGCGTTTTACCACCGCCAAAATGTGCACAGTAACAATTTAAAAGCCCCGCTTCATAGAAATTATATCCCTTATGTATAACCCAAAAATAGAAATCTTTTACCGCATAAACGATTGTACTTACTGGATGCAGGCAAACAATTCTAAAAATGACCGATAGCCACAGTAACAGCAGGGCACCAAGAAAAATTAAAAATCCCATTACTTCATACCCCCAAGAAATCCGCAGACCGTAGCGAACAATTCAAGCGAAATCATAACCACAATAAGCCTAACCATAACATATACATCTAACGTTGTAGACGTACCAACTATAAGATTAACAATAGCATCCATTATTTTCTAACCCCCTTTAACGAATGAGTGCGCCAAGACTTCATGCACGACCAACAAAAGCTGAACACCACAATAAACATGATTATATGTACATCATTAGCAATCGCATCTAAATTTGATGTATAATCTACAGTCTGAACAGTAGAACCAACCGCAGGAAGCGAGTTGTCAACCGCGACAACCTCCGTATTATCTTCTTTAATATCCTGCGTAATACTTTCTTCATCTTGCGCATTCAACACCTCACTATTTTCAATTAATTCCGTATCTGGTACAGCTTCATATATTTCAGTTGTATCAACAGTCATTCAAACAACCCCCTTACAAACTTGACAATCAATATAGCTGCAAGTGAAAAAACAATTACCTGCGCTATAGTAGGCTGAACACTACCCGACCACGGCACACGCATATTTAGCACTTTAATAATAAGCACACATACATTTTGGTATATATCGTACAACATAACTACCCCCTAATGAATTTAACGACTAAAAGCACAATAAGGAGCGCAAAGCCAATAGCCACAACATCAAGGCACCAAGAGGGCAAGAATGAGAATATATCAGCTATCATTTTAGGAACGTTACCAATACCTTTTATGAATTCTTCTAACTTGTCAAAGGTTGAATTACTGCCACCAGATGCATCTTGAATATCTTTATTATCCTGCTTTTCTTCTGCTTTCTGCACATTGTCTTTCGCATCTTCTGGAGTATCACCCCACCCAGTAATTTCAGAAGTATCCTTAGATTTATCATACCCACCGTCAGAATCAGAAACAAAATTATCATTATCATCAACCGAATCAGATGTATATTTACCCTTATTTTTAGAAGAATTATATAATTTAACCCATGCACCATATTTATTATCTTGAGAAACTATACGCAGATACCATATCGGTTCATATTGATAGTTTGCATAAGTTGTCATTTTTTCAAACACATTAGGCTTGTGTGCATTATCTGTTTTATCCTTTTCAACAATATCATTCGCATTTTTCCAGTCAATCCACGTATATTCAGAACGTTCAAGACCTTTTATATTATTTTCTGCATTCCAATCCTTAACAAATGTTTTATGCCCCTTATCTTCACTCTTTATGTTTCCACTCTTATCTTGCCATGCATACGTTCCATACAGTTGTACTTTATACCCCCCCTTTGATAAGTCAATACCAGTAGTTGTAGAGGAACTATATACAATAACCTTGTCTTGATTAATTTTAGCTAAGTCCGCATTTTCATCAGCATCAATAAGCTCTTTTCGATTAGTAAAATATGTTTCCATCTGAACGTTATCAAGCACACCAATATCAGAATATGATTGAATTTTAGGTTTATAAGAATTACCATTAACAACAGAATCAGAACTACCACCAGATAGAACCTTTAGCAATTCATTCCAACATTTATCGTAAGTCGGAGCCGTTACAACATAATCACAATTTGAACTAACATAATTAAGAACATCAGAACTATTAGAGTGTGTAGTAGCAGTGCCAATAACATATTCATAATCGCCATATTTACGATAAGTTTGACCATAACCAAAATCAGAACGAATAATTATATTACCATTTTTTGAAACAGTAAATTTTGTATTATCATGAAAGTTAGCAGAAACAGTACCAGTTCTTGAAACAAAGCCATAATCAAGACCATCACTACCAATTTTAAAAGCATATGAATATACAGGATAATCAGACTGCACAGAACACGACATAGATGCTGCATAATTACCAGTTAAATCTTTATCAGAGCTTTTATTTGTCCATTCAATATTTATAACTTTAACATATGTTTGAGTATCAGCAAGAACAGCCTGCACAGGCATCAGAACAGACACCGCCATAACGAGCAAACACACAAAAGAAACCATTCTCCGATTAAAACGAATATTTCCATATTTTTTCATACGTCCTCACTTTCTTATAAATCGGTTTTATGCTACACAGAACCACTCAAACAATCGTGGATCTGCGCAGTATAAAACGTTTTTTGTAATATCATTGTAACAATTCGCAACGTGTAACAAGTATCATTTTTTATGATACAAAAAAGGAGCGAGGACATAAGCCCCGCCCCTAAGGGAATTAATTGAGATTACTTTTTTAACTTTCTTACAACACCAATAGCAATTCCAACTACACCTGCACAGAAAAATACCATGAGTGTAGAGTTTCCAGTAATAGTTGTAATAACAGTGCTTACAACTTCCATAAGTGAACCAACCGCATTTGTCATACCATTTGTGCCTGCCTCTGCTAATAACATAGACATTCTCCTTTCTTTTTTTATTTTATAGTAATATCGGATATGTAAGCCTTGCCACTATATCCGCAACCATAAGCTACTACACATTCACGACCAATAACACTATCAGTTATCTTGTCCGCCAAGTCCTCATATACAAAGAGCTTTTCGACAGACTTGCCATGAACTCCGTTCACGCTATCATTTTCCGTGAAAACAACAGCTCCTTTTGTCTTTTTCATTGGTATAAAACCTACAATTTTAATCATTCTTTTTTTCCTCACTTTCAAATCTTTCAATATCTTCTGATACCCCTAGACACCCAAGCGTTGGAGCATATTTATTTAAAACATCTCTTATATCTGGAAGCACTACCGCTTCAAAGAGAAGTTTCTGTTCCATTGTGTCAAAATGCGTATAGATTGCTACCGGCATCCCGACAATTACTTTTTGTGAATCAACGTTCTTATTTACTTTTTCCATCTTCTTTTTCCTCGCTTTCATTGTTGATTTGATATATCTGATAGATAGCCTTTTTAAAGCCATCCACAACAGATTCATATTTAAAATCATAACCATGATTTTTTGCGATTTCCTGCACCATATACTTTAACCATTCATCATTATTGAACGTCATTTGAGCGTATCTATCACAATCATATGGAGATAGCAACAGTTCTAATTCAATAGGCTCGTGCAGGTTCTTTGACGCTATGTACCGGTGCTTTCCTTTGAGGTCAGTACATATATCTTTAGTCACGTATTTCGTTATATAGTTTGTAGCTTTGTAGGAGTCGTTTATCTTAGTTGCAGTAGACCACCCATAGTTCCAACCGCCAAGATTGTAAATCGTTGGATATGACTTGTTTTTGTCGGTTCTGGTTACTGCATTTTTTCCAATTGCCACTCTTCCAGAATCAACAAATTTCATGATTCCACAGTTTGCAACAAGTCCATGAAAATGATATGCACCATCTTTATGCTTTTCGGGAACAAAGATATATGCTAAATCTTGAGCATACCTAGAACGCTGATTATTGAGCCATTTACGACACTTATTTAGACAAGAATTATAATCATACCTATCAGTTTTAGTGCCGTCATACGTCAGCGTAATGAAGTATTCCCACGTCTCTGACCTTGCTAAATCATGTATCTTATTTTTTGAACGTGTGACTGAAACTCTTTGCGAGTGCGCTCTTCTCTGCGCTTCAATCTCTGTTGACTCAAACTCTTTTATCTTTTCAATCTTTTCAGTAAATGGATTATAAATATATCCGTCCTGCGACTCTTGAAGCCTACGTTCTATACGTTCATTCTCAACATAAGATTTAAAATCGTCTGGTACATAATTAATACCATCAGGGTAAATAGAAAACTTTACTTCCCCATTATGAAATTCTTGTATCTTGACGTTATAGCCAACCATTTTTAATTAAAATGAGTGCAAAGTGTTGCCATTGTCAAGTAGGCAACACCCTCTACGCTATCGTGAATATTTCTCATTTAAGACCTCCTAAAACGTCCACATAACTATCATCAAATGCTTTTAAAAACATTTCAGCAATTTCTTCTTCGTATCTACCACACATACCTTTACAATCAATATCTGCAATAACCCTTGAAAAGAAATCTTTGAATTTGTCAGAAATATAATCTCGTTCGAAATCTTTAGGTATTTCAATTAATACTTTCATTTTCAGACCTCCTAAGGTGTACCCCCTCGCTCTTGTCGGGCGATAAAAACGTGGAGAGTGTTTCTATCGCCCTCCAAGAGCGAGCAGGCAGGGGGGGAGGGAAAATAATTGATACAGACGATTCATATATCAAGCATCAAACGACATATATTAATGCCCAGGGGACCATTCCTAATCCCCAGCGTGTTACTTCTAAGTGCCAAAAAGCAGGCACTAAGAAGAACAATCGCGCCCCCTTCCCCGAAATCCAAGGGGGCTATATGATACGAACTGTTATAATAAAGCGCTCACCGAACGACATAAGTCCATAGAAAAATGATGCAGACGCTTCATATATCAGCTTATCAAACGACATTAATCAAAAGGCAATTCCTCATCATCATCAAACAAATCTTTATCAATAACACAAAATTCATGAATATAATGTGTTCTCAAAGCTTCAACAACATCACAAACATCATGCATTAAAGCATTAGGAAACCGACCAGACATGTAATAGAAAATATATCCATTGATAACAAAATCTAATGGGTTGTCTGCATGGTGCTTATCAATATAGTGCTTTGCTTCAACAAACATCTCAAAATTAGTACTTTTTTCCATTTTTCTTCTTTCCTCTACTTTCTTTTTAATTCTACTCTTTGACTTTTGTAAACAAGGGGATTCCCACCCTTCGGGGACAATCCCCCAAGCTCAAAATTGTCTTGAGTCGTGGCGCGTCAAGGCTAAAATGCACTGCTCACGCAGGCCTTGACTCGTTGCAACTCTTTCTTTAAATGCACAAAAAAAAGTGCAATCCGTAAGACAAACTCACGAATTGCACTTTATTTTAAAATGCACTATATTTAATTAAAATGATGCTTACCAATGCTTGAAGCCTGCGAGAACAGGAACACAGCAGAAAAAAGAATCGTGTCATCTATTCGTCAAACAAGTATTTCACAAATAGTTGACGAGCAAGCGCCCTCCGACGGGAGAATGGATGTCGGGCGCTGTCAACTACCGCTTCCCCGATTTTCGACCTGCAGACCGGTCGAAAAACGCTTTCGTGAAACATATATCAGTTGCTTAATTGTAATCCAAGATTCCATACCCGCTATCTTGGATAAGTGTAAAAGTTA
>ERZ827101.1302-NODE-1302-length-31255-cov-28.023974_pt1 | contig 31255 bp, 23 predicted proteins | sample MGYA00519869_ERZ827101 | MGnify/ENA primary metagenome ERZ827101 (study PRJEB31778, sample SAMEA3449256) | human gut metagenome | biome: human gut; feature: human-associated habitat; material: faeces | place: United Kingdom | collected 2010/2012 ...
GTAAATAAGCGGTTTTATTTGCACTTGTTTAGCTCTTGTTTTCATTTTAGGGCTTAACTTTATAAATCTGGAAAATTCATAAACTATACAATAAACCAAATTGAAATATTACATGAAATTTCCCAAACGGTCTGTTCCTAGATATTTATTGAATACATCATCAATAGATATAGTATCCTTTGCTATTTCACGTTGCAAAACTCCTATCCTATTCTCATCTGACAGCCCTTCTATTTTTGTCCAACCACGAGGAAATCCTAATTCTTCTTCTATATCTTCTATCGTATTCTTTTTTGTGGAAATGACATAGTTAAAGCGAAGTACTGGGTCAATAATGTACCCAAAATTTTGCAAGCACTCTCTAATTATTTTCAAAAGAACAATCATATATTGTCGACAAGTCTCAAAAACTTCTCCGGTAGGAGTCTCAAGTTGATCTTTCCCTGGAATTTGAGTAAAAAAGAATCCTCCTAAAGAATGCGAAGAATTAAATAACAATGTACGTATAGGATATTCTCCTTCATGTAAAATATAATTTCTAACTTCCAGCAAGTATAATGCTATCGGATCTTCTTTAAGCTTTTGCTGTTGCAGTTTATACCATTCTTCAAAGTCAGCAATTCCTTTCATTGCTACTTGCATAGCAAAAGTAATACTCCGCGCCGCACTCAAATATGCGCTTAAATAATAGATGATTTCTGGACCTTTGGTAACCTCAAGGCATCTCAAGAAAAAATCACTTTCTTTTATTTTATTCTCTACTGATTGAAATGACCTCATAAGTTATTAATATCTTATATATCAACCGAATAACTTCCATATTATATCATATTTATTCATTAAAAAAATCAAAAGATTTCTAACATATCAGAATACCAAAATTCATAATACGAAGCAGTATCAAAACTTAATAAACGCCATGAATAAGATATTGTTTTAAGTCTTTTCTGACTCTCTCTTTGTTACATCTGTTATCATATGATCGTTCTCAGTTTGAGAATCATAATTATCCATAACATCAAAACGTAAACTTTTCAAGACATCCATACAATCACGCATTGAAATATGAACATCATATTTTTCTTTAAGATATTTCATTATCGTCTGTATAGCTTCAAGAGTTCGTTTTGCTGGCCCAATGAGCATAGGTTTTAACTGACTTAAAAGTTCGATATCATGTAAATGAGTTTCGGCATTAACTTTTAAATCAAATTTTAATTTCGCTTCTTTTTGTTCACTTACTTGTGGAATCTCAACATTTTCTTGGAATAAAGTATCAACTTTATCCATAAAAAGTGGAAGATCTTTTCTCTTAAAGAAATATGGTTGATCTCCGTTTTTTAATTTAAATTGCCTCGGTTCTCCAAGAATTATTTGGTCTTGATATATCTTGCGTGAATAAAAAGAAACTGTATTCTTTTCATTTAATCGTGCTTTCGCAATCTTATTATTCCAACATACAAGAACATCATTTTCTCCATCATATCCAAGAAAAACAAATGGATCTGGAGAGTTCTTTATTTTATCAAAACATGCTCGACGATTGAGTTGTGCGCGGGTAGTGTCTGGACGCGATTTAAAGTAGGCCGATGTGAGTTTAATCATATAAATATAATAACGCTGACCTTTATATTTAATCAAAAACGGCTGTTCTCCGCAGACATACTCAAAATCTGGGACATTAATCATTACAGCAAGAAATAGGTCTTTCAATGTATTTGGGTTAATCTTGCTCATATTTGTATGCTTTGAAAAAGTAAACTATCGTTTAAATCATAATACTTATCTCTTATAGTTTGAACTGCTGATAGATCACAATCAAAATGTATATTGGAAAGAGACTTAGGTATATTCTCAACGGCTATCGATGGAATATCTTGAAAATCGTAAAACATTAAAGTGTCATGTGCCTGTTGATAGTCGAAACTCACATCGTTTACCTTATCAAAATCACGCCCAAGAGTTTGTACAATTACTTCATTAAGACGATACTGAAGTCCAATGTCTGCTATTTTCTTACAGACAGAATCCTTTAAATCAAAAATAGTCTTACCATGTCCTGTCTCTATAACGAATACAGAGGCAATAATGAGTTTAGAATTGATATTTGGATTGAGTTGCTCTAAAGAAAATTTATGAATACGCCTTGCCGTACTAGTACTCTTAACCTCAAGTTTATCTTTGCCATCATTAAAATCAAACCTGTCATTAGGCGATGTATGCCATGATTGTAGAAGATATTCAGGATTCTTAGCTTGTTCAATAATGAACAGTTCTGCCCATAATCCTTGTAAGGTTTTCTTTGATGGCCTGCTAAGATTACTAAATAAGTCAGCTATTTTCATTAGCTCCATCTTGAGAATCTGAACGGTAACATTATCAGGGAGTTTGTGCAAAAGAATGCAAACCACATCAATAAAATATTTTTGGTAATCAATATTGTTTGTACTCAAAGAAACAATAGAATACCCATCTATTTCTCTCATTTCGGCATTCTCAATGAGGCGACAAGTTCGGTTAAACAAAACCTTTATAAACTCTAATGTTATATCAAGTGCTTTATCCTTTCCTGAAGCTTGAATAAAAAACATCGGATAACCTTCAGAAGAAGCCCCAATTTTATGTTGGCTAGCAAAAGGTATCGAAACAGCCGCATAGTATCCTTTCTCTACTGGCTTATTTAAAAGATTTTTAAATAGTTGGTATACCTCTTTCATTGCTTCCTCATTGTTTTTGGTGATTCAACATAATTGATAGCAAATCCTTCCGGATAGTAAATAGCAAGAGTATATGCTGTTTTACCATTCCAATTATTGTCACTACACTTCAATCTTACTTTATGCAATTGTATACAAATAGCATCCTCAAATTTTATTTCCGAGTCACCTGGATAGACATGATAACCCTTAGGGTCATGACCGGCATGCACATTGTTCACAGTCTTCCTTTCTGGATTAAATGCACGTTCACGCCCTGCGGTATTTCTGTATGCCATATGAATAAAATATACATACTGCATCGGATTATTTTCTTGCGTGGAAAGATATTGAATATACCTCAATGTTGCCTGTTTTCTCGCAGCATCTGGAGCACATTGAAAACTAAAATTAGTCAAAAAATCTATTGCCTGCTCAATGGTAAGTTTCACATAACGATGATCCCTATCATTAGTCCCATATGATTGATATGGTTTAAACGAAAGCGAACCTATATACTCTTCTACAAATTTAGTATTAGCTTCTATATTTTGGAAAGCATTCATTTTTCTCCAACCATTCAATTTACAAGTAACGGTATCTTTTGAAAGAATATTTTTGCGTGTTGCATTGAGTTTCGGTGATATAAGAAGGAGTTTTTCAACTTTACGAAGATCATTATTCTCTTTAAGCCATTTGCGCATCTCTTCCTCATGATCAACATACTCACTATATTCAAGAGCAGTATCTGCTGGAAGATATACACGACAAGAATAAAGATAGTTACGTTTATATCCAAAAAATCGGCAACGTTGCTGAATAGTATCCGCAGTGGATTTGCCAACACTATGTCGAGGCATATAAGTGACCGCCAATCTTTCTACGGTAAACCCTCGATTAAGCATATCAGCACCTACAAGAATATGTGAAATACTACCGTCCCAATCTATCTCGTAAGTTTGTCCTTTCTTCTTGTTACGGCTAATAACTAACATCAGATTAGTTTCATATATTATGTCCGGAACTTGTGACATTATCTCATTAAATGTTGGGTAATCCTCTCCATGATTTTGATATTCACGTATAGCTTCCGGATACATGGATTCGAATTCCTTAACAAAATCTATATACGCTAAATCTTGAGAACTTGCATTAAGCATATGCGTCCAAACTTCTATGATATTCTTAATCCAACCATGAAATTTTTCGCTGGCATCTTGTTCTTTATCAGCATGAATCATCATTGAAAGAAAAGGTTCTCTTTTTTTAAGCCTGACTACAATCGCCACACTCATAACGTGAAGGATTAGGGCTTCTTTCAGAGATTGTGGACATGCAAGAAGATTGTTTCTTTTACTATGATAAACCTCATTGTCCGGGATTGTCAGAATGAGACCAGGTTCATCTTTAAAGAATGTCTTACCACCAGTATATTTTTTGCCCGGAGTAAGAACTTTGTGATGTTTGGGAGAAAGAAGGTCCAAAATACTAATGAGTAGCGGACCCTGTGGTGTAGCTGTATATTGAATATACGAATGATTAGGTAATACAGCCTTTAATGCAAGAATACTCTTATAGGTTGCAGTAAACTCATCATCTTCCCAGTCATTAGCTTTACTATTTTTAAAAGCATATCCATTGAGGCTAGCTTGATCAGCTTCGTCATCAATAATCATTACACCTTGATTTTTCAATACAGTTCTAATTAGTGGCGTTTGAAAAATTTCTGTAAGGTGATTAATATGAAGGTCTTTTTTTAAAACAGTTATGAGTATTGTTGGCTTAGTAGTAATTCTAAACTCATTACTAATTTTCTGTATATCATCTATTGTCGGATTCTCATGAAGTTTATAATATGCAGCATTTTCATTACCATTAATAAGATCTTTGCGTAGACGTTTTGTAGTCTGCTCTAAAAGATTATTCTTGGTACCTGCAAAATAAATAATGACTCTAAAGCCGTTATCATGCGCAAGTGCAGATAATAAAGTAAAGGACATCGTTTTACCACTCTGGACATATCCTACTACAAGATTAGTAATTGATTGCGGTTCATTCTGTAAAGGATTTATACAATAAGACAATACCTCAACAGATTCATCTCTCGTGGTATTAAGTTCGTCTGTATCAAGTTTGTCAGCCAGACGACCAAGAAGTTCGATTGTGCGATTCCCAATAATAGGGGTAAACTCATTCGCATCTTGAGAATTAAGTATCTGTATTTCCATATTCATTATTTCATAAGATTTTGATTGAAAAGAAGCCTGAGTTTAGAAGCGGATTGTACTCCATAATTGGGAGCCATTAACTCTGCAAGAGTAAGTGCTTTAAAAACTGAAATAATTGGCATATAATCATTACCTTTCTTGAATTGGTCATAACGAGTAAAGAATGGATGCGCAATATTAATCTTACAAGTAACCAATTTAGATTCTACGGCATCAAACAGAGTTTTATCTTTAGAATCTACATCTCCCATTGTTACAGAATAGATTGAATCACTATCATTTTCGGATACTAGTTCTATATTAAGCGTATAAAGATCCTTCCCGAGAGTAAAAGATTCCGAATTGCCTCCAAGCCGTTCTGCTTGCTGAATCAGATATTCTGACAACTGAATACGCTCATGATCGTTTATTTTTGTCTCTGCTTCTTGTACAAGGCGTGTTAATTGTTTTGGTTTACTTTCTTTGTTAAGTGCCTTTGTCACATTTTTGGCAATATCACTATATTGTTCTCGATCGCGTTGACGATAATTATCTGCTTGACCAAGAAGATTAAATCCGTCATTTCTAAGGTCATCTCGAAGAGCCTCCATGAAGGCATAAAGGTCTTCTTCATCACGAAACCCATTTTTATTGAAAGTAACCTCAAATCCTTCTAATTCAAGTTCTCCGAAAAGTCTCTTATAACGAAAGTTTCCCGGACTTCCGAATATGACTTGGGGAAAATAACGTTCTTCTCCACCCCCTACAATCACACGCCCACGACGCATTAAAACAAGGCCATTTGCACTATTTTGAATCTTATCAAGTATGGCAATGAAGCCACGAGCTTTATACTCGCCTGCTTCAAAATTAATATCCTTCTTCCATAATATGTTATTGCCCTTAGGGGATTTATAATACGGAGCATTTAAGATATCATAACATGGAGCTTCTAGTTTTACATCGTTTACTCTTATTTCTACTTCTCCGCTACGCAAGAATTTTCTGTAAATGCTTGCAAGATGACGGCGAATCTTATCCATTTGATTGTTTGTCGGTGCATGATTAGATAGTTCAGTAAGTTCAATGCGAGTAAAATGAACCTCCATAGGCATTGGCGTTTCTCTTACAAGAAGTTCTTCTCTACCTTCCGTTGTAACCTTATGCAAATCAAATTCTGTATATCTCTGCACAGGTTCACCGTATGCTTTAGTATAGACTCTCCATTTATTTGCAAGCCATACAGATGCAGTCTTCATCCCCATACCGAACTCATTGAGCCCCGTATCGTCAATCGGCACATGAGCAGGTTCAAAAGCTCGTTCATAATTATTGGTATCTATACCGGCTGCATTATCTTCGATTATTATAGTTTTCAGTTCCCAATCAACAGTTATAGTCACCTTCAATCTATAATTGGGATCCAAAGATAGAAGTAGTTCTCGATTATTCAGATAACTCTGAACAGCATTGTCAACATACTCTCCAAGAGTATTGGAAACAGTATTATTCAAGTTCCTAAATGTACTATAAACATTCGGCTTGAGAGCTATCGATACTGCGTTTATTTGCTTCATCTTCTGTCCTCCGATATTAAGTTCTCTGCAATTCTTCTGACTACCTCCACATTAACAGCATTACCGAATGCTCGAAATGCTTTAGCAATTGTATCTGGTATTTCTTTGAGATTTTCCATACATTGGAGTTTTGCCGCTTCGCGACGAGTCATGTATCTTCCTTTTTCTCCCTTGGGTGTAATAATCCAAGGAATTATCGGAATTTGGGTTGTATTCAGAACCAGAGCAGGAGAATATGTCGGCAATTTAACTCTGATACCAGATGCCCGAAACTGAATAATCTTCGTACTCATATTAGGATGTTCTTCAGGTCCACAATTCCATTCTAGTTTTTGATGACTATTTTCAAAACCAGGTTGTTGAATTTCCCGAATCCATTCATGGAGGACATCCTGATGTTCCTGATAAAATTTTCTATTTTGAGTAATATATTGAATCTTCCAATCTGGAAAAGAAAATTTATGATCTTGATCACTACGCCTCTTACAAGGGTTATCTTGAGCATAAATTGGAAGACAAAGCAAGTAATCATCCTTACTATTTCCTTGAATAAGTTGTCCAAAATTACCTCTTTTGCCTTCAAGTTGTTTACGAGTTTGAAAATATGGAGCTCGACCCTTATAATCATATGTAGCACCAAACTCCATTGCCCATATTGGAAATGTTGGAATTGAAATATTATTCTTAGCAAGGATATCAAGAAAATGTTGCCATGCTGCTATATGACGCCTAGTAGCTTGACGAATTGACATATAATCTTCATCCTCCGGAATCAAAATAGACTTAATATTACAGTCCATTTTTTCATCGTGAGAGGGGAACTGAAAATCTTGTAACCCACCCAAAGATTTGCGTCGTCCTACAATATATATTCTTGTTCTATGCTGAGGAATACCAAAATGGTGGGGAGATATTATATCATCTTTGATATCATAGATTTTTTTCAACTCCTCAGTAATCACTTTATATGTATTACCGCCATCGTGGGATTTAAGATTTGGCACATTTTCAAGAAAAACATACTCAGGTTTGTGCTCATAGAGAATATCCATGATTCTGTAAAAGAGATTACCTCTTCCCTGTCCATCATCAAAACCTTCTTGCATCCCGGCTTTTGAAAATGGTTGACAAGGAAACCCTGCGCATAAAATATCGTGTGCTGGAATATCTTTTTTAATATCAACGTCATTAATATCTCCAGCGCATGACATTCCGTAATTTTTTTCGTATAATTGTCGCAAATCCGAGTTAATTTCACTAGCAAACACACACTTGCAGCCAAGTTTATCAAGAGCGAGATGAAATCCTCCTAGTCCTGCAAATAAATCTATGAATTTAAGAGCCATACTTCAGAAAATCAAAATATTTTGAACATATTCCCGACCTTTTTCAGTCAATATATACCCACCTGTCTTTAACGAGCCTTGATATTCAATCAACTTTAAAGGATCGGAAGACAGTTGTTTAATGGTACGTTCCAATGTTGCCTTCGAAATATCAATCAGTTCTAATAATGCTTTTCGCTTTATATGAGGAGATTTGGATATCTCCAACAAAACAGACAATGCATTTTTATTTATAGCCTCATTTATAGCCTCATTTATAGCCTCATTTTGTGGGTTGATAGCAGTTCCAAATCCTTCTCTGCAAGGAATCTCAATCAGGAAATACGTTCTATCCTCATCCGTTTCAATTCTGGCCGGTTCTGAACCGTTCTTCCGTAACTCGTCCTGTATCGTAGGAATACCTGTCGCACGACCTTCTGACAATTGGAGTTCTTTCAAGTAGTCACCCAAACGGCGGTTGCGGTAACGGCGTGACTTCAGATGTTCGGCCTTATGAATGGCATCCAAACTGATGGAACGGTCTGGTCCAGCATAACTGAGAATGGAAATCTTTTTCGGTTCGATAGTTATCTCCACCGGCTCCCGTTCCTGATAATCCCTGTGATAAAGCGCATTAACAACCGCTTCCTCAATGGCCTGATAAGGATAATTGAAGAATGTAATTGACTCAGCCTTGTCTTTTGGCTTGATAATCCGCTTCTTGATGACATTAGTCCGGATATAGTCCAAAGTCTGTTTGATCATTTCCGGAACAGGTCCTACTATCTTCGGGATTTCAATCATATTGTTGGGATTCTCAATACACCCCTCCGGGAATATGACGATGTCCACCTGTGTCGTAGGAAAGAATTTCGCAGGATTCTTGCAGAACATCATCGCGGCCACATTTTTAAGCGTTTGATGTTCGGTCGGTCCGGTCAACAAGTCCATCTGACCCAATATTTCCACAAATGGCTTGCTTTCAAAGTCATTTGCCAAACGACTGCCTACTGTCTGAAGATAATCCAGCACCAAAGCCGGAGAAATATCCGAAATATCAATCCGCTCATTTCCTCTTTCATCAAAAGGTGTCCTATTAGCCATTTCCCTAAGTTCGTCAAGCACCTCGCCTTTTGCTTCAATGGTATTTGTCCCGCTGCGGACATACCATTTGCTTGGAGATTGTTTTGCCGTTACTCGTTCCCTCACATTATACGGGCGATTAACCCCGGCAGGAACCCATATCACAAGAACACTCTTCCCATCAACTTCCTGAACATCTATGCGAGGCATATAGTAAGGTTCTATCTTGTTATTGTACCCTATCATGTCTTTTTGAATACCGTCCAGTTCTTCAATCGGCAAACCTGTGACCGGCCTTTTAGCAATGCCAGTCCGTTCATCTTCTTCTATCCCCACAACGATATATCCGCCACCAATGTTGTCAAAATCATTGGCAAAAGCACAGATGGTACGATAGATTTTATCTGGATTCCATCCTTTCTTAAATTCAATACGGTTGGACTCTATCTTGCGCTTATTAAGTAAGTCTTCTATGTTAATTGGTATTGCCATACTATTGGAGATTGGTTGAATTATTTTTCTTTTCTACATGAAGCAACTCCCTTACATCCACATTCAGAATTTCAGCGATACGAAACAATGTTTCAAGGTCAGGCTGCGATGTGTTTGTACACCAACGGGACACAGAACAGGTATTTTTACAAATCTGTTCGGACAGCCATTTTGCCGTCTTATTTTGCTCAACAAGTACTACTTTTATTCTATTTAGTTGCTTCATACAGAAAAAACTTATAGTTGGATGCAAAAGTACAAAATTTGATTGAAAGAACACATATAAATGCAGGTGTTTTTTCAGAAGTATTTTGATTCATAGCACAACAGCTAAATTTTGAAGATTAAAGTATGTTGAGTATGTTTTTCTGCACAAAATATTACTATATACATAACTATTATACGCATGAATAGATAGACAGAAGGATTACACTTTCCACCAAATGTTTTTCGGCATTTTGTCAATATCCACCGAATTTCCCACTCTCAGACTGATATTTCATGAAAATCAATATGAGAATGAAGTTTATTTGTTAATTTTGCAACGATTTTGAGATAGTATAAACACTAACAATGCGCAGATACAGAATGAACATATTATCAATAGCAACTGTAACTCAGAGCAATAAACGCACTGAATCTGTGCCGTGTGTTCATGTTTCACGCATTGAACCCCGCATAGCAAATACTTTCCAACGAACATAACATGTACACTTTGTACTTTGAATGAGAATATAAGCCGAATAGTTGGAGGGTCTTTGCAAACTTTCCAACTATTTTGTTTTATGCCCATTTGTGACAGTCGCATTTATGACGCTCTTCTGTCATTTCCGTCTGATGGGCAATTGATAACCAAATTATTAACGTGCAGTGATGCACACAAATTGAGAAAAGATGAACTATAAATTTGATGGCAGCAAAGTGTTCTTTACATCTGACACACATTTTTATCATGGAAATATCATTCGCTTCTGTAACAGACCGTTCAAGGATGTGGAAATGATGAATGAAACCATCATATCCAACTGGAATAATACAGTCGGGCAAGACGGTATCGTCTTTCATTTAGGCGATTTTTGTCTTGGCGGCTCAGCTGAGTGGAGTAAAATACTTGACAGATTGAACGGCAAGATATATCTGATTATGGGCAATCACGATTTGAAGAATATACGCCAAGGCTATATTAACAGATTTGAGCATGTGGCAATGCAGATGCATATAGAGGTAGGCAAACAGAAGATTTATTTGAACCATTACCCTTTTCTATGCTTTGATGGTGGATATAAAGATGTGTGGCAACTGTTCGGGCACGTTCACACGAGAAAGAACAACACAGGAATTGATGCAGCCCGGCTTCAATACCTCTATCCGACACAATACGATGTCGGAGTTGACAACAATAACTTTACGCCTGTATCATTTGAGCAGGTCAAGAAAATAATAACCAAACAAATTGAGAAAGGAGAACAATAGAATGAAAATACAATACATGAGCGACTTGCATTTGGAATTCTGTGATAACAGCAGGTGGCTGAAACATAATGAATTGCCAATAACAGGCGATGTTCTGGTACTTGCCGGAGATATATTCTACTTGAAAAACAGAATCGCACCTTTGAGCAACTTTTGGAAATGGGCTTCTGCGAATTATCGTCAGGTGCTCATTGTACCCGGGAACCATGAGTATTACAATTATTGTGATGTGATGGATTATGGATTGCAATGGAATTGGATGTTCAAAAACAATATAGGATATTATCAAAATCAGGTAATGAGGATTGATGATACCGACTTTGTCCTGAGTACGCTGTGGTCACAGATAAATCCGAACGATGAATATTTTGTATGGAAGGGAATGAATGATTTTCGACAGATAATGTATAATGGCAAACTGCTCCAGACAGAGGAGTTTAATCAGATGCATAACTTCTGCTCGGATTTCATAAAGCGAAGTCTGGCAGAAAGCACAGCAAAACACATTGTAGTGGTAACACATCATCTTCCCACATTGGAGGTTGTTGCTCCTCACCATAGAGGTTCTGTGCTGAACAGTGCATTTGCTACCGAGCTGGGCGAACTAATAGCTGACAGCCGTATTGACGCATGGATTTACGGACATTCACACACCAATATCGATGCAGAGATAAACGGAACAAAAGTCATTTGCAATCAGATGGGGTATGTATTTGACAACGAACATATCAGCAATGGCTTTAATCCGGGCAAGTGTCTTATTTTGTAACAAGTAGATTCATCCAACACACTTTAAAGCCTCAATATATCATATAGTTAATGAGAAAGCATCTGTTTCTATATTATATGATATGTTGGGGCTTAATATTTTCAGTTAGTCACACGAAAAGAATTTTTTCTTGTCAAAGGGAAGTTGACTTTACTTTATCCCCGTACTCATATATACGCCCAATAAAGTAAAGTCAGAACAAAGGGGAGAAAAGAGATGGCTTCACCAAGCGGACCAACCGATTTACCTAAGTCCATACACAACACAACCTATTTTTTCTTTTGGCTGCAAAAATATTCGTGACTGCATATAGTTTTTAGTTGACTTCAGTTGGTGAAATTACCACTTATTTCGTACCTTCGCAACGAATAGAAAACAGGTGGACTTCGGACGAGGAACGGCAGTTTTCCCGTTGGTTTAGATTCGAGAGAAAAGAGTGGCAAATAGGTGGTTTTAGGCCTGAAAAACAAGTGGAAAATGGCTTTTCTACCGTTTAAACACCAATTCTTTTGTTTTCAAGCAGTTCGATATGCTGCATCGGCAAATAACCACGTACAATTAATTGATTATCAATATGTTACACAACATGCAATAGGAAGTAAAAGAAGAAACTATCCAATTTCGATAATATTGATAATCACCACATTAAACACACAGGAATAATAAAGCATTGTATCAATTTTTCCTGATTTTGTCCCCCGTTTGTTCCCTGAACGGATACAAGGGACAAAATTCTGTCCCTCGTGCAATTTAACGGTGGTAAATAGGCAAATTTTATCAGTACCATGTAAAACTTATCCAAATTACAGATAATATTCGAATAGAACTGAATTGTTTTTCAGCCAAAATAGATTCTGATAATCAAGCGATTGACATATTTGAATATAACAGCAGAAATCATCATCAATGAAATTTCATACAATACATTTGATAAATATTGCAAACCATTATTGCGAAGTATTCGAATCATAGCATATTGAACATCCTCTTAAGTCTCACAGTGATTGTTATAGGGTAATTTAAAGAATTCAATAAAAAATATTTGGAGTATTGCGAAATTATTCCGTACATTTGCGCCTCTTTTGAAAATTTACAATGCAACAAAATAGAATGAACATATTATCCCAAACGACAATTCGAGGCAACAATGCTTCGGAGTTCGGTCGTATGTTCTTCATGTTTGGAGCATTGAAACGTCTGCAAATTTCATAAATACTTTCCAGCGAACACATATAGGAGATAAGATGCGATAGATGCTCGTATCTTGATCTTAGAATAAACAACAGAAGAGTTGGAGAGTCCTTACCAAACTTTCCAACTATTTTGTTTTATGCCCATTGGTGACTGTTTGCTCCGTGCAATTCCTCTCCTGTCATTTCCGTCCAATGAGCGCAAGAACAACCAATTTTAATTAACCGCACAGCGATGTGCACAAAAGAGAGCAAAATGAATTACAAATTTGACGGAAGCAAGGTGTATTTTACATCGGACACGCACTTTTATCATTCGAATATCATTGGCTTTTGCAAGAGGCCATTCAAGAATGTAGAAGATATGAATGAAACACTGATCGAAAATTGGAACCGGGTAGTTAGTCAAGATGATATCGTGTTTCATCTGGGGGATTTTTGCATGGGAGGATCCCATGAATGGACCAAGATTCTTAACAGACTGAATGGGAAAATCTATCTCACTCTCGGTAATCATGATCTAAAAAATATCAGGCAAGGATACACCAGCAGGTTTGAATTGACAAGCATGCAAATGCACATAGAGGTCGATAAGCAGAAAATCTACCTGAACCACTGTCCGCTCCTCTGTTATGGAGGTGCTTACGGGAATACGTGGCAACTGTTCGGGCACGTGCATACGAGCAAATATAACACGGGAAAAGACGCTTCACGACTGGATATGCTCTTTCCGACGCAATATGATGTGGGAGTGGATAATAATGACTTTACTCCGGTCTCATTCGCGCAGGTAAAAAGGATAATCCAAAAGCAGATTGAACAATCGAATAAAAAACAGTAATATGAAAATACAATACATGAGCGATCTGCATTTTGAGTTCCGGGAGAACAGCAGATACATAAAACATAACGAATTCCCGGTAACGGGCGATATACTCGTATTGGCCGGAGACATTTTCTATCTGAAAGACAGAGTGGCTCCTTTGGGGAATTTCTGGAAATGGGCTTCTAAAAACTATAGGCAGGTTCTTATTGTTCCCGGGAACCACGAGTATTACAATTATTGTGATGTGATGGAACGGGGGTTACAATGGCGATGGATGTTCAAAGAGAATGTCGGTTATTATCAAAATCAGGTATTGAGAATAGACGATACCGATTTCATAATGAGCACACTCTGGTCGCATATCGAACCGGCAGACGAATATTTTGTTTGGAAAGGACTTAACGATTTCCGTCAGACCTTGTATAAAGGGAAACTGCTCCAAACGGAAGCATATAATCAGATGCATGACTTCTGTTTAGGTCATATCAAAAAGAGTCTTGCCGAAAGTACGGCAAAACACATAGTGGTCGTGCCCCACCACCTGCCGACCTTGCAGGTTGTTGCTTCTCAGCATAAAGGTTCCGTATTGAACAGTGCATTTGCTACTGAATATGAAGAACTGATAGCCGGCAGCAGGATCGATGCATGGATTTACGGTCATACACATACCAATATCGACACGGAAATCGGGAATACAAAATTGATCTGCAACCAGATGGGATATGTATTTGAAAACGAGCATGTAATCAACGGATTTGATCCAGGGAAATTTTTAACCATTTGAAAAGGATGAACATATGAAACAAAATAAGAAGACAAACTTTACCAGGCATTTTTTCATAGACTTGGCAAAGGAATGCGGTTTGAATGCTACGATATTCGAACAGCTTGGAAGCAGGCGCGATACAGAAATCGTGGTTGATAACGATACATTGGAGATGTTAGTTAAACTTCAGGAGCAATTTGCCCGACTGGAAGAGATGGGTGACGATGAATACAGAGGATTTTATATCGAATTGCCCCGCCCTACTCCGGAAGAATGGGGAGATTGCGAAGCGTCGATCGTAGACGGAGAATATGAGAGCAAGGAAGAATACCTCCGGGATTGGGAATTGTTAAATCCCAGAGAAACGGTATGGTATCATGTCAGCTCCGCCAGGTACAGAGAAAATCGCACCATACAATTCACGGATAGGAAACACTCGTATTTTACTATTGCGAATTATTCTCGATATATAAACCGAGTAGGCAACAATTTTCCCAATGAATGGCAAAGGGATTTCTTGGCAAAGTTGGTCTTATATTTTCATAAACTAATCGATGCTATCATACAAGATCCGAAAGGGTTCAATGATTATGTGGCGAATCATCTTCCTTACCAGCAGCGAGACGGGAAAATTGCGAGAAAGGAGCTCAACAGAATCGAACCGAGATTTAAAATTGAGGTCGAAGACGAGACGACGGCAATAAAAGCACTGGAGGATTCCGTTTGCAAGAATTTCGGGCGGCCGTTAGATACAATGACGATACGTTCGTATTGCAAATATTATAGGATCGCTCATGAAGCCTATGACCGGTATTTTGAAAGGTTTGATACTACACAAAAGAAGCGTACCCTTCCGAATGGAGTACCATTGGAATTACAGGATGTCGCATATTACAACATGGTTAAGTTCTGCGATTTGCAGGATAAATACAATCTCGACAGTGAAACGGATTTCAACAAATTCGCATCGGACCATTATGGGGAACTGGGATTGTCGCGGCTGAACGTACTCGCATCGGATTTTGACAGCCCCGGATGGAGAATCATTGTTTCCAACAGCTACTCGGCGTATGTGGATGTTGCGGTAGAAGTCGCCACTGCACTATACAAATCTGGCGTTCCTTTGGAAATACACGACGCTGGCAAACTTTTGCGAATACTCAAGGAGGAGGATCATGTGAAATTGATTCCGTACACATTCCACGATTACATGGGCCATCATGAAGAAGGAACCGTTTATCAACTTCCATGGGAGTACGAATGTATGGATAGCGAGGAGAATGTTTTATCATTGAAACAATACCATGAAATCATCTCTCTGGCAGAATGGGATGAAATAGAAAAAGTAAACATTGACAAAAACGGGATATAATCCCATAATTATTAGCAACATATTTGGCAGACTGTCATTGTCTGCCAAATATGTTATAATTAGTTATTTCAAATTAAAAGCACGAGGAACATTTCTATTACATCGTAAATACAAGAACAAAGAATCCTGCTACCACATCTGCTTGTCGTAACAGTTTTGCAACTTTCAAGTAAAGACACTTGATGTAAGGAAAACTCTGTATAACTATTTCTTTCTTCATGTTTTAATCAGATTATAGAGTCCTTGTTCCTGGAAATTCATAAATTTCTATCAACTCATCCACCAAGGCTGTGGTACGAGCTTTGATGTCCTCAATCGTCCATGTATCTTTAGTAGCTATCCCACGATTTATTTCAAGCCCGTTCTTATAACCTATAAAGCGTTTGCCGTCCTTACTTTTTCGGTCGCGCTTTTCTTCAAACGACTTGTTGCCAAGTGTACTATTATAACCCGTAATAGTAAGGTTTCCAATTTTATGGGTGTACTCCTCCAGATACTTTTTGGCTAAATTCTTATCGCCATTAGCAATCATATCCACCCAACATTGTGGAATATTTTCCCCTTCGGGGAAGATATGTTCGATAGTCCACACAAACACCTTCTTATCAGTACGTCTCCACAAATCAGTCCATGTCTCCTGTGTCATGGCAGACTCTGCGAGTTTACAAAGTATGTAGCGCGTAGCACCTACATTATCTTTATATACATCACCTTCCAAACTTCGACGGAATTGCTCATCGGAAGCACAATTTGCAGGTATACTCAGTATGTCCACAATCAGTGTCATTACATCATTGCCAACAGAATTCGATTCTTCTATTTTACTGATAATATCCATAAAGATTCGAGTCAAATCACGTGTATTTGGATAGTCCGTGATATTTCTGCGAACAAAATACTTAGCAAGTAATCGGATGAGTTGGTTGATTTGATCTTCAGTAACAGTAAGTTCTTTCTTATTTCTCATCACGTACATGAGGAGAAGGTAAGAAGGGGCACCTTGGATATGGTCGAGGTCTTCCAGAGTTTTACGATAGGTCGTTTCTGTAGAATCTTGTAGAATGAGCCAAGAATAAATTTGCCCGCAAAGTAAAATATCATCGAGGAAAGAAGGCAAGTCTTTATTAATAAGACTCTCAAAAATATTGAGCAAATTAGAGCGAGTGGCCACAACACCTAACGGGTCTTTCTTGCGGTCATTGGTACTCTGGAAAGGCTCATTCAAACGATGCTTGAAGGCATTATAATAGTGACGAAAAAAACGTTCCTGTATCCCATAGTCATCGGATAGGTTGCCGAGCAACATTTGCCAACGGTTGAAGCAGTCGTCAATAGTCAGATTGTTACTCTCCGCCCGTGCCATAATAAGGTTCTTCATCAAATCGATCGCGGTCAATGGCGTTCCTCGATTGTTCAGTGACTCAAACAGCACGTAAGCGTCAGAATGAGTAGAGACCTCTATCTTAACCAGCATGGCTTGCTTCACTTTATTGTACTTACCCAACAAGAAATTGATAGCATTATGACCATCCATACCCTCCATCTCTTTATCGAGACGCTTTAAGAAATAGGTGTAGCAACGAGCAATTTTTCTCATGGGGTAATAGGCACGCTTTGGTACAGTAGATTTTCGCAACCCTACCTCGGTCAATAGGTAATCAAAATCATCCTTATTGAAATTCTGCACCTGTGGCACCAGCTTCATTTCGTTCGGAGAATTCTTGCTTTTCAGCGACTTCCTTAATGATGGTATCACGTCTTCGTCATCCTCACTCAAATCGTCCTTATATTCCTTCAAGCGAGTATAAATAGCTGTTAGGAATAGGCTGATGGTAGTCAGTCGCTGCTGACCATCTATCACTTCTAAATAAGGATTGATAGCATCGCCCAAAGGAATACATATGATAGATCCTATGAAATACTCATCGTTGTTCTCACTGATGTCATCGTAAAGAGCTTCCCATTCGCGATGACTCCACGTGTATTCACGCTGATATTTTGGAATAGTATAGTAAAAATTACCATCCGATGAAAGAATTTCGTAGATATGATATTTGTTAACGCTTTGTATCATGATGTTATGTTTTACTCGATTTTATTTCCTATGAATCGTCCCGTATTCTTCTCAATTTCATTATACAAAGCTAATCCTTTGGTTGTAAGCAGATATTTCTGTCTCGGATGATTTGGCTTTTCTGGGTAGAGGACCTTGATGAAACCCGCTTGAAAAGCCGGATTGATATAATTCTCCAAAAATGTCGGACGATGTTTCAAGCCGACTTTCTCCATCAATACTTTTAACGATAAAAATTCGATGATGAGTTTTCGGGATTTATTAAAATCAGGGACGAATCCAACGTTACAATCAAACTAGATGATCTGCGGATAATCCTCGAAGAAACGGCAGGCACGTTAAAGCCCATACCGCAGGAACGACCACAGTCAGACAGTCTTTTCATTCGCCTCGCCATTCCGCAAATATCAACTTTTCACTCTACGCTAACGGGTAACTCCACCGCAATATCCGCCGACGAAGTTCCCAGCGAAAGCACATACTCTCCGGGATCGACGCGCCAGCCGTGCGTCCGGTCGTCCCAATAGGCCAGGGCGCTGCGATCGAGCTCGAATTCGACCTCCCTGCTCTTGCCCGGAGCCAATTCCACCCGACGGAACGCTTTCAGCTCCTTCTTCGGCCTCACGACCGTGGGATTCCGCTGCGAGACATAGAGCTGCACGACCTCGGCCCCGGAGCGGGAGCCCGTGTTGGTCAGGGCTACACGAACGGTCAGCGGGCCCTTTGCCGGAAATTGCTTCGCCGCATGGGGTTTCGATAGTGAAAAAGTCGTATAGGAGAGCCCGAACCCGAACGGATAAAGCGGTTCGATCCCCTTGGTTTCATACCAGCGATATCCCACCAATACGGACTCCGCGTAGTCGATGTCATAGATTCGGATCAGCTTCTCGTTATAGGCCCGCGGCGCCTTGTTGTAGAACTCCGCACCGGCCGGCATCGTCCCTTTGGCCGGAGAGTCCGCAAACTCCCTTTCGATGGTGATCGGGAGCTTCCCCGAAGGATTGATTCTGCCAGAGAGTATTCCCGCCAAGGCCGTCATGCCGTTCTGACCGGGATACCAGCCGTAAATCACCGCCGCAGCCCGATCGTTCCAGCCGCTCATGCGGATTCCCGACCCCGAGTTGACCAGCACGATCGTGTTCGGATTCGCTTCGACGCACATGCGGATAAATGCCTCCTCTTCTTTCGGCAGGGCGAACGGACGCTCGAACGACTCCACGTCGATCGTTCCCGCCGAAAGCAGGACGACATCCGCTGCCGCAAGCTGTTCCCGCGTGGGACGTTCCACGACCTGCACGGCGTCGCCGAATTCCGCACGGACAGCATCCGCAAGCGAAACATTGTCGTATCCCAGTACTTCGGCCGACGAGGAGGTGCTGCCTCCGGTGCGGGGTATCTCCCGGATAAAGCGTCCAGTGAGCAGGATCCGGCGGCCGACGGCCAACGGCAGAATCCCGTTGTTCCGCAGCAGCACCGTGCCTTTCGCCGCAACTTCGCAGGCCGTTTCGGCATGCGCCGGGAAGCGGCCGAGCAGGTCGGGACGGTATTTCACCCGGTCGTAAAGCCCGAAAGCGACGGCGGTGGCGACGTTGGGCCGGATCATCCGTTCCAGATCCTTTTCCGAAATGCACCCCTGGCGAAGCAGCTCCCGCACCTCCTCAACGAACTCACGGCGGCCGGGCATCTCCACATTCTGACCGCTTTTGACGACTTTTTCCGTGTCGTACACGGAGCTCCAGTCGCTCATCACGCATCCCCTGAATCCGAGCTCGCCGCGCAGCAGTTCCCCGATGACACGACTGTTCTGACCGGCCCACTCCCCGTTGAGTTGGTTATAGGAGGTCATCACATAGGCCACACCGGCTTCGATACCGGCGCGGAACGGAGGCATATAGATCTCGTGCAGCGCTCGTTCATCGATCAATGAATTTGACCGGCGGCGGTAAAATTCCGTTTCGTTGCCGATGAAGTGTTTCAGACAGGCGGCGGTCCCCGTCGACTGCATACCCCGCACGTAAGCCGCAGCCATGACAGAAGTCAGCAGCGGATCTTCACCGAAATATTCGAAATTGCGGCCGCACTGGGAATTGCGTGCGATGTTCAGTCCCGGTCCCAGCAGCACTTCGATGCCGCCTGCACGGCACTCCTCCCCCACGGCTTCCGCATAACGGAAAGCCAGCTCGGGATCGAACGACGAGGCGAGCATGATCGGACAGGGAAAGGCCGTCGAGCGCTCCAACTGGCGGACCATCGTGGAGTCGGGCAGGTTGTTGCGCAGATGAACCCCTTGCGTGGCGTCGGAGAGATAGAGATAGGGAATACCCTTCTCCGGAACGCCGTAGAAGAAAAACGAGGAATAGCCGCGCGCAAAATAGATCTTTTCGTCGAGGCTGAGCCGGGCGATCAGGGAATCGGCCTGCCGATAGGCTTCATCCCAAGAGACGAACTGCTGAGCGAAGAGTCCAGCGGCGGCACAACAGGCCGCCAAGGACAGCATGATTTTTCGTATCATAAATATCAGTCTGTTTTCAAAAAGGGAGGGGGCGGAAAATACTCCGGCCCTCTCTCCCGGTTTTGTCCGTTCTTTATTTCGTCACGCAGATATCGTCGATGAACCAGCGGGAGAACTCGTCCGAAGCAGGTTCGCTCGTGAAACGCAATTGCGTGGAGGCCGTCGCACCCGTGATCTTCAGCGAATAGGTATTGAACGCATCGGTTGCCAGTCCCGATACAATCGCCTTCGTTGCGCCATTGATCGTTCCGCCGCCAACTACCTCGACAACGATCTCCGTCAGATCGCCTTTCTTGTCCTTAGGTTCGTTCGCCTTGCCTTTAGGGCGATCCGAGCAGGTTTTGTAAGCCATCGCGCGGAAAGAGAGGTTCAGGTCGCCTGCCGCGTTCAATGCCGGCGTGAGCAGCGCCCCCGCTTCGTTCTTATACTCCGCCCTCTTCACGGCCTGCGACTCGACATAACCGATCTGAGCATAACCCGGCCGCTGACGGACATGGGTACCTGAAAGTCCGTTTTTCAACTCGGCGCTCCACTCCGAAATGTCACTGCCGCAATAGTTCAGCATAGCGGCCAGTTTATCGCCGTAAAGGTAATCCAACCCTTCGGTCAGTCCGTCGAAAGGTTCGAAATAAACCGCTCCGGCTGGTTTCGACGTACTGAATTTCGGCACGGCTTCGATTGCGATACATGAATGCAGGCGCGAATCCGAATTATATCCGGCTGTACCACCATTGCAACTGACATTGTCCGTTGGATAAAGTTTCAACAGCAGCGTCTGGCCCTTCATCAGCCGCAACTGCGGCGTCAGGGTTACCGTGAAATAATAAAAATAGCCACTGCCCGTAATCGCCTCGGGAATCGCAATCGCCGTAGAGCCGTCAGACGGGGTGACATACTCCTCGCCGTCGGTCGAATAGGCCATCGCCCAGTTCTTCGGAGCGCCGCCCGTTCCCGACATACCGAACGAAATGCGGAACGATGCGGGCATGTCCTCGGCCAAAGGTACGGTTAACAGGAAATAAGAATCTTGACCGTAAACCATCGACTTGGCCGGAATGTTATCGTGTGCACCCTCGTCTGCCCAGTGCGTCAGTCGGAAATGGCTGCTGTTCGACGTCGAGGCCACCTTCGCTGTCAGCACGACGCATTTGGAGACATCCTTGTCCTCGACTTTGAAGTCCGCGCCCAATTTATCGAACGAGCCGTCAGTCACCGTCACATACTTACAATCCTTGTTGGCCTGCGAGGAGGCGTAGAACGAGAAGACATAGGGCAGTCGGATGCCGACTTGTGCACCGAAACGCAACCCCGTGAGCTCCTTGTCCTCGGCCGTGCAGGGGCGGATCGCATAGGCACCATCCTGCGGCACGACGATTCCTTTGAGCACGCCGCTGCCCGTTGGCGCAGGGTCGATGCCGAATGAGGAAGCCTGCGAAGCAACCAGCCGAAAGCGATTGTTGTCAGGATCCTGCATCGACAGATTATCCTTAAGCGTCATATCTCCCAACGAACCACCTTCCGGCACGTAAACCTGGGAATATAAGCCCGCATACATCGACTCGTAGGCACCCGATCGAAGCTCCTCATAAGTAATCTTCAGAGCTTCGATCTTCACCTGAGAAGTCTCCGTACGGGTGATCCTGTCGTCCGAAACGGGCTTCAGCTCCATCACGCCGGTCTCGGTGTTCACGCCCACCACGGCGCCTTTCAGATCGATCTCCAACTCTTCGCCCGGATTGCGGTAAAGCGTTTCGTCAGTGCGCAGCGTAATGCCGCAGCCGGGTTTCAAGGCGCTTTGTAGCGCGAGGCAGTTCTCGAAATAGTTGTTGTCCTGAACGCTCGATACCACAATGCCGCGTAGTTTCATCTCCTCGCTCACCGTATAGTCGCCGTCGGCAGCCAGTGCCCGAAGTTCGGGAATGGAGAGGTACCCCTCGGCTGATGCAGAAGCTTGCTCGAAAATTAGTTCATCTGTCACATCTGCATTACGTTTGGCCACGGCCCGGATCGTCAATGAACGACTCTGCGCAGTCGTGTTCTCGTCGACCATCACCGATACGGTAGCTGTCCCCGTCGCCGAAACCTGAGAAAGTTCAGCCCAGCCATCGTCGTTACCCGTAACAAATATCTGCCATTCGCAATTGGCCGCAACATCGAAAGAGAGTGTCGTAGCGAACGACGGCGCGAGAATCGCATGCGAACTCAGCGTGATCGACTGCATCGGCAGCGCCACGTCATCCTTGCACGCCCCGGCCGAAAGCAGCAGCGCGAAGGCCGCCGCCATCCGGAAAAAACTGTTTAAAAGTCCGTTTTTCATAATCGCTTACTTTTTGAGGTCTACCAATACGGGAAGGTGGTCGGAAACCGTCATCACATTGATCTCCTCATACGACGGTACAGCCGTACCCAACAGCTCATAATGGGGCGAATTCCCCGTATAGACGAGCACATAATCAATGCGCGACGGCGAAGCGGTGTTCACAAAGGTGTTGGCCGAAGTACTGATAATCTTCCACGATTCGAGCGCCGTTTCCGGGATTTCCGACGTATTGAAGTCGCCCGCCAGATAGATCGGCTTCGTGTAAGAGATGTAATGCGCGGTGATATATTCGGTGATGATCTCGAACGACCGCTGCCGGTTCTCGTCGGACTTGTGGCAGAAGTGCGTAGCGATGAAGATATAGTCGTCGAACTCCGCCAGGAAGAACTTGCGAGGCTCTTCGCCCGGCAAGTCGCCCGCATAGGTATTTTTAGGCGCCGTTTTGCAGAGAATGCCGATACCGTAGTCACCGCCGCGGTAATCGATCGTCTTGCAGTAATAGGGTCGCATCCCGGTACGGTCGGCCAATTCCTGCAACTGGTCGGTGGGATGCCACGTGGTGTTCTTGTCCAATTCCTGCAAGGCGATCACGTCGGGGTCCATCAGCGAGATGACCTTGGCCGTGTTGTTGTAGTTCGCACGGTCGGTCCCGGAGTTCTGGGTCCAACCCTCGCAGCGGTGGGTGTTGTAGGTCGCCAGCCGGACCGAACTGGGCAGGCGGTCGTACCCCTGCCCGTCATAGGGGTTCTCGGGTTCGTCGGAGGGCATGTCCCCGAAATTGAAATCGGAGTTGTCGCCCGACAAGTCGGAACACGCCACTGCGGAGAGGACCAGGCAGCAGCCGAATAAAGCAGACAATATGAATCTGGTGATTTTCATGGTAGTTCGTTTTTAGGTTTCCGTTTAGAAATTCAGTCCGTCTTTCCAGCCGGGATTCTGGGTGATGGCGCCCTGCGTCAGCACCCGGTCGTCGGTCGGAATGGGATAGAGATAGTCGCGTTCTTCGTTCCAGGTCCGGACATAGTCGGTATGGACGATGATGTTGCCGCGGTCGCCTTCGCTGAGGAAAATATCCTTGTTCAGCTCGTAAACCGTCGCCGCCGAAGTCGAAGGTTTCGAGCCGGACCAAATGCACACATCGTCCACCCCGTCACTATTCAGATCATAACTTCCCGTACCGGGGAAATAAAGTCCCGTAAAGGGCTTTTCGAAACGCTTGCCCTCCTTCCAGCGCATGATGTCCCAATAGCGGAGGTTCTCCATCAGCAGTTCGACGGTACGTTCACGGCGTATTTCGAGAATCACACCCTTGTTGTCGCCCGTCACGTTGGCGTAGCCCGTCTCCGCAGAAGCCAGATAGGGATCAGGATGGGCGTTGGCCTCCGTGAGCGAGAGATCCGCAACATCGGCCCGCTCGCGCAGCGGGTTGATCGACAGTTCGATGTCGTCCTGGGTCAACGTCCCCAACTCGGCTTTCGCTTCGGCATAATTGAGAAGTACCTCGGCGGCGCGAAACAGCGGTAAATCGCTCGTCGAAGCTTGGTAGGAGTCATATTTGGCCGACGTCAGATATTTCACCAGCTGGTAGCCGGTCATCGTCGCGGCGAGGTTCGGGGCCGATTCGGCCGTGTCGTCGACACGCTTGTAACCGGGCGTGCGGACCGTCTGGGCGAAACGCCCGTCGCGGTTCCGGCTCTCGTCGGGCAGCTGCATAGTCTCCCAGCCGGGCTGCGAGGTGAAGGGCGTACCGTCTTTCATCAGATACATATTGGCAATGTTCTTCAACAGCCCCGGACGCCCCATCGTGATACTGGTGAGGTAACCGTTGACGTCGTGTTTCAGACCAATGTCCGTATTATAGGCTCGGGCCAGAACAATTTCCGTGTTGATAGCCTTGAGTGAAGAGAATAGCCCCAGATAGGGTGTCGTGCCTGAATCGTAGATCGCGTAACCGCTTTCGTCGATAAACCGTTTCGAAGCATCTGCACAGACTTCGAGATAACTCTCCCAGCCTTGCAATCCATGATACTTGCGGAACGTGCCTTCGAACAGGCACGCACGGCTCTTGAGTGCCAGCGCCGTCCAGCGCGTCACCCGGTAAACCTGCCTTTCGGCAGGCAGGTTAGCGATAGCGAAATCGAGGTCGCCGATCACCTTCTGCATCACGAACTCACGCGAATCTCGCCCCTTGTAAAGTTCCTGATCGTCAGACGCAAGCGGACGATCGACCCAAGGTACGTCTCCGTAATAGCGCACTTTGTCAAAATAGAAATAAGCCCGGAAAAAGCGCGCCAATCCTTCGTATTCGAACCGCACGCGATCGTCGGTGCAGTTGGAGGAGTATTGCAGGAAAAAATTGATGTCACGCAGCTTTTCCCATTTCCAGGTGCTCGCCGTGGCAGGCACGGTACGGTTGCCCAGCACCTCGCTCGTAAGCGTATTGCAGGTAATAATGTCGGCTGTCTCATTGTAAATGGAGGCCCCGGAGGGGAAGATCGTATAGAAATCATTCGTGTAAAGCTCGCACTCCTCCTCGGTATGGAAAAATTCGTCAGGCGTAAGCCGGTCTTTCGGGAAACGGTCGAGTGCATCCTCGCAACCGCAGAAACTGCACGCCGCCATACCGGTCAGTAGATAAAGAATGTATTTTTTCATAACGGCAATTGCTTTAGAAAGTTAAATTCAGTCCGATCGAATAAGTCTTGCACCACGGATAAACGTTAGCCTTCTTATCCGAATCAGCGGCCGCCTGCTCGGGATCAAGGAAATCACTCTTCAGCGCCGACCACGTAGCAAGATTCTCTCCGCTGAAATAGATGCGGCACTCCTTGATGCCGACCTTCGAAGTCAGCCGTCTGGGAATCGTGTAGCCGATCGTGAGGTTTTTCAGACGGCAGTAGGCCAGATTCTGCAAATAACGATCATTGGTGTAGTAGGCCGTGCCTGAATTCGAATTGAGCGATGTATAGGCACGGGCCCGTGGGAAATAGGCGTCGGGATTCTCCTCGCTCCACACCTGACTCATAAAGTTTTTCGGGACAAAGGTCGCATAGGGACGACAGTAAGGACCCCAAAAACGCAGATTGTCAGCACCAGGATACCAGTCCAGCCGGCCGATGCCCTGCATGAACACCGACACGTCGAATCCGTACCACGAAAAGTTCAGCGACGCTCCGTACTGGTAACGCGGTGACGAGTTGCCGATCACGCGTCGATCCCCCGGATCATCGAGCGTGCCTTTGCCGCCGTTGACGATGTTGTCGCCGTTCAGGTCGAGGTATTTGATGTCTCCTCCGCGGACTCCCTTGCCATAAGCACCCGTCGCGGTGTAGTAACCCGAGGCGACAGTCGAGAGGTCAATCCGCGAAGCGTATTCGGCGGCCTCCTTGTCGTTACGGAAAAGCCCGTCGACCTTATACCCCCAGATCTCACCGTACTTCTTGCCCACATAGGGATCGCCGATCAATCCCGTCGGATTGTCGCACTTGGTGTACTCAGCCGTATAGTCGGAAAAGGTTCCTGTGATACCGTAGCTGAAGGTACTGCCTGCTAACTTGAACGAATCGCGCCAACCCAACACCAGTTCATAACCCTTCGTACGCAAGTTGTTGGCGTTCATCTGCGGCTCGCTCGCGCCGTAGATCGACGGCAGCGATTTGCCCTTGCCCAAAATACCTTTCGTATCACGGATATAGAAATCGGTCGTCAGCGACAAGCGATTGTTGAACATATTGAGGTCGAGTCCGAGGTTTTTCGACACGACCTTTTCCCATGTTTGGTCGCCCGACACGGGATCGCTCACCGTAGCGTGCTGGCCGAGGACCGTCCCGTCGAACGAATAGTCGCTCATCGACCCCTTGGTTGTAATAGTCTGAATGAAGTCGTAGTAACCGATCTGCTGGTTGCCCAGCGAACCGTAGGAAAGACGGATTTTCAGATTGTCCACCGCCTTGCGCAACAGCTCGAAGAAAGGCTCCTCGCTGATGCGGTAAGCCGCAGAGAACGAGGGGAAGAAGCCGTAGCGCTTGCCGCGCGGAAAGCGCGAGGTACCGTCGTAGCGGCCGTTGACCTCGAAGAGGTACTTGCCCCTGTAATCGTAGGCTGCCCGGTAGAAGAGGCCCATGATGGCGTATTCGTTGCGGCCTCCGTTGAGCGTGAAGTTGGTGGTGCCCTTGGCCAGGTTGAAGTCCGAGAGGTCTTCCGACAGCAGACCGTCGTTGGCCGCCGTCAGGTCGCGGTAATACTTGGCCTCGTAGTTGTAACCGGCGATCAGCGTCAGGTTGTGTTTCTCGGCGAAGGTCCGGTTGTAGGTTCCGTAAACGTCGGCCACATAATAGTTCTGATCCCAGACGACCTCCTTGTATTTATTGGGGAAACTGCCTTCTGGTTCGGTCATCACCTCGCCCGGATACTGCGAATACTGGACGTTGACGCTGCGGTAGTCGTTGTGCAGGTAGCCCTGCGTATAGCTGAAGTCGGCCTTTATGTTGAAGTTTTTATGCAGTTTGAACGTGGCTTCGAACGTCGTGGTGATCTCCTGGGTCTTCTTGTTGCCGAAGCTCTTGCCCTTCTGCATCATGGCGTTGTAGCCGTCCATCACGTAGTGGGTCGAAGACTGCGTCATCGAAGTATGCGACACGGCCGTTCCGTCGGGATTCACCGGCACGAACGACGCCAGCGCATGCAGCGTGGGCTTGCGGAAATTGTTGTACTCGTCCTCGTAGCCGTAATACTTGTAGTTCGACTGGAAGAATTTGGTGTTGCTGGCGATGGTCAGCCACGGCTTGATCTCGGCCTGCAATTTCACGCGGAAATTGTAGGACCTGAACATGTCGGGTTCGAGTCGGTTGACGCCCTTCTGCTGGTAGTAGCGTCCGCTGACCATGTAGGAGAGCGCCTTGGTTCCGCCCTTGATGTTGATGTTGTGATCCCACGTCGGGCGGCTGTCGTCGTAGAGGTAGTTATACCAGTCGAAGTTGGCCAGATAGACGTACTGCTGACGGCCGTTGCGCCTGTCGGTGATGACCCACGGACGCGCCGGATTCTCGGTCTTGTCGTTGCGCCGCTCCCAGAGCGCCTTGTAATCGGCTTCGGTGTAGGAGGTGTAGGGCGTGTTCTGAGTCGCCATCATGAAGAAGTCGGCGATCTTGGCCGAGTAGTAGCCGCGGGTTTCGTAATCGGTCGAGGTCGTGGGGCTGGACATGGAGAAATAACCGTTGTACGACACCTCGGCTTTTTCGTTGTACCGCCCGCTCTTGGTCGTAATCAGAATGACGCCGAACGCACCGCGGGCACCGTAGATCGCGGCCGAGGAGGCGTCTTTGAGCACCGTGATCGACTCGATGTCGTTCGAGTTGATACGGTCGGGATAGGTTTCCACACCGTCGATCAGAATCAGCGGACTGCCTCCGTTGGGCGAAGTCGTACCGCGGATGTTGTACGACGCGCCGGCTCCGGGCTGCCCCGAAGAGAGAGTTACGTTGAGGTTGGGAATCACGCCCTGCAAGGCGCGGCCCACGTTCGACACGGGACGGTCTTTCAGCTCTTTCTGCGACACCGTGGCGACGGCTCCGGTCAGGTTGGCTTTCTTCTGCACGCCGTAACCGACCACCACCACTTCGTCGATGCTCTGCTGGGCGGAAGTCAGGACCACGTCGAAAAAGGTCCGGACGCCAACCGTCGTCTTGTAGGTGTCGAACCCGATGAACGACACTTCGAGCGCGGCCTTGTCCGAAAGGCTGAACGAGTCGAAAGCAAAGGTACCGCTCGCCCCGGAAGAGGTGCCCCGGACCGCTTCGCCGTCTTTGAGCAGGATGGTGGCACCTACGACGGGATTACCGGAAGCGTCCGCGACCTTGCCCGAAATTTTGCGGGGGGGGGAAACTTGCGCACCGCGGCGCGGCGTCAGGATCACCTTGTTCCGCTCGACGTTTACGAGAACGTCGGGAATACATTTCAACACGATCCGTTCGATGGGCCAGGCCTCCGCAGCGACGGAAACGACACGGGTCAGGTCGATGTCGGCGTTGTTATACGCGAACGAGTACTTCCCCTGCGCCTCGATCTGCCGCAGCAGTTCGGCGACAGTGACATTTTTCAGATGGATCGTCACGGGCGGGTTGGCGGCGGAAACACCCCCGACGGACATAAACAGAAAAATGAATAAGGACATGATTTTTACAGGCAATCGCCGCTTGTGCGGGGCGCTGCCATCGGATTGTCCAAAAAATTTCATAGTTTTGTAACGATTTAAAGTTCATCATTCGTAGTATTATCTACGATAAGGTCTAATTTTAAGTCATGGGGCGGATGGTAGGAACATCCGTCCCAATTTTTTTAAGCTTGTCAGATCATCATAGGCAAATGGTTTTCAGGATTCGAGTTCGGGATTGCGTCATTCCGGGGCGAGAAAAACCGTCCCGCCGCGGATGTCGTAGCGTATCGGGGCGATCCGCGAGATCAGGCGCATCGCCTCCTCCAACGATTCGTATTCGATATGGAAAGAGAGTTTTGCCGAAAGGTCGATGTTCCCTTCGGAATGGAAATGTACGCCGTACCAGCGTTCCAGATTGACCAGTATGGCCGAGAGCGATTTGTTGGTGAAGACCAGACGGCGGGACGTCCAGCTGCAATAATCGCCGGCGGAAACCTCGGAAACCGCAATCCGGCCGGTCTGCGTATCGAACAAGATCCGTTCGTCGGGCCGCAGCAGGATCGGACTTTTACGGTCCGGAGTCAGGACACGGACGCTGCCCGATTGAAGGATCGTTTCGGCATAGCGAGTACCGGCCCGGTGACGGGCGTCGAACTCCGTACCGAGGACCTCGACCTGCATGACCTCCATATCGACGACGAAGGGATGGGAGGCATCGTGCCTGACCTGAAAAAAGGCTTCGCCGTCGAGCCGGACCCGACGGATTCCGGCATCGAATGTTTCGGGATAGCTCAGACGACTGTCGCCGTTGAGCCAGACCCGCGTCCCGTCGGGAAGCGTGAACTCGCTCTTGCTGCCTCGGGCCGTGACCAGGCACACCGAAGGGGCGCGTTCATACCGCGAACGCAGGAACAGGTATTCCCCGCAGACGACGAGCGCCAGCAGGGCCGCAGCGGCCGCAAAACGCCGCAAGGATATGAACCGGCTCTTCTTTCCGGCCCGGTCCAGCATGTCGATCCGGTGGTGTATGTCGGGGAGTTTATGGCGGTAATCGCGTTCCGCAGGCCGGGCGAGCAATTCCTTCCAGGCCTGAAAAAGCGCTGCGTCCTTCGTTTCCCGGTCGGCCGGGGCGGTCATCCACCGTCGGAAACGGCGTTGGATCTCCTCCGGCATATCGCCGTGCAGAAAATCGCGGACGAGTCTGTTGATTTTGTCGGTCTTCATCGTTTGGGGTGCTGCTCATAATATAGAACGACGAAAGAACGGCGAACCCCCAGCCGGAAAGAACGATTTTCAGAAAAAAAGCGTGATCGAGGCAAGCAGGCGCCGCAGTTGGCCGAGTGCGGCGGTCATATGGTTTTCCACGGTCTTGACGCTGATCCGGAGCCGCTCGGCGATCTCCCGGTTCGAAAGACCCTCGTAACGGCTCATCCGGAAGATACGCCGCCGCTGATCGGGCATCTTGTCCACGGCGATGGAGATCAGCAGCGCCAGATCGTTCGTCTCCACCTGGCTGTCGAGCGTATCGTCGTGAAAATAGCGGACGGAGGACAACTGGGCCGATTCGTATTTCTCATGCACCAGCGAACGGTTGTAAATGTCGAAAATAGCGTTTTTCGTCATCGTAAAGAGGTAATTGGAAAAACGGGTCATCTGCGCGATCTCCTCTTTGCGTTCCCAGACTTTCAGCATGATGGACTGCATGACATCCTCCGCCTCCGTCCGGTTCTTCAACATCCAGAACGCCAGTTCCTCGACTTTCGGAGCATAATGCAGATAGAGCGCATCGAACGCCTCCCGATCCCCCTGCGCCAGCCGATCCAATATTTCCCGCTCCTGCTCCACTCAAAAAATGTTTTTACAAAGATACGAAATATTCTTGCCATATTTTTCTTCCTTTATCAACTCTCTAATGGTTACCCCTAAAACTTTTGCGATATCATCCAATACCGCCAATGTCGGTTGTTAACGATTACAACAATAAGCATTCACGGTGTTAAAACTTTTGCCTATTTTTCCCGCCAACTCCGTTTGAGAAATATCTTTCTCGATGAGTACCAATTTAATCCGATTAAGGTTTTGATTCATATATCCGGCTACTTCATTTTATAAATATAGTAAATCGCCCGCTATCTACATTACATTTTCAGCTAAAAACGGGACACAATCCCTAACACACAACTCAACTTAACTCAACCATATCTCCTAAACAAAATAAGATGCCAATAAAAAACTTAGCTTACCCCTATACAAACCCGCATAGAGATAAGCCAAGTTACTAATTATCACAGTCCCGTCAAACGATGGAGTTCACCCGCTCCTCTTGCTGCCATTCTGCAAGGGAAACAATTGCTTGGTATTGTTCTGTAAGTATCCGTTTTACTACATATTTTTTAGAGGTATTCGAAAATATATGGGA
>ERZ827101.1304-NODE-1304-length-31250-cov-5.122680_pt1 | contig 31250 bp, 29 predicted proteins | sample MGYA00519869_ERZ827101 | MGnify/ENA primary metagenome ERZ827101 (study PRJEB31778, sample SAMEA3449256) | human gut metagenome | biome: human gut; feature: human-associated habitat; material: faeces | place: United Kingdom | collected 2010/2012 ...
ATGTAGCTTTATTGACAATGTTAGCAATGGTTGTTTGTACAATGTTTTGCACAAACACAGTTAAAGCAGATACTGACTTACCATGGAATGAATCCGAGGTAGTAGAAACATCTACATGTGTAGTTAATGGTGTAGAGCGGAGTTTGATTGTTCTTAAAAACACACTCGTATATCTAAAAATAGGAGATGTTTCTCCTAAACTTGTGTATTTAGATGCAAAATCAATCAAATTTGACCAATACGGAACAATTTGGGCAATTGATGCTGATACTTCTATAAGATGGTGGAATTATGATTTAGCACCTAATGATACATCATTCAAAGCCATTTTAAACCCTACTGCTGACAATCCAAACGGCTTTATTGATGATGTTGAATCATTCATATTTGATGAAAACAATCAATTTGTTGTAGGCTACAAAACCTTGTCGGGTCAAACCTATCCAATATTAACATTGGATGAGATGAAAGAAATTTTAAAAGATTCATCATCGACACCAACACCTACACCATCAAACATTCCTACCCCTACTCCAACTGTTCCCGCAGCTACTCCTAATGTTCCTACTCCTTCTGTTCCAACAGTTAGCCCTGTTGCTACTCCCCCAACCACAAGTACTCCTGCCGTTACCCCAAAAACAACCGTAACACCAAAAGTATCTGTGAAGAAGAAAGCCGGTTATAACTGTCTTTCTCTGGGAAGTAAAATTACAAGTAAGTATAAACTTACTAAAGGAAAACTAACTTGGAAAGGAAGCAGCAAGAGTAAGAAATATTCTGGAATCAAATCAGCTGCTTTTATAAAGAAGAGTGGTAACCTTGTCTTCTTAACTAAAAAAGGTAAAGTATACACCTTATCTCCTAAAGGAAAGAAAAAGTGTATCGTTAAGAAGAAGGCCAAAAAACTTATCTTAAAAAATAAGTTTGCAGTAAAGGTTAAGGTAGGTAAGAAGTTTATTAACATAGCTAATAAGTGAAAATTTAAATGCTAAATCCTAGGAGAGGAAATGATTTTATTGTTTCCTCTCCTTTATACGTTAGGGATAAATTATGTCATACCTATGTGGATAAATTAAGCACTTTGTGATATTATGTAATATAATTAAGAGAAAGGGAGGGGTAAAATGGATTTAAATAAGAGTAAAATTAGATTAAAAAGTCAAGAAGAGATTGACAAGAAGCTACAGGAATTTAGTGGTCGGGAACATTTATATTCAATTGCGCTTTTTGATATTCTTGGTTTTTCTAATTTTGTACAGAAAAATGGTACAGATACAATCATGGAATTGTATACGAAACTATTGGATTTGATAAATAGACGGGCATCATCATATGACAATGTAGGTGATTTTGAAGTGAGTGTTGCACCTGTTCCAACATCGTCAGATTGGAAAAATAATCATTTGGCGGCTGATGCTAATGGATATGTACAGGTTTGCCATTTTAGTGATACATTTTTGATTTATGTCAATTATGAATTCGTTAAACAGCCATGGCTATTAGCAGATCAAATAAAAGAAGAGTTTCCTTTGCTGATAGGAGAAGCGGGAACCCAATTTTCGGTTGATTTTTTTTCCAACCATCATATCTATATATCTTTTTTGCAGTTATGTATGGATTTTTTTTGTCAGTCAATTATTGAGGGGATACCATTGAGAGGTTGTATTTCTACTGGTATTGCAATGATGGACCAATATAAGTCAATTTATTTCGGAAATCCCCTAGTAGAGGCTGCAAGAGGTGAGCCTGCTCAAAATACGCTTGGTGTTGCTTTTGGAAAGAGTTTTAACAATTACCATCCTGTATATAATAAATATTATATTCCGTATTTGGGACACATTAAAGAAAATGATAATAAAAATGTTTTTTTAAGTCCTATGATGTTAGATTGGGCGAGATATTGGAGGACATCACCAAATTATAAGAATAAATCAGTTATTGAATATATTAATAGAATGAACACCCAGACTGAATTTGCTTCTTATTATGAAAACGCTATCAAATTTTATGATTTTTCAGAAAAACATGAAGATTGGGTAAATCAGATTAATAGAAAAAATATGGGAGACATTCTAGATTATTATAAGAGGGTTAAACAGTGGTATAATTCAGTGATATAAAGGAGGTGCTAATATGTCACTAGCGAAGATAAAAAAATTTACAGATAATAGGCTGACAATGAATGATGCTATGGATGAACTCCTTTCAAAACTGGATGTGGCTATAGATGACATGGAACAGGGAAGAGTTCAGCCAATTGATGATGCATGGAAAGAAATCAATAGAATATAGGGGGGAGATAGACAAAAGATATAATGTTGTAATTGACAAAAATGGTAAAATTGATATCATTAAGAAGTCCAACTCTATGCAGCCGTAATTTTTTTACGGCTGCATATTGTAAAATGATTCAAAATTGAGTATACTATTATTAGAATATCCGCAGAGAATGTTTGAAAGGATGGTATATTTTATGCTAAAAAAATTTGCACTAAGTAATTATAAGAATTTTAGGGATGAAATAAAAATAGATTTTGAGAACATTGCAGGTTATCAGTTTAGTACGGATTGTATTTCAGATAATATAATTACTAAGATGCTTATTTATGGAAAAAATGCAACCGGTAAAACCAATTTAGGAAAAGCGCTTATCGATATCGTTTATTTGATGATTGTTGAACCGGTATATGTTGAAAACTCCATGATTCTTAATGCGGATTCATCAGAGGATTATGCCAAATTTTCTTATACATTTGGATTTTGTGATGACGAAATCATTTATCAATATACACGCTTTTCAAATCGGGAACTTCGAGACGAAGAACTTATTATAAATGGAATTTCTGTATTTAAGTGTGACTTCCTTAGAGGAGAGTATGAGTTTAATAACTTAAAATATATTGATGCGGAAACTGCAAATGTAGAGCGTTATTTACAGTCGATAGAAGTAGAGGAAACAGTAGAAGAGAATAGAAAAGCTAGATTACCATTCCTTAAATGGTTAATTGGTAATGTGGCATTAAAAAACGATTCGGTATTAAATCGTTTAATAAATTATGTTAGAGGAATGATGATGATTACCATTGGAAATGGAATGTCATATCGTTCACGAAGAATGAATGATGGTTTCTTTGAGTATTTGGAGGATTCAGAGAATTTAAATGATTTGGAAGAATTTTTTAATGAAATGGGGATAGAGTGTAAGCTTGCATTAAAAAAACTGCCAGACGATCGCAACGAACTTTATTTTGCCCATGAGAAATTAATTCCTTTTTTGAGTAATGCATCAAGTGGAACTTTAGCACTGCTTACTTTATATCGCAGGCTTATCTTTCGAGTGAAGGAAGCTTCGTTAGTATATCTGGATGAGTTTGATGCCTTTTATCATTATGAAATGGCTCAGAATGTGATACAATTTCTTAAGAAAAAATATCCACGCTGCCAGATTATTATGACATCACATAATACAAATTTGATGACAAATCGTTTAATGAGACCGGATTGTTTGTTTATCTTATCAAGTAGTGGAACTTTGACATCGTTGTGTAATGCGACACAGCGTGAACTAAGAGAGGGACATAATCTTGAAAAGATGTATATCAGTGGGGAGTTTGAGAAATATGAGTAAATATAAAGTGCAAGAGAGAAAACGAAATCAGACCTTGTTGATTGTAGAAGGAAATCACGAGAAAAATGAATTGTTTTGGCTTGTTTTTAAATGTTTTCCAGAAGTGAATATTGATTTGAATAATGTCTTGATATATGGTACTAATATTTATATGCTTTACGAGGATATCGTAAAGATGTATGGAGATGATTGGGTTGAAGAAGAAATAGATGTTGATTTGCCATTTGTAATCAGCAAGAAAAAGACACCGGATAACGTACGATATAAAAGTGATTTTACGAAAATATTGCTGGTATTTGATTATGAAAGACATGATACAAATTTTTCGGAAAGAAAAATTATGCAGATGCAACGCAAATTTTCTGATGTGACTGACATGGGACAATTGTACATAAATTATCCCATGATAGAATCATATCAACACTTAGTTTCGATTCCGGATATGAATTATGAGGGCAGAAAAGTACCTGTTTCTTTGCAGCCGGGAAGTAAATATAAGGAACTTGTTAGGAAAGAGTCTATCATTCAAAAAATTGTGGAATTTCCACATAGATTAGATGATTTACTGAAAAAGCATTATGGAATAGACGATAAAGAAATTCGCCAAAAGTGTTGTGATAGTGTTCTTACATTAACGGACAGAGATTGTATAGAGGAAAGCTTAGAGAAAATTCTACAAAATATTATACCATATGACAAAGCTAAAACATTAAAATTTCAGTTAAAGGACTGGATAAACAAAGCTGAGTACGCAAATACCAAAAAGACATATTGGCAGTATATGAGGAATCTTTTCGTTGAAATTATTTATCATAATATTTGTAAAGCAAACCTTATTTTGCGAAATACATATAACATACAACCGGAACAATATAAAGAATGTTTTGAAGGTATTGATTTAGTAACAATCTTGGAAAAACAAAATGCGTTAAGCAGCAGTATAGATTCAGGATATATATGGGTTTTAAACACATGTATTTTTGTTGTAGCGGACTATAATTTTGCATTATTACAGAAAGAAAACAATTTGTAAGTGGTAAACAAAAAGGAGGACAAAATGGGTTCAGATTGTACAGTACCAATTGATGATGGTTTACTTAACATTCGAGTTGGCGCAATTATTTGCAGAGGAAATGAATTTCTAATGATGGAAAATGACAAAGATCCTTTTCTATATTCCGTTGGCGGCCGCGTAAAATTTGGAGAGACAGCGCAAGAGGCAATTGTGCGGGAAGTGCTTGAGGAAACAGGGACACAGATGGAAATTGACAGGTTGGGATTTGTTCATGAAAATTATTTTTATCTGGACGAGCCGGGCAGAGAGAATCAAGTAGTTTATGAAATTTCGTTCTATTTTTATATGAAAATGCCAGAAGATTTTTCGCCGGTTTGCGAGAGTTTTACGGGGAGCAATCATAAAGAACGATTGGTGTGGCTGACGATGGATGGTGATGAGAAAATTTATCCTGAATTTTTCCGGACGGAATTAAAACAGCCATGCGGCTTTGTAAAGCATATGTGCACGGACGACAGAAGATAAATTATTTTTTTTCCTCTAATTTTCCGGTTGACGCTTTTTTGTGAAAAAAGTAAAATAGATTTGTAATTTAATTACGGAATAGGAGGACTAAGAAACATGAAAATTGGTATTTTAGGATATGGTAACCTTGGACGAGGCGTGGAATGTGCAATTAAGCAGAATCCGGATATGGAGCTTGCTGCGGTATTTACGAGACGTGCGCCGGAGACAGTATCCATTTTGACAGAGGGAGCAGCCGTTTGTTCTGTTGATGATGTAGAGCAGTGGAAGGATAAGATTGATGTTATGATTCTCTGTGGCGGAAGTGCTACGGATTTGCCGGAGCAGACACCAAAATATGCAAAGATGTTTAATGTCGTAGACAGTTTTGATACACACGCAAGAATCCCAGAGCATTTTGAAAATGTTGATAAGTCTGCAAAAGAAAGCGGACATGTTGGTATTATTTCCGTGGGCTGGGATCCGGGAATGTTTTCTTTGAATCGTATGTATGCCAATGCCATTTTGCCGGAGGGACGTGATTACACATTCTGGGGCAAAGGAGTTAGTCAGGGACATTCGGATGCCATCCGCCGCGTGGAAGGTGTAAAAGACGGCAAACAGTATACAATTCCGGTAGAGGCTGCATTGGAGGCTGTAAGAAATGGTGAAAATCCGGAACTTACAACCAGACAGAAACATACCAGAGAGTGTTTTGTTGTATTAGAGGATGGTGCGGATGCTGCAAAGGTAGAGGAAACTATTAAAAATATGCCGAATTATTTCTCAGATTATGACACGACGGTTCACTTTATCAGTGAGGAAGAATTGAAAGCAAACCACAGTGGTATTCCACATGGAGGATTTGTAATTCGTTCCGGAAAAACAGGCTGGAATCAGGAAAATAGTCATGTAATTGAATATAGCTTGAAACTTGATTCAAATCCGGAATTTACTTCATGTGTTATCGTGGCTTATGCGCGGGCAGCATATCGTCTGTACAAAGAAGGACAGAACGGATGCAAGACAGTATTCGATATTGCTCCGGCTTATTTAAGTGCCAAAGATGGAGCAGAACTTCGCAAAAATCTGTTGTAAAAAATGTGTATTGCTAGAAATTAATCATAATAATTACCCCCGGTTTCATGATAAGAATCCGGGGGTTGATTTTACAAAATGATAGATAAACAGATACCAACAGCAACAACACCTACCATGATAAGTGCGGCTATGCGGTGTCCCATCCGGCGGCTTTTGACGCTGCTGTCCGAAAGAGACATTTGTTTGATTATTTCAACGGCTTTTTCCACATTTTTATCATCGACATAAATTTCAAATACTGGTTTTGCCATCCGGGCTGTGATGGATGTTTCGATGATTTCATGTTTTTTAGCAAAAATGTGATTGGCTTCGAGCTCGGAAATAATCTGGTCTGCTTCTAAAAAGTTTTCTGCAAGATAAATTTTAGTCATAACTGTATACCCCCCTTTTTTATAATAACTTCATTATACATAAAAAGTAAAATAATGACAACTGTTTTATTTATAAGAACACAAAAAACTGGGCAATCTAAAAATAAAAACGGAGGACAGAAAAATGAATCAAAAGGATAATTTTAAAAGCACTCTTCCGATGGCTGCACTGGATGAAATCCCACAGCCGTCAGAGAATGCAAAAGAAATTGTTGGACTTGTGAAAGCGCAAGGCAAAGTAACCGGCTATAAGCTTTCGGATGGACAAATGGTAAGTAAGAGTGAAGGAGTTGCTATGGCAAAAGCGGGCGATATTCAGGGCGTGGGCGTAGCGCACCGTGGGGATACAGAGTATTTAAAGGCACTTCCGGATGGAAAGGAGACGAATAATCTCAGCAGCCTGCCAACTGTGCGGTGACAAGTTCAAGGACAAGGAAAATCAAATTATATTTTGTAAAACATGCAATATATTTTTTTGAATTTGCAACGCTGGTTTTTTTGTAGTATTCAAGAGAAATCATACTTGCCATAGAAGCAATTAAAGTTCCTAAGCCGCCAATATTTACTCCGATTAAAAGGGCGGTACTATTTTGGGTAAATTTAGATAACAAGATGGCGGCAGGGACGTTGCTTACAATCTGGCTGACGAGGATGCCGCCACCAATTTCCCTTCCGGAAATAATGTGGGATAAAAAACTGTTTATCCATGGAATCTGTGCAATATCCCCAACAAGGATAAAAAGGCAGACAAATTTGATTAATAAGTTAAAGTTAATAGTTCGAAATGTTTTTTTGTCGAAAAGAAAAAGGCTGGCAAGAACTAGAATAAAGGTCACATAATGGGGAACAATTCGAAGGATGTTCAAAAGGCACAAAATAAATAATAAAATAAAAATAAATATATCAGATGAAGAATTAGAAAAATGGTATATAGAAATTCCAAAAATAAATTTAAAAGCACCAATTGCAGAAGGAACAGAAGAAAATACATTAAACACAAAAATAGGGCATTTTTCTGAAACAGATTTAACTCTAGGGAATATTGGCTTAGCGGCACACAATAGAGGATATGAATATAATTATTTTGGGGATTTAAAAAAATTAAAAATAGATGATGAAATAATATATAAATATTTAGATTATAAAAAAACATATAAAATAGATATTATAGAAATAATAAAAAATACAGATTGGAGTTATTTAGATAAAACAGAAGAAAATAAAATTACTTTAATTACATGTGTTGAAAATGAACCAAAATATAGAAGATGTGTTCAAGCAACAGAAATAGAAAATTAAATGTATATAAATAAAATTCCTGAATAAAAATGTATTAATAAATTAAAAAGAAAGGATTTTATTTATGAAAATTAATAAAAAAATATTTTTTATAATTATAATAATATTATTAATAATTTTTTGTATATTTATTTTTAAAAATATGATTAAAAAAAGTAAAAATGGAAACAATATGAATAGTCAAGAAATCGTAGACTATATTTTAAATATAAAAAAATATAAAGCAAATATTTCTGTACAAGTTAATAGTAACAAAAATAAAAATAAATATATTTTAAATCAAGAATATAACGAAGAAAATGAGGCTATTCAAGAAGTTGTTGAACCTGTAAATATTATGGGTGTAAAAATAATAAAAAAAGATGGTAATTTAAAAATAGAAAATTCAAATTTAAATTTATCAACAATTTTTGAAAATTATCAAGGAATTGGAGAAAATTATTTAGATTTAAATGTATTTATTAATGATTATAAAAATTATGAAAAATCAAATTTTGAGGAAAATGAAAAAGAAATAATAATGAAAACAAAAAGTAATAATAAAAATAAATATACTGAAAATAAAATATTGTACATAAATAAAGAAAATAAATTACCTACAAAAATGATAATTGAAGATAATAACCAAAATACGACAATAAACATACAATATAATAATATAGAATTAAATTAGAAAATGGAATAAAATAAATATTTATTTCCATATTTCAAAATTTATCTACGAATATATAGACTTAAAAATATGCTAATAATGGGAGTGAATATTATGACAATAAAAAGAGGAGATATGTTTTATGCTGATTTAAGTCCTGTTGTGGGTTCAGAACAAGGTGGAGTAAGACCTGTTTTAATAATACAAAATGATTTAGGCAATAAATATAGTCCAACAGTAATTGCAGCAGCAATTACATCTCAAACTAATAAAACCAAACTTCCAACACATATAGAAATAAATGGAGATTCTAAAGGCCTAAAAAATAATTCTGTTATTTTAGCAGAACAAATTAGAACAATAGATAAGAGTAGATTAAAAGAAAAAATAGGACACATAGATGATGAATTAGTTATGAATAAAATAAATAATGCGTTAGGTGTGAGTTTTGGATTAGGTGAATAAAAATAAAAAACGAAAAATTAATTTTTAATTAAATTAATTTTTCGTTTAAATATTATACTTTCAATTTTTTTATAACTTTTATCTCATTATATAAAGTATCAATTTTATTTTTTCTTATTTGATAAGCACTTTTATAATTATCATAAACAGTAAAGAAATTACCAACAGTCTCATTATCTTGTAAATATATTTTCATATATTCTAAATAATAATTCTTTTTGTCTTCTGTTTTACTTTTTATCATTTTATTATAATATTTTTGTACAGTTTCTAATCTTTTTATATTTTCTTGTAAATAATCAACATAATCTTGAGCACAAGATATTTCGTAATAAATATCATCTAATACAACTTTTATTAAAACCTTAACAATTGCTGGATTATTTTTTCCAAGTTTTGCATTATTTGCAACTTCTTTTAAAACAGCAGAAGATTTTATTTGTTCATTTGGATGTGAATTTTCAATTAATATTTTTAATGTATCTGAAATACCAATGTGTGATTTATATTGACGTTTACTAACAATTGCATCATATTCATCTGCAACACGAATTATTTGTCCCTCATAGGGAATATCTTTTTTAGTTAATCCCCTAGGGTATCCAGTTCCATTTAGTGCTTCATGGTGATACCAAGGGCCAGCAGCATACGGTTGTAATTTAGGGTCTTTCATACACATTTCGTATCCGATGGTTGTATGAGTTTTTATAATTGCATATTCTTCATCTGTAAGTTTTCCAGGTTTTTGTAATACTGATGCAGGAATAAAAATCTTTCCTATATCGTGCAAGTATGCACAAATTGTACAATATTCAGTAAATCCTTTTGAGCAATGCAAATATTCACATAAACGACAAGTAATTGCAGCGACATTTTCGCAATGTTTTCTTGTAAAAACATCAAGTGAACCTAATGCATTTAATTGATCTTGCATTGTTTTATCTAAATTGTAGGACTTAAGAGAGGTCCTATCATAAAAATCAAAAACTTCTTTTTTCATAAACGTATTTCTCCTTTAATTTTATCCTAGACAAATTATACTATAATGAAAATAGAAAATCAATTTTTATTTAAAATATTTTTTTGGAAATTATTAGAACAGAAAATAAATAATTATTGACTTTTTTTTATAAAATTTATATAATTTGCCAAAAGAAGGTGATAAAAATGCCATTAAGAATTATTTACGGAAAATCGGGTACAGGCAAAAGTAATTTTATTTATAATGAAATAAATGAAAAAATAAAACATAACGAAAAAAATAAAATATATATAATAACTCCAGAACAATTTTCATTTACAGCAGAAAAAAAATTAATGGAAAATAAAAAATCTGTAATAAATGCAGAAGTAATTACATTTAATAGAATGGCCTATAGGGTAATGAATGAAATTGGCGGAAATATCCACAATAATTTAACAAAATGTGGAAAATCTATGCTTATTTATTCTATTTTGCAAAAAGAAAAAAAGAATTTGAATTTATTAAATAAATCAGATGAAAATATAGATTTAGCAATGAGAACAATTTCCGAATTTAAAAAAAATCAAGTTTCAATTGATGAATTAAAAAAAGAAACAGAAAATATAAATGATAATTATTTAAAAATAAAATTACAAGATTTAATTTTAATTTATGAAAAATTTAATAATAATATAGAAAATAAATATATTGATGAAACAGATTTATTAACAAAATTATCAGAAAATATAGAAAAAATAAATTTATTTAAAAATTCAATATTTTATATAGATGAATTTGTAGGATATACAAAACAGGAATTAGAAATAATAAAAAAATTATTAAATATATCAAAAAATGTAACAATAACATTTTGTATAGATAATTTAGATTTAAATTCTAATCCAGATATAGATATATTTTATCCAAATAAAATAACATTAAATAAAATATTAAAATTATTAAATAATGATGAAAAAATAGAAACAATAAATTTGAATAAATTAAATAGATTTAAAAATGAAGAATTAATTTATTTAGAAAATTATTTATATAATTTAAAAATAAAAAAATACGAAAAAGAAATAAAAAATATAAATTTATTTTTATCAAAAAATCAATATTCAGAAATTGAATATGTTGCAAAAAATATAATTAATTTAATTAAAAATAATAATTATAAATTTAATGAAATAGGAATAATTACGAAAAATGTAAATATATATTCATCATTAATAAAAGCAATATTTGCAAAATATGAAATACCAGTATTTATTGATGAAAAAAAAGATTTAAATCAAAATATATTAATTAGATATATTTTAAGTATTTTAGAAATAATAATAAAAAATTATTCATATGAATCGGTATTTAATTATTTAAAAATTAATTTTTCGGAATTTGATGAAGATGATATTTTTAAATTAGAAAAATATTGTATTAAATATGGAATAAAAAATAATAAATTTAAAAAAGATTTTATTTATGAAATAAATAATGAAGAAATTAATTATTTAAATGAATTAAGAAAAAAAATAATTAATCCAATAATAAATTTGGAAAAAAAAATAAATAAAAAACAAAATATAAAAAATATAATAAAAGAATTATATTTATTTTTAATTAATGAAAATATAGAAAATAAATTAAATAAAAAAATAAAAGAATTAGAAAATAAAAATAATTTTGAATTAGCAAAAGAATATAAAATAAGTTATGAAATTATAATAAATATTTTTGACGAAATTTCAAATATATTTAATAATGAAGAATTTACATTAGACAATTTTTATAAAATATTTAAAATAGGATTAAAAAATAGTAGTTTAGGAAAAATACCAGCAAGTCAAGATGGAGTTACAGTTGGAGATACAGAAAGGTCTAGAACACATAAGGTAAAAGCAATATTTATAATAGGATTAAATGATGGAGTTTTCCCAAGTGTAAATAAAGATGAAGGATTTATAAATGATACGGATAGAAGCATTTTAAAGGAACAGGGAATTGAACTTGCAAAAGGAACAATAGAAAATTTATATGATGATAATTTTAATATTTATAAAGCATTTACAACTGCGGAAGAAAAATTATTTTTATCATATTGCCAATCAGATACAGATGGAAAATCATTAAGACCTTCAACATTAATTTTAAAAATAAAAAAAATATTTCCAGAATTAATTGAAAAAAATGATATTTTAGAAAAACAAAATTATTTTATAAATGAAAAAGAATTATATGAAGAATTTATTTCAAAAATAATTTCTGAATATAATGAAGAAAAAATAAATAATAATTTATTTTTATTTTATAAATATTTTAATGAAAATAATAATTACAAAAAAATATTAAAAAATAATTTAAGTTATATAAAAAAATTAAAAATGCCAGAAAAAATAAAAAAAGAAAATATTCAAAAATTATATGGAAATAAATTAAAAACTAGTGTATCAAAACTAGAAACATATAAATCATGTCCTTATGAATATTTTTTACAATATAGTTTAAAAATAAAAGAAAAAGAAGAATTAAAAGTTAGAAACCTAGATACTGGTTCATTTATGCATGATGTAATAAATTCTTTTTTCGAGGAAATTAAAAATAATAAAATAAATATAAAAAATATTCAAGAGGAAGAATTAGAAAAAATAATAAATAAAATAATTGATGAAAAATTAAATAATAATAAAAATTATATTTTTACTGCAACAGAAAAATATAAATTATTAGTAAAAAGATTAAAAAGAATTATTTTAAAAGCATTAAAATATATAATTTTAGGATTAAAGGTAAGTGACTTTGAGGTCGAAGGAACAGAAGTAGCATTTGACGAAAAAAAGGGAACATATAAGCCAATTGAAATAAAATTAGAAAATGGAAAAACAATAGAAATTGTTGGAAAAATAGATAGAATAGATATTGCAAAAGATGAAAATAATAAATATCTTAGAATAATCGATTATAAATCATCTGTAAAAGATATTGATTATACAAATATATATGCAGGACTTCAACTTCAATTAATTACATATTTAGATGCAATGTGTAAAATAGAGGATTTTATTCCAGCGGGAATTTTATATTTTAATTTATTAGAACAAATAATAAATTCTGATAAAAAAATTACAGATGAAGAAATAGAAGAAAAAATAAAAAATAATTTTAAAATGAAAGGTTTAATTTTAGCAGATGTAAGAGTTGCAAAAATGCAAGATAATAATTTAATGGCAAGCACACAATCTAAAATTATTCCTGCATATATGGATAAAACAGAAAATTTAAGTCCTAAAAAAAGTAGTATAGCAACAAAAGAAGAATTTGAAAAATTACAAAAATATGTAAATAATACAATAAAAGAAATATCTGAGGAAATATTAAATGGAAATATTAAATTAAAACCATATTATAAAAATAAAAAAACACCTTGTGAATATTGTAGCTATAAAAATGTGTGTGGATTTAATTCCGGATTATATAAAACAGAATATAATTTTATTAATAAAAAACAAAAAGAAGATATTTTTGAAAAATTAGAAAAGGAGAATTAATGTATGGATTTATCTAATGATATTGTTTTAGATATAAAAAAAGAAAATCAAGAATTTTTACAATTTAAAAAATTGCAAAAATATTCTAATTTAATTTCTCATTGCTATTCTTTAGGAATTGATAAAAATTATAGAACATTTAAAGCAAATAAGGAATCTTTGCCAGAAAATGAATTTGAAAAAAATATGAATAATTATAAATTATTGTGTGAAAAAAATAATTTGAATTATAAAAATATAGTAAAAGCAAGCCAAGCTCATACTGATAATATATTAAATATTGATGAAACAAATTTGAGAAAAACAATAGATACAAATATAAAAGTAGATGGATTAATAACAGATAAAAAAGAAATAGTTCTTGCAACAACAAATGCTGATTGCATATTATTACTAATGTTTAATCCAATAAAAAAAGTTATTGCAAATGTTCATTCTGGATGGAGAGGAACACTTCAAGAAATATCAGTAAAAACAGTCGAAAAAATGGTAAAAGACTACGGATGCAATCCAAAAGATATTATAGTATGTATATGTCCAAGTATAAGAAAATGTCATTTTGAGGTTGATAAAGATGTATATGAAATGTTCTATAATCAGTTTAAAAAATTAGGATGTACTGAAAAATTTATCGAACCAAAAGGAGAAAAATGGCATATAGACACAGTTCTAATTAATAAAATTATTTTAAAAAATGCTGGAATATTAGAAGAAAATATAGAAGATTGCGGAATTTGTTCAGTGTGCAATAAAGATAAAGTACACTCATATAGAGCAGAAGGACCAAATTATGGTTTAGCAACAGCACTTATAATGCTCAAATAAGAATTTTTGCCCAAAAAGAACCGGTCCCAATGAGTCCAAATGAGACCAAATGAATCAAGAAAGGAAAAAATATGATACCAAATAAATTAAAAAAAGGAGACACAATTGCAGTAATTGCACCATCAAATGCGGTAAATGAGGATGATATAAAATTTTTAAAAGAAACAGAAAAGAAATTTAATAAATATGGCATAAATGTAATATATGGAAAAAATATATATTCAAATACATTAGGATATGGAGCAACACCTAGGGAAAAAGCAAATGATTTAAATGAAGCATTTGAGAACAAAAATGTTCAGGCAATTTTTTGTGCAAAAGGTGGCGAAAATTCAAATACAACTTTTGAATATATTAATTATGAAATAATAAAGAAAAATCCTAAAATATTTTGCGGATTTAGTGATTCTACATTTTTACTTAATATGATATATCAAAAAACAGGTTTAGTAACATTTCACGGATCAACCTTTAAAGCAATTTCAGATTGGGATTCAAATTGCGTATTTGAGGATATAATAAACAAAATGATAAATGGAAGTACAAGTTTAAATATGAATCCAGAAACGTTTAAAATTATAAAAGACGAAACGGCAGAAGGAATTTTGATAGGTGGAAATTTAAGTTGTATTAGGGAAATGGTATGTGGAGCCTATTCAATTGATTTTAAAGATAAAATATTATTTATTGAAGATTTAGGAGAAGAATCAAATCCGAAATTCGAAAGTAACTTTCTTTATTATATGAAACAAAATAAAGTTTTTGACCAAATAAAGGGATTATGGATAGGAAATTATGAACACGAAAGTAAAATAAAATTAGAAAAAATAGTTTTAGATGTTCTAGAAAATAATTATAATTTTCCTATTATAAAATCAAATAATTTTGGACATATTGCTGAAAAACAAGTTATACCAATCGGCGTAAAAGCTAAAATTGATACAGAAAATAAGGATAAAATAATTTTGATGGAAAAATGTGTTATGTGATTTTTTGTCGAAAAGTGTTGATGTTATAAAATATTTATAGTAAAATAAGAAATGCAAAAAAATTAAGATAGGATGGAAAACATATGAATCAAATAATGGGAAAACAAAAAGATGAAGAAATTAATTTAAAAACAGAAAAAAAGGAGAAGGCTCCAAAAAAGAAAAGTAAGAAAAACAAAAAAAGTAAAGGTATTATAAAGAAAATATTAATTACAATAGCGATTTTAATTGTAATAGGTGTAAGTACTTTAGGAATATTACTATATGGACCATATAATGGATTTAGAGATTGGCTTATAACATCTGCTATGACAACAATGACACATCAATGGATAGCATATTTATTTTATGATGAAGATACAATAAATGCAGTAATGGCAAGCAATAGAGTTGATGAAGTACAAGAAGATACAGACACAAATGCGATTGTTGTTGGAGTATCAGAAGAGCCAGAAAAAACTTATGAAAACGAATATGAAAAAGCAATACTTGAAAAAAATAATCCAAGAGATACATATAAAATTATAGAAATAGAAGGAAAAGGATATTCTGGATATTTAGCAGCTATTTATGATCCTTCAAAAATACATACATTAGTTACATCAAAAATTGGAACAAGTGGACAATATTTGACAACAATGGCTAAAAATAATAAAGCAGTTGTAGCAATAAATGGTGGTGGATTTGATGATCCAAATTATAGCAGTAATGCAGCAAATCCACTAGGAATTACATATTCTAAAGGAAAACTTTTAACATCTTATTATTATGCAGGAGCAGGAGGAATAATAGGATTTGATACAAATAACAAACTTGTATTATCATCAAAATGTACAGAACAATCTGCAAAATCACTTAAAATAAGAGATGCCGTAACATGTGGGCCATTTTTAATAGTAAATGGAAAGAAATCAGGAGTTGTAGGAAATGGTGGATGGGGAACAGCACCACGTACAGCAATTGGACAAAGAAAAGATGGTATAGTTTTATTTTTAGTTGTAGATGGAAGAACAGTAAAAAGACCAGGTGCAGATATGGATGATTTAATAGAAATAATGCAAAACTATGGAGCATATAATGCTGCAAACCTAGATGGGGGAACATCTACAGCAATGACAGTTAATTATGAATTAATAAATGATCCTGTAGATAGTTCAGGAGCACATAAAACAAGATTTGTATCAACAGGATTTGGCTTAATAGAATAAAAAATAAATACAAAAAATCCATAAAAACTATGGATTTTTTTTGATTTCCTTGATATAATGAAATCGATTTTAAATTTGGAAAAAGATGATAGAAAACAAACAGGTAAAAATACTTGTAATAACTGGTAAAGGAGGAATTAGCTAAAAGGGGCTAAGAAGAAAAGATGGTTTTTAAAGATTATTACAAAATACTAGAACTAAAGACAAATAGAGTATCTTCAGAAGAAATAAAAAACGCATATAGATTAGCAGTCAAAAAAAATCATCCAGATTTAAATGTTAAAGACAAATTAGCTGAGGAGAAAATAAAAGATATAAATGAAGCTTACAAAATACTTTCAGATAGCACATCAAAAAGAAAATATGACAGAATATGGAATAGAAACAATATGAAAGTAAAACAGCAACAATATAAAGAAGAAAATCAAAAAAACAATTCATCATTTGGAGATTTTTTTAATATGTTTTTTGGAACAACAGAAAATATAATACAAAAAAAAGTTGAGAAAAAAGAAAAAAATCCAATAAAAGGTGAAAATGTAGAAACAAGTATAGATGTTGACATTGAAGAAGTTTTTTATGGTTTAGACAAAAAAATTTCATTAAGAACAGTAGATGGAAAAATGAAAGTATTTACAGTATCAATTCCTGCGGGACTTAGAAACGGTGAAAAAATAAGACTTCTAGGGCAAGGAAAAGAGGGAATAGACGGTGGGAAAAATGGTGATTTATTTATAAAAGTAAATATAAAAGACAACGAAAAATTCGAACTAAAAGGAAATGACTTATATACAAATTTATATTTAACACCATGGGAAGCAGCACTAGGAACAAGAACTACAGTCTATTCAATAGACGAGGGAACCGTAGTATATATTCCAGAGGGAATAGAAACAGGAGAAATACTAAAAATCTCAGGAAAAGGATACAAAGACGGAAAAGGTGGCAGAGGAGATTTAATTGCAAAAGTTAATATAATGGTACCAAAGAAATTAAATAATGAAGAAAAAAAATTATTTGAAAAATTAAGTACAATTTCAAGCTTTAATCCTAGAAAAATATAGATTTTCCTAATCTCTATTGACATAAAACGGAAAACTTGTTATAATAAAATAGTGGTTATACAAAGGAATAGTCTATGTTATAAAATCATAGAAAATGGAGGAAAATAAAATGGAATCATGGAAAGGAAAACATTTTAGTGTAACAGACCCAAAAGGAGTTAATACAGTTATATATGAGGTTTATAAAACAAAGAAAGAATATTTAAAAAAATATCCTAAATATACAGTTGAAAGACTACGTTCAACAGAACAATTAGTAGGAGATTTAAAGAAAAAAACTTTTTATGTTGAAGATCCACAAGAAAGCGGAAACCAATTAGTAATATTTTCTTTTGCAAAAGAAAAAGTTGTTATTAATAATGGTTTGCTTATTGACGACGAAGTAAAAATCTCTAAAAAACCAGTTCCATTCAAATTTGATACATTATATTCAGAAGAAGCGACAGAAATAAAAGACTTTAAATATACACCAAACTTAAAAAGGGCAATAACAATAATAGACCCAGAAACTACAGAAGAGATAAAACCAGTTCTTTACTATGATGAAGAAACTGATGAAGTAAAAGGGAAATGCAAATTAAAACCAAACAAATCTTATTTTGCTTTTGAGATAAGAGATGATAAAAATTAAGGAGGAATTCTAAAATGACCAAAAGGGAACAAGAAGCAAAAATAAAGGAGTTGACGGATTTTATGGAAAATGGTGTACCAAAAGAAGCCAAAACACCAAGTTCAGAATCTGATAACTTACATGTTGATGTAATAGATATGAAACAAAAATATGAAGAAAAAACAAAAAAGAAATCTCTAAAAGTAGAAAATGGAAAAGATGTGCAAACAGTTTTATCAGATGCATCAATAAAAACAATAGACGGTGGATATGAAGAAATGAATAAAGAACAAAGCGGAAGAGAAAAATCTGGAAGGTAACCAAAAGAAAAGGGTGAAAATTTATGAATTATAAATTACAAAAAGCATTTAAAAAGGGAAAAACAACAATAATTGTATCTGTAATATTATGGTTACTACTAGCAGTAATTGTAATAATGCCTTGGACTTGCGGTTGTTATCAAATGAAATTATTAGGAAAATTCGATATGGATCAATTTCTAAGAGTTTATATGAAAACAACAACAAGTCCATCAACAGGTTTTAAAGCAATATTTTCAAGTGGAATATTTGGAGAATACATAAAAAATCTATTTGGATTTACATTATTTTATACAATTTTTGTAGCAATAGGAATAATAAGATTAATGCCTAAACATCAATATGATGATATAGAACACGGTTCTAGTGACTGGAGTGAAAATGGTGAACAATATAAAGTATTAAGTAAGAAATCAGGAATAATTCTTGCAGAAAATAACTATTTGCCATTAGATAAAAGAGGAAACGTAAATGTTCTTGTAGTCGGAGGTTCAGGTTCTGGTAAATCTGCATCATATTCAATACCAAATGCACATCAAATGTTAGGGTCTTATGTATTTACAGATCCAAAAGGTGAATTATATGATAGAACAGCAGGATACTTAAGAGAACACGGATATAAAATAAAAGTCCTAAACCTTGTGCATCCGCAATATAGTGACGGATATAACCCATTATTGCATATATCATCAGAAATAGATGTAGACGTAATAGCAAATACAATAGTAAAAGGACAAAAATCAGAAGGTGGAGGATCAGACCCATTCTGGGATGATTCAGCAGAAACATTATTAAAATCATTAATATATTACTTAATGGCAACAAGACCAGAAGAAGAGCAAAACTTAGCAAGTTGTGCAGAAATGGTTAGAGCTGCAAACTCAAATGGAGGAAGCAACTTACTTACGGAATTAATGAGTCAATTGCCTTATGACCATCCAGCAAGAATGAACTATAAATCAATAGAAATTGCACCAGAAAAAACATATAGTTCTATTTTAAGTACATTACAATCAAAATTAGGAAAATTCGACTCAAAGGAAATAGCTGAATTAACATCAACAGATACAATAAACTTTGAGGAAATTGGAAGCGAAAAAACAGCAGTATATGTTATATCATCAGATACACATGGAGCTTATGACTTCTTATTAACAATATTCTTTGCACAGATGATACAACAATTGTATGACTTTGCAGACAATAATGGTGGAAAATTAAAAGAACGTACATACTTTATATTAGACGAGTTTGCCAACATTGGTAGAATACCAGATTTTGATAAAAAAATATCAACATCAAGAAGTAGAGGAATATCATTTAGTGTTATATTGCAGAACTTAGATCAATTAGAGGCAATATATGAAAAAGCAAATGAAACAATTATTGGTAACTGTGATACACACGTATTTTTAGGAAGTAACTCTCAAAAAACAGTTGAATACTTCTCGAAAGCATTAGGAGAAAAGACTATATCACACGAAAGCATATCAACAAACAGGGATAAAGAACATAAAAAGACTGGAACAAGTGATTCTGACCAAATAATGGCAAGAGCATTAATGACACCAGATGAATTAAGAAGAATGGATAATGACTTATGTATTATATTCGAAAAAGGTGTAAAACCAGTAAAGGCTAATAAATTCTATTACTTTAAAAAGCCAATGGCAAAAGAAATGGCAGCCTTAGAGATAAGCCATAATGATATAGGTGAAATCGAAAGAGGAAAATGGAGAAAATATAATCCATACAATCCTTATGTAGAAGAAAAAGACAAAGAACCAGTAAAAGACTTAAAGGTAGAGTCACTAGATGATTTGTTTGATGATCCAGACCCAATCGAAGAACCTAAAAAAGAAAGCAAACCAAAACAAGAAGATAAAAAAATAGAAAAATTATCATTAGAAGATATAGATAATGACGATGCGCCAATGCTTCCAATGAATGAGGATCCGGAAGATGAATATGACCTACAAAAAGAATTAGAAGCAAAATTTGATGAATTATTTGGACCAATAGATGATGATAATTAAACAAAGAAGAAACACTTAATTGCAAAAAATTAAGTGTTTCTATTGTTTAAAAGCCAAAAACGTAGTATAATAGAAAAGATTTAAGAAAGGAAAGATAAATTATGTTTGAAAAATTAGAATTAGTAGAAAAGAGATATGATGAATTAAATTCACAAATAAGCGACCCAGAAGTAATTGCAAATACTAATGAATGGAGAAAATTAGTAAAAGAACATAGTTCAATGGAAGACGTAGTACAAAAATATAGAGAATACAAAGAAATTTTAAATAATATGAATGAAGCAAAAGAAATGCTAGATGACCCAGAAATGAAAGAACTAGCAGAGGAAGAATATTATTCATCAAAAGACAAACTTGCAAAAGTTGAAGAAGAGTTAAAGGTGCTATTAATTCCAAAAGATCCAAATGATGATAAAAGTGTTATATGTGAAATAAGAGGTGGAGCAGGAGGAGAAGAAGCAGCTCTATTTGCAGGGACACTATTTAGAATGTATGGGATGTATGCAGAGAGAAAACATTGGAAAATAGAAATATTAAATGAAAATGCTACGGAATTAGGTGGTTACAAAGAAATATCATTTATGGTAACAGGAAAAGGTGCATATAGCAGACTAAAATTTGAAAGTGGAGTACACAGAGTTCAACGTGTACCAGATACAGAAAGTAGTGGAAGAATACATACATCAACTGCAACAGTTGCAGTACTTCCAGTTGTAGAAGATGTTGAAATAGAAATAAACCCAGCAGACATAAAAATGGAAGTATTTAGAGCATCAGGTGCTGGAGGACAACATATCAACAAAACATCATCAGCCGTAAGATTAATACACGTTCCAACAGGAATAGTTGCAGAATGTCAAACTCAAAGATCACAATTACAAAATAGAGAGTATGCAATGAATTTATTAAAATCAAGATTATATGATATTGAAAAGTCAAAACAGGATTCTGAAATAGCAAGTGCTAGAAAATCTCAGGTTGGTTCTGGAGATAGAAGCGAAAAAATTCGTACTTACAATTATCCTCAAGGAAGAATAACAGACCACAGAATTGGATTTAGTGTTTATCAAATGGAGAATTTTCTAAATGGAGATTTAGATGAAATGATTGATAATTTAATTGCTGCAGATAGGGCTGAAAAATTAAAAGGTGATGAAGAATAAAAAATAGTTGACAAAAATAAAAAAACGTATTATTATATTAACATAATACAAAAATAGTAAGAGAAAAGTAAAATAGAAAATATCTTTAAAAGAGAAGTTAGCCAAAGGCTGAAAGCTAACCAAAGTAAAACTATTCGAAAACTACCTCTTCATATTTCTGGTGAACAAGCCAGACGATTAGAATGCGTTATAATTCTATTAATTAAGAGAAAACAAGGATGGAACCGCGTAAAATATATACGCTCCTATGGATGCAAAAAAGTATCTATAGGAGCTTTTTTGCATAGAAAAAAGGTACAAAAAGGACCGGGTCTTTTTTGTGCGAAATAGAGAAAAGGAGGAATAAAAATGATTAAAATAACATTAAAAGATGGAAGCATCAAAGAAGTAGAAGAAGGAAAAAGCGTATTTGATGTAGCAAAAGAAATAAGCGAAGGGTTAGCAAGAGTAGCAACTTGTGCAAGTGTGGATGGAAAAGTCGTTGATTTAAGACATATTTTAAATAGCGACTGTAATTTAGAGATACATACATTTGAAAGTTCATTAGAAGGAAAAAAGGCATATTGGCATACAACATCACATATAATGGCACAAGCAATAAAAAGAGTAAAACCAGAAACAAAATTGGCAATTGGACCATCAATAGATGAAGGATTTTACTATGATTTCGATGTAGAGAAAAACTTTACAGATGAAGACAAAGAAAAAATAGAAGCAGAAATGAAAAAAATAATAAAAGAAAACTTACCAATAGAAAGATTTACACTTTCAAGAGAAGATGCTATAAAATTCATGGAAGAAAAAAATGAACCATACAAAGTAGAGTTGATAAGAGATTTACCAGAAGGAGAGGAAATATCATTCTATAAACAAGGAGAATTTACGGATTTATGTGCAGGACCACATTTAATGAGCACAGGAAAAATAAAAGCTGTAAAAATTCTATCTACATCAGGTGCTTACTGGAGAGGTGATGAGCATAACAAAATGCTACAAAGAATATATGCTATATCATTTCCAAAAGCAAGTCAAGTAGAAGAATATTTAGCAAAACTTGAGGAAGCTAAAGAAAGAGACCATAGAAAAATAGGAAAAGACCAAGAACTATTTATGACACATAAATTAGTAGGTTCAGGACTGCCTTTATATTTACCAAAAGGAGCAACAATAAGAAGAGTCTTAGAAAGATATATTCAAGACAAAGAATTAGCTTTAGGATATCAACATGTATATACACCAAGCTTGGCCAATGTAGCACTATACAAAACATCAGGCCACTGGGACCACTATAAAGATGATATGTTTCCAATGATGAAAATGGGAGACGAAGAAATTGTTCTAAGACCAATGAACTGCCCTCATCACATGTTAATATATAAGAATAAAATGCGTTCTTATAGAGATTTACCAATAAAAATAGGCGAACTTGCAAATGACTTTAGATATGAAGATAGCGGAAGTGTTTGCGGATTAGAGAGAGTACGTCAAATGTGTCAAAATGATGCACATTTATTTGTAAGACCAGACCAAATAAAAGAAGAAGTTGGAAAAGTACTAAGTTTAATAAAAGAAGTATATCAAGAAGATTTTGGATTCCCAGCATCTGCATTTAGTTATAGATTATCTTTAAGAGATAAAAATAATAAAGAAAAATATATAGACAATGATGAAATGTGGGAAACAGCAGAAAGCCAATTAAGAGAAATCTTAAAAGAACTAAATATAGACTTTTACGAAGCAGAAGGTGAAGCTGCATTTTATGGTCCAAAAATAGACATACAAATAAAAACAGCTCTAAATCATGATGTAACAATACCAACATGTCAATTAGATTTTGCTTTACCTGAAAGATTTGAACTTGAATATGTAGGAGAAGATGGAGAAAAACATAGACCTGTTGTTATTCACAGAGCCATACTTGGAAGTTCAGACAGATTTATTTCATTCTTACTTGAGGAAACAAAAGGAATTTTACCTTTATGGCTTGCACCAGTTCAAGTTGAAGTTATGCCACTTACAGATAAACAAAGAGATTATGCTGTAAAAGTAACAGAAAACTTACGTAGAGAAGGAATTCGTGTGGAGTTAGACGATAGACAAGAAAAGATTGGATATAAGATCCGTGAAGCTCAATTAAATAAAATTCCTTATATGTTAATTTTAGGAGATAAAGAAGTTCAAAGTAACCAAGTCGGTGTTCGTGCTAGAGGAGAAGGTGATATTGGTGCGATGGATGAAAAAGATTTTATTCAAAAAGTACAAGAAGAAATAAAAAATTTTGGAAAATAAATAAAGAAAAATCAATGACTGTAAAATAGGTCATTGATTTTTTATTTCATAGGAGAAAAAAATATATAAAAAAAGAAAAATAAATAAAATATTAAACAAATGTGCATTTTTTGTCGATTTTTGACGAACGATTTTTGTTGACATTTGTTAAGTTTGTGATATAATTTTTGTATTAAATCGATTTGATAAACAAAGATTTTTATATTCCTATAAATTTTTTATTTTTACATCCAAACATTAAAATACGAGGAAAGAAGGTAGATTATGGAGAAAATAATGTTAGAACAATTTATGAACTTGTCAAAGCAAATAGGAGAACTTGGAGCTAGAATGGAAGAAGGTTTTAAAAGACAAGACGAAAAAATGGAACGAAGATTCAAAGAACAAGATAATAAAATGATTGAAATGGAAAAAAGACTAAATGCTCGAATGGACCAAATGGAAGAAAGATTAGATACCAAAATCGATAATGTCGAGAAAAAATTAAATGATAAAATCGATAACGTTGAGAAAAAATTAAATAATAAAATTGATAGTGTAAAAGAGGAATTAAACATAAAAATCGATAATGCAGAAGAAAATTTGAATAACAGTATGTCACAAAATATAAAAGATACTGCGGAAATGTTTACAGATGTATTTAAGGAAATCGAAAAAGTAGGAAATAATTATGAATAAAAGTAGTAAAAAATAAACTTAAGTGATATAATAAGAAAAAAACTAAAGGAGGAAAGAAATTTGAACGAAAATCAAAGAAAAGAATTACTAAACGAAAAAGAATCTGGATGGCTAGAAACAGATGACGAAAAATTTGGAAAAATATTTGAATTTTGTAATGGTTATATGGAATTTTTAAACCGTTCAAAAATAGAAAGAGAATTCGCAGCAAATGCAAAAAAATTAGCAGAAGAAAATGGATTTAAAGATGTAAATACAGTAGAAAAATTAAATCCAGGAGATAAAGTATATTTTGTAAATAGAGAAAAAAGCGTATATTTAGCAGTAATAGGAGAAAAAAAATTAGAAAAAGGATTACACATTGTAGGTGCACATATAGACTCACCTAGATTAGACTTAAAACCAAATCCATTATATGAAGATGGAGAACTAGCATATTTTAATACACATTATTATGGTGGAATAAAAAAATACCAATGGACAACAATTCCACTAAGTATACATGGTGTAATGATTAAAGCAAATGGAGAAAAAATCATAATAAATATTGGAGAAGATGAGAATGACCCAATATTTACAATAACAGATTTATTACCACATTTAGCAAAAGACCAAGAGGCAAAAAAACTTAGGGAAGCAATAGAAGGAGAGAATTTAGACTTATTAGTTGGAAGTATACCAATATTAGATGATGACTCAAAACAAAAAGTAAAATTAAATATTTTGAAAATTTTAAATGAAAAATATGGAATAACAGAAAAAGATTTTGTAAGTTCGGAACTAGAATTAGTACCAGCATTTAAAGCACGTTCATTAGGATTTGATTATGGAATGGTAGCAGCTTATGGACAAGATGATAAAGTATGTAGTTATACAGCTTTAAAAGCTTTAATGGAAATAGAAAGACCTCAAAAAACATCTATATGCATACTTTCAGATAAAGAGGAAATTGGAAGTATGGGAAATACTGGTATGGAATCACATGTTTTTGATTATTTTGTTTCAGAGTTATTAAATAAAACTGGTGAAAATAGAGTAAACTTATTAGACAAAGTATTTTGTTACTCAAAAATGTTATCATCAGATGTAGATGCAGGCTTTGACCCATTATATGCTTCTGTTTCAGATAGAGATAACAGCGGATATTTATCAAAAGGAATAACTTTAAATAAATATACTGGTGCAAGAGGAAAATCAGGCGCGTCAGATGCAAATGCTGAATATGTAGCTTGGGTAAGAAATCTTCTAGAAACAAACAATATAAAATATCAAGTTTCAGAACTTGGAAAAGTTGATGTAGGAGGCGGAGGAACAATCGCTTACATTCTAGCTAATAAAGGTGTAGATGTAATAGATTGTGGAGTTCCAGTTTTATCAATGCATGCTCCTTATGAGGTTACAAGCAAATTTGATATTTATGAAGCTTATAGAGCATACAAAGCTTTTTGGAATAAAGACTAAAATAAAAAATATAATTTATGTTTAAATAAAAGTAAAACTCAAAAATCTAAAGCCACTGAAAAAAACAGTGACTTTAGATTTTTAGCTATTTACTTCCTTACTAACCTGGTCAATTAACTCAAAAAAATCACTTAATTTAATATCTAATCTAAATTGACATTTTTCAAATACAGAAACCAATGTATCTAAATTATTAGTAGTCTGAGCTTGATATAAGCTACTTCTATATTCAGTATTGTATTCATCATCAATAGCAATTAAATCAACATTGTTTTCTATACATTGCTTTAAAATAATAAATCTACCTATACGACCATTACCGTCCTGGAATGGGTGAATTTGTTCAAATTTTTGGTGGAAATTAGCAATAGCAAATATATCTTTTTTACTTTCTTTCCAATCTTCAAAAAGATTAAAAATACTATTTTCAACTAAGTGTGGTTCGCACAATTTTAAATCTGTTTTTGAAAGTCTATTTGAATATTTTTTCCATTTACCAATATTGCCTATTTCGTCATCAACAGTACCTTGCTTTAATATTCGATGCCATTCCCATAATAAATATTTGTCCAATGGTTCACCTAAAGTATTTATCACAGTATCAAATAATGATAATGAATTTGTTGTTTCAATAACATCTTCTAGGAAATGTTCACCAATAACTTTTTTTTGTTCTAACAAATCAGCTAAATTATCCTTGCTAAAAGTACTACCTTCAAGTTTATTGGAATGATATAAATACTCTATTTTTAGGGCATCATAAAAAGAGTTTTTTATTTTTGATAATTTTTGTATTGTTTTTACATTTATTTTCATGGTGTCACCTCATTTTTATTTTAAAATAACCCACAACAAAATCAAAATATTTTGTTGTGGGTTATTTATATTATGGTGAGCCAGGAGGGAATCGAACCCCCGACACCAGGCTTAGAAGGCCTGTGCTCTATCCAACTGAGCTACTGACCCATATCAAATCAACAGAACTATAATAACATAAAAATAAAGTGTTGTCAATAAAAAGTAACAAAAAAATACAAATTTTATAAAAGTTACATAAAATTATTCTGCGTAAACATCATCAAATACTGGATCTGAAAAGAAATCTACTAATGTTATATTAAAACCTTCACAAATATGTAACATAGTATCCATTCTTAGATGTTTAGTATCATTTTTCATAAAATCAGATATTGTAGGTAGTGATACTCCAGCAGCAGTAGCTAGATTCCATAATTTCATATTATTATCTTTTAATAGTTGTCTAATTCGTATTCTAGTTGCATCTGAAAGTTGCATAATTACACCTCTTTTCCTAGCAAATTATACCAAATAGTGAACATAAAAACATAAGGAAAAACTTAAAAATTAAGTTTTTCCTTACTATAGTATTGCAAAAAATATATATAGAACATCAAATTTCAACCCTACCTTCCGTAGCCTTCCCAAACTTAATTGTGAACTTTCTGTGAAAACCATTTACAACAAAAAACATAAATGATAATATAACCGTGTTAAATCAAAGAAAAAAGAATAAGGAGGAAACACCCGTGATTGAGGTAAAAAATGTCACAAAAAAATACGGAAGCTTTGTAGCCGTAGACGATATCAGCTTCACTATAAACGACGGAGAAGTTGTAGGATTCCTAGGACCAAATGGAGCAGGAAAAAGTACAACAATGAATATGATAACAGGTTATATTGAACAAACCGAAGGTAACATTATAGTAGATGGCTTTGATACACTAAAAAAATCAAAGAAAGCAAAAAAAGAAATTGGATATATGCCAGAAGGAGTACCATTATATACAGATTTAACAGTAAAAGAATTTGTAACATATATGGCAGAACTAAGAAAAGTAGACAGAAAAACCAAAAAAGAAAATGTACAAAAGGTACTTAAAGAAACTGGGCTAGACCAAATGCAAAACAAACTAATCAAAAATTTATCAAGAGGACAAAAACAAAGAGTAAGTCTAGCAGGAACATTAGTTGCAGATCCAAAGATATTAATATTAGATGAACCAACAGTTGGACTAGATCCAAAACAAATTACGGAAATAAGAAGTCTAATAAAAAATCTAGGAAAAAAACATACTGTAATATTAAGTTCACATATCCTATCAGAAGTAAGTCAAATATGTGACAGAGTAATAATAATAAATAAAGGAAAAATAGTTGCGATAGACACTCCTGAAAACCTAGAAAAGAAAGTATCAGATAACAACATTGTATATGTAACAGTAGAAGATAAGGAAAACAAAATCGATGGAATAAAAGAAAAAATAACAGGAATAAAAGAAATAAAATTAATCAAAGAAAATCAAGACAAAACAAAACAATATGAAATAACAGGAGAAAGTGACGTAAACTTAAATAAAACAATATTTAACGAATTTGCAAAAGAAAATATAACAATAGTAGAAATGAAAAAAGCAGAAGCAACACTTGAAGATGCATTTATGAAAATAATAAAAGAAGGAGGAGATAAATAATGGGAGCAGTAATAAAAAAAGAACTTAAAAATTACTTCTTATCTCCAATAGGATATGTTGTAATAGGAATATTTTTACTAGCATTTAGTAGTTTCTTTTATTTAACTACAATAGGACAATCAAATATAGACTTAACATATTTATTTTACTATACAGCATTATATGGACTAATGTTTATAGTACCACTTCTTACAATGTGGACATTTTCGGGTGAAAGAAAATCAGGAACAGACCAATTACTATTAACATCACCTGTTAGTATGTTAGGAGTTGTAATAGCAAAATTTTTATCAGCATTACTTTTAATAGTAATACCAGTAGTATTTACATTAATGTATTTTGGAATTTTATGTTTCTTCGAAATGCCTAATATTCCAATATACCTAACATCAATTTTAGGATTTTTACTACTTTCTATGACATATATATCATTTGGTATACTTGCATCAAGTCTTACAGAATCACCAATAATTGCAGGAATAATAACATTTGCACTTGTATTTGCAGCAACTTGGGTACCATATTTAGTAGATAGTTTATCAAATTTATCATTAATGGATCAATTCATAAACTTCTTATATGGGCAAATAAATATAGGTTCTTGTGTATTATTTGTAACATTAACAATTGCAAGCATTTTAATTACAATGATAGTTATGCAAAGAAGAAAAAGTGTGAAATAGGAAAGGAGTAAGAAAATTGAAAGAGAAAAAAGAAAAAAAGCCAGCTAAAAATACAAACAAAGAAAAGTTTGGAACAAAATTTGTAAATACAATAAAAAAGAAATGGCTTATTAGTGGAACAAATACATTACTTTTAATTGCAATACTAGTTGCAATAGTAATATTAATAAATTCAGCAGTACAATCATTAGATTTAACACCAATAGATTGTACATCAAACAAAGAATATACATTAACAAATGAAAGCAAAGACAGAGTTAAAAATATAAACAGTGATGTAAATATTTACTTTGTTGGATATGAAGATTCTGCAACACAAGTAAATTTAGCAAAACAATACAACAAGGCAAATAGCAAACTAAATGTAGAAGTAATAGATACAAACGAAAGAACAGATATAGCTTCAAAATATAATGTTACAAATGATAGCAAAGCAATAATAATAGAAAATGGAGAAAAATCAAAAACATTATATTCAGATGATTTATATACATATGATAGCAGTTATCAAACAATAGATTTAACTGAAGAAAAAATAACATCAGCTATTTTAAATGTAACATCAGAAAAAATAGCAAATGTATATTTTCTATCAGGATATTCTGATTATTCTCTTGAATATTCAGGCGGAATGTATTATTTAGCATCATATCTAAAAGATGAAGTTTTAAATTATCAAACTTTAGACATATTAGTAAAAGGATCAATTCCAGAAAATTGTGATACATTAGTCATAACAACACCAAAAAAAGATTTTGATGAATTAACAACAAATGAAATTACAAAATACATAAACAATGGTGGAAAAATATTATGGTTAAATGCTAGCTACTCAGAACAAAAAGATTTACCAAATGTAAATAAAATATTGGCATTATATGGAATAAATCCATTTGAAGTTGGATATGTATATGAAACAGATAACTCAAGAACAGCTTTAGGATATGCAAGTTGTATAGTTGAAGATTTAGGTTCAACAGATATAGCAAAAAAATTAACAGATGCAGTTTTATTAAATGCAACAAAAATAAATGTAAATACAGATGAACTTACAAATTTAGGAGTTACTGAACAAGCAATAATATCTACTTCAAGCACATCATATTTTAGAAAAAATGTTTCAAATACAGCAAGTGGAACAGACGGAGATGAACAAGGTGGATTTACAGTAGGTGGAATATTTACTAAAAAAATATCAAAAGGAACAGAAGAAAATGAAGATGAAACAAGTGAAAACAATAGTGAAGAAAATGCTATAACATCAACACTTGTAATCTTTGGAGATAACAATTTTGTATCAGATATACAAATAACAAGTCAAGTAAATCCAATGGTATTTTTAGCAAATAACAAAGACTTAATGCTTAACTCGATAGCATATTTAACAAATAATGACGAAGACATAACAATAAGAAAAGATTATACAAAATCAAGTGATTTTACACCAACAGATGGTCAAAAATTAACAATAGTTAGAATAATCTTTATAGTACCAATAGCTATAATATTATTAGGATTTATAGTATGGCAAGTAAGAAGAAGAAAGAAATAAAATCATAAATAAAAAGCTCCTGTATATAATAATACAGGGGTTTTTATGATTTTATTTACAATTATAGGAGCAATAATAGGGGCAGGTTTTGCCTCACGGACAAGAAATATATTTATTTTTTTATAGATTTGGAACAAATGGACTATTAGGAATAATTATATGTAACATTATTATGGCAATTATAATATATAAAACTTTAAAAATTTTATATGAAAATAATATAAATACATATAAAAATTTTTTAGATAAAATATTTTTTTAAATGCACTAATTGTAATAATTTGGTAAGAATCGGCGGATATACTGATAAGAAAAAAGGAGGTACTAGATATGAGG
>ERZ827101.1326-NODE-1326-length-30736-cov-2.917636_pt1 | contig 30736 bp, 27 predicted proteins | sample MGYA00519869_ERZ827101 | MGnify/ENA primary metagenome ERZ827101 (study PRJEB31778, sample SAMEA3449256) | human gut metagenome | biome: human gut; feature: human-associated habitat; material: faeces | place: United Kingdom | collected 2010/2012 ...
TTCAACCATATTAATTTTCCCAAAAATTGGAAGTCCGCAATGCATATTACCAAGAGCCTCATTATCATCAAAAAAACCGACAATTTCATACATTCCCGTTTCTTTAACATATTCCATTATTTGATTCCCCAAGTCCCCCGCGCCCAACAATGCCAACTTTTTCATTTCAATTCATTTAATTTCAATTTTTATTTTTTTTATTGCTTTTTCACAAAGACACACTGCATCCTTGGCAGATGAAGCCTGTGCAATCACAAATCCGACCCTATCATTACTGCAATGAATCGGATTTGATTTATCACCAATTGTTTTAATAAATGTAATCTGCTTAATTCCCTCAATTGCCCCTGCTTCTTCCACTCCACAAATGGAACCAATAACACCAAATGGCAAATCAAAGTATCGAATAGCAGCACCACAACATAACATTGGCTCAATATTTGGCTTTTCTCCAAGAGCTAACTTGATCGTTGCTTGCACCATATCAATGCCTGTACTCAATGGAACAAGATGAGTAGTAATATTATCCCCTCCCATTCTAGCGCCAAGTTCAATCATCACAGGGCCACGAGTTGTAAGCATCATCTCTACATGTGCTGGCCCCATAGTAATCCCAATAGCCTGAACAGCCGATATTGTAACTTGACGAATCTTTTCCAAAACACACTCAGGATGACATGAAGGCTGACTGTGTCCCATCTCTACAAAATAAGGGGCTCCAGTTGTCAATTTATCAGTAATTTGAAGAATATGCACCTCTCCATCTATTACCATCACCTCTACAGAAACTTCCTGGCCTTGCAAATATTCCTCTATAATCACATTTCCTTCACGAGAATATTGGAGGCTATACTCATAGGAATCAATTAATTCTTTTATAGTTGAAACTAACACAACTCCATGACTTCCTGCATTGTCCGTAGGTTTCATGATACAAGGAAAAGACAACCGATCTTGAAATATTTTTAATTCCGACAAGGAACTAACTATAAAATACCAAGGAGAAGGAACATCATGCTCTTTAAATGTCTTAATCATATAGTATTTATCTGTTGCTCTTATTGCAGTTTCATAAGAAATAGCATGTAACCCTAATTTCTCTGAAGCTTTAGCAACACTCCTCATCGGCATATCTGTAGCAAGAGTCATTATTCCATCAGCACCACAGGCTTTAGTAGCTTCACAAATACCATCTTCATCTATCGTGGAAACATTATAGAACTCATCAGCATAAGGAATTCCCACTGCCAAAGGATCATAATCTGCAACAGCCACATACAACCCCATTTCCTTAGCCTTCAAAATGGCTGGTAATTGAAGACTGGAAGCTCCAACGATAAACAATTTTTTCATTATTTTTTATTACTTTGTACTGTATTTATATTCCTATGTGCCATCACGCTTATTATTGTCTGCCAAAGAATTTTAGTATCCATCCATAAACTTACATGATCCGCATAATAGGCATCCCAATGAAATTTCTCATCTTGAGTAATACTATTACGAAAATATGCTTGAGCATATCCAGTTACCCCCGGCTTTATTGTATAGCTTTTTCGTTTTTCTCCATCGAAAGATTCAAGAGTTTTGTCGTAACAATAAAGTTTGGGTCTCGGACCTATAAAACTCATGTTGCCAATTAAAACATTCAAAAATTGTGGAAATTCATCAAGACTTACTTTGCGCATAATTCGTCCAATTGGAGTTACACGAGGGTCATCATCACTATTAAACGTTGAACCGTCTGGATTTTTCAAGTCTGGAGAATTCAGATACATACTTCTTAATTTAAACATTTTAAATGGTTTATATCCTTTTCCTGCACGTCTCGCATTATAAAACACAGGGCCTCGGTCTGTAAACCAAATAATTGGCCCTAAGATCATTATCTCCAATAGCAAAAATGGCAATAGCAACAAAGCTCCAATAATGTCAAAAAATCGTTTAAAAAAACATTTATACATAACCACTCATTGAATAATCTCCACAAAATTCGAAATCACATATTCCACTTGTTCATCTGTCAAACAAGTATGCAAGGGAAGAGTCACCTCGTTCACAAACATATCGTACGCATTAGGATAATCTTTAATATCAAATCCTAGATTTTTGTAAGCAGTCATCATGGGTAACGGTTTATAATGCACGTTACAAGCAATATCACGTTCTGCCATTCGACAAATTACCTCATTCCGAAATTTGATGTCTTTTCCTAACAAACGTACCAAATAAAGATGACCACTAGAAGAATGATTCTCGGTATAATGCTCAAGCACTTGCACGTCACATCCCTTCAAAATTTCATTATAACGTTCAATTATCTGCCTCCGGCGATACAACATCTCGGGATAACGTTTTAATTGAGCTAATCCTACACCGGCCATGATGTCTGTCATATTACACTTGTACGCCGGATAAACGATATCATATTCCCAAGAACCTAATTTCGTTTTGGCAAGAGCATCCTTGTTTTGACCATGCAATGATAATAACTGGAATTGCTTGTATAACCAATCATTATCAACTCCAGAAATATTTCTCCAAGTCAAGGCTCCCCCCTCGGCTGTTGTCAAGTTTTTCACCGCGTGAAACGAGAAACTTGTAAAATCAGCAATATCTCCACACATTTTACCATGCCACTTCGCACCAAAAGCATGAGCGGCATCTGCTAACACGATCACTCGTCCAAAAGTTTTCTGTATCTCATTATTGGGCAAAAACAAATCTTTTTTCCGTTCGACTGCAGCAAAAATTTTATCGTAATCACAAACTACACCTCCCAAATCCACGGGAATAATCGCTTTTGTCTTCTCGGTGATCGCATCCTCCAATTTCGAATAATCCATCTCGAATGAATTAGGTGCAGTATCAACTAAAACGACTTTTGCTCCTACATGATAAATTACACTTGCAGAAGCGGTATAAGTATACGCAGAAGTAATTACCTCATCGCCCAGACCAATTCCCAATACACGCAATATCAACTCCATACAAGCTGTAGCAGAATTCAAACAAACGACCTTATCCGTTCCACTACACATCGCTAAAAGATGCTCAAATTCTTTAGTACGAGGGCCTGTTGTGATCCATCCGGAACGGATTGCATCAGACACTTCTTGAATCTCCAGTTCACTCATATCCGGAGGTGAAAATGAAATTTTCATATTTTTTTAATTTAAAATTTTCTCCAAACCATCTTGTTCACCACCCCGGTATAACTTTGAATCAACTTCACGACCTTAGTCGACACGTTCTCATCCGTATAATTCGGTACCGGGACTCCGTTATCCCCGTTCTTCACCATCTCTACCGCAACATCCACGGCTTGCAACAACGAACGCTCGTCTATCCCAGCCAACACGAAACACCCTTTATCCAACGCCTCAGGACGTTCCGTGCTAGTGCGGATACAAACCGCCGGAAAAGGGTGTCCCACGCTAGTAAAAAAGCTGCTCTCTTCCGGTAATGTCCCGGAATCCGACACCACGGCGAAAGCGTGCATTTGCAAACAATTGTAGTCATGAAAACCTAACGGTTCGTGTTGTAGTACTCGATAATTCAACTGGAATCCACTCGTTTCCAAACGTTTTCGACTTCTCGGGTGACAACTGTACAGGATCGGCATATCGAACCTCTTCGCCATGGCGTTAATCGCCGTGAACAGAGAGAGAAAATTCCGTTCCGTGTCTATATTCTCTTCCCGATGAGCGGAAAGTAAGATATACTTCCCTTTCTCCAACCCGAGTCGAGCGTGAACGTCACTCGCCTCTATCTCTGCCAAGTTTTCATGCAACACTTCTGCCATCGGAGAACCGCTCACGTAAGTGCGTTGCGGGGCAACTCCTGATACATTCAAGTAACGTCGGGCGTGTTCCGAGTAGCAAATATTCACGTCACTGATAATATCCACGATCCGACGGTTAGTTTCCTCCGGCAAACACTCGTCAAAACAACGATTTCCCGCTTCCATGTGGAATATCGGAATATGTAATCGCTTCGCTCCAATCACTGAAAGACACGAGTTTGTATCGCCCAACACAAGAATCGCGTCAGGTTGTAACTGCACCATCAATTCATAACTGGCACTGATGATGTTTCCCATAGTTTCTCCTAAACTACAACCAACTGCATCCATGTACACCTCCGGGTTTGCAAGTTTCAAATCCCTAAAAAATACCCCGTTCAGGTTATAATCATAATTCTGCCCCGTGTGAGCGAGTATAGTATCAAAATAAACGCGACACTTGTTGATCACTGCCGCTAACCGTATGATTTCCGGTCGCGTACCCACGATGATTAATAACTTCAAGCGACCGTCACTCTTAAACGACACGTTTGAAAAATCATGGTTTCTCTCCATCTTTATCTAAAATAATTTACACTACCTGTTCAAAATAAGTATCCGGTTTCTCTGGGTCAAAAGCCTCGTTCGCCCACATCACGGTCACGAGGTCAGTCGTGTCACTTAGATTAATGATATTATGTGTATACCCCGGTAACATATGTACGGCCTCTATTTTCTCTCCCGAAACTTCGAACTCGATCACCTCGTCCGTCCCGATCTTTCTCTCTTGAATAAGCCCGTGACCACTCACCACAATAAAAAACTCCCATTTCGTGTTGTGCCAGTGTTGACCTTTCGTGATCCCCGGCTTCGAAACATTCACGCTCACCTGCCCGTGGTTAAAAGTTCGCAAAAGTTCCGTGAATGAACCGCGATTATCCGTGTTCATCTTCAACGGAAAGGCCACCTTGTCCACGGGCAAATAACTCAAGTAAGTACTGTACAATTTCTTGGCGAAACTTCCAGGGGCTATACTAGGTAACACCAGTGTTTCCGGTTGTGCCTTGAACAACTCCAACAAATCAACAACCTCACCCAAAGTCACTTTATGAGTTATCGGCACGGTACAATAACATCCACTCGGCTTCATCATGGTTTCCACTCCCGCAAATTCACAATGATGTTCTTCCCCTCGAAGAGCGGCGATCATCTCATCTACCAAGTCATCGATATACAATAACTCTAGCTTAGTAGAACGATCGTTTACCCGAACAGGAAGATCATTTGCGATATTGTTACAAAAAGTTGCCACGGCACTATTGTAATTTGGACGACACCACTTTCCAAACAAGTTTGGAAATCGGTAAACTAATACCTTCGCTCCCGTTTCTCCTGCATAACGAAAAAATAACTCCTCCCCCGCTTTTTTGGACTCCCCGTAAGGACTCCCGGCATAACGCCCTTCTAGCGTGGCTTGTATTGAGCTGGCCAACATCACCGGGCAAGTGTTCCCGTGTTTTTTCAACGTTTCCAGCAAGAGCGAGGCAAAACCGAAATTCCCCTCCATGAATTCTCCCGGATCTTTCGGGCGATTCACCCCGGCAAGGTTAAACACGAAATCGCATTCACAACAGAACGTATCAAGTTCTCCCGGGTTCGTGTCAACATCATATTCAAAAATAGCATTAACTGACACATCACCATAAAAACGGGCCTTACCCGTCATTATGTTGTGTAATTGAGACACGAGGTTTCGTCCCACGAAACCGTGCGCTCCCGTTACAAGTATATTCATATTATTATACTAAAAGAAATCACATGACAAGTATACCCCGTCAACAAAAAATGTAAGAATAAAAACTTACTCGGACTTGATCTCCGTCATTTTCTCTCCCTCTTCTAACCCTAAATTCTCTCGAATAAAACGCAATTTTAATAACAATTCTTTCATCCCCTCCACATCTAAACGAGCGGTATTGTGGGAATGATAATCTTCAATTCTCGCCATATCCTCGTTTCCCTCCGTGAAAAACTTGTCATAATTCAAATCTCTATTATCACAGGGAATCCTGTAATAATCCCCCATGTCGATCGCCTTCGCCATCTCCTCTCGGGTTACCAACGTCTCGTACAACTTTTCCCCATGGCGAGTTCCAATCACTTTCACCTCTGTATCCGTTTTGTACAACTGTTTTAAGGCTGCTGCCAAAACCTCCAAGGTAGCAGCAGGAGCTTTCTGCACGAACAAGTCTCCGTTATGACCGTGTTCGAAAGCGTACATCACTAGGTCTACCGCATCGTCCAACGTCATCATAAAACGAGTCATGTTAGGATCTGTTACCGTAATCGGTTTTCCCGACTTGATCTGGTCAACCCATAACGGGATCACGCTACCCCGGCTCGCCATCACGTTTCCATACCGAGTACAACAAATCGTCGTCACGGCACCCTCCCCCAAAGCTCGTCCCTTGGCAATCGCCACTTTCTCCATCATTGCTTTCGAGATTCCCATGGCGTTAATCGGGTAAGCCGCCTTATCCGTTGACAACACCACCACGTTCTTTACCCCATGAGCGATTGCGGACTCCAGCACGTTATCTGTTCCTATCACGTTCGTCTGTACCGCCTGCAACGGGAAAAATTCGCAACTCGGAACTTGTTTCAACGCTGCGGCAGCAAACACGTAATCCACCCCATGCATTACCCCATCTACCGATTGCCGATCCCGCACGTTACCAATATAAAATTTCACCTTCGGGTTTTGTAACTGGTGACGCATGTCATCCTGTTTCTTTTCGTCTCGACTGAATATGCGAATTTCCTTAATATCTGAATTCAAAAAACGCCGCAACACGGCATTACCGAAAGAACCTGTTCCACCCGTTATTAATAAAACTTTACCATTAAAAATTGACATATTTACTCTATAATCTATTTAATTGTTCCTCAAATTGCTTTCGTATTATATTGGGATTCAAATTTTCACAAACATATTTATAACCTCTATCAGCGATATTCTTTCTCAATTCAATGTCTGCCAATAACAATTCTAATTTATTCATCACTTCTATATCATCCTCACCACTATTCACATAATAACCAATATTATTATCAACAAGCAAACGCATAGAAGCAACTTCAGGGGGGCCAAATCCTAAAATACAATTTCTCGTAGACAGGTACTCAGGCAATTTTGTTGACACGGATAACTTCGTTAACGATCTATAATAAACGTCATCACTCTCCACGTGTAATAAAATGTCTGAATTCAATTGTGCATCCCTCAACTCTTTTCCCCGCAAAATACCCCTGTAATTAACTTTTGAACGTTCAAATTGCTCAAACATATCTTTCGTGCAGTGCGTGGCCGTATAAATATTTACAACAATATTTAAGTTATTGCATAACGCTATTTTATTAATTATAACACCTAGCCGCACAATAGATTTCCATCTCTGTAAGTGTAATCCTCCAAAATAATTAATAGAAATTATCTCTTTTGAACTGTTCCTATCTTGATTTATTTCTCCATCTTTATCAAAATCTGCTTGATTCATTATTGGGAAAAAATTTTTTTTGAAAAATTTAGAATATTCTGTTGCCATCATTTCTCCTATGGCAAAACAGCCTTTCGCTCGCTCCACCATAGCAGGATAAAATTTATACATCCTTTTATGCTGCAATTTTTGAAGAATTGATCGATATTCAGGATTCAATATATAATCATCCGTATAATACACAAAAATTGGAATTTCAAAGACATCAGAAATATAACCAACAATATCATATGAGAACCGAGCTCCCCCTGCATGAAAAAAAATTATATCCGGAGATTGTAGGCGAATCCATTCTTTCAATTTTCTATTTTTAGATATATCATTAAATTTCCATAGGATATCCCTCAAAAAATTTGAATTTAAAAAACCGTTATTTGAATTAAAATAACGTCTAAAAAAAGACACGAATGAATTATTTACTGGTTTTTTATTAATAGACTTTCTCCCAATTACATATCCATATTGTTTTTTTAAAGACAGCAGATTATGCAAAATTATCGAATCTGGTAAATAAAAATAATTATCACAATAATCAAAATCCAAATTTTTCGAATAAGTAAAAAATAACTGCGAAAGATTTTCTTTCGGAAAATTCGCAAATAAACTTTCGAGCGTCTTCCCATTATTACTTGACTTAGAAAAAGGATTAGCCGAAACAATTAAAACTTTATGCATAGATTTCTAAAGAAAAATAAGACAAATAATCCCACAATGACAACAAACGAGAATGAATACACTTGATTATTGGCAAAAAAATACATAATCATCTGAAAGTGTATTGCAAACAAAGATACACTTATTATATTTTTTTCATAAATTGAGGACATCCATGATTTTGCAAAATAATATCCAATAATAAAAATAACAAATGGCACACCCAAAAAAGTAAAACCATTGGCCAACCATACATATATTGAATGCCAAGATGCAAGAGGATCTATTCCATAGTTTCGCTCTAATAAAGATAAATACGAGCCGTCCATAATAGAAGGGTCAATTCTTTCTAGAACATTTATAGTAAAAAAATTTGTGTTGAAAATATTTGGTTGAATTATTCCAATATCAAAAGCCTTATCTAGTGCATAATAACCTTGACACAAATAGATTGAAACAAAATATAATGGTAATATTATATATTCAGGTACATCATAATAACTTTCCTTTATATTTAACACTTTATAAAAATCTACATTAGTTCCATACCGAGCGACCGTAGAATACGTGAAATACATTAAAAAAAAACACACTACCAGAAAAAAATATTTGTAATATTTTCTTACATTTTTACTACCAACAATTGAATAAGAGCGTGCAAAATAACTAGCAAAAATTATTATTAAAATATCAAAAATTCCCTTGCGTACACCTATTGATAACCAGCTCGCAATCTCTAAAATTAATATGACAGCATACAGTATCTTATACAATTTTGATAACCTTTTCCAATAAAAACACCCACTAACCATTCCTATGTATTGAGGTAGAGCAAGCAAAGACATCAGAATTAAACGAGGAATAGACGTTTCATATGTTTTCGCATAATATACTTCACCTGGATTATGGATAGCGTAGAATGTTTGGTCATATATCGTAGAAATAGACAAAGTACCAAAAGAAAAATAAATCCTCAGCAAGGTAATTAACAATGTAAAAAAAATAATTTTATCTAATTTATTGTTACTTATAGGAGTACACCTTCTTTTTTTTAATTTCAATCCACATCTATATCCCCAATACAAAGCGATATTTACAATCAAGAAAAAGAAAATGATTAAAATATTATTATTGATTTGCCAATTTATGGGACCAACAAAAAAAAGAATTTCAGTAACAATTAGAAATAAAAGTACAAATTTAATGGGGAACATCTTCACATTATTCTTCACGCACATATTGATTCCTCCTATAATACAGAAACAAGATACCCAAGTATATAATATTAAAAAATAACGAAATAACAACAGCAATCAAAGACTCTTGAAACTGTGTATATATAAACAGAAACATACATACTAAAAGAATTGCAGAATCCCTTAATATTCTTGAATAGAAAACTTGCCAAGGTTTCCCTATTACAATTAATTCGTAGCTATAAACTTCTGATACTGCAATAAAAATTGTAGAAAAAACATTTATTATCAAAACTGGTTTCAAAAATGTAAAAGATACTCCATAAAAATTACAAATTTGGTTTGACAAAAGACACACAACTAAAACTGGTACAAATGTTGCGACAAAATATATAATCACTAATTTCTTCAGTAACAACTCACGATTATCAACTGAGGACATATATGAAAATATCACGTTCTTCAACATACTTGGAATAAATAACAATAATGTAACCCACTGACTTGAAACGGATAAAATTCCGACTTCACCATAATTTCCATACTTTATTATCAATATCGTATTCAACCAATGAACGACACAATATAAACTTTCTTGAAGAGCAATAGGGCAAGAAAATTTCAACATTGTTTTTATTTCATTTCTCCCAATTTCCAATTTTCTAGTCCCCTTATATTGTAAAAGTTCTTTTCTTAAAATGATTTCATTTAAAATAATTTGAAACGTATACGAGATTAATAACGCAATTATTGCACCATTTAAACCATAGATATAAGTCAAAATAAGGCTAGATATAAAAACAACAATTCCAAAACAAATATCGTTAATCGCTATTTTCTTAAAAACTTTAAAACCAGATAATATTCCTATTTGCGTCGCATTTATAGCGTTTACAACAACAATAAATGAAGATATCCGTAAACTTCCAACAATATGCGGAGCATCGAAAAATATCGAAATTTGCTCAGCAAAAACAAAAAACAGAAAGGCTAATACAATACTAAAAATTAATGTTATGATACGGACAACCTGGACTAATGAAGATATTCTATCATTTTTACTTTTCAAATATTCTACAACGTACTTTGTTGCAGAATAACCGAACCCAAAAGTTGAAACAATTGCAATATATACAAGGGTATTCTTTATTGTTCCATATTCTCCAAATATTTCTTTCCCTAGAAATCGAGCAATATATATACTTGATAATAACGATAAACCTTTCCCTAAAGCACTACCTGCTAAAGCCCAAAAAGAGTCATTTACAAGATGACTGCTCTTCAATTTATGAAATATGTTAATTATTTTGTACACTTATCAACTCAAAAAACGTCAATACATTTCCACCCGATCTAATACCTCGAACTGGGAATTTCTCGACTTAAATTCCGGCACCACCTGTTTCATCAATCGTACAGTATCCTCCACCTTCACCGCTAACGCGAACTCGGTCAGTTTATCATAGGCCCCTAGAATTTCGTCCCGACAATACTCTTTTACTCTTGCCACCCGAATCTTATCATGTCCCGTGGGTACCGTATTTTCCTCGTTACTTAAAACCTCCTCATACAGTTTCTCTCCCGGCCTCAGACCAATGAATTTGATTTTGATATCTTCATTTGGCGTATATCCGGCTAATCGAATCATTCTTTCTGCCAAGTCAACAATTTTCACCGGATCACCCATATCAAAAACAAAGATCTGATTTCCTGTACTCATCGTCGCCGCATCCATCACCAAACGACATGCCTCCGGAATCGTCATGAAAAAGCGAGTGATTCTCGGATCGGTTACCGTAACCGGCCCTCCTTGTTCTATTTGTTTTCGGAAATACGGTATCACACTACCGTTACTTCCCAGCACATTCCCGAATCGGGTGGTCACAAACCGGGTCTTTCCCCTGATCTCTCCTCGTTCCATCGCCAGTCCCAAACTCTGCACATATATCTCTGCCAAACGTTTCGACGCCCCCATCACGTTAGTCGGATTTACCGCCTTGTCCGTCGAGATCATCACCATCATGTCCACCCCGTACTCCACACAAAAGTCCGCCACGAGTCTCGAACCAACCACGTTCACCCGAACGGCTTCGCAAGGGTTCTCTTCCATCAACGGAACGTGTTTATAGGCCGCAGCATGAAACACCACCTGCGGATGAAATTTCTCAAAAGCTCCTTGCAAACGCTCTTTCTGCCGGACATCACCGATAAAAGGGGTAAATTTTAAGCTTGAAAAATTCCGTTCCAATTCAAGACGGAGTTCATGCATCGGGGTCTCGGCATTATCAAACAATACCAAATGAGCTACACCCAAAGTTGCCAGTTGACGACACAACTCGCTACCGATGCTCCCGGCAGCCCCCGTTACCATCACGACCTTTCCGGCAAAATTCGCTTCAATCTCCTTTGTGTTTATCTTGATTTCCTCCCTACCAAGCAAATCCTCGATCCGGATTTCTCGGATAACAGTTTTCTTCAACCCGTCCCCCAAAACGTCTATGGGTGGAGCCACCAAGTTTTTCACTCCATGAGCCTGACAGTAACGTACCAACCCTTCAGCCTCCCGATGAGCTGTCTCCGGAGAAGGAAATAGCAGACCATTTATATTGTATTTCTTCACGAAACAAGCAAAATTCGCCTCGTCTTCAAAATAATAAACCGGCAGTTCCGAAATGGAGTAAGACTTAAGCTGCTTATCCGAATTCACGAATCCCACCACGTGATAGTGCTTACTCGTGTGCATTCTTTTCTTCAATGCCACACTTTTATCATCCGTCCCGTACACCAGCACCCTCGTTTTACTTGAACGATACAGAGATATTACCAAATCATAAACAAGTACAAGCATCACCCGAAACCCGATAAGAACCACCGTTGTTACTAGAAAATCAACAAGAAAACAGGCGAAAGCATGGTTATTGAACATCCGGGAAACAACAAGAGAAACTAATCCTAGTAAAAGCACCTCCTTAAAAAAGATCGCAACGCCCATCTTCCCGATACTTTTTATGGTGGCATGGCGAATTATATTTTTGTTCACCCCCAACGCCATAAACACAAGAAGACTGATCAAGAACGATCCTACAATGACGAACAAGTAAGCATTCTTTGACAAGTCGACAATAAAATTGTCTACAAAAAGAAGAGCCACGAATGAACTTCCCACGGACAACAAAATGTCCACGAAAAGAACCGTCCAAGAATTAACGTACTTCTTTCTCTCGCACAAACGATCACAAATGGAATGAATGGAGTATCTCATTTATACCAAACTTCAAAAAGGAGCGTCCCCTCCGGTATTAATAGCTGATCCGGCTTAGAAGTACCGTTGAGGGAGACGCTATAACCGGGGGTTGCATCTCCCGGAATCTGAGATTTATATTGTGAATCAAGTCTAAATTATTCCTTCTTACCATACAATTTGTCATTGGCGGCAAACTCCCGCCTAGCCAAGATACAAAACACCCGGCCGAACAACTCCAAATCGTCACGAGTAGACAGGACAAAACGTTCTATCATTTCCTCCTCCTCCTGCTTTACACTGACGGCCAACCGAACTCGCTCTTCGGCCAATCGTACCCGTTCAGGTTCCGGCAACTCCATTGCCCCAACAACATCTTCATAAAAACAGAATGCATCCCACCATACCATCGATCCCTGACGGCCCAAATCACGAATAGAGCCAAGCGCCTCGGAAATCAAACTACCGGCCAAAACCCCGTCCTCCATTTCACCCGTGAAATAGTAACAATTACATAACAATCGGCAAATATTCGGGGTACGACACGGTAAAACAATTTTGTCACTTCCCCACGGGGTAAGTATGTCATAAGCCGCATCCAACGCCGTATTTAAGAAATTCAAGTCTGAATATAACTGGTAAGCATCCATCAAATCCACCACGTAACCGGCCCGAACATCTGCAGGGAGATTTTTGTTTCCGGCCAGAGGCTCTATAAACCGGGCGATCTCACGCACTCGTTCATGAATTTCATACGTCTCCCCAAAACTTTCTTCCAACCAGGGATAGACGCGAACCATCGAGTACACGGACAAGTAACCATGCAAGAATCCTGACAACGCCGGGGAGGGACAACGCCCCATTTCTAACTCACACGACCGTTTATACAATTTGTGAAATAAACCTTTTTCCATTATTTTGTATCACTCTATTCTTTCAAGAAACGAACTTGGAATATAAGAAGTAGCAATAGAGGCCACCCCATCCAAACGAATAATTACACGTTTATGATTTTTCAAACGTACCAACTCTCCTTCCAATCCTTGCAAGGGACCTTTAATAACTCTTACCCGATCACCCCGTTTGATTCCTTTGTTCAAAACCTCCACGCTACCAGTTGAGAAATCCAACAAAAACATGAAATCCTGCATTTGTTTATCCGGAACTACCAGCGAATGGCGTCCCTCTATATCTTTCAAATAAACAATATTCAACGAATGATCATTTATCAAGGAAAAACTTGTTGCCTTATCCGTCCGGATAAATATTAACCCATGAATCAAAAGCACCCGGATCTTTTTACGTCCAACGGGTGTTTCTCGTACCTGTTCCTCCTGGGGCAAAAAATTCTCGATCCCCAGTTCATCCAGCTTTCTTTTGATCAATAATTCCTGATTTACACGGGTATAAGCAGCATACCAGTTTAACTTGTTACACGCAACCATTATTTTTATTCTTTCCCTATTTTCTAGCGAACGATGATTTTCTTTGTCTCTGTAATCCCCGGACACACGAACCACCCGGACGCGCTTCGCGCACTAACCCTGTCACGGGTCCTGATTTACGGCCATGTGTTCCACGCACTTCACTCTACACAGCAACAATGCATGAAAGCTGTCTGCACGAACGATTCATTCAAATTAAAAAACGATCGTTTAATGATATTAACAAAGCAGATCTGTTAAATTGATAACCTAAAAGTGTAAATATCTAATTACAAGAATCCAAAAAAAATTGACAAATAGATGGTGATATTTAAAATTGATGTATATTTGCAGCGCATTAAACGATCGTTTTTCGATCTTTACAGCATACTAATAAACAACAAATTACCCCCTTTTCCTACCCAAAAATTCTTTACAAAAAACAAATAATATTTTCTTGAAAAAAAATTAGTCATTTAACACTATATATTCTCCATAAAGGCATACAAAAGCCACCGTAATAATCTCCTCTCTCCCATCTCACACCCTTTCATCGCCCTTTCATCGCCCATTGTCAATAGAACTAGAAGTGCGAATGAACTCCCCTCAAAGACTTACATCAGATTATTACATGATTATTACTACCTTTTTACCAATAATGACGTCAAAATAACTACGATGCAAAGGAACGTGTACTTTAAAGCGATAGATTGGCCATTTTTCTCTACCTTTGTTCTGAATTAAAAGTAAATAAGATGCTAGACCATAAACTCACGATCTTTTATCACACGGCAAAGCATTTGAACACGACAAAAGCCGCCGAGATATTACGACTTTCCCAGCCGGCCATTTCTAAAAGCATTAAGGAACTGGAAAAAGGATTGGGGATCACTCTTTTTGATCGCGAGAAAGGACGGTTGATACTTACCCCTGCCGGGAAATACCTATTGGAACAAAGCGAAGAATTGATTGAACGAGAACGTATCATCACTTTCAACCTGCAGCACATGAAAAAAGAGTTTTCCGGGACTTTACATATCGGGGCCAGTACCACGCTATCCCAGTACATTTTACCCGAATACTTGGCCCGTTTCCGGGAAACTCATCCCTATATCGAAATAAACCTGATCAGCGGTAACACCTACCAGATCGAACAGGAATTACTGGATAAAAACATTCAACTCGCCTTCATCGAAGGTGTTCCCTCGCAAACGGACATTCACTACATTCCTTTTCTAAAAGATGAAATCGTCCTGGTTACCTCGGCCAAAAATGATTCCCCGGAATCGATCACGAAAGAACAACTAAAGACGTTAAGATTCGTCGTTCGGGAAGAAGGCTCCGGAACATATAATATTATCCAGCGCCAGCTATCCGCGGCCGGGATGTCTATCAACGAGCTAAACCAACAGATCGTTATCGGAAGTACCGAGGGAATCAAACAATACCTCAAACACTCCAATTGCTACGCCTTGGTCTCCGTGTTTTCCATCCAAGACGAACTGGCCTGTGGCTTGCTAAAAATCATCGACATCGACGACCTCGAAATCTCCCGTACGCTCTATGCCATTCACAAGCAGGGTACCATTGATCCCTACGCCGAATTACTCCTGAGATTCTGCGAATCCCGAAATCGAAAGTCGAAACGTAAAATATAGAGGTAATTAAAGTATAACAAAAAGTTATACCATCTGAATATTTCTTATTTCCAAGATTCATATATTTGAGAGAATTTTGCACCGAACAAATAACTAAAGATTATGAGCAAAATTCAACTGAACAAAAATCAAAAGGAAGTACTTTTCATCGTAGCTTTATTTCTTGTACCATTTCTTGATCCGGGCTTTGCCCTTTTACTGGGTTTAATTTTATCGCTGACTATCGGTCACCCGTTCTTAGCAATTAATAGCCGGATCACCCATATACTTCTCCAAATATCCGTTGTAGGACTAGGATTCGGCATGAACGTGGAACAAGCCATCGAGGCCGGAAAAACAGGAATCCTGTTCACTATATTTTCCATTGTCGTTACCATCGGTTTGGGATTGTTCTTTACCAGTAAACTAAGAGTCAACCGGGACACCGGATTCCTCGTTTCCGGGGGGACCGCCATCTGTGGAGGAAGTGCCATTGCCGCCTTGGCTCCTGTCATTAAAGCCAAAGACAAGGACATCACCGTGGCCATGGGAACCATTTTCATGCTTAACGCCGTGGCACTATTTATCTTCCCGCTGATCGGGCGTTGGTTGGAGATGGACGATCATCAATTCGGATACTGGTGCGCTATTGCCATCCACGACACGAGTTCCGTGGTAGGTGCAGCTAAAACGTACAGTAACGAGGCTTTGGCTATCGCTACCACGACCAAACTGATCCGGGCACTTTGGATCATCCCGGTTTCATTGATCGCCGCCTTCTTCTATAATAAAGGAACAAACACCAAATCAAAAATATCCATTCCTTACTTTATTTTCTTCTACATTGTCGCCATGATCATCGCTACCTACACGCCGCAATGGGGACATCTCTACACTCAAATCGTGGGATTCGCTAAAGTCGGAATGTTATTCACACTATTCCTTATCGGTGCCGGTCTCTCTAAAGATACCATCAAACAAGTAGGTTTCAAACCGATCCTGTTAGGCATCATCCTTTGGATTTGCATCAGCACACTATCGGCTAGCGTGATCATGCTACTATGATGTGGTTCATAAGTTTTACAAAGTTCATAAAGTCAGGGGGGCCCAAAAGTCTTATCCAGTATCTACAAACTACCCCCTCCAACTCCCCCTTACACAGGGGGAGAGCTGATTACCAAGCGGTTTCTCCCCCTGTGTAAGGGGGAGTTAGTGGGGGTAGTTATTTAAAATTGAATTTTTGGACAGCCCCTGTCTATGTAGTTTGAGCTATCGTTAAATACTGTCCGAAGGCCTCCCGTCACTTTACGAACCTTATGAACCAAAATAATTTTTTTTCAAATCTTTTAAAAATAAGTAATACAGATAGTATATATATTTGGAAACGTATTGAAAATCATATCAAAATTATCTAATGAAAATTTTTATGACAATGCGTGCAAATTATTTTAATCTGTTACTGGTACTGCTGATGGGTGTTCTTCCCATACAATTGCAGGCCTCGGAATCCGACAAGAATGTGATTCTGTACACTCCCTACACGAAAATCGCTGTTCCACCGGGAGAATCTGTAAACTACAGTATTGACGTTATCAACAACTACGATGTAGTTAAAAACGTGAACTTATCCGTGAAAGGACTGCCACGAGGCTGGAATTACGAACTAAAGGCCGGCACGTGGACCATCAGTGAACTTGCGGTCCTACCCCACGACAAAAAGAACGTTTCGTTAAAAGTGGACATCCCGCTAAAAGTCAACAAAGGAACTTACCGTTTCACGGTTGTTGCCGAGGGACTTGGAGAACTCCCCATCGCGATCACGGTCTCCAAACAAGGAACCTACCAAACCGATTTTACCACGAATCAACCCAACATGCAAGGGAACTCCAAATCCTCGTTTACCTTCAACGCCACGCTGAAAAACCAAACAGCAGAACAACAGCTCTACGCACTGATGGCACAAGCTCCCAGAGGCTGGAACGTGGTCTTCAAGGCAAACTACAAGCAAGCCACATCGGCCCAAGTTGAACCGAATGCCACCCAGAACATCACGATTGACATTAACCCTCCGGCCAACGTTGAAGCCGGAAGTTACAAGATTCCGGTACGTGCCACGACAAGCACCACCTCTGCCGAGCTAGAGCTGGAAGTCGTGATCACGGGAACCTACCAGATGGAACTGACAACACCCCGTGGCCTGCTCAGCAGCGAGATCACCGCGGGAGATAACAAAAATATAGACTTAATTGTCCGGAATACCGGATCGGCAGAACTAAAAGACATCCAGCTATCTGCCAACAAACCGGTTGACTGGGAAGTAACCTTCGAACCGGCAAAAATCAATCGCTTGAAAGCAGGTGAAACCGCTAACGTCACGGCCACGGTAAAAGCATCCAAAAAAGCTCTTCCGGGAGACTACGTGACTAAAATATCGGCCAAAACTCCGGAAGTAAACTCCTCGGCAGATTTCAGAATCGCGGTGAGAACACCCATGATCTGGGGTTGGATGGGCGTACTGGTCATCCTTGTCGCCTTGGGATGCGTGTACTACCTGTTCCGCAAATATGGAAGGAGGTAAATCATGAGCGAGCCTATCATCGAACTTCATGAACTGACGAAAAAGTACGGGAAATTCACCGCTGTTGACCACATAAATCTCGCCGTCCAAAAAGGGGAAATATTCGGGATTCTCGGCCCGAACGGGGCCGGTAAATCCACGACAATCCTAATGATGCTCGGATTGACGGACCCGACTTCCGGAACGGTACAGGTCTGCGGGATCAATTCAACCCGGAACCCGATACAAGTACGGGAAAAGGTGGGTTACCTGCCGGAAGACGTCGGATTCTATGATGACATGACAGGTATCGAGAACCTGTTGTACACGGCCCGCCTGAACCGGATCCCGGAAGCGGATGCAAGAAACAAGGCCGAGGAATTACTCGAACGGGTAGGGCTACCGGTTGACACACAGAAGAAAGCCGGGAAATACTCCCGGGGTATGCGCCAACGTCTCGGACTGGCGGATGTGCTGATCAAGCAACCGGAAGTGATTATCCTTGACGAACCGACATCCGGTATTGACCCGGCAGGGGTTCAGGAATTCATGGATTTGATCCGGCAATTAAGAGAAGAAAACGGGTTGACCGTACTATTCTCTTCCCATCATCTGGATCAAGTTCAGCAAATCTGCGACCGGGTAGGCCTGTTCGGGGGAGGTAAACTCTTGGCAGAGGTCAACGTCAACGAGTTACAAAACGAGGAACACGGGCTCGAAAATATGTATAACCGTTATTTCGGAGGAGGAAAAAGCCATGAATAAAATACAAAGTCCGTTCTGGGTAATTGTCCGTAAAGAAGTGGCCGACCATGTCAGAAGCTGGAAATTCATCATCCTGATAGCCATTATCGCGCTGACTTGCATGGGTTCCCTCTACACGGCATTAACCAATATCGGGGCAGCCATCAAACCCAATGATCCCGACGGTTCATTCTTGTTTTTGAAACTATTCACCGTATCCGACGGCACCCTGCCCTCGTTCGTGATCTTCATTAACTTTCTCGGGCCGTTATTGGGCATCGCGCTCGGGTTTGATGCCATCAATTCCGAACAAAGTAAAGGAACGCTTAGTCGCATCCTGTCCCAACCCATTCACCGGGATTACCTGATCAACGCCAAATTCGTGGGAGCCTTGATCGTCATCGGGAGCATGTTACTAGCCCTTGCACTTCTGGTTATGGGATTCGGGCTAATAGCGATAGGAATACCGCCGACAGCGGAAGAGTTTTTGCGTATTATAGCCTTTGTAGTGGTTAGTATTATTTACGTGGCCTTCTGGCTGAACTTATCCATTTTCTTCTCGATAAAGTTCAAACAGGCCGCCACCTCGGCTTTGGCATGCGTGGCCGTATGGTTATTCTTCAGCGTCTTTTACAACATGATTATCAACTTGGTCGGTAAAGCCATCAGCCCCTCGGCCATGGCTAGCGCCTACCAAGTCATCAGTTACCAGAAATTCATGCTCAACCTATTGCGTTTTGCCCCAAGCATGCTCTTCAACGAGGCAACCACAACACTACTGATGCCCTCGGTTCGTAGCTTGGGTCCCTTGACCATGGAACAGGTTCATGGGGCAATCCCCAGCCCGCTACCACTGGGACAAAGTTTAATGGTTGTCTGGCCACAACTCACGGGACTGATTGCCGCCACCGTCATCTGTTTCGCACTCTCGTATGGTTCTTTCATGAGAAAGGAAATCAGATCCCGATAATGCAAGAGGTGTGTCAAAAGACTTTTGGCACACCTCTAGTTTGTAAAGTTATAAAGTTGAACCTTCGGTTCTAAAAGTTCATAACATCCGTTAACTTTAGCGGTAGTTTTGTCGATGGCAGCTAGAGCTGCCGCTAAACATTGTTCGAAGGCCTCTATTAACTTTACAAACCTTATGAACTTTATAGACTTTACAAACTTTCTCCCCTCGAATTTGTGAATTCGTAAAAACCACATTATCTTCGCACGACTATAAAAAACGAGTATGATTAAAACTTTTATACTGGCAGTGCAAACTGCACCCGCAAACAACGCTGGAATGAATCTATGGGATATGGTCGTAATGGGCGGCTGGTTGATGATCCCCATATTTATATTGTCTGTTATCATTATCTACATTGCTTGCGAAAGATTCTGGCTTATCCGTAAAACAGGGCTAACGGATGTCCCTTTCATGGAAAAAATACAAGAAACCTTGAAAACCGGAAACACACTTGTCGCGCTCGAAGAATGTGACAAAGAAGGCTCGCCACTGGCACACACTATCGCCAAGGGAATCAAAATAAGCAACGAAGACCCGCAAGAAATTCGCCAGGCCATGGAAGACACGGCCAATTACGAGGTCGCCAACTTGGAACGAGGTCTTCCAACCTTAGCCACTTGTGCCGGAACCGCTCCCATGATCGGATTCTTGGGAACCGTGGTCGGGATGGTACAATCTTTTTACGATATGTCCATGGCCGGAAACAGCATCGACATAGGTCTTCTCTCCCGGGGTATCTACACCGCCATGATCACCACCGTGGCCGGGTTGATCGTCGGAATCATCGGTCAATTGGCCTACAACTTTTTGGTTGCCCGTGTTGACAAAATCGTTTTCCGCATGGAACACTACTCCTCTGAACTTATCGAATACCTCCGTCCCAAAAAATAATTTTCAATTATTTCGTCATGGCAATAAAACGTAAAAGCAAGATCAACCCGAATTTCAACATGTCGTCCATGACCGACATATTCTTCCTATTGTTGCTATTCTTCATGATATCCTCGACGTTGATCAATCCCAACGCATTGAAATTATTATTACCCAAAAGCACGAATCAAACTTCGGACAAACCTGTCACGGTCGTGTCTATCGACAAAAACTACACGTTCTACCTGAACGAAAAAGTAATCCCTTTCTCCATGCTGGAGCGCCGACTCGTGGAAGAACTGCGGGAATTGGAAGATCCGTGTATCTCCCTTCAAGCGGATAAATCTGTTCCCCTGGAACAAATCGTGAAAGTGATGAATATCGCCAAAGATCACAACTACCGCCTTATCCTAAGCACGGAACCCGAATAGCCTCTAAAAATTCATACTACCGAATTAGCCCAGAACAGGTTCACGAAAAAAATAATCGTGTAGCTGAAACCTATCGTTCAAGTCGGCGTATACAACCTCACAAGTGAGCAAAACTTGACATTCATCGCTTGTAATGATTATCTCGTTGTAGATAAATATATTAGCAACAATTGTTAAACTAAAACTAACACAGTATGAAACGTTTATTATTTTTATCATTCATCGGGCTGTTTGCACAGTTTCTGGTATCATGCTATCCCGGAGGCGCTGACAACGTGGAGGAGATGGACGTTGCCATAACGAATTATGACAAAAATGCGGACTTCACCAAGTACACCACATTCTCGCTCCCCGACACTATTGTTTATTTCGTGGCAAAAGGAGAAACTCCGAACCACGAGTTCGACGCCCAAATCTTACAACTGGTAAAAGACAATTTTACCCAACTCGGATACTCGTACATCGAACCGACTAGCGAGGAGGATCAACAACCGAGTTTCATTGTCACCGTATCAGCTTTCTCTAACGTGAACTACTATTATGGCTCTGACTACTGGTATAACTACTGGGGTTGGTATCCGGGCTGGAACTGGATCTGGGGTCCGACATGGGGTCCGGGCTGGGGTCCTTCATACCCGTGGTACCCGGTAACGGTATACTCTTACAGAAGTGGTTCCATCGTGATTGACATGATCGCAACCAACCAAGAAGCCAGCTCAACCAAGAAAGTTCCTGTACTCTGGAGCGGTATCGCCGACGGTTTGTTACAAGGATCAAAACAATCTATTATTGACAGAATGGAATCGACGATTGACCAGTGTTTCATCCAGTCACCGTACTTGAAAAAATAGTAGGATAGATCATTAATTGTCAATTTTAAATTTAAACGATTATGAGAAAGTTATTAATTATATCGCTCATACTATTCGGGCTTAGCCCATTAGTAAAAGGACAAATGCTGAACTTAAACTACCAGATGTCTGTTCCACTTGGAAAAATGAATGACTATGCCGGCAAAATGAGTTTCCGGGGTATGGATCTTGAATACCATCATTTCCTAAACGAGAAATTCTCTATCGGGGGTATGATCGGTTGGAACACGTTCTACAAGGACAAAGGTAAATTAACGGGAGACTTCCTGTTCAAAGGTAGCAAAGATATTCACACGATCACCGGTTATCAATACCGCTACATCAACACGGTACCCATCATGGTGATGGGACGTTACTGGCTGACAGATCAGAACACCACGTTCAGACCTTACCTAGGACTCGGATTAGGTACCAGTTGGACAGAACTAAAAACCGATCTGGGACAATTCACTGCCACGAACGCAAGATGGCAATTCGCTTTCGCACCCGAAATAGGTACCATTATCCCCGTCAATGACCAATTTGCATTCAACATCGGGGCTAAATACACCTACGGAACCAAATCTGGGAAAGTGGAAGCCATGCAAAACTTCACGATCAGTGTAGGTATCGTCTTTATGGGAAATTAAACAGATTAAACAACTAGGTAATCAATAGGGAGACGTGTCAAAAGAAACTTTTGGCACGTCTTTAGGTTAGTATAAAATACTACTCTTTGGAGATAGTATTTTATTGCCTTTTTACAATCGCACATCCTCCAATTATTAAAATTGTCCTCCCCCAAGTGCATGATACAGATTGATAACCCCCTGTATCTCTTCAAATTTATCCGAAGCGTTCACTAATTCGGCTTGCAAAAGCGTTTGCTGCGCTATTAATACTTCCAGATAGTTGGTATCTCCGTGCTGCATAAGAAGCTGTGTGCTTCTTACTGCCGATTGGAGGGTTTGGATTTGCGCTTTGTTCAATTCCTGTTTCTGCCGGGCGGTTTGCCATTGACAGAGGGCATTGTTTACTTCTACTCCCGCATCGAACAGCATTTGCCGAAAAGACAAAAGGGCTTGTTCCTGCTGCGCCTTCGAGATTCTCAAGCGGGCGGTATTTGCTCCTTGATTGAAAACAGGCTGCACCAATGAACCAACGGCGCTTAACAGCCATTTGCCCGGATTGATAATCATTTCACCTACGCTGTTCGTCCATCCTGCCGAGCCTCCCAATACAATACTCGGATAAAAGGCGGAACGGGCTTCGTCGGTCGCATAAAATGCTTGTGCAAGCGTATATTCGGCATGGCGGACGTCCGGACGGTTGCTTAACAACTGGATAGGAACTCCTACCGCAAGCTGGTCGGGGAAATTCTGCGACAGCAAGCGGCCTCTTTGTGCGGCTTCCGGCGCTCTGCCTAATAATTTTGACAAAGCGTTTTCCAGTTCGTTCGTTTCTTTCCGGAACGTCAGCAGGGATGCTTCGACCGATAGCAGGTTGGCTTCGGCTTGCGCTACATGGGCGGCATTAGCCTGTCCTGCTCTTTTCAGCACGGTCAGAACCTCCACGTTGCGCCGCAAGCTCTCTGTTGTTTTTTGGCTGATCTCCCGTTGCTCATCGAGCATGAGAAGCGAGTAATAGAGGTTGGCTATCGTGGCAACGAGTGTGGTTTGCACGGCCTGTTCGTAGGCTTTGCTTTGCTCATGATAAGCCTTTGCGCCCCGTTTGGCATTGGTTATTCTGCCAAAAATATCCACCTCCCAACTGGCCGTGGCAGCAAGGTTATAGGTCTTTGATACTTTACTGCCGTCGAAACTGCTTATATTTCCCTGTGGTTCCAACGATAGCAAAGGGAGATAGGCCAGCTTTGCGGCAAACAATGATGCTTCGGCTTCTTCTACCCGGAGCCGGGCTATTTTTAAGTCCGTATTATTTTGCAGTCCTTCTTCGATGAGTGATTGCAGTAACGGATCGGCAAAGAGTTCTTTCCAGCTTAGTGAGGCAATCGTGGTCGTGTCGGCTGTCTCGGCGCTTCCATACAGGCCGGATGTATTCATTTCGGGACGCGAATATCGTTTGTAAACTCCGCAGCCCGTAAACAGGAATGCTGTAAGGATAATAATTAATATATGTTTCATAACTTATCGGTTTTCGTAGTTACTTCTATCGGTTTGAATTTCTCCTGTATATATTGGAATACAACAAACAACCCCGGTACAAGGAACAGGATTACGACCGTACCGACCAACATACCTCCGACCGCTCCGGTAGCCAGAGAGAACGATCCGTATGCACCGACACCTGTTGCGAATAAAAGCGGGAGCAGACCAAAAATCATCGTTAAAGCGGTCATAAGAATGGGACGTAAGCGGACTTTCGCCGCATTGAGGGCGGATGATACCAACCCCATTCCCGACTGTCGCCGCGTGGTAGCATATTCAGTGAGAAGAATGGCTGTTTTAGCGAGCAAACCGATAAGCATTATCAATCCGGTCTGCATATAGATATTGTTTTCCAGTCCAATGAGCCAAGCAAAAAAGAAACTCCCCATAAGCCCGCAGGGAATGGATATAACAATGGCCAGCGGTAGCCAAAAGCTTTCATACAACGCGCTCAATATAAGATATACCAATACAAGGCAAAGAGCGAAAATGATGATTGTATTGTTCTTCGTGCCGCTTTCTTCCCTCGATATGCCCCCAAATTCGTAACCATAATTTCTCGGAAGGAATTTCTGGGCTGTCTCCTCAATCGCATGCAGGGCATCGCCCGAACTGTAACCAATTGCGGCTGATCCATTAAGCGTGATGGAGTTATAGAGATTGAAACGGTCTAAGCCTTGCGGCCCGTAGGTCTTGGTTAGTGTTACAAACTGGCTGAGGGGAGCCATATTTTCGCCGACCCTCACATAGATGCGGTCGAGCGATTCGGGCGTAACACGGTATTCCGGGCTTGCCTGTATCATTACCCTGTATAGTTTGGAGAAACGGTTGAAATTAGAAATATAGCCTCCGCCGTAATAGTCGGCCAAAGTCGCCAGTACTTCCGCCGGAGTAACGCCTGCCTGTTCGCATTTGGCGGCATCTACATCTACCATATATTGTGGAAAATCTACGGCAAACTGCGAATATATGCCTTCTATTTCAGGGCGCTTGTTCAGTTCGCCGATAAACGCATCAGCTACTTCCTTGAACTTCTCTACATCGCCTCCCGCTTTGTCCTGAACATAGAGGTCAAAGCCGTTGCTCATGCCGTATCCGGCAATCATTGGCGGTGTGGTGGCGAATATCTGCGCATCGGGAATATCCGCGGCGGCATAGTAAATCTCGTAGATCGTTTCCACGATGGATTTCTCGCGTTCTCCCCAATCTTTGAGGGAAATCATAAACATACCGTATGAAGGTCCTGAGCCGGTAAAGGAGAATCCGGGTATGGCGGCGCAGTATTCGATTTCGGGCATTTGTTTAAAGTTTTCTTCCAGTTGGTCCATGATTTCTGATGTGCGGTGCAACGATGTACCTGAAGGGGTGTTCAGGCTCACCATAATGGTTCCGGTGTCTTCATCCGGTATAAGTCCGGTAGGAGTTGTCCGCATAAAATACACCAACAGCACCAGCGAAACGGCAAGTGTTCCCCACATCAGCCACCGCTTTTTAATGAATAACAATACTCCACGTGTATATTTACCTGATATGACAGTGAACGAAGCATTAAATGCTTTGCGGAAATGCGCCGCGAAGTTGTTTTTCTCATTGCCGTTTTCGTCTTTATATGGTTTCATCAGCAAGGCGCAAAGGGCGGGTGAAAGTGTAAAGGCATTGATAGCCGAAATGCCGACCGCTACGGCCATCGTTATCCCGAACTGGGTGTAGAACGCCCCCGAAGTTCCTCCCATCATCGACACGGGAATAAATACGGCTATAAATATAAGGGTGGAAGTAAATATAGCCGAAGCAATTCCTTTCACGGCATCGCTTGCAGCCTTATGCGAAGACCTATATCCGGCATCAAAACGGGCTTGTACGGCTTCTACCACCACAATGGCATCATCTACTACCGTTCCGATTGCCAATACCAAAGCGAACAATGTCAACAGGTTTATACTGAATCCGGCTACGGCCATAAAGGCGAATGTACCAATGATGGAAACAATAATTGACACGGTCGGAATCAGCGTTGCCCGGATATCCTGTAAGAAAAAATATACCACAAGTACAACTAGGACAATCGCCAACAGTAAGGATTTAATTACTTCTTCAATAGATGCGTAAAGGAATTCGTTGGTGTCGATCAGTGTAACAAACCCTATTCCTTTGGGCAAGTCTTCGGCTATTGCATCCATTACGTCGTCAATCTCCTGGATAATGCTCGAAGCATTGGAGCCGGCGGTCTGATAGACAATCATTACAGAACCCGGATGACTGTTTATTCTTGATTTATAACTATATGCCTCGTCTCCCAATTGGATATCGGCCACTTCCCGGAGGTGCAATACCTCACCGCCCGGTAATGCACGGACTACGATATTGCCGAACTCTTCAGGGGTTGAATAACGCCCCCTGTATTTCATTGTGTATTGAAACGCATTGGGGTGGTTTTCTCCAAACGCACCTGTTGCAGCTTCTATATTTTGTTGCTGCAAGACAGAGGTAATGTCTGACGGAATCAGTTTGTATTGTGCCATTACATCCGGCTTCAACCAGATACGCATACTGTAATTCGACCCCAACACTTCGGTCTTTCCAACGCCTGCAATTCGTTTGATGCGAGGCTCCACATTGATTTTCATGTAGTTGTTGAGGAATTGCATATCATACGAATCGTCGGGACTGTACAGGGCAATTGTTTTCAACTCGGAGTTTTGCTGTTTCGTGGTAGTAACTCCGATCTGTACTACTTCGGACGGAAGCACGCCTAATGCAGTGGAAACCCGGTTTTGCACATTCACGGCGGCCATATCCGCATCGGTTCCCTGTTTGAAATAAACGGTAATAAAAACGTCTCCGCCATTAGCAGCCGTAGATGTAATGTAGTTCATATTCTCGACGCCGTTGATAGCTTCTTCGAGCGGTACTACAACGGCCTTCTGAGCCGTCTCCGCACTTGCCCCCGGATAGTAGGCGGATACGCTTATGGTAGGGGGAGCAATATCGGGATATTGTTCGACAGGCAAGGAGAATATTGCCACCAACCCCATTAATACAATGGTTATTGAAATGACTGCCGAAAGGACGGGGCGGTCAATGAAATATTTTAAATTCATATACTATTGTCAATTTGATTTTGTTATTGAATATTCTCTTTTACCGTAATTTCCATGCCGTCGCGCAACAATCCAATACCCTCCGTAACGATTACATCGCCCGGAGCTAACCCTGCTTTGACGATATAGTTGTTCCCGTCGTTCAGTTTTTCCACAACCAGCGATCTGGATGTGACCTTACCCTCTTTCACAGCATAAGCGAAAATCTTATCCTGCACTTCATAAGTGGCCGACTGGGGAATGATTATCGTATTGTTGATCTCGTGTGTAATGATCACGTTGCCCACGCCTCCGCTGAACAACACCCGCTTCTCGTTCGGAAAAACGCTTCTGACGGACAACGTTCCCGTTTGCGGATTGATAACTCCGCTTATACTTTCTATTTTGCCCTCCGTATCATAAACAGAGCCGTCGTTCAGTCGCAACCTGACCGGAGGCATCAAACGGATGGTTTCTTCAAGCGAACCGTGTTGGTTTATGAAAGAGCGGATTTGATTTTCCGTCATGGAGAAATAGACAAACATCCGGGCATTGTCGGATATGGTCGTCAGTGGTAGCGGCATCGAGGGATCGACCAGCGCCCCCAAGCGGTAGGGCAATGTTCCGACCACGCCGTCCGACGGGCTTTTAATCTCTGTGTAGGAGAGGCTGTTTTTTGCGTCCGTTAACTGTGCCTTTGCCTGCTCCAATGCAGCTTCTGCTACTGCCAAACTGTTTTTTGCTGTGGACAGGTCAAATTCGGAAACTACATTCTCGGCAAAAAGGATTTTCTTGCTGTCGTAAAGCAGTTTAGCTGTTTCAACTTCGGCCTGAGCCGCATTGACATTAGCGTTTGCAGTCTGTACGGCAGCCAGATAAGGAACCTGATCTATGACAAAGAGTACTTCTCCTTTCTGCACTTTTTGTCCTTCCTGTACTCTAAGTTGGGAAATAGTGCCGGATACCTGCGGATAGATTTCCACATCCTGCTGTCCCCGTATAGAGGCCGAATAAGATTCGTTTATCTCTGCATCCGATACTTTGACTTCTGTTGTTGCAAATTCCACCTGCTCTTCGGGAATCTCCTGCTGTTTGCATGCTGTCATAAACATGAGAGAACATAGCGCTAATGAGAAAATACTTTTTACCATAAACTATTATTTGTAATTGAATTAGAAATTAGATTTATTTTAGTCTGCAAAATTAGGGACATACTCTTTTTGCATACTGTATATAAAGCCGACAGTTTGGGTACTTTTCGAAAGTATCTATCGTTTTATGAATGAAATATGTTATTTTTACGCTACAATTTTCAGGCTATGATACAATTAGAACCTACATTCCGGAAAGAAAAGAAATACTATGTAACAGGCATGGCCACCATGAAGAATATGCTTCATCGTCCTCTGAATTTGGCCGATAGCAGCGTAGTGTTTATATGCCGGAGCGGGCAGGCTGTAGTGAATATTTATTTCAAAAACTATCTCTTCCGGAAAGACGATATACTGATCCTCTCCTTAGATATGATAGCTATTTTCTTAAGGGTATCCGAAGACTTTTCGGTATTTTACTGTATGATGTCCCAACCTTTTGAGAGTGAAGTTAGCTACAAGCTGCCTATCACTTTCTTCGACCTCTTATACCTTTACCCGGTATTGCAAACCAATCCGGAACAAGCCCGGACGTTGTCGGCATGGCAAGAGCAGGTGGAGTGGTTTGAAAAGGAGAATATTCACCCACACAGCCGTACAATCATGAGGAATTATCTGGAAAGTCTATACCTGACCATCCATTACGAACTACAAAAGATAGAAGATAATCCCGAAAGGGTACTTGTGGGGAGTGGTGAAAAAATACTCCAAGAGTTCTTTTATTTAGTTGCCAAATACGCTTCTAAACATCGTAATGTGGCTTATTATGCCGGAGAATTATGCATCACTCCTTATTATCTTTCGACGATAACGATAAAATATATGAAAGAATCTCCGAAGGAAATCATTGATGCTTACGTTATACTGGAGCTAAAGAAACTGGCGGAAACTACAAGCCTTCCTGTGAAAATGATTGCTGAACAGTTGAATTTTGAGGACACGTCGTACATGGGGCGTTTCTTCCGGCGGCATACAGGTATGTCGCTGACGGAATATAGAAAGAATCATAGCATCTGATGTTATGGTTTCAATATAGAGCGTAAAAACAAAGCAGACCTTTCGGTCTGCCCTATATTATATCCTCTCGGTAATCTGCTTTTCGAGAGATTCTAATTTATGAAAACGAGGTTTTAAGGTGGTTTTTCGTCAAGTTCTTTACATCTGAATAACTTAACCCCGTAAAAATTGAAAAAACAAACAAATCCCTTACCAATTCATATTGGGCGTTCTTCATCTTGGTATTGACAAGCAAGTTTATTTCTTCCTTGTCCAGAAATCCCCTGTCTTTGGTTTCAGGACTTATCAGATAACCCGCAAAAGGATTAATAGCTAACTGTCCCGAATTGCGAGCAATAGAAACAATATGCTTTACACCTATCATGTATGACCATATCGTATTAGTTGAACAACTCCCTTTCCGTTCTCAAATAATGTTCAGAGCCATTAATAAAAGCGAGATCCAGCTCTTTAAGAAAAATATCATCTCACTTATACTCCTGCTTGATATAACTTTCTATATGACGATATAAAAGACAATATTTTGCATATGTGCCTTTTGCTCTGTTATATCCTACCTTTCGGGAAAACTCTTGGTTGTGTTTAGCAAACAAGGTTAGGAACGTGTCTTGTTTTACACCTAATCCCAGATAAGCGTTCTTTACTTTATCGGCAGTAACAAAACCGTCAGTCTGCATTACTTCCTGATAGTGGCGGTTAATATCCACTCGGATTTTGTCTAAGGCAATGTTTGTTTTTACTGCTAAGGTACTTTTGCCTGTCAGCCGTCCCGCTTTGGTGTCCCAAAGGTTGGGCGGTATGGTCATTTTACAACTGAATTGATTGATTGTTTTGTCAATCGTGATTCTTCCCATTAACGGAACTGTTCCGTCTGGCTTAATGTTGTTCCGTTTCAAATAGAACAGAATTTTGAATGTGCTACGCTGCGCCATAACTCAAAGTTTTTACAGATTACAAAATTAGTTTACTTTGAGTTACAAGAGGTTATGAGCGATGGCGCAAGAAGCAGACAAACAAAGGATATTAACCTCACATTATCAATCAGTTGTCCTCGCTTGGCTGATTTCGGCTTTTTTATCAGACTTTTATTCTAAATAAGTTTTACTTCATTGATTCAGCCATTGCTTAAACTCTTGAATCCTTTCGGAACTCACGATTGCCTCAATTCCAACAGGAGGCGACGGGGTTAGTACGATTTTGATCCTACTGTTGGAGTATTTCACCATTTCCTTGATCGAATTATAGCTGATTATAAATTTCCTGTTGATCTTGAAAAACTGTGCCGGATTCAATTTCGTCTCTATACCACTGATCGTTTGATCCAAAATATAATTTTGCCCGTCACGGGTGAAAAGTACCAGA
>ERZ827101.1355-NODE-1355-length-30093-cov-13.113989_pt1 | contig 30093 bp, 34 predicted proteins | sample MGYA00519869_ERZ827101 | MGnify/ENA primary metagenome ERZ827101 (study PRJEB31778, sample SAMEA3449256) | human gut metagenome | biome: human gut; feature: human-associated habitat; material: faeces | place: United Kingdom | collected 2010/2012 ...
TTTCTGCCTATAACTTTTCTTTTAATTTGGGCTTGACTTTTTAGCAGGTTTACAGCGGTGCGTTTTTGGAACCGCTGTTTGCGTCGATCCATGCGAGGAACTTGTCCTTCGGAACAACGATCCGGCTGCCAATTTTGAGCGCGGGGAAGCGGTTGCTTCGTGCCAGCTCATAAGCACCGGCACGAGAGATGCCGAGCACAGAAGCGACCTCAGCGACGGAGAGCATCAGCGGCAGTTCATCGTAACTTGTGTAGGTGGAATGCTTCAATCTGTTCTTCCTTTCCCTATGCGCCGAGCAGCAGATCCATCGCGGACAGCTTGCGTTGAATTTGCTGTCGTTCCGTTGCGCGTTCGACCGCAGATAGCTGGCGCGCGTGAAAAATTTCTACCGCTTCACGAATTGGCCTGAGAGTATAGCGTAGGTTACCGTTCTTCTTGATGCCGGAACGCATCAGGACAGAGGTCGGCTCGGTATAGATGAGACCTTTCTCCGCGAGCGCGTCGACATATCGCATGACCGTATTCTTTGCGCGGCCAACGGCATTGCCGATCGTGGTGTAGCTCGGCCAGCACTGATAGGTGCTGCGGTTTTCAAGGCAGCGGAGATAGGCATACACTGCGATCTCGCTTGCGTCCAGTCCGAGTGAAAAAATTTCGTTCGGCATAGTAAAATAGTTTTTGCTGGGAGACTGATTCATGGGGTGTCCTCCTGTTCGTCGGAGTGGAAGAGTTGAATGAACTCCTTTGCAGAATGGACGACGCCCAATTCCTTGAACTGCTGATAGCGGATCAGGTCGCAGAGGGTGCGCAGACTGATCTCTGCGTATTCCAGCAGCTTGTCGGTCGCCAGCATCTGCTGGTAGGCGTCCAATTTGGTCGGTTCATCCGGCGATCGGAAGAAAGTGAGCAGTTCATCTGCGGTCGGGACACTCTCTGGTGCGTCGTGCTGCATCTCCTGCCGGATGTAGTCGATGACCTCCCACTCAGCGTGGGAGGTCAGGAAGCGCAGAAGCTGCTGTGTGCTTTGTTCAAATGGATTCATGGTCATACACGCTCCTTTGTGTTCGGGTGAGGCGGTAAGGCTGCGGCCAACTCAGCCACGCTCCGATGGAGGAGCGGATTTGCCTCTCACCTATAAGGACACTCAGAGCGCATTTGTAAACCGGAAAATAAAAATTTTTCAAAAAAACCGGGAAGCCCTGTCATGAGACAGAGCTTCCCAGCTTTTCATGTAGCTTTTTCAGTCGCTTTGATACCGCCATTCTGGAGATGCCGTAGATCTGACCGATCTCCTCCATCGTCAGCTCACCGCTGTAACGGAGGGAGAGCAAGTTTTGACCTTGCACGTCCAGTTCTGCAATGGCTCCCCGCAGATTTTCAAGCCGGAGGTTCCTGAGCACCGCATCCTCCACGGGACGCTTGACGCACTCCAAACCGGACAGCACCGTTTCAAACTCACTTTTACTCAGGTGCCTTGCGTCCTGCTTCTCCTGCGCCTGTTCCCGTTTTCGATCCTGCTCAAGGAAGTCTGCGACCTCCTTTGGCACTGATACTTGCTCACCGTTATAGATAATAACGACATAGTCGTTCATTTGTGTCCTTTCCGCTTTCGACGGAAGGGTACACACCCGCGCTGCCGGTACAGCGCCAAAAACTGTCGACCTTCATGGAGCATCCTGCGTACAGGGTGGTCATAATGCCCTACGGGGTCCATGAATGTCTGAGGCCACACTTACGGTGTGGACCTCACCGGAAAGCTGCGAGATTCGGCTTTCGCCTGTTACCAATATAATAGAAAGTTTGAAGAGTTGTCAAGAAGAAGGATACTGATGGTTATGATTCTTGCGGCAGGAAGAAGCAAGCTGCTGCCGCAGGCATCAGGTCAGGGGAGAAAAACCGTAGCTATTGGACAGCGCGTCAATTTTCTGCCCTGCCTTGCACATGGGACAATCCTTGACAAGACTGGTCACATATCCGGGGATATCCTCCGGGGAAAACAGGCTGATCACGGGGATGTCGCCCACCTGCTTCAAGGCGCTGAAGACAGCTGCGACCCCCTGCGTGGTGCCTCCGTAATACTCGATGCACTCGAGTGCGCGAGCCGCGGTCTTTCCCGAATTCACCGTGGAGATCAGCAGCAGGACATTCTTTTCAGACACCATGGGGCGAAGATTATCCCGGAAGATCAGAAGTCCGTTGGAATCGTGCTCCGGTGCGACGACGCAGATATTTTTTTCGCTGCTCAGGGAAAAGAGATTCTTCTGAGAGAGCTGGCGGGCGAGAAACGTACCGATGACCTCGCTGCCGTCCAGGCAGACGACCGTATCGATCTCCTTTTCATAGACATAGTGATTGGCAAGAGAGGCGGCAGCGATATTGGCCATTGCACATTCATGCTTCATGCGGGTGATGTCGAGATAATGGCTGTTGTGAGAGTGGCGGGTCGCAAAATGCCCGTGGTATGCGGTCAGCTTCAAATCGTTTGCTTCTCTGGATTTGATGATCATTGCGCTCATAGCTCCATCCTCCTTTTTGTCTGCCAAAGTCCTGAATACAGGCAATGTTTTCCCTTACATTGTGTAGACCGCAGCGGCGCGGAAGCCGTCCGGCAGCGCAAAGAGAACCTCGGGAGAGAGCTTCCGGGTCACTCTCCCGACCCGCTGCGCGGCAACGACAACGGCTGAAAAGCGAAGCGGTACGATGTCAAGATCCGGCACCGCGTTGATCGGAAAAGAGAGAATTCAGCGATTCTTTTTAGCTTCCAGAAAGTCGTTCAGTTCGGAATTGATGATATCCGTGATGAACATGTGGCCCGGGGCATGGGTGATAGCAATGGGCGGTTTCGCATTTTCGACCGCCGCCTGCGGCGTCACGCCGCAGGGCCAGAACACGGGAATCTCACCCTCGTAGAAATCAACCGCCTCGCCGTAGTCAGGCTTCATCACATCGGCAACGCCGACCTCGGCGGCATCGCCCATGTGGACGGGCGCGCCGTGGACATTCGGCATTTTGACGGTGATGTCATACGCCTTTTTGGCGTTTTCCGGCGTCATGGGGCGCATGGAGCAGACCATAGGACCGCAGAACGGGCCGGCCGGCTCGGTCATGATATTGGTCTTGAACATCGGCACATTGCGTCCCTGCGCGATGTGCCTGACCTCGATGCCCTCGCGCATGAGCGCTTCCTCAAACGAGAACGAGCAGCCAATCAGGAAGCCGACATAGCCCTCCTTCCAGTAGCCGCTTACGTCGGTCAGCTCCTTGCCGTCCCACTTACCGTCGCGGTAGATGCGGTATTTGGGAATGTCGGTGCAAATGTTGCCGCCCTCGCCCATGTCGTGGGTTTCGGGCGTACCACGGACGATCTCGAGAATGGGGCAGGGGAAGGGGTTGCGCCGGGCAAATTCCTCAAAATCTCCCGCATATTCCGGCGGCAGGATGATGAGGTTGGCCTGCGCGTAGCCGCGGCACATACCGGCGGTGGGGAAGTCGATGACGCCCTCGCGGATGAGCTTGCGCACCTCGCTCGGCTTCATATCGATATAAGGTGTAATATCAAAGGCCATGTGTCGTTCCTCCTATTACTATTATTTTTTGCGTTTTAGGGCTGCGTCAACGATTCATGGCGCTGCGCAGGCAGTTCAGCGTAGCGCGCTGCGCAAGCAGAGCCTCCTGTGCAGCGGCGATGGAGACCTTTTCGAAGCGCACTTTGTCGCCTGCCTTGAGCTGGGCGAGAATGCGAAAGTCTGCGGAGATGACGTTGGCGATTTTTGCATATCCGCCGGTGGTCTGGCGGTCGGCCAGCATGATGATCGGCTTACCCGCCGATGGCACCTGGACGGCGCCAAAGGCGATGCCGTCGGAGATGATGTCGCCGCTTTTAACGTGTTCGATCAACTCGCCATCAAGACGGCAGCCCATGCGGTCAAACTCCGGCGTGAGAGTGTAAACGCTGCTGAGAAAGGTCGTGATGCCACGCTCGGTGAACGCATCGTCCTGCGGGCCGAGTACGATGCGCAGCTTATATTCTGCGCGCGGCATGAACTCGGGCGAGGTGTGGCGCAAGCCGAGGTTCTTGAGGTCGGTCTTGGGCGCGCGGAAGCCGATGACGTCATCCTTTTGCAGCTTGCGGCCCTGATAGCCGCCGATCTTTGCTTTCATATTCGTTGAGCGGCTGCCCATAACTACGGGAATATCGAGTCCGCCCGCAAAGGCTACAAACGCGCGGCAGCCGGTGCGCAGCATGGTGAAGCGCAGCGTCTGGCCCGCATTGACGGGAATGGCGCGGTAGGTATCGATACGCTGACCGTCAAGCGTCGCGCCAAGGTCGCCGCCGGTGATTGCGATGATGTTGGGCGCATCAAAGCGGATATGGGGACCCATCATGGTACATTCGAGTACGGCCTCGCCCTCGTCGTTGCCGACGAGAATGTTGGCGATGGACGCGCTGCGCGGATCCATCACGCCGGAGACGGACACGCCGAACTGCTGGTAGCCGATGCGGCCGAGATCCTGCACGCTGGTGAGCATGCCAGGGTTGAGAATGGTGATGCTCATGCCTGCTCCGCCTCCTTTCTCGGGTAGGTGTGAACCGTATAGCCGCTGGAGGCCTCCAGCGCGGCGATACGGTCAAATTCCGCCTGATCGATGGCGTAGAACTTGATGTACTGGCCTGCCTTGGGCAGGATGGGAACGGCGCGGTCAGGGTCGTACATGCGCACGGGCGTGCGGCCGATAAGCTGCCAGCCGCCCGGGGAGTCGATGGGATATACGCCCGTCTGGCTGCCGGCGATGCCGACGCTGCCGGCGGGAATCCTGACACGAGGTTGGGCAAGGCGCGGCGCGGCAATTTCCTCGCTCATACCGCCAAGATAGGTGAAACCGGGGGTAAAGCCCAGCATATAGATGAGATATTCCGTGGAGGTGTGAATCCGGATGACCTCCTCAGGCGTTTTGTGATTGTGCTCGGCGACAAAGCCAAGGTCGGGGCCCATTTCCTTCCCGCCGTAGAGCACGGGGATCTCCAACACATCGCTTGGCGGAATCCGGATGTGGTCAAGCTGATTGAGCAGGCCCTTGAGTTTTTTGACAAGCGCACCGTAGGGGATGACCTCAGGGTCGTAGTGAACCATCAGCGAGCGGTAGGTCGGCACGAGCTCCGCGATCCCGGGGAGTTTGCTCTCGGTGAGCGCGATGCTAAACGCGCGAATCTGTGCGTTGATGTGCTCACTGATCTCGTTGCCGAATTCCACGGTTACGGCTGAGTCACCGCTGAGCAGGAATCTGATGTCGGACATATCGTTCTCCTTTCAGGCGGAGCCGGCCTGTGGGACAGACCGGCTCGCGGAATGGTGCAGGTTCGTTACGCGAAGAGCTTGGCAAGGTTGGGCAGCGCCGTGACGGCAAGGTAGCCCGCGACACCGACCACACACCAGCCAAGAACCTGCAGCCACACAGGGTGCTTGTACTCGCCGACGATGGACTTCTTGTGGCAGCCAAGCAGCATGCAGCACAGGGAAATTGGCAGGATCAGGCCGTTGAGAGCACCGGCCAGGATGACCATGCGCTTCGCGCCGCCGAGGATCGCCATAACAAGCGTGGAGAAAGCGATGAAACCGACGATGAACCACTTGTCGTTCTTGGCGATGAAGGGGTGAACGGTCTTGAGGAAGGAGACGGAGGTGTAGGCCGCGCCGATGACGGAGGTGATACCGGCGGAGAACAGCGCGAGACCGAAGAGACGGTAGCCGATGTCGCCGGCAGCAAGGCGGAAAGCCTCGGCTGCGGGGTTGGCAGCGCCAGTGACAGCCGCGACATTTTCAGCCACAACGACCGTACCGGCCGTGCAGACACCGAGCACGCACAGGAACAGCAGGATACGAACGCTGCCCGAGACACAGATGCCGGTCAGGACGGACTTGCGGAAGTGCTTGACTTCCTCAGGCTTGCCGCCCCACCCCGCATCGAGCAGCTTGTGTGCGCCGGAGAAGGTGATGTAACCGCCGCAGGAGCCGCCGAGCAGCGTGACCATGACGGGAATGAGTTCCTTGGGATTCTCAGGGGTAAAGATATGGGCGACCGCATCGCCGACGGGGGGCTTTGCCATGAAAGCCACGACCAGCATGACGACGATAATAATGCCGCCGAGGATCTGGGCGACCCTGCCGACGATGTCGTTTGCCTTCTTGGAAAGGAAAATGCAGATCGCAAGCACGCCGCCGATGATGACGCCGGCCTTTTCGGGAATGCCGATCATGGCATTGAAGCCGAGTGACACGCCGCCGACATTGCCGATATTGAACGCAAGACCGCCAAGCACAACAAGCACGACAAGAAGATACCCGAGACCGGGAAGGACCTTATTGGCAATCTCCTGACCGCGCAGGCCGGAAACGCCGACGATGGACCATACATTGGTCTGCGCGATCATATCCATGATGATGACGCAGACGATGACGAAAGCGAAAGAAGAGAGATACTTTGCGGTGAATTGCGAGGTCTGGGTCAGAAAGCCGGGGCCGATGGCGGATGTAGCCATCAGAAAGGCCGCGCCAAGGCTGACGGAAAGTGAGCGCTTCTGGGTGGTTTCGTTACTCATGATCATCCTCCTGAAATATTGCCGCAGTGCGGCAGATTTGGGGTGTTGGTCTTTGCGGAACGGAACAGCTGGAAACGAGGCTCTTTTTATACGATCTCGTGGATGGGGGCAATCTCCACGCCACGGGCGGTGAGCTGCGTGCGGATATTTTTAACGAATTCGACGGCCGAAGGGTTGTCACCGTGGACACAGATGGAGTGAGCCGCGATTTCGACCTCCTCGCCGGTGATGGCCGTGACCTTGCCCTCGGTGACCATGCGGACGGTGCGCGCGATGGCCTCGTCCTTATCGTGGATGACGGCGCCGGGCAGCTTGCGCGGCACAAGCGAGCCGTCGGCCTGATAGGCGCGGTCGGCAAAGACCTCGTTTGCGACGCGCAAGCCCAGCTGCTTGCCTGCATCAATCATCTTGCTGTTGGCAAGGCCAAGCAGGATAATGCTCTCGTCTACCTCGGCAATCGCCTCGGCGATGGCAAGCGCCAGATCCATGTCTTTACCAGCCATGTTGTAGAGAGCGCCGTGGGGCTTGCAGTGCTGGAGCCTGATACCCTCTGCCGCAGCGAAGGCCATCAGCGCGCCGAGCTGATACTTGACATACGCCTTGACCTCCTTGGGCGAGACGACCATGTTCCTGCGGCCAAAGCCCATCAGATCGGGGAAGCCCGGGTGTGCGCCGACGGCGACGCCTGCCGCCTTGGCTGCGGCAACGGTCTTTTCCATCACCAACGGATCTCCTGCGTGATAGCCACAGGCCACATTGACAGAGGAAACATGCGCGATGACCTCGTTGTCGAGCCCGATGGTATACGCGCCGAAGCTCTCGCCGAGGTCGCTGTTGAGATCTACCTTGTACATACTGAAATACCCTCCTTTTTATAGTTGGTCTACAGGGTTTTTCAAGCAAACGGCGTTCCAATTTGATCAATGGAAGCGCTCTTTCAAAAATGTCTGCTCTCCTCTCCCTTGATGATGTCATTTTACAGGATACCGCCGGAAAAAGCAAGAATAATAATACATGGTCTTAGTTGTCACAACAGCAGTATGATTCTGCCTTGCAAAATGCGATTTCGCAGGTTGGATTTGGGTATCAAGGAACGATAAGTCCTTTGCCGGGGCAGCTTTGGCGAGACTTTGCCTTTGACCACATAAAATGCCGTAGGCATGTGTAGAACACAGTGGAAACTCGGGCCGCAAGATGTTAGGAAAAGAATTAAAATCGAGAAAAACCGATAAAGGCGACTGAAAATACAGAAGAAAGGCTGCGACAGCTTCTTTGATTGGTACAGCGGTGCGTTTTTGGAACGAAAATGAGGATGCTGTAACAGGTCCGTTATTGTACATTATCCACTTTCCAGTGTACAAGGTTTGAAAGGGCTGTGGTAGTGGCTTTTTATCCCCGCCCTTGACACGCCCATAAGCTGCTGTTATTTTGCAGGCAAGGCGGGAGCAGCTCACACCGCTCCCGCCTTGACGGTTACGACCGATCCGCTGTATACGAAAAAGCGGAGGCTGTCAGCGAGACAGCCTCCGCTTGTTTTCTTTTTGCGTTTATCGGTTTAGTACGCGGTGGTCATGGCGCCGTCGACGCAGATGACCTGACCGGAGATCGCGCTGTTCGCGGGCGAGCAGATGAACACCACGGAGCGGGCGTACTCGTCCGCCGTCTGGTAGCGCTTCTGCGGGAAGCTCGCGGCGTCGCGGGTGTTGTACTCCTCGAGCGTGATGCCCGCCTTCTCGGCGCGGATGGTGTTGAGGTACTTGATGCGGTCGGTGTAGATACGGCCGGGGCCCATCGTGTTGACCATGATGTTGTACGGACCGAACTCGCGCGCCATCGTCTTGCTCATGCCGACCACACCCATGCGGAAGGTATTGGAGAGAATGAGGTTATCGAGCTCCTGCTTAATGGAGGACGAGGTGGAGTTCACGATGCGTCCGCCGCCGCCCTTCTTCATGTACGGAAGCGCCGCACAGATGGCGGTGGTGTAGCTGTACAGGCACTTCTGATAGCCGTCCGCCCAGTCGGCCTCGGTCAGCGCCTCGAAGGTGCCGGCCTTTGGGCCGGGGCAATGATTGACGAGGCCGTAGATGCCGCCGAGGTCCTCCGCGACCTTGTTGATCATCGCGGCGATGCTCTCGTTGTTGAGCACGTCGTACATATACGCATACTTAGCTATTGCCGCAAGGATGCGGAGGAAGAACGTTTTTATGAGATATTCTTTCAACTGTGCCGCAAATATAGTGTGCGATGGGCGAGCGCCACGCCGAAAGAGAAAGACTTTATTGAGGAAGTGACACGCGTCACCTATGAGCGGGATAGGGCGCAGAGGCTCGGTTTGCCGTTGTCAGAGGTACGCCCCTCGTTCGTATTCTAAAAGTGGTTTGACCCACACCGAGACCCACACGGGGAAACGAGCGGACAAAAACAATGGAGAGGATAGGACGTACCTCCCGTAATATACCGAGCGGAAAGGCTCCAAAATCCCTGAAAACCGTCAAATGGAGCGCCCGGATACACTTCGTAATCAGCAGGTCATGTGTTCGAGTCACACCACCAGCTCCAAAGTAGACAAAACCTGTATGTAACGATAGTTATATGCAGGTTTTGCCTTTTGCTGGTGAAATCAGACAAAAACCCAGCCTAACTACTGGGCACAATTACATATCAATGAGACAAATAAGCAGGTTTGAGGAGATAGACGATTCCTCAAACCTGCTTTTATTGATGTTTAAGAAAGTGAGGCAGCTATGAAACTTCCGTATGGCTATGTTTTGATCGAAGGAGAAATCGCAGTACATGAAGAGAAGAAAAATGTGGTCTGCAGCATCTTTGACGCTTATCTCGCCGGAGCCAGCTTAGGGAAAATCGTTGATATGCTCTTCGCAAAAGGCATCCTCTCTCCGACAGGAAAAATAAAATGGACCAGGGCGGCCGTGGATAAACTTCTGACGAACAAAAAATATATCCCATTGGTTGGCGTTAGGGTATATATGGACGCACAGTTTGAGAGGGCCCAGCGCTGCAACATAGATTACGATAAGGCTGGGCATCCACGCAAGGCAGTCAGGTATCGGTCTCCGGCTTTTGAGACAAAATGAGACTATGCAGAACCCATTTCTCTTGTTATACTGGTAAAAAAGGAGAATGGGTCATGAACAAGAACGAATTACATGAGCGCTACATATGCCTGGCATTTCAATATGAGTCTGCCATTGATGCACTTCTGACAAAAGGATTAGTCGACATGGAAGCGGCCAGCGTAGCAAAAGAGAGATTCTATAATACACTGAATGAAGAAAGGCTGCTGGCCACACAAAAAATTAAGGACTATCATGAATCCATCAGTCTGTATATGAGAACGCTGGCCCATGATGGCATGGTTTCACTGACAGAACTGGCAAGGTAGTATTCCGATGAGTCTCCAGGATATGTGATCCAAAGCTGGATGCGGAGCCGGAACACATTAGAGTTTCTCCGCCAGTGGGAATTGAATCAGAATGCCGAATTCGATGACCAGGTCTGCACGGAGCTGATCCACCAAGGACATACCACCTCTCTGACCATTACGCCGACGTTGTGGATCCGACGGACTCATGCTGTGGGGCTCCATGTCAAACAGGGAAAAGACGGAGGCGTAAGTGCTTACCCGGAAATTGCGGCGGATTTCCATTTATGGTTAGATCCGAAAGAGAGGTTAGCGATTTTAGGGCTAGTACAAAATGCGAGTATTGTCTGAGAATCATCTTCTGTGCCAGCGTTATGGTCATACAAGGAACTGTAGCTGAAGTGTAAGCTACCCAGAATGGATGCGGAGGAGCAGTTCGCTCTGCTGGAGAAAGGAATACTCTTAAAAGGAGACCTCATGAGATGTGACGATACTGGCTGGTTAAAAATCGGAGACACATTCTCCAACGAGGTATTTGACCTCACTGAAGGAGAAATTGAGGAGCTATTGGCGTTGGCAGAAGAGGACGATGCCTGGACGCGGCGTGTCAAAGCGGAAGCAAAATACTATGACAAACACCCTGGGAATTTCCTTCTGGACTACTTCCGGATGCTGAATTTGGGTGGAACGGTGACGGGGTGCTCATACGGTGACATGATTACATTTCCCAACAGGCGTTACCTGTTCTGGAGAGAACCACAGCAGTAGTATGTACACTCCCTGCCTTCTTTGAACCGGGGCATTAAGGGACGTAACCTGTCACTGCAAGACGCAGAGCGGTACCGAGCGGCCGCCTATATGCGTGTTTGGCAATTTAGGAAGGTTGTCTGGCAGTTCGATATTGTCCCCTATTGGGAGGCCAAACTCAGCGATGCGAATTACATGGCGCTGGCCCAGCATTACGGTTTTGAGACGTTGCTACTGGATATCACGAATAATGCCAAAGTCGCGTTATTTTTTGCAACCTGGCAGTATGACTGGGACACGGATTCCCATCTTAACACAAAAGGATATTGACAGAGAACCAACAGCGGATGCCAATCCTCGTTTTGGCATGACCTTTCACTCGCCGGACTGGGTGACTGATTATTTAGCTCCTATGGGGAGCATTGGGTTCGGCGTGCGAAATCTAGACGTTTTACCGATGTCAATATCAGAGCGGTTACATCTATCCCCTGCGAGAGAATCAACCAATGAAGCAGAACAATCATTTTGAGAAATTGCGCTTTAGACAATCAGTGACGCTATCAAAACGAATTTATGACATGATGGACGGTGGGAAGAAGATTTTTTCTCAGGAAGGAATTGCTGAGGCATTGCCTATTCTTCAGCGAATTCAGAGCACAGTTTTGTTTTCACACGATGATGTACAGAGTGTAATATGAGTTTGAAGAGGCGGACAAGAACTTTTTTTCCTACACTCCAAGTGTACGAGGAGGCGCTAAACGGTTTTTCTATCGACGGCAAACGAATTACGATTCAGGCATCCGACGTACTATATCCCATACCATGGTCAATGAAAAGACGGATCAACCGGCAGTATAACAAGACAGACTTAGGGAAAATGATTGGCGAGATACACATGACGCAGGATCAACGCCGACGCCGGGAGAAGAGCTGCCTTGAGATCTATGGAGAACTCATCTGACACATCGTTGCGAAAGGAGAATAGGTCATGCGTTACGAGTATTTTAAGATTATTGACCCGGCTTTTGTTCAGTCCCTTCTGGATGGCAATCTCTACATGAACTCTTTGAACTATTTTAGGGCACTCGAGGAAGGTACACAGAAAGAGGGAAACAAGGCCCAAAAAGACCCAATGGAAGGCGTCTGTGGGACGATTCCCAAAAACCGCCTCCGGCAGTTTGGTTTTCATTTCAGCGAGGATCTATTGGAAGTTATGGGCAATCATGTGCCGCTGCTCAGTGAAAATTACGGATACAATAACCTTTTTTGTCTCTACCGACTTCAGATTGATGAAGACGCCAAAACGATTCAGCAACCCAGCAGACAGTTGATTAACTTCAACGACAAAGACAACGCCCAAAAAGTCGTGATTTGGTTCCGAGACTCAGAAGCGTTTCTGCGGCGGCTTGAAACAGCACTCCAGACAGCGCTGACGGGACAGACCTTAGAATACGCCATTTATGGAGGTGTCACTTACGAAAACGCTTGGACCAGCGCCGATGGTCCTGGCACCCGTTCCGCCTTCCATAAGGACTTTTCTTATGCTTATCAGAAAGAGTGGCGGCTGTGCATTCTCCGCCGGGGATGGGTGGATGAGGCTGTTTCCTTCCCTGTTGGGGATTTGAAGGAGCTATGTGAGGTCATATCGCTGGAACAATTTATAAATCACCTGGACCAAATCTACCCGGGGTACACACTGGTGGAACACATGAAGAGCCACTCGCCGGAAACGTATCGGATGTTCGGCAAAATCAACGCCACCAGCCGCCTCATGTACACCTATATGCCTCAGATGGTCCAAAAGCCCACTCGCTCCGATGAAGCAGAGGCTGATTGGCACTATACACAGTTTTTGAACTTGAGTGACCGGCAGCAGGAGATTGACCCCTATTTGGAAGAGCGTCTTTTGCATTATAAAGATTTAGACCACTTGGAATTATTGGCACAATATCGGCTTTCTCAGGAACGCTGGGTCGAGGCCACGGATGCATTTGCCTATATATTGCAAAGTGCACCGGAGAAGATAAAGGAAGATCCCTCTCGATTCTTTTTCCATCTGCACACTATTTTACTTCAGCATCAGGAAGCAGCTGATGCCGCGAAATTTCTAGAAATTGCCGCCTCGCAGTACGAGCTTCCAGAAGAACTGAAGATAATCATGCGGAGCGATTGTTTAATGGCCCTTGGCTTTTATGATCGGGTGGTGGAGCTGTTCAAAGAATTGCAGCAAAAGTCGCCGGATCCAATTTTGGAGTATGACTTGGCGGTGTCGACTTTCCATCTGCTACGCTTTGAAGAGGCAGCAGAGCACTTGCAAGCTTATACGCAATATTTCTCCCAGTCGCACACGACCGCCCATAAGGCGGATGACCTGCGTAAGCTCATAGAGTGCTTTAGGACCCACACGCCGCTGGAAGAAATCTCGAGAGAGCATCCTTTTATAGGGCTCACATGGACAAAGCAGACAGAGGATGCATTGCGAAAGACGCGGGCTTCCGATAAAGGACTATATCTGGGTATCGATGCTCTCTATCAGCTAGAGATCGAACAGAAATGGGATCTTGTTGCAGATATCCCCTCCATCATGGTCATTCCGCTGACAATTGCAAGACTGATGGAGTTGTATAAGGACACGGGAGCAGTTGTGTTCTACCGAATCATCGAACGTCTTGCGGCTATGAAAAATGTAATCATTCAATCTCCTGATTTGAAATTATATCTGGCAATGGACATTAAGTATCCAGAATTGCCGCCGCACTACAAGATGGAACAGGCGTTGATGGCACAGGAGGGGACCTATATCTTCTAAATTAATCTTGAAAACTATTGTACTGCAATGGCTACAGGTCTGCATCTTTTCTGTAAACACCCGACAAAAAGCATCGAAAACTTCGGTTTTCGATGCTTTTTTGTTGCAAAAACGCAGAAAATGGTGCGAGCCAAAATGTGGGTCAACTGCCTGACCCACACCGTGACCCACATCGGCTGGCAGCCAGCGGCTTTGCCGCCTACTGCCAGCTCATGCCCCATGGGTACGCGGAAATGCGCGGAAAGAACCAAAGAGCATCGGAGAGGAAATTGCTTCCTTTCCGGTGCTCTGCTTGCCTGCGGGACTTATCGGATCTGCGCCATGAAACTGCCCATTTTCTCCGCGGCCTTTTGCTGCATCTGCCGTGTGACGTGGGTGTAGGTTCGCAGGGTGAATCCGGCGTCATAGTGGCCGAGCATACTGCTGACGGTTTTGACGTCCACGCCATTTTGCAGTGCCAGCGTTGCGAAGGTATGTCGGAGATCATGAAATCTGATGTGCGGCAGCCCAGCGTCCTTCAGGATCTTCTTGTGCAAGTTTACGACGGAGTCTGGGTAGTACATCTCACCGGTTGCCGGCGAGGGGAACATGTAGGGATTCTCAGGATGCTTTTTGTGTTCCGCTATCAGCAGGTCAACAGCCTCTTGCGGTATGCTGACCTTGCGGACTGAAGTCTCTGTTTTGGGGCGGGAGAGCGTCAGTTCGCCATTGGGATTTTTGACATATTGCTTGCTGACGGAGATGGTTTTGTTCTTTGCGTCGAGGTCAGACCAGAGAAGCGCCGTGATCTCACCCTTCCGTAAGCCTGTGACCAGCTCCAGATAAAACATGGAGAGCAGTCCTCGCCTGTCAGCGGCCTCCAGATAATCCTTGATGTGCTCAGGCGGAAGAATCTGCGTTTCGATTTTTTGTACTTTCGGCGCGATGCAGTCCTCGGTCGGATTGCGTAGGATCAAGCGCTCCTTGACCGCCCGTTCCAAGGCACTGTGCAGCATGAGATGCAGACTCCGAACCGTGGTGCTGCTGAGTCCTGGATTGCCGTGACCGCTCTTGCGGTCGATGCGACCATTCTCCATCAGCTCTTTGTAGAGTTTTTGTAGATCATGGGCGGTCAGTTTGGTGAGCTTGATATTGCCGATGCGGGGAATCGTGTATTGCTCGACCATCAGTTGATAGCGGTTTGCTGTTGAGATGCGGATATTCGGCTTTGCGTAGATCTCATACCAGCTCCGCAGCCAAGTTGCTACCGTGTACTCATCAGCGCGGCTGACATCGATTCCTCTGGTAGCCGCCATTGCGGCACTGAGCTTTGCCTTGCATTCCGCCTGCGTCTTACCCAGCACATTTTTGATGATGCGTTTTCCGGTTTCGGGGTGATAGCCTGCTGTGTATCGCCCCTCCCAACGTCCGTCTGCGCGTTTGCGAATGTTGCCCTCGCCGTTGGCGCGTTTCTTTGCCATGAGCATCGCTCCTTTCTTTGGTGGCCACAACACATATCACACCTTGCGCCGGAAAGCTACTGATTCTTCCAAAGAAATCGAAATATTTTTAAAAATGCTTTTATTGATTCCAGCAGCGCAAAATGTACACGAGTTTTGAACTGCCTTTAGCGTTTGTTAGGTCAACGGAGTGCCATTGTAAATCATTTGAAAATGTGTTATCTTCTTCGCAGAAGTGTCCATACAGAATTCTACATTTTTCACGCAAAGGGGCTTTTTATGAGTAAGGTCAAATCTTGGTGTCGCGCCAATGCCATGCTGGTCATTTCATTACTGGCCGCAGTTGTAACGGCATTTTTTGTTCCGCCTGATAGGGACTACTTAGGTTATTATGACCTCAAGACGCTTGCTTGCCTGTTTTGTGTGCTGGCAGTGGTGGGTGCTTTGCGGGATCTGCATATCTTTTCCGCTCTTTCCCAGCGGATGGTACACACCTTTTCCACTGTCCGGGGCGTGTGTACGGCGCTGGTGGTCATCACCATGTTCGGCTCTATGCTCCTGACCAATGATACCGCCTTGTTGACTTTTCTGCCACTGGGCTGGTTTGTTCTTTCCTCCACTGGACAGGAAAAGCACACGGCGCTCCTGTTCATTCTGCAAAACTGTGCCGCCAACCTCTGCGGAATGATCACGCCCTTCGGCAATCCGCAGAATCTCTATCTTTTCAGCTATTACGGTCTTTCCACGAAAACGTTCTTTTCGGCAATGCTGCCGCCATTCATCCTGTCTACTGTTCTCATTCTCCTGTGCTGCTTAGTGTTTCCAAAAGAACAGCTTTCCGTGCCGGAAGCACAGGTCACGGTAGACTCATGCCGAGCCGTTATCTATGGTGGACTATTCTGTTTAGCCGTTGCCATGGTGCTGCGGCTGGTACCCTATGTTTTTGGCCTGACGGTCATTGTTCTGGCGCTCTGGTTTCTGGACCGGCACGCACTAAAAACCGTGGACTGGGGACTGCTGGCCACCTTCGCCGCGTTTTTCACCTTTTCCGGCAACCTTGCTCGAATGGAAGCTGTCCACATACTGTTCGCTCGCCTTTTGTCCCATGGAACCATTCTGATCTCCGCGCTTACCTGCCAGATCATCAGTAATGTCCCTGCCGCCATTTTACTCAGCCGCTTCACGCAGGATGCCTGCGGGCTTCTGGTTGGCGTCAATGTGGGCGGCGCAGGAACGCTGGTAGCTTCTCTGGCAAGCCTCATTACCTTTCGGGAATATACTCACCGCGTTCCTAATGGTGGAAAACAGTTCCTTTTTCTTTTTTCTGGGATCAGCTTTGCCTTTTTGACGATTCTTTTGGCTGCCATGTCCTTCCTGAACGGATGAGCCTTTATTGCCAGCACCTTTGGGAAAAATCCTTATTAATTTCAACAGTTCAAGATATACACACTTTGTGCGGTCTTTCAACCTGTGGAATCAATGAAATTTCATTGAAAATCCTTGTTGCTGCTCCAACTCATGGTCGTCCGGCTTGTGGCCGAGGGCGACGCGCTTTTGCCGCAGCTGCGCCAGCCGCTTGCGGTCGATTTGGACGCCGTTGGCAGCGGGGATTGGTGCATTGTCCCGAAAGATATTGCCCATGTGGTAGAGCAGCCGGGTGGAGGCCAGTATGACCGACGGCGGACGCTGCTCGCCATGGTCAATTCGATCCATGAACATTCCTGCATAGGTATGTCCGCCGTGATTTGTTCCAGCCGCAGCTGACCGTTGGTGCGCTTGACGGCGGCGATGCTCTTGGCCCGTTCCTGCCGCAGCACTTCCTCGTCCACGTTGACGCTTTGCAGCAGGATGGACATTGCCATGTCCATCTCCACCGCCTGCTTGTAGAGCAGTGACGCGATGCGATCTTCGAAGAGCTTCAGCCGCGCGTCGATGGCAGACTGCACCGCACGGGGCAGCGTGGTGCTTTCGCCTGCGGCGAGCATATCCGCGTAGCAGTTCACCGCCTTTTCGATGAATCCATTTTTGCTGCGGCAGTTATCTTCCTGATACCACCGCTCTATTTTTCGATGAACTTCTGCACGGCGGGTGTCGGGTGGGCCTGCTTCTTCATAGCAAGGCCGATTGGGTGGTAATAGGGCTGCTGCAGGAGCGGATTTCGATTTTGTACGGGATGCGCTGCAAGATCAGGCCTGGCAGGATGCTGACGCCGAGGCCCCTTTCCACCATCGCCGTGATGGCAAAATCCTCCCAGGCGGTGAAGTGGATGTCCGACTGCACATGAGCGCGCTCCAGCAAGTCGGAGACCTCGGCTTTTCCGCTGTGCTCCAGCAGCAAAAACGGCCTGACCGGCTCCCCAGCGGAGGTCAGGCAGACGCCGCTTTTACTGCGCTCCAGCAGCGTCATGCCCCATTTTTGCTCCAGATCGGCGAGCATCTTTGATGGAGGACTGCACATAATCTATCTCCCATGCTGTGCGCATCCAACGCTCCCGATGCTGTACCATGCGTTCCCTCTTTTATGGGCCGCGACGATTTTGCTGGTGAACCTCGGCAGCTTGCTGATTCTCCGTTTTCGGAGCCACTGAAAAAATGACACCGCACGGCAGAAATAACTCTGCCATGCGGTGCGTTTTTACTTTAATTTGGTTCGTCAGGCCTGGGAGACGAGCGTGCCCTTCCGGCTCGCGTGGATGACCATGCCGATCACAAAGCCGACGAGCGCGGGCAGCAGCCAGCCGAGATTCTTGTCGAACAGCGGCAGGTACTTTTCCGCAAACGCGATAGGCACATCGAGGCGGAGCGAAGTCTGCACCGACGCGGGCAGCGTCTTCATGCAGTCGAAAATAGCGGCTGCCCATGTACCGATCATCGTTGCGACATACACGGCACGGTCATGAGCGAAGAACTTGCCGATAAAGGCCAGCAGGATAAGCGCAATGGCCGGGGGATAGATGAGCATGAGCATCGGGACGGAATACTCGATGATGGCGCTCAGTCCAATGTTGGAAACGGCAAACGAAAACACCGTGAAGAGGATCGCCCAGGTGCGGTAGGAAATTTTGCCGTTCGTCATCTTGACAAACGTCTCCGAGCAGGCCGTGACAAGGCCGATGGAGGTCTTGAGGCAGGCAAAGGTGATGGTGAAGGCGAGGATAAACTGGCCCACGCCGCCGAGGTAATGACCCGCGATCTGCGTGAGGGCGATGCCGCCATTTTCGGACAGCTCGAAAATGCCTCTCGACTGCGCGCCGACCAGAATGGACAGCACGTAGATCAGCGCCATCAGCGCACCGGCAAGAAGGCCGGAGGAGAGCACGTCCTCGGCGATGATGTCGTCGTTGTTGACACCCATGCGGCGAATGACGTCGATGACCACGATGCCGAAGGCGAGACCGGCGATGGCGTCCATCGTGCCGTAGCCCTCAATGAGCGCGGGAAAGAAGGAACCGTTCTGATAGGCCTCCGTCGGCTCGACCGAGGAGATCGCCGCGCCGGGGGAGAGCAGCGCCGCGATGATCAGCACTGCGAAGAAGAACAGGAAGAGCGGATTGATGATCTTGCCGATCCAGAGTGTGATCTTACCGGGGCGCAGCGAGAAGAACAGCACGAAGGCGAAGAACGCCGCCGAAAAGACGAGCAGATACAGCCACTCCGGCGAATCCGCGCCCAGCAGGGGAGTGATGCCGGTGGTAAAGGAAACTGTTGCGCATCTCGGGATGGCGAAGAGCGGGCCGATGGTCAGGTACAGAAGGCAGGTAAAGAAAATGCCGTAGCCCTTGCCGACCTTGCTCGAGAGCGTCTGCAGGCCGTCGGAATGCGTGATGCCGATGGCGGCGACGCCGAAGATGGGGATGCCAACCGCCGTGATGATAAAGCCAATCATGGCGACGACCGCGTTGCGGCCGGCCATCTGGCCGAGATGTACGGGGAAGATCAGGTTGCCCGCGCCGAAGAACATTCCAAACAGCGTTCCGGCGACGAGAATCTTCTGCCGGAAGGTCAATTTTTTAGTAGTCATGGGATAATCAACTCCTTTGTGTTGAAAATATTACACCCTGCACTTGAAAAAGAGAAACGCTCGGTTATAATAGGTATATTACAAATCAAAATACCCTTTATGGGAGTGGGGATATGGACAGCAAAAAATTTGAAATTCTGATGACCGCCGTCAACCTCGGCAGCTTTTCCAAAGCGTCTGAGGTCGTGGGCTACACACAGTCGGGGCTGACGCACCTCATCAACGGTCTGGAGCGCGAGATCGGCATGAAGCTCATCCGGCGCGACCACAGCGGTATTTCGCTGACAGAGGACGGGGAGGCGCTGCTGCCCGCGATCCGCGAATACCTCAGCGCGACGGCGAAGCTCGAAAACCAGATCGAGACCATCACGCAAAAGCGGACGGCGACGATCCGAATCGCCGCTTATGCGAGCCTTGCCATGCACTGGATGCCGGAAATTCTGTACCGCTTCCGCCGCGTGTGTCCGGAGACCGACGTGGATCTTCGCATGGTGGACCACGAGCTCGAACCCTTTGAGCTGCTGGAGGAGGGGCGCACGGACGTCATCTTTGCCGCGCGGCAGAGCCACATCAACTGCGACTGGACACCGCTCTACTACGACGCGATGTACGCCATCCTGCCGGAGGACTATCCCACCGGCAGCGAAGAGACCTTCCCCATCGAGGAATTCGACGGAAAAGAATTCCTGATGCCCTACGGGCGCTTCGACATCGACGTGAACGCTGCGCTGAGTCCCAAAAAGGTGAAGCCGAATATCCGCCCCTGCCATGTGGACGATGAAACGGTCATCCGCATGGTCAGCAAGGGCCTTGGCATCACAATGATGACGGAGATCATGATGCGCGGGCGGACGCACGGCGTAAAGACGCTGCCGGTCAGCCCGAAAACGGGACGGGAGCTCGGCATCGGTATGCACCTGAGCAAGAACACGCCAGAGGAAATTCTGCGTCTGCGCGAGTGCGTGCTTGATTTCACGCGCGAGCTGATGTGAAAATTTCCCATCCGCGATTTAGAAACGGCTGCCCCATCAAAAAAGTAAAGCAGGGCGCTTGCCTTTTAGGCAAGCGCCCTGCTTTGTCGATTTTGGGAATGGTCTTATCCTTCGATTTTTGCCGAAGCCGCGCCATCACTCTTTTGCAGATGCGCATAGCGGCGCGAGGGGCGGAAGTATAGCACCGCTGCCAGCATTAGAAGCGCCGTGGTCGCAAGGCTGATGGGGAAGACCAGCATGATGTTCATAAATGTCTTGTACTGCGGGAAGACCCAGCGCAGCCAGCTCAGGCGGACGCCGCAGACGCCCAGCATCGTCAAAACGGCGGGCGGCAGTGAAATTTCAAAGCCGCGCAGGTAGCCGGAAAGCACCTCGTAGCAAAGGCTGAACAGGTGCGACGGCATGATCAGCATGAGGCGAATATAGCCCGTCTCTACCACCTGCGGGTCGCCGTTGAAGATGGTGAGCAGCGACTTTCCGAAAAAGAGGATCAGGGCGATGGCGACGCCGAGGCTGATGATGCCCTCGAGAAGACACAGCAGCAGCGTTTTCTTGCAGCGCTTGATCTCGCCCGCGCCAAAGTTCTGTCCGACGAATGTCGTGCAGGCCTGCGAGAAGGAGTTGAGGATATCGTAGGTGATGACCTCAATGTTGTAGGCCGCGCTCGATGCCGCCATGACGACCGTGCCGAGGCTGTTGATCGCGCCCTGAATGACGATATTCGCGATGGAGAACATCGCGCTCTGCACACCTGCGGGAACGCCGATGCGCAGAATTTGCTTGAGGCACAGCCCGTCGATGCGCAGCTTTTTCGGCTCAAGGCGGATGACCTTGTCCGTTTTGAGCAGGAAACCCCACAAGATCGCCGCGCTGACCGCGTTCGACAGCACCGTTGCGATCGCGACACCGTCCACGCTCATGTGGAGCGCGGCCACGAAAAAGAGGTTCAGGATCACGTTCAGAACGCCGGAGGCCGTCAGCGCGATCAGCGGAATTTTCGTCTCGCCCACGCTGCGGAAGACCGCCGCCTCAAAGTTGTAGAGCAGGATCACCGGCAGGCCCGCAAGATAGATGCGCAGGTATAGCAGCGCCAGCGGGAACACATCGTCCGGCACATTCAGCTGATTCAGCAGCGGAACGGCGAACAGCTCACCGATGACCGCCGCGATCAAACCGCCCAGCACCGCCACGACGATGGAGGTGTGCACCGCGTGGTGCACCATCGTGTCGTTCTTTTCGCCGATGGCGTGCGCGATCGTCACGTTTGCACCCAGCGCGATGCCGATGAACAGGTTGACGATCAGGCTGATGATCGAGCTGTTTGTGCCGACGGCCGCGACCGCCACAGTGCGGAGCTCGCCGGCAAAGTTGCCGATGACGGCGATGTCCGCGGCGTTGAACAGCTGGCTCAAAATCGCCGTGGCCGCCACCGGAATGGCAAAGCGCGGGATCTTATCCCAGAGCGTCCCGTGGAGCATATCCAATGATTTTTTCTGCGATGCAGCTTTCAACTCTACTGCCCCTTTCCGCAATTTGTCTGGCCTATGATATCACGCTTTGGGCCAAATGCAAGAGGCAGAAAGGCAAAAAATAGCAACGTCCTGCCGCCACGGAAACACCAGATGTTACAGGCATTCCTGCAAAATTTCGCAAATTTCATCATGGGTCAGATTCTTGCAGCAGCCAGCAGTGACGTTGGTGGAATCCGTGATGGCACGGAAATCGGTATCAGCGGGAATGCCAAGCTCGGTAAAGGTAGTCAGCAGACCAATCTCCTTGATGAACGCGGCCAGCGCGTCGATACCGGCGGCGGTTTCCCCGTCACTGCCCTTGGGTGCGATGCCCCAGACATTCTGAGCAAACCGCGCCGCACCAGACTTGTAGATGTAGCGGTACAGAACGGGATGGATCACCGCCAGGCCCGCTCCATGGTTGCAATTGGTGTAAGCGCCCAACTGGTGTTCGATCTGATGCGCCTGAAAACCCGTGACCTTGCCGATCTTCAGAACGCCGTTTTCCGCCATCGCGGACGCCCACGCCTGCTCGCTTCTGGCTTCGTAATTCTCCGGGTTGGTCAGCAAAATGCGGATGTTGCGGATGACGCTGCGCATGACGGCCTCGTTGATATCATCGGAGAGGTTGTTTTCATCTATAAATACCGGTTGTAACAATCGGTCAAGAGGTTTTTGAGGAAAAAACACAATTTTTACGCAGCAGAGAGGAATTACCATGCGCTACACCATGATGCAGGTCTGCAAGGAAACGGGCATGACCTATCAGGCCTTAAAATTTTTACTGCAACGAGGGGCTCGTCCCCAACGTCAAGCGCGATAAGAACAACCGCCGCGTGTTTGACGAGCGGGACGTCGCGTGGATCAGCAGCCTGACGTGCTTGAAAAAATGCGGCATGAGCATTCAGGAGATGGAGGACTACCTCGCCCTCTGCCTGCAAGGCGAGCGCACCATCCCGCAGCGCAAAATTCTGCTGGCGCAGAAGCAGGAGGCGCTGCGCGGAGGCATTCGGGAATTGCAGGACAGCGTCGCCTACATCGACTGGAAGCAGAATTTTTACGACGAAGTGCTCTCCGGCAAGCGGCCGTATGAGAGCAATCTTATTCGGGTGGAAAAATAGGCGCAAGGCTGGCGTCAGCATAAAAAGCAGGAGGCGTACCGCTTGGTATCGCCTCCTGCTTGCATTCCTGCCGTATTTCATCCCAGCGCCACGTCCAGCACCATCATCAGGCTGAAACCCACGGCGAAAAACACCGTTCCGATGTTGGAGTGCGCGCCCTGCGACATTTCGGGGATCAGCTCTTCGACGACGACATAGAGCATCGCGCCCGCGGCAAAGCTCAGAAGATACGGCAGCGCCGGAACGATGAGCGACGCAGCCAGGATGGTCAGCACCGCGCCGATGGGCTCGACGATGCCCGAGAGCACGCCGCCCCAGAAAGCTCTTGCCTTGCCCATGCCCTCGGCGCGCAGCGGGAGCGAAATGATCGCCCCCTCGGGAAAATTCTGGATCGCGATGCCGAGTGAGAGCGCCAGCGCGCCCGCCGCCGTGATCTGCGCGCTGCCGGAGAGATAGCCCGCATACACCACGCCGACGGCCATGCCCTCGGGGATATTGTGCAGTGTGACGGCCAGCACCATCATCGTCGTGCGCTGGAGTTGGCTCTTCGGTCCCTCGACCTGCTCGCTCTTGGCGTGCAGGTGCGGGACGACGTGGTCGAGCAGCAGCAAAAAGAGAATGCCGACCCAAAAGCCGAGAAACGCCGGCAGAAACGAGAGTTTCCCCATCGCCGACGACTGCTCGATGGCGGGGATCAGCAGGCTCCACACCGAGGCTGCGACCATCACGCCCGCGGCAAAGCCCGTCAGCGAGCGCTGCACAGCGTCGCTGAGCGACTTTTTCATGAAGAACACGCACGCCGCGCCGAGCGACGTGCCGAGAAACGGGATCAAAATGCCGTAAAATGCTTCCATGTCGTTCACCGCCTTTTCTGTGTGAAATATCAATTCTGTTAAATGCATCTAACTTATGAACATAGTATACCAGCGAAAGCCGCGGGATGCAAGTGCCGCGGGACACAGAATGGGAACAGTCTGTCGCAGCGGACGGGGCGAGAAAGCGTATGTAGCAAAGAAAATATCGCAGAAATTTGAAAACCGCTCTTGCAATGCGAAAATCGCTGTGCTACAATACGCAAGGTCGATCACCTTCCCGAAGGCAAGCGGGAAAGCAGGATATATTGGAAAGCTGCCCTGCGGCGGCTTTTCAAAAGACTGCGAGTTAGAGCGAACTAACCGCTTGCGCCGCGCCGGTGGGAACATCATATCAATAGGAGCAGTGCCGCCTGATTTCAGGCGGCACTGCTTTTTGCGTTTTCGTGAAAAACAAAATGTTCAAACTTTCCTTTAGTTTTTTTAGGTTGGCGGGCAATAATGACCTCGTTCCAAGGGGAAAGCGAAAAACGACAGCCACGCAGAAGCATTTGGAATACACAATGACGAAGGAGGTCATTTTTGATGAAAAGCAAAAAGATTCGTTCCCTTTTCTGTGCGGCGGCGCTGACACTGTCGCTCGCCGCGTGCGGCAGCAAAACATCGGACTACTCCGGCCAGACGATCACCGGCGAGATCACCGATATTGATGGCACTGCCGTGACGATGCAGCTCGGCGAGCTGAGCGAGGGCGGTATGCCGTCCCATGACGTGTCTGACAGTTCCGATTCCGGGCAGACGCCGCCCGACAAGCCGGACGGCGAAACGCAGAGCGGCAACAGCAGCAGTCAGGATCATGCATCGTCCGACAGCAGTCAGCCGCCCGCAAAGCCCGACAGCCAGAGCGGTGATTCCGGCAGCCAGCCGCCGGAAAAGCCGGACGGTGAGGCCCCGAGCGGCACGCCTGGCGGCATGGGCGGCAGCAGCTTTACCGCGGGCGAGGAGAGTGTGACGCTCGACTTCGCGAATGCGGAAATTACAAAAAATGACGAGAGCATCGAGCTCAGCGACCTCGCCGAGGGCGATATCCTGTTCAACGGCTATACCATCACGCTGGCCGACGGCACGGTGCTGAAGTAAGAGCGCTTCACCCCTGCTGCTGTATATACTCCTCAATGGTGCGCAGGAAGGCCTCTCCGTAGCGGGAGGCCTTCCGCTCGCCGACACCCGAGACCTCAAGAAGCTCTGAGAGCGAGCGCGGCGCTTTCTCCGCCATGTCGGCGAGCGTCGCGTTCGAAAAGATGACGTAGGCGGGAACGCTCTCGCGTTTGGCAAGCTCCGCGCGCTGGGCGCGCAGCGCCTCGTAAAGGCTGTTTTCCTCGAATTCGTCCGAAAACGCGCCGCGCGGGCGCTTTTTCTCTGTCTTCGGCTCCACCCGCTTCTGCATCAGCACGCATTCGCCGTCAAAGAGCACGGCGGATGCTTTTTTTGTGGGCCTGAGCGTCGAATAGTGCTGGTCGACCTCGAGATATCCCGCGGATTCGAGGTATTCGATGTACCGCTCGATGACGCTCGGCGACGTCTTATCCATGAGACCATAGGTCGACAGGCTCGCAAGGCCGAGCGACAAAAGCCGCTGGTCGCGGCTTCCTCGCAGGACCTGAATGACGAGCGTTTTGCCGACGTAGTACCCCAGCCGCTCGCGGATGCGCATGACGCACGATAAGATCATCTGCGCCGAGAGCGTGATGTCTTCGGCCTGGTAGGTCGCTTTACAGTTGGAGCAGTTCCCGCAGTTTGCGGGGTGTATCTGGCCAAAGTAGTCAAGCAGCCGCCCGCGCAGACAGTCGACGGATTTGCAGTACCCCGTCATCGCCTGCAGGCGCTCATAGTCGCGCTTGCGCACGAGCGCGGCATCCTCCTCCGAGAGCTGGTCGGCCCCGCCGTTTTCGATGAGAAAGCGCGCGGTCTCCACATCGGCGGGCGCGAAGAGCAGGACGCAGTCGGCATTCTCGCCGTCGCGTCCGGCGCGGCCCGCCTCCTGATAGTAGGCCTCGAGGCTTTTCGGCATGTTGTAATGGATGACAAAGCTGACGTTCGACTTGTCGATGCCCATGCCGAAGGCGTTCGTCGCGACCATGACGGTCTTGCGGTCAAACTGGAAATCGTCCTGATTCTGCTGCCGCTCCTCGTCCGTGAGGCCCGCGTGGTAGCGCGTGGCGGCGATGCCGCGGTCACGCAGGTTGTCGCACACGCGCTCGACCGCCGCGCGCGTTGCACAGTAGACGATACCGCTCCTGCCCCGCCGCTCGTCGATGAGTGCGGCGAGGGCGGAAAACTTGTTTTTCGGGCGGCGCACGTCGAAATAGAGGTTCGGACGGTCGAAGCCCGTCACGATGCGGTACGGGCTTTGCAGCTGCAAGAGCCGCAGGATATCAGACTGCACCTGCTTTGTCGCCGTCGCGGTGTAGGCCGCGACAATGGGTCTGCGCGGCAGGGCGTTGATGAAATCGACAATGCCGAGGTAACTCGGGCGGAAGTCCTGTCCCCACTGCGAAATGCAGTGTGCCTCGTCCACCGCGAGAAACGACACGTCCATCTCCTGCATCAGCGATAAAAAGCTGTTCGTTTCCAACCGCTCGGGCGCGACGTAGATGAGCTTGTAGGCACCCTTGCGCGTGCGGGCGTAGACCGTGCGGATCTGCTCGCCTGTCAGTGAGCTGTTGATGTACGCCGCGGGAACGCCCGCGCTCTTGAGCGCTGCGACCTGATCCTTCATCAGCGAGATGAGCGGCGAGACGACGAGCGTGATGCCCGGCAGGAGCAGCGCGGGGATCTGATAGCAGAGCGACTTGCCTCCGCCCGTCGGCATGACGCACAGTGCATCGCGCCCAGAGAGAATGGAGTCGATGAGTTCCTCCTGCCCCGCGCGAAACGCGCCGTGGCCGTAATATTGCTTTAAGATGCTGTACTTGTCCATGAAAAAGTGTTCCGTTTCCTGTTTTTTCTATGATGTTACCCCATCGGGAAGAAATTGTCCACGGAAAATTCAGAAAGGAAAAAGGAGGGAGATCGCCGCGGCTTGACATTGCTGTTTTCTTGTGCTATAGTCCCTCTTGCTCGCTCAGAGGGCGCGCTGTTCGAAAGAAACGGCAGCCGGATAAGGCGCAGGCTGAAATGCCTGTTCCTTATCCGGCTTTTTTTGTTGACAGGAGGAAACGACAATGGACCTTTTGCGTGGAAATATCAAAACGCTTTACTTCAAATACTTGTCGGCGGCGCTCGCGTGGATCGGGCTGATCCTCTTTGAGCGCCCGCTTTTGACGTTTTTCGGTGCGGACGAGACGTTGCTCGTCCTCGCGCAGCGGTACATGATCCCCGTCAAGGCGGTGTTCCCACTGTTCCTCTTCAATCAGATGCTTGCGGCATTTCTGCGCAACGACGGTGCGCCCGCGCTTGCGACGCTTGGTGTGCTGTCGGGCGGCATCTTCAATGTGTTCGGCGACTTCTTCCTATGCGATATGGGTGTTTACGGCGCGGGTCTTGCCACGGCGCTGGGCTCGGCGGTGTCGTTCCTCGTGATGCTGACGCACTTTGCGAGCAGGAAGAACACGCTGCGCTTCGTGAAACCAAAGAGGCTTGCGCGCAAAAGCCGCTTGACGAAGCGCGGCTACCGCCGTATAATCATGGCGGAATTTTAACGAACAGGAGCCAAAATGTAACCATGCAGCTTGATCGACCGTACGGGCAGATGTCCGATTCGTTCCTGATGTCCGCGTTTATCATTTTATCCGGCGGATTGCAGGACGCCTATACCTATTGCTGCCGCGACAAGGTGTTTGCCAACGCGCAGACGGGCAACATCGTGCTGATGAGCACACACCTTTTTGCAGGCGACTGGGCAGGTGTTTTCCGCTATTTTGTGCCGGTGATCTCGTTCATGGCGGGCATTTTTGTGGCGGAATGCGTCCACCGCCGCTACAAGTGCATGGAAAAGGTGCACTGGCGCCAGCTCATCATTCTGGCCGAGATCGTGCTGCTGTTTTTTGTCGGCTTCCTGCCGCAGGAGGTCAACACCTTTGCAAACGCGCTCGTCTCGTTCGTCTGCGCGATGCAGGTGCAGACCTTCCGCAAGGTGCGCGGCCACGCCTACGCGAGCACCATGTGCATCGGCAACATGCGCAGCGGCACCGAGGCGCTGTGCGTCTACTTCCACACGCACGACCGCGAGGTGCTGAAAAAGGCACTGACGTATTTTGGCGTCATCGGTATTTTTGCCGTCGGCGCGGGGCTTGGCAGCGTCCTGACGGCGCGCTTTGCCGAAAAGGGTATCTGGGTGTCCTGCCTGCTGCTCGCAGTCAGCTTTTTGATGATGTTTGTGCGCGAGGAAGAGAAGAAATAAGAGGCTTTTTGAAAGATGGCTCTGTATGCAGATTGGTTTCTGCATGCTTTTGTAAAAAAAGGAGAGGACGCTGCTGCGTTCTCTCCTTTTCCTTTTGCGTTCGTTACGCGAGCGGCTTGCCGCTGAAGACGGGGAAGATGTTGAACTCACCGTAGTCGGCGATGCGGTCCGTGTGCTTGAGCGGCGTGACGCCGCGCTCCATCGGCAGGCCGTCGAACACGCTCTGCATGCCGCCGCGGCCGTCGATGCCGGCGCCGATCAGAATGCTGACCTCGTCGAGTAGCCCCGCGGCGAGGAAGCCTGCGTTGATGTGTCCGCCGCCGACCACGGCGGCTCTCTTGACGTCAAACTCCGCGGCGAGAATTTCGCACGTGCGCTTCAAGTCGACGTGTTCCTTGCCGCAGGCAATCCACGAGATGTGCTTGCCGTTGAGATACGCAAGGTACTCCTTGCTGACCTGCTCACTCGTCAGAATGAGCAGCGGACGCTCGTCTTCGGCGCTCTCACCCCAGAGGAGCGTGCCGTGGGTGTCAACGACGATCTCATAGCCCTCGGCGTCGGCGGCCTTGGAAAAGGTCTCCTTGCCAAGTGCTTCGGCGGTCTTGGCCTCAAACTTTCCGGGCAGCGCCATTTCGAGCTCCGCGGTCACGCGGCCGCTGATACGTGTGGGCGCGTCCAGCGCGTCGAGCGTGTCGTAATATTCCTGCACGCCGGGCAGGTGCTCGGTCATGGCGCAGTCGATACGTCCGTCGACCGAGGTCATCATGTGGCATACGATATAAGGCTTGTTCATGAGACATTCCTCCTGAAAAAACTTGTTGTTCTTAAAGTTCACTGATACTCTACAACTTAAAGTACACTTTCAGTCAAGAGGGTTTCGAAAATTTTTTCGATAGTCCGTTACAAAAGCTTGCACGCTTGACAGAAAGAAAATGGCACCATATAATATATAGAACATACGTTTTAGATGACGCGGCGGGGAGGAAGCTCAATGTATTTTGCCTACGGGGAAGAGGAGACCGACTATCTTAAAAAGAAGGATAAGCGCATGGCCGAGGTCATCGACCGCATCGGCCATATCGAGAGAAAAGTGGATACTGACCTCTTTTCCGCCGTCGTGCACCACATCGTCGGCCAGCAGATCTCGACCAAGGCACAGGAGACGATCTGGCAGCGGATGCTGTCGGCACTCGGCGAGGTCAACGCCGAGACGGTCCTCGCCGCGGGTGTTTCCAAGCTCCAATCACTCGGCATGACGTTCAGAAAGGCGGAGTACATCACGGATTTTGCCGAAAAGGTCCACACCGGCGCATTCGATTTAGAAGGTATCTGGCAAAAAAGCGACGAGGAGGCTATCCGGGAGCTTTCGTCCCTCAAGGGCATCGGCGTGTGGACGGCGGAGATGATTTTGCTCTTCTGCATGCAGCGTCCGGATGTGCTGAGCTACGACGACCTTGCCATCCAGCGGGGGCTGCGCATGGTGTACCACCACCGAAAGATCGACCGAGGGCTCTTTGAAAAGTACCGCCGCCGCTTTTCGCCCTATGGCAGCGTGGCGAGCCTATACCTCTGGGCGGTGTCCGGCGGTGCGATCCCCGAGCTGCACGATTACGCGCCGAAAGAGAAGAAATGAGGCGAGGACGATGACTTACACCCAGCATTATGATTCGCCGCTCGGCGGCATCCTGCTTGCGGCGGACGAAGAGGGCTTGACGGGCCTGTGGTTCGACGGGCAGAAATATTTTGCCCGCACGCTGCCAAAAGAGTATGCCGAGAGCGAGACGCCTGTTTTGCGCGAGGCCAAGCGCTGGCTCGATATCTACTTTTCGGGCCGCGAGCCGGACTTCACGCCGCCGCTCCACCCCGTGGGTTCGGCATTCCAGCAGGCAGTATGGGCGCTGCTGCTGGAAATTCCCTACGGTGAAACAACGACCTACGGCGCGCTTGCGCGAAAGCTGGCGGAAAAGCAGGGCCTAACGCACATGTCCGCGCAGGCCGTCGGCGGCGCGGTGGGGCACAACGATATTTCACTCATCATCCCCTGCCACCGCGTGGTGGGCGCAAACGGCAGCCTGACTGGCTACGCGGGCGGCGTCGACAAAAAGATCAAGCTGCTCGAGCTTGAAAGGGCGGATATGAAGTCCTTTTTCGTGCCGAAAAAGGGGACCGCGCTGTAAAACAAAAGAAAAGGTATTCCGCGCGATAGCTGGGTGTACGTAAGACAGTATTGCGCCGAGATTGACGAAGCGGCACGAAA
>ERZ827101.1371-NODE-1371-length-29637-cov-11.518018_pt1 | contig 29637 bp, 18 predicted proteins | sample MGYA00519869_ERZ827101 | MGnify/ENA primary metagenome ERZ827101 (study PRJEB31778, sample SAMEA3449256) | human gut metagenome | biome: human gut; feature: human-associated habitat; material: faeces | place: United Kingdom | collected 2010/2012 ...
TTTATCATAGAAGACCCGTATATTGTCTAATTTACAGAAATTTTTTCACAGGCTCTCCAAAACACTTGATACTAATTGCAAATAACAATAAGCCCAAAAGTTTCCTAGCCTACTAAAATGGTGTGTTAGGAAACTTTTCTTTATCCTCTTTTTTACCAAACGTACTTTTTCAATGTTCAAGCACATTAATATTTTTCTTCTCGTAACGTTCAAACATATTTGCGCACTTCTTGAACATATAATCCCATCTTATTGTAAAAATTTGTTATGCTTTGATTGTTGATTCGTTTTTATACGAAATGGAAAGGGGCACACTATGGACAGGGATAGATTTCAAAATATGTATACACTTTATACATATTGTTATTTAATCGTACTTTTTTCGCAATTACAGAAAACAATTACAGAATCTTCTTATACGGAAACAGATTCTCCCCAAAACCAAAACTAAACTTATGAGCTATTTGCAAGGAGACAAATGAAATGAAGAACAAATTGAAAAATTATTTTCAAACACAATTTCATTTTTCATCGCTGGAAGCAGACAAGATTTTATATGGTTTGGAAGCTCTCGTCTCTGAATCTGTAAAATTTCTCATTTTACTTTTTATCGCTCTGTCTCTTGGCTATGCGGATGAAATGCTGGTCGCTACGATTGTTCTTTTGTCCATTCGCAGCAATTCCGGTGGTCTGCACTTTTCTCATTTTTTCAGTTGCCTTGCATTTACGACGGCATTCTATGCTGCTGTCATTGGTTTAGCACAACACCCATTGCCCCCCAAACTCTTTTCCTTAGGTTTGGTTCTGGCTCTTGGTGTCTTTGCTTTGGTTGGACCAATTACTTCCCTCATGCGTCCACGTCTACAGCCCCAAGATGTACAGCACTATTCTAAACGAGTGATTTTCTTACTGCTGATATACTCTTCCATTTTAATCCTGTTTGAAACACTTCCCTATAGAAATGTTATCTATTGGGTTATCGTGTTGCAAATATTTCAATTATTATGCGCAAGAATTGCGCGGAAAGGAGAAATCTATGAAGAAGTTTATGACACCGAAAATTTATAAGCTGTGTACAATGTGTTTGGCCTTGACCGGTATTATCACAATTAAACATGCCAGCCTCTTCTTTTTTGGAGAGCCAAAATTTCCCACTAAATAGGGCTACTTTTCAAAGCACTCTCTTTAAACAATGAGAGTGCTTTTTCCTATTATAGCAGAAAAGCAGATATAATTTTCATCTTCATAAATTTTATTTTCTACCATAAAATCTATTTTATACTTTTTTGCTAATTGCTTTACATTGTATAATCCGATTCCACGTCCCTCTCCTTTGGAACTAACCCCTTTGTCAAACATTTTCTTTAATTCTGATATTTTTAATTTTTCATGAGGATTGGCCACCTGTATACTAATCCCATCCTCTCTTTTGATTTCTAACCTAAGGAATTTTGTTTTCCCATTTTCTACCATATCCTGAATGGCATTGTCTAACAAAGTTCCAATTATTTCAATCATATGTATATCCTTAACACCACAATCCGACAATTCACAAGACAATTTCATTTTTATATGTATCCCCGCTTCTTGTGCTTCCATAATCTTTTCATATACATGCGCTATAATAATTGGATTTTCTAATACTAAAACATCTGCTGGCATTTCATAATCTTCTAATTTCCCAAGATACTCCCTTTGCGCCTCTACCAACATTTTATAATCACCATATAACTTATGCATAGAATATACAGCATCCATTTGATTTCGAAATTTATGCTGTCTCCTTCTGATTTGATCAATCACACTGCAAAATGCTTCAAAATATTTTTTGCGAATTTTCTCTTCATAACGGTATTTTAACAGCCGAACAGACAATACCCACATTAATAAAACAGCCATACTTATATAAATGTAATCTATCAGATCCAATTGCAGTGTTATCCGCAAATTAGTAAATGCTGTAAGCATAAGAACCAAACTAAAAATCACTACCGCAATATATGAAACTTCTTTCTTTTTACACCAATCTTTTAAATCTCTAATTGGTAAATACGTTGAAATTATAATACATAGCACCAAACCACATAAAGAAGCTAATAAATTATTAACCTCATCCGGTAAGATTCCACGGACAATAAACGCAAAAGGAAAATAGCAAAGCAATTCTACAAGTCCAACCATAATTATATTTAGTATAACCACAATAATACTGTTTTTCCAGGTTTCTTTATAAGAAAATTTAACATATAACAAAATAATCAAATAACTTCCCGTAGTCAATACATTTGGGACCAAAAGAACGTACATCAACGTAAACACCGAAAATACAATTGCATTTATTACAGGAATTTGCCTTTTCTCTCCTACCAGCCCATTTATCACAAAAATTGTACATAACAGTTCCAACAAAGTTGCACCGGCGACAAGCAAATATGACACCATCTTTTTACCCCCGTTTCACATATTCCTCGTACTCTTTCCGAAATGTCCGTTTTAAAACAGATCCCATGCTGATCTGTTTCGTTATTCCCTTTAATTTTACAAACTGATTCACATAGTCTACCGCTTCAATATATGCAATATTTACCGCGGTCCCTTTGATCGGGATTAGAAAGACTTCATCCTGCACCTGCTCAAGAAAATGCTTCAATGGAAAATTAGGCACTTTGATGCATTCGTCCCCATCATATACATGCAGGGTACGATTTTGATATACAACATAGCGAATATCTGCCACATCCACCGGATAGATGATGCCATCATTTCGAAAATAGATACGCTCCGGAAGTTTGGAACTTTTCTCACCTCGTGTCAGCACTTCTTCAACAATCTGCATTACCTTCTGCTCATCAATCGGTTTTTCAATATAATCATAGCAATGCACGCGATGAAGCAAATCTGCTTCCAAACCGGCAAGTGATGTGATAAACACCACCTCTGCACATGCGCTGGATGGACACTCTTTTATTTTTTCCGTGAAATGAATCCCGGAAAAGTCATTTTTAATTTGTGGGCGTAAAATAATATCGACTAAAAACAGATCAATATGGTGCGTCAAGGCACAACCAAGAGCCTCTTCTTCATTCGAAAAGGCAAATACATTGATATTCAAATTCATTGATTCTATCAACCTAATCAGTTTGTTTCTTGTTAACTCATTATCTTCCAATATAAGTATCTGTTTCATCTTATTCCTTCAGGCTGGATTTTAATAAACTAATAAAGTACTCAAGTAATCGAATCATAAATTTTGTACTTTTTTCTTTGGAAGCACTTGTAATAACCTGTTTAAATATTTCTTCTTCATCAAAAGAATCACCGGCAACAAAATAGTTTAAATCGACTTCATACTCACGATGAATCTGAATTGCCTTATCCAAAGTCATCATTGTTTTGCCACTCTCGATCTTTTGATAAGAAGAAACATCCCAAAACAATTTGTCAGCAAATTCCTGCTGAGTAAGCATAAGTTTTTCTCTAAGTTCTTTTAATTTTCTCCCAATCTCTACGACTTCCTCATCGCTTATCATTCTATCCATTGCCAATGTACTCTCCTTTTTCTTTCATCATATAACAGAAAAAAGGATAATGGTATGGATTTATATTCTGCAATATCAGAATTTAATTCCTTACGATCACTTTGACTTTTGCCATTGCACCATTTTGTGTAATAGCATAAACCGTTGCCTTTCCGACACTCTTTGCCATTATTTTCCCTTTTGTAGATACCGAAACCACTTTCGTATCCGATACTAAATACCGAATTTTTGCTGTATGCCATCTGCATTTTTTATCTTTTGGCAATACCACTTTTGCGTTAATTTTTATCGACTTTCCTACTTTCAATGTGCGTTTCCCGTTTCCGGAAATACGAACACCGGCAGGGTTATCATAAGTTTTGCTGCCTTTTGTAAAAGCATGCAATTGTAAGGAACGCCCAACCACAATTTTCTTACCGTTTCTAATGCGGTATGCCCGGACTTCGTATTTATATCCGGTATTTTTCTTCAGTTTCCTATTTACATAAGAGGTTTTTCCCGGTGAGGAAATAATAGCAATTCGTTGCAATTTCCGAATATCTTTTTTATCATTGCATCTCGATGCATAGACAAAATATCCATCCGCACCTTTTACTTTTTTCCAGTTTATGATCTGTTTTCTCTTTTGGGACACGATAGGCTGAATCAATGCCGGCAATATCTGCACGGAAGCCGCTGTATCTTCCGGTATTTTCGTTAATTTTGGTGTCTCTGTTGGTTTTGGCGTTTCTGTGTGTTTTGGAGTTTCTGTTGGTTTTGGCGTTTCTGTTGATTTTGGCGTTTCTGTTGGTTTTGGCGTTTCTGTTGGTTTTGGCGTTTCTGTTGGTTTTGGCGTTTCCGATACCTGTGAATTTTTCTCAAGTTTCGGAATCACCGTACTTTCTTTGGTAATTTCAAACATCCCCTGCGCATCTTCAAACAGTTTGCCACAATCTTTACAGATGTAGTATTCCTTATTGCCTTCCTGAACTTCAGTCGCCGCTGCAGCAGTTACTTTATCAAGATTATGGCGGCACTTGGGTGCATCTTCCGGAAGCACAGCTTTGGAAATTGTATATTCTACAGATGCCTGTACGTTCCCATGTCGGAGAACCGCTGTGATCGTTCCTGCCGAAATCAGGTCCGTCGTTACCTTCCCGTCTCGGAGATACTGAATCGTACCCGCCTGCAACTGATCATATTCCGCCCACGAGTCACTATGCTCAACCACCGCTGCATGCTCCTTTTTATCATATACCGCAGACTGTGCCTTGACAACCTCTTTTGCCTGGTGTAACGGATTCCACTCACACACTGCCGTAATTGTATCATCCTTTGCCATATAAGTAAAGGAATGCACCGCTTTGGTATCTTTTTGATTTGTATATATTCTTGCACATTTTTCGTATCCATAATATACCGTACTATTGTCATTCTTTTTCAAAACCGGATAAGCATCCGCATTCTGTCCGGAAAGATTTTGATACCATACCTGCGTTCCATCAGAAACCTTTTGATTTAGCAGATAACACACTGCTCCGGATGCAAATGATGCCTGCGTCTTTCCAATTCCTGCGTGTTCGTCAGATGCCTCTGCCTCCTGCTCGGTTTCCGCTTCATAATAACAGTTTTCAATCACTCCATAATTTTTCGCGATTGGATAAAGGATCTTACTTTTATCATCTTCTTCAAAAATCTGTGTCGTATCCACACTGTTTTTGGCTGCATAACAATCTTTAATCACTCCCATATTAATCCCTGCCACTGTGCCGACTGGTTCAATAGCAGCCGGCTCAGTCCATGAGTTTCTTATTACTCCCATTTTATTGTCCACCACCTGACAATTTTGTATCAGACCACGATTGATCGAACAGACAATTCCTGCCGCGCCATAACTTCCTCCAACACCATACGTCGACGCAGAAATATTTTCAAAGCATACATTTCGTACGATTCCTTTTAACGTACGGCAAAAACCACCTGCACTCATTTCATTCTTCATATTGGAAATCGTATGTCCATTTCCCTCAAAAATCCCTCGATATGTCTGCAAATTAACAGAAACTTCGCCATTTTCCACATCAATATCCTGTGTGAGCCACCCATTGACACGGTCATCGGATTTTAAGATGTTATAAAACAACATCAGATCTTTTTTGCTTGAAATCTCTGCATATTCAACGCCCTCGTTGTCTGTTATCAATTCCAGACTCGTCAGATCCATATCTTCTGCCACAGGACTTCCTCCATAATAACAGCACCGGTTTCTGGCTGAATAATATATTTTTCCTTCCGGAAGCGGAGTACCATACTCCATTTTCTGACTTTCCCCGTCAATTTTTACATTGTAAGTTCGAACCGATGAGCTCATAATAACCTTAAGATCTTTATCGACAACGGTAGTCTCTGAAAAAACCGCCCCTTCCTCCGTGGTATACGTGTAAGTATAGTGTGTATCATGAAACAGTTTTGCCATAGCAACACCTTTTTTTACTTTGATATTGCGGTATGTCGTTTCATTTTCTCCCTTTCCGGTCACAAACTGTACGTTACATAACTCTGCATCCGACACCAGATGCAGCATCCCGGTACTCCAATCATATTCATAAAGATAAAATGTATGATCAATTTCAATCACATTGCTTCCCTTACGAAAATATGCCGTCAATGAACCATCCTCTGCCGTTTCCGTAAAATATACCGGGCATCCATTGATTGAAGACACTTTTGCTTCCGCAGGGAGTCCGTAAACCGACATATTTACCATCTCATAACCACAGTCGTCAACCGCTTTTCCTGAATCGAAACGGCTTGTACCTCTCATTTCCCCAACCCTTGCATTTGGTATCGAAAAGCCGGCATTAATCTCGCCGCCCATGAAACAATACTGGCTTTTGGTCTTTGTCGAGACAGTATCACATGAAATCGTTCCTCCGGTCATAAAAAAGCGGTCTACACCATAAATGGAAGCACCGGATGCTTTCACCTCTCCACTTTCCATCAAAAAAGTTCCATTGGAATACTCATACCCTCTGTAACAGTCCGCATTGATAAGGCATTTAGTATTGTTCGCAGTCAAAGAGGCCGCTGATTCTCCTTCGGCTTGTCTGACCGTCAGCTGTCCGTAGAGTTTAAATACCGTCCCCACATTTTTCGCTGTTCCGTTCGACATTGTCTGCGGCATCGTAATTGTATTATTTCCCTTCAGATACAGATTTACGGTTCCTTCAATATCCATAAATGGGAATAACGTCTCTCTTGAATCCGCCCCGACGGCTCCTGCCATATCCATTTGATATAGACCCGTGTTTTTAACTTCCAGATTATCCAAGACAATATTGGCTTTTACCCCTTTTCCCACTGAAATATGCACGTCGATATCTTTACCATCCACCTTATTACTTCCCGTGATCGTATACGTACCATCCTCGGTAATCTCGATGTCGATGTATGACACCGCTGTTTTATTTCCATAAAAATCGGTAATGGTCTTTGTCGTTACTAACGACGGATCGGACAACTTATATATTTTCGCGTTTTCTGACACTGCGGCATATACTTCCTGTGTATAGGCACTTATCGGCGGTATGACCGGCACTCCTGTAATCATCGCCGCAGAAAGTGTACCGATACATACTGCTTTCGTCCATTTTTGTTTCAGACTTTTCCGCACCCTCTTCGCCTGTGCCTGATTGTTGTTATAAAAAAAACGGTTTCTCATAATCTCCTTATCTCCTTTTTACCACACAATTTCATGTAAGTTCATTACTATTCAAATATTTTTTCCTGATATCCGGCTGTTTTATATTTCGCAACTGCATCAGCCACTTTTCGCAGTTCAGGATCCGTAATATGATCTAAAATTTTCAATCGTTTCTCACTAATCACTTCCTCGGACCGGCTTTTCCGATAATCTTCTTCGGTCATATGCCAGTATTCAAAAAAACCTTGATAATATTTTTTTAATTTTTGAGCAATCAATAATCCTTCCGGATCCAAGTCTCCCGCATAGTATATCTTAGTATCCGATTTTGCCAAAAGTTCTAAACTGAGAAGTGCAGAAAGCCTTGGCTGTCCATTCATACACATATAAGCTTCTTCTCCTGTTGCCTTCGCACATAGCAAAGCAAAGATTGAAGGATTTTCCACAATCCGGATACGATGATTTGGGCATTCAATTTTTTCACATTTGGCAAGAACTACAAGGGGAATCTGTACCATCTCTCTTTCCTGTAAAAAGCCTTCAATCCCCGCGTGTACTGTGCCTTCTTTTTTTCTCGCAGAAATCCCATAAAACATCATGTAGTTGGACACCTGATCTAACATCAGTCCAACAGAAAGATAACATCTATGTCGCTGCAAAGAAGGAAAGACTTTATTTTCAGGCAAAACAATCTGACGGTCTTTGTTCATACGCTGTATGAGACGATATAACAGATTTCCTGATATCGTACCTGCATCAAACGCATGTGGATTACCGGTCACACGCGATGCAAATATAGCAAGGTGCTCAATCCGGTTACTCCAAAATGGAAGTGCATTTATCATATCCGCCGCCAATTCCAATTGAATTTCCCAGTTTTCTAACGGCTCCTTTCTGGCAGGTTTCACTTCTTCTTTTATTATTGTCAAAAATTGTCCCGCAGGTGTATTCTCCTGCTTTCCAGAAAAATCATTCCATATTTTTCCACATTGTTTTCGTCTTTCCGCCTCTTTCTCCTTTTTCCCTTTTATCGGACCACCAAAATACAACTCCAGCAAACGTTCTGCTGTAACATCGTCAAACTTGCTTGCTGATAATGCTTTAACAAAGGTCGAGGCGGATATTGATACACTCTTTTTCCCATGATAATTTTTGCAAAAAAATCCTTCCAGTGTTTCAATATCCTGTACAGAAAGTCCCGTTATTTTGATAGTTCCAGCAAAGCTCGCATAAGAACTGTATTTTTTTCGGAATGCTTTCAATATTCGATCCCATATTTTATCCGATTGAAAATATGTCAGGCACTCTTTCTCATAATGATCCAATCTCTTCGCTCCTCTTCTCTACCATTTGCTCATTTTCCAAAAACTCTTTGGCATGTCCATTCCAAAGATACGGCATGATTGTGACAAATTTTGCATTCTGTGGACGCTGCAACTGATAAATCGCCAAGGCATCTAATGTATCACAATCCCCCCAAAGCACCTGGGAATTGATAATAAAATCAAATTCAAATTCGGTCATTAACCGGAACATATCCCGGATATTACGATTGTCCACTCCGGCAAATGCTTCATCCAGAGAGATCAGACGCGGAGCATCCTCTCTTCCTCCCTGATACTTCGCAACAACTGCGGAAAACAATGGAACATACATTGACATCGCTTTCTCACCACCGCTGAATGTACCAAAAACATTATTGGTTAATTCTTTAATACGTTCCCCTGTCTTTTGTGAGAACAATTGAAATTCAAACCACTTTCGATAATCCAGCGTCTCTTTCATCACCTGATAAAATGATACTTCACCATTCTGATCCTTGGAATTACGCCTTGCTTCTTCTACTTTCGACCGAAAATGTGTGGATAATCGGGAGGCTTCTTCCTCACTCATCAAACGATAATCTTTTTTAAGCAATTGAACCAGTTCCCTGGTATCCAGCTGATCTTCGCTTTCTGCTGTTTTGCTTCTCCAGCGGAGACTCAGTTTCAAACCGCTTGATGTATTCATTCCGCTCATCAGATGATTCATCTTATCAACCCAGGCATTGGAAGCATTGATTTTTCCACGGATCTTACGGCTCACAGTATTCGCCAGAATATCCTCAAAAAGTTCGCGGTCTCCGGCTTTGATCAAATCCTCCAATTCTGCAATATCTTCTTGCAGATATTGCGGCAATTGAACAAACGGGATCTGAGTCCCCTGATATCGCGCCTGAATATCAATTCTCTGTGCATTTATCTCTCCCTGCGCAGACTCTTTATCGGTTTCTTCAAACAATTTTGTCAAGATTAATTGATATTCATTCAATGCTCCTCTGTTTTCATAATATACCTGATTCAATTTTTGATTCACTTCATTCCGGCTTGCTGTGCCGACCTGTGCTCCCAATATTTTACACACTTGCTCTACCGCGATCTCTTCGTCATCGAAAGTGACATACTCTAGGCTTTTTTCCGCAAGATATACCTTTTTCAGAAGTTCCTTTCTTTCGCCATATCTTACGATCTTCTCCTGCAAATTTTCTATCTGCTCCAGTAGGCGGGCTATCCGGCCTTCATTTTCTGTCGCTTTTCGTACACATTCCCGGGATCTCCTTGGGTAATTTTCCAGCCATATTACACAATCATCCAGTCGGTCTTTAATCTGATCATAGTCTGTCAGTTTCAACTGTTCACAGACCGACTCCCATTCTTTCTGATACTTTCCAAGTGCACGTTCTGCAACAGAAATATCATACCGGATCTGCTCCATATCCGCTTCCAGATTTTCCAACTGCTCAACTAACGTCTGTATCGTCTGGCAGCTCCGCAAATACATTTCATGAGCGGAAGACAACTGAAGCAGCTGACGATCATATTCATCTGCAGCAGAAGCTGCCTGCTCAAAAGCCTGGTACGTACAATCCAGGTACAGTTTCTTTGCAATTTCATAGGCACTTTCTTTTTTCTCACGCAACTTGTCTCGAAGTATCGATATTTTTTCTTCCAACTGTCTTTTTTCCTGTTCGATCCGCTCAATTTCGCGGATGATATTTTCCATTTTCTGACATGCTTGGCGTAATTCTTTGTCATCCGGCAGATTATTGTATTCCTGCTGTAATACTATTTTTCGGATCTCTAACTGCTTATTTTTCTCCTGCAATTTTGATATTTCTCCGGAAAGTTCCTCAATCCGTTTCTCACATTCCGCAATCTTAGCAAGGCGGTTTCGTTCCCTCGCGCGGACACCGAGCAAACCGGCTTCGTACTCTCCGGTTATCATACCATTGATGATGCCCAATTGATAACTGCCATCCTTCCGGATCGATACAACCCCACTGTCTTCATAAGCAATATTAGAAAGTATTCCGGTAAGACGCCGGTTGGAAAAAATATTATTTACTTCATCATTTAATTCCAATACGTCAAGCAAACTTCGTTCCGGCTGATATGACTGCACAAACAAATAACGTTCTTCACAGCCGGCTGCCTGAGTAAGTACCTGCTCACGATACTGCTCTTCTACCACCAGTGCATCTAAAATACCCATATTGAGCAGTGCCTCCTCCAGATGATTACACGCCGTCTCATCCATTGCATTTCCAAACTCGATTACTTTGTAAAATTCATGATAAGGAATTCCTAATTCATCCAAGCGTTTTCTATTTTTAAGCACTGCCTCACTTCGTGGCGGCTCAGGCTCTTTTTGATTCTTCCATGCCTCCAGTTCTTCCTCGGTTTCCTGACGCTCTTTTTCCTTTTCACGAAGTTCTTTTTCGTTTTCATGCCATAGGGAATCCAGTTCCCATTGAATCTGCATTTTGGTCTCATTCACCTGTCCACGTATCTGCGTAAAATCTGAACTCATCTCGTAGGAATCAATAAAATGGGAAAAACTTTCCATCTGTACCGTTTCCAGTACCAGTTTCTGGTTGTTCTGATTCCAATGATAAATCTTCTCCTTCCAGTCACTCCGAGTTTGCACAAACATCGTTTCCTGCTCTGTAAAATGTCGTTCTTCCTGATCCAGTTTTTTTCCGATCTGCTCGCGTTGCTGCATCATTTCATCAATCTGGCGCTCCAGATATCTGGTTTCTTTTAAAATTTCCAACGTCTGATCAATCTTTTCATGTGTGTCTTGAAATTGTTTTCTATGAGTATCGTAAGAAAACTCTTTGTTCAAGTTTTGTAAAAATTCCTGTTGAAAAAAAGTATGCTCCTCAAACGCCATATCGCCTGCCTCTGATTCCATTTCTTCCAACAATTCATGAATCTCTTTTTCTTCCTCGTACCGACTTGTCTCCTGGTCTTCCTTACGTGTTGCAATATCCAATTGCTGTTCTTTCTTCGTAGCCAAAAACCCTTCTTTTTCTACAAGTGTAGTCTTGCTATGACGTATTTCTTCACCCAATTCTGATTCACGCTTTTTCAAATTCCAAGCATCACTTTGATTCAATGTTTCCTTCTCTTTTTCTCGGGAAATACGCTCTGACTCCAGGTCATCCAACTCTTTTTTCAGGCACTCCGCAGCTACGCGGCACTCTTCTAATACTTTCGTTTGATTTTCTTTTTCCCTCTGAATTTTATCATACTCTTTGCTCTGTGATTGATATGCATTTGCCTTTTCGTACAATACCAAATCATTGTATTTTTGAAAAACCTGTTGTATCTTTTTTGCCGCCTGATATGCCATCTGACGTGACTTCAAATTCATTGTCATTGTATCCATATTTTCAATTGCTTCTGACATCGGACGCAAATCTTCATCCGATAAAGGCTGAAGCGAGTCACTCAGAATCTCATTAATTACCGAAGGCTTAAAATCTTTAGAAAGTTTCGGTGTACGAAGCTGGATCAAAAGATCAATCATTTCTTTGTATTCGTCGACTGTCTCAAACCCAAAAATCTCCTGGTTCACATAAGCCATATAATCCACCTGGCGGTCAAATACCCGTCCACCGTCCGCCACCCGATTCTCCAGTTCCTTTTTCGATAAGGTAATCTTTTCTCCCGTTTCTTTATATAGGAAAAAATCCTTCCCGATACGACGACCATCGTTGATCGTAAAATACCATTTATCAAGAGGTTTTCCTCTTCTTGCGCGAAGTCCCATCCCAATGGTAAGATATCTTTCATTCTCACTTTTATGGAATTCCAGATATAGATATCCGGTTCGCTCATCTCGTCCATCCTCTTCTTCCAAAAGGTAATTGCTCATCTTACGATCCCGCGTACCAAACGGATCCAATCTTTCCGGATTTACATTACCATCAAGCAGTAAAGGTACAACACTTTGCATCGTTACCGATTTTCCGGATCCATTGGATCCGCGCAGCAACATCCTTCCCTTTGCAAATGGAAATTCCTGTTCATCATAATACCAAAAATTTACTAATCCGATTTTGTTTGCCTGCCATCTATTGCTCACTCTCTTGTCCTCCTGTAAAATTCTGCGGATACCTTCCCTTTAATTTGCCACATGCCGGTAATATAAGCACCTGATGTTCAAGCGGTCTTTTTTGAATAAACATCCAACGTTCCATCGTTTCTTCGACAATTTTTACAAACTCGCCCTGTGGCATTTCCCGGTAATTTTTAGTAAAACCACTTCGATACTTTTGCTTTACCTCGCTTAGTATTTTTTCAAATTCTACCTCAGATACAACATAGGTCTCATTTGTCTGTCTTGTCCAGACTTCCTTTTGTATATGCTGCTGTATCTCTGCCAAACTAAGAAGTAAAATATCTGACAGCACATTATTTCCAGGAAATATTTCTCCCATTCGACACTCTTCACCGTTCAAAAAGAATGCACTCCCTTTATGAATATGAATCTGGCAGTCAAAGTTTTTTTCCAGATCTTCACGCAGGCGTCCGCCATAATATTTGAGATACTCAAAATCTTCTTCCGAACAGTTTACACGATACATCGCCGGTTCAAACAACAATTGCCGGTAAACTCTATGTCTTCTGGCAAATCCCCTGTCTTCATCCATCTCAAGCCAGTCACTTTTACCAAAATCCTCCGGTTTGGTATAAGTCATGATGTCATGTGTAAAATTACGCATAAAATACCGGGAGGCTCCTGTATTTTCATAAAGCACCTCGCCTGCCATATCATCCATAAAAGCTTCGTCGTTTCCGTCTGTAATGCGAAGAATCCCTTCTGTCACTGCATAGCGAAGTACTTTAATGAGGCGGCGGCGATGCGTATACATCGTCCAATCCACCACTTCTCCCGGCGTGTTAGCCACGATATACTCTGTCAACTGTGAAAGAATAAACTGCTCTTGGGCATCCTTGTCTTCCAAAAACATAAGAAGGATACATAAAAACGCATATTCTTCTTTTGAGGAAAACTCCTGAATCCCCATAAATTCTTCCGGCTTTACCGGAACTTTCTCCATCTTTACAAGCAACGAATTTTCAATGATCTGACACCCCAATTTATCGGATGCAAATTTGCGGACCTCTCCAATGTTATCCCGGATGCGGTAATACTGCTCTTTCTGATCAGCCTTTAGAATCCAACGCTGCCGTAATAACATCTCAAGTTCTTTCATACCGTTTCCTCCTCAAAGGCGATAACAAACCGTGGCATTGTAAGATTGCCGTCTTCACAATGTAAGATACATTTTTCACCTTTTTGTGGCACTTCAATCTTATACTTTCGCCCCTCCTCTGTCCGTGACACATATTCCATATCTTCTAATCCATCGGACAGCCACTTTAATAATATTTCACGCATTCGTGACTCAATGACCGGAAGTTCCGCAAAATCTATCTTTCCATCTTTTTCCAATTCTTTTATTTTCTTCCAATCTTTTTTCTGCCGTGCAATCAACTCTTCCCGAGCCTTTCGCTTTTCTTTTGTCATGGAACGGATTACACTCCGATTGGTCTTTTCCCGGTAATTTCTTACACGTGGCCGAAGCAGGATATCATCCGGCTTTTCTTCATAAACGCTTTGGTTCATACTGTCAGATTCCCGCACCTTTGTAGTTTTTAAATGAAACGGACAGGACAACCCAAAAACCATCGCCGACATTTTATGTGCTTGAGCTACGGTGTCACACCGCAAAAATAATTCTGCCACTTTGCGGTATTCTTCTCTTCGATTCGCACCAATGGCATTTTTTTCACTAATCTGCGCCGCATACCGTGTGATTCTCCGTATGATCTCATTCGTTACGTCAAACAATTTACCCGCTTCATTTTCCCTTCCGTTTTCTTCCACAAACCATTCATAGATACTGCGCCCCCTGCCTTTTACATTTTCTTCAATCATCTGAACAGTAATCTCCACATCCATTCGTGGAATCTGCCATTCATATTGAATGATCTTATTATACACCTCTTGTTTGTCCTGATTGTCTATTGCCAGGAGACATTCTTCAATCGCCCCTACATTTCTCTGCAATCCCTTGATAAAATTACGCAAATATTCGATCAGACGGTCTTTAAATACCAGAAATTCCTTTGTCTGCATCATTTTTTCCGCTTTGACACTGTTTAAATCCCTGATATAATCCTGATAATTTTGATTCAAGCGCATAAAATCATTATTAAGATCATTCCACCAGCTGTAAACATCCGCCGGTTCTTCCTCTTTCATCTGCGTAAATTTTTCCAGATTATGACGGATTCTCTCCAAAAGCGACGGCTCCAGAGACGCTCCTTCTACCAAAAGATTTTCCAGCCGAAGCACAAGACGCTCAATCTGTACACTGTACTCAGACATTTGATAACGAAATTTTTTATTTTTAAATTCTTCAATCGACGACACTTTTCTGGTATCCTGAATCGTATTTAGATTCTTCCACTCTGTCAGCATCGCAAGATCCTGCTGGCACTGTTCCATCCGGTAATCTGCAAAATACGGATCCTGAATCATCTCTTCATACACATCTTCCTGATATAACCAGTATTTCAATTTTTCGTAATTTTCAAAAAAGATACGCATAATGCATCGATATCTGCTTACATTATCCGCATTTAAATATTTCACTTCCGTAAGTGCACGTGTTAATTTATCTGTCGCCTGCATAAGCTTTCCTGCTTTCTAAATATAATATTCTTCTCCCCTGTATTATAACTCTATATTATCCCCTTCGTATATATACTCATTAAAGCATAAACGCACATAAAATTCAAGAAAAAACCGCCAAACAGATTTTTCATCCATCTGACGGTCTCCTTTTTACCACACAATTTTATACAAGCTGCTTATTACCAGTTACTCTATTCCGTACTCTTTCATCAACTTCTCCTGAAGTTCCGGATCCTGCGTTGCCTGAAAAAGTTCTGCTGTACGATCGTCTTTGATCAGTTCTGCATGCAATTGATTTACACGTTGTAAATGCTTACGTTCCTGTTCAACACCTCGCTCAATGCCCTGCTCGACACCTTTATCAAACATGATTGCTTCTATTTGGTCCAACACATCTGAAATCTGTCCCATCTTCGGTTCCTCCTTTCCTTTCTTTGCCAAATCCGCTTCTAAAAAACGTTTATCACTGCTAAGTGCATAAAGCACATTTTGTACTTCTTCCGGGTGTTTCAACTTTCTCTTACCGCTTTCTTCTTCCAAATACTTACGGGTTTTTCCATAGCCATGCAGTGTCAGAAATTTAATGACATGCCAAAAATCCGACTTGTATTTTTCCACTTCCTTTTCATCGAGCCTGCTCAATGAGATCAAATGAATCTTATGATTTAGGAGAAATGGTTCCAGTTCCTTTTTCTCTGTCTCATCAAGATCCAGCATATCCAGGATGCTAAGCGGACGCTTCCATTCTTCTTTGCCATAATAGAGAACAAATGTAATAACCGGCTGCAGACGTTCGTCCTCTCCCAGTTCTCTGGCATAAAAACGTCTGTCATTGCGTTCGTTTTCTCTCCGGTGCTCTTTGATCTGCTCGTTATAATTATTGAAAATATACCCCAGATCCCGGATCGGCATAATGTTATTAATCTCCGACTGATTTTCGATCTGAATCATCCCGATAACGGAACCATTTTTCCGCCAGCGCATCCGCACATCTGCCATTACCTTTGCAGGCTTCCCTTCACTGTCCTTGTAGTGCATTTCCTGCGGAAGCAGTTCCAGATCTTCCGGCCGGATCACATTTCTGCCATCATACAGGTTTACGTTACTGATGTCCGCAAACACTTCTGCTTCTTCCACAAGATTTTTTTCTGTTAAGTCTCTTGTCAATAAGTATCATCCCTTTCTTCTCTTGCTTTCAAAAAATATGTGGGTAAAAAGTTTCGATAAGCAAGAAAAAAATAGAATGATAGATATCAGACTTTGAAATTATTTACTTGCTTGGATATGATGATACACTATCCGGGCAATCGTGTCAAGGAGTTTTTCATATTTTTTTGTATAGTTATGAGTGTAGTGTCTAAGTAAATCATTTTTCTCTAAAACTATATACTATGCTCATGTCGTACAAAGCAATAACAAGGGAACCATTTTTACACAGTTCCCTTGTTTTCAATCAACATTTTATTTCTTTATTTTGACTTTTTTAACAACACTCCATTTCCCATACACTTTCTTTCCATCTACCAGTTTGTATGCCCTCACTCGAACAAAATAAGTCTTTTTCTTTTTCAACTTCTTTATCGTAACAGAGGTTGACTTGACCGTTTTACTCTTGGCTTTTTTAAACTTTTTGTTTGGCGCATACTGAATCTGGTAGCCGGAAATGTTTGTGAGTTTTTTCCAGGTGGCTTTTAACGTTTTCTTCTTCTGCAGTTTGATTTTAAGTTTTGGCGTGTTTATCTTTCCAGCATTATTTCCTGTATTACCAGACGATTTCTTTGGTTGCTGTATTCCTTGCTCACTTGGCGTCTCTATCATCTTTTGATTTGGTGTTTCTGTAACGTTTGGAGTCGCCGTCGGTTTAATTGTTGGTACAGGAGTTTCTTCCGGCTTCATATCAGCATTTTCTTTTTTCATCGGAATATTAATTCCAAGCTGCGGCGGCGGAACTTGAAGCCATTCAGAACATGCTGCTTCATATCCCTCTTTCTCACATCTAACCTGCCACAAGCCTTCCGGAACATCCCATGCATAAGCACCGTCTTCTGCAGATATCAGAGGATTTTGTTGTAAATATTCACTAGCATCCCATTTTTCTTCTGTACTATTTTCATCTGCTTTATAAAACAGTGTAACGGTAACTCCACTCAATGGTTCTTTTGTTTCCGCATCGTATACATAACCGCTTGGATCAACCGCCCAACGAAAACTAATTTCTGCACTTCCACTTTCTTTCGCACTCAGACTCTGAATATCTAACATGCTTCCACTCAATTCCCTATCATACATTAAAGTCATAGCTGTCATTGCCATTCCAATTGCCGGATTTACTGTATAACCAGCAATTGACAATGCTGCGCCTAGCATTTTTAAGCACATTTTTCCATTGTTCATTTTCCTAACCGTTTCTATTCGGTTCAATTGTTGCTGCTTCTGCGCATAATTCATCGAACTATTTTGAATACTTTTTTGAGCATCATTTAAATCAATACGATACCCTTGCCAGGTTTCAACCGCATCTGCCCAATCCATTGCTTCGGAAAATGCCCCTATTGTGCCTTCAGAAACAACTCCTAACGTGATTTGATCTACTACTTTATCTCTTAAATCTACAATCTTGGTTTTTATTTCTTTCGTTCCTTCAGAAAACATACATTTAGCAAAAAGCATTACATCATCTGAAATATCCTCCATTGCATTCATTTGATTCTGATCTTTCAGAATATATTCACTTGGTACTTTAATATAACCATCATTTATCAAAGATGTTTCTGTAACATCATCGCCTAATTTCTCCTTCGTATAATTTAATACCATTTCCGCATCATTCATATTAGGAAGTGCAAAATCTGCTTCCCATTCATTTTCTGTATCTTTTGTTATCGTTATATCAGCATCACTAAATTCCGGCGTAATACTGTTTACATATTCTTCTGAAGTAAAATCTATTTTTTCATTAATGTAATGCGTTTCACCTTTTGTTATATACTCAACAACAATAGTTCCCGGAACATAACTGTGATTGCTGTTATCAAAATATCCTTTGGCAACAAATTTTTGTGAATCCTCATCCCATTGCGCCTGTATTTTTTTCTTCACATTGCTGCGATTACTAACAATATATACAGCATCTATTTCTTCGGAATTTGTAAATTTCATTCCAAATTCCAATTGTTTATTTGGATTAAATACTACAATCGGCTTTAAATCCTTTTGCTCAAGCAAAGAATATTTTTGTCCATTATGTTCCATTGAGAAATCAGTTAGTTTTGGTATTTTAGGAATATAAGTAATTTTTTGTTTCTGTTCAACCAAAACACCATCTACATTCAAACTGCTGACTTTTATTTCATATGTTTTGTATTTCTTCATGTTGTCAATAGTAACTGCCGCCGCATACGTACCGGCTTTAGTTCCTTGCAAAGTCGTATACTTTTTACCATCGACATATACATCAATATCGTTGTCTGGCATGGCAATACCAGAAATCTGAAAAACATTACTATCGGTCTGTGAATCCATATGCAATGATAACGGCTCCAATTCGGCATTCAGAGCACTAATCATTTCGTAAAACTCCACATTACTTTTTGTATACCGGACAGCTGCATAACTGTAAAAATCATCATAATTATTTGCCTGTACGCTAAAAGTAACGATACCACTATTGCTTTGTGATGGAATCTCCAAAAAATTACCATTTTGTTCAAAATCTGTTGATAATACATCGTTTACCTTAATCGTATCTTCTATTACCTTAACCCCGTCCGGAATATACACTTGAATCCGAACATTGGATATACTTTGTTTGACACTGTTTTTAAATCCATATTTTACTTTGAAATTAATGTACCCATTTGCATTCGCACCTTGTGTACTCGTCTCATATTCGCTGCTTGTCCGATTTAAAAATTCATTTGCTGCACCTTCTACCTCGTTGCCTATCCACTCAAAAGGTATTTTATTTGTTATCGCATATCTTGTCGCATAACTATCTCGATTCATCTTCATAACAAGATACGGACATTTATCAAATACAGAATCTCCAATTTTTTTCAAGCCATTAGGAAGATATACTTCTGCCAAAGATGAACATTGATAAAATGCACCTTTCTCTATCTCTGTAACAGAATCCGGGATTGTTATATTTTTTAACCCACTGCATTCTTTAAATAATCCTTCCGGAATCTTAGTAATTCCATCCTTCCAGTCTATCTGCGTTAAACTACTGCAATTCTTAAATGCCAAATATCCCTGTTCCAATGTTTTTGGTATATTTACCTTTTTCATATTTTTACAGCCGCTGAAACTTCCTCCATAATAATTATTTTCCATTACTTTTAATGTCTCTGGTAATTCTACTTCTGTTAATTTTGTACAGTTTTCAAATGCAGATTCACCTATTTTTTCCAAACCATTAGGCAGATATACTTCTGCCAAAGATGAACATTGATAAAATGCACCTTTCTCTATCTCTGTAACAGAATCCGGGATTGTTATATTTTTTAACCCACTGCATTCTTTAAATAATCCTTCCGGAATCTTAGTAATTCCATCCTTCCAGTCTATCTGCGTTAAACTACTGCAATTCTTAAATGCCAAATATCCCTGTTCCAATGTTTTTGGTATATTTACTTTTTTCAGATTTTTGCAGCCGCTGAAACTTCCTCCATAATAATCATTTTCCATTATTTTTAATGTCTCTGGTAATTCTACTTCTGTTATTTTCGTACAGTTTTCAAATGCAGATTCCCCTATTTTTTCCAATTTTTTGGAAAGCACCACACTCTCCAAATTACTACAATTTTGGAATGCCTCATTACCAATTCGCGTAATACTATCGGGGCATTCAAATGTTGTAATCGACATATTTTTAAACAATCCATTTGGTATTGTGGTAGCTCCTTCTGCAAAATTAACTTTCTTTAATGAGTTACACCCACTAAACATCTCTGATGCATTTCCTGTCAAACTTGCAGGCAAAGTAATTTCTTCTAATCGAGTACATTCAGAAAAAGCCTTATATCCTGCATCAGATAAAGAATTTGACAATTGAACATCTGTCAGATTTTTACATCCTTCAAAAGCATAATTACCTATTTTTTCAACATTATTACCCATTATAATTTGGGTCAATCTGCTACAATTATTAAATGCACGATAGAATATCTCAGTAACTTGGAAATCATAATCGTCATACCGAACCAGTTCCGGTATTTTCAATTCAGTTATTGTTGTGTCAGTTGCACCCGTCACGGTAACAGATGTGTTATCCGATAAAATAGTATAATTTAATCCATCAACCGTAAAAGAATCCCCCGCATTTGTAGCCGCTAAAATTCTAATACTGGCTCCTATGTACTCCGTAAACTCAACCGGAAGTGCTACCATCATCAAGGAAACACATACCATTAATGAAATAATTCTTTTTATTCTCTTATTCATAATTATCACGCTCCTTTTAAATCACTTGATTTTTTCGATTGTTTCTAAATCTATATATACTGGTACTACATAATACGCCGTCATACCTCCATATAATTTTCCTCGTACCCTGACATGTTTCCCACGAAGTTTATACAATTTATTCTTCTTGCTATCGCCAGAATACATTAGTGCAAGTTGAACTTTCTTGGCTTCGGGTTTTCAAACCATCTGCCCTCCATAATTTTCCTAATCTATCAACCAATTAACCACCTGACTTTTGTCAAGTTCCAACCCACACCATTTGCCTTTCCAATCATCACTGCTGCAAAAAGCATTTTCTGCGGTCATTTCTTGGCTAGAATTTTTCTGATTATTTTTAACTACAACACGCACTTTTCCAACTGTCTTGTATACCCATTTATTGTTACGGTCATAAAGAATTAAATTAGGATATGTCAATAATGTTGTGACCGGACTCAGCATATAACTCCACTGCTTACTTTTGCTATTTAAATACAAGTAATACGAAGTGATACATGTACCTTCATTAAATTCTTTCTTTACGATCCAGTTTTTCCCCAACGCCTTAATTTTTCCACTTTCTAATTGCTTGCGTTGTTTCGATGTCCTTACTACATCTACTGGACATCTGCCAGTACCTTCTAAAACAATCTTATCATCCTGCATTTTTGTCGAATTTATCTTTAATTCAAGTATTTTTTCCTTTCCGTTAGCATTAAAATGATTTGTAATTTTTTTGCTTTTCACTTTGCAAAGGAACTTATCTCGATTTTTGTGTGTATTTCTATGATACCCATAGACTACTCCCTTGTTCTTTTTAAAGAAATTTTTGTACTGCTTTTCTGAAATCCATTTTCCATTTAATTGAGGTTTTCGTACTGTACATGAATCGTCGTACCAACGATATCCAATTTCGCCTATTTTCTTCAGTTTTCCCTGCTTATTGATGGCATACATGGAATTATTATTACTTGTTCCACCATCATAAAGTATCAAACATTTTTTGTTCGGCAAATAAGACACATTCTGTTCTCCTTGTATTATCACACTGTTTCTTTTCGTGGTATTCGCTAATTCTTTTACTTTTCCATCTCTATATGTAAAAATACAATTTAAGAATTTACTTTGCTCATATACCGAACCAGTTAATAATTCCGGGACGCCGTCCTTATTTATATCAAGAACGATAAAAGCATTATCTTTACTGGTATCTGTGGATTGTAGATATTTGGCATACGCTTGTTTTGCCTGTTGTGCTTTCGTTTTCGCATAAAGAGTTGTATTACACAAAGCAATGCAAAAACCTGCAAGTATTACTAAAAATAGAATCTGTTTTGTTTTTTTCATGATTTAATTTTCCTCCATCTCTTTTTATTTACTACTTACCACGAAAATTCCTTATTGCAAAATGCTACAAACATTAATACGGTTTTACCTACAGAGATCAGATCTCTGTCCTTTAATTTCTGCGGATTAAGAAGCAACTCATCATTTATATGAACTAACTCTTTCGATTCTCCCATGTATACAACAAATTCCACATTTTTCGCATCATAAATAACACTGACATGGCGATTTCTCGACACATGGCTGTCTTTAATCAAACAGATATCCATATTGGGATTTCGTCCAATGTAATTTATTCCCTCCTTTAGTGTAAAAGAATCTCCTTTGTGAACTCCATCAATTGCCACCAGCCAGCCTACAACCGGATTATAATCATACGCACTTATTGTTTTTCCCATATCCTCAACAGGCACTTTTGTTTCATTATAATCGGTACTTTCTTTTTCTTCTTTTTTTTCGGTCTCTGTTTCTTCTCCAAACAAAGAAAAATTCCAGTCATCTTTCTCGCTAATAGGCAGACTCTTTTCCTCATCCTTCGCTATTTCTCCACCATTCGATTTTTCATTTTTCGAAATAGCAGCTTCTTTTTTACAATGTGGACATTCTGAATACTTGTCTGCATCATAATAATGATTAAACTCACATCTGGTTAAATTCATAATTTACCTCCAAACTTACTTATTTTTCTGTATATTTATATACCGTTCTTGTCTTGGTGCAGGCATATTCTTTCGAACTCGTCGTTTTGCTCTTGCTATCAACCCACTTTTCAGAACCCCAATTTCCTTTTTTCGCTTTACGGGTTCCTTTTTGGTAATAATAGTACAATGTGTATTCATTTACCTGTCGTGTACCATCATGAACATATGGATATGAATTCTCGCTATCACCACTCAGATGATACCGATTATAATTCCACTTTGGTGGTCCCGCTGCCGCCCAAATTTGCGATACCGGATACCACCCTGTTGTATAATCAAGCGAATATCCTTCACCTGCACTATCTTTAAAATTCTTTCCGTTCCACCAGCGTTTCAAAAACCATTCTTCATGAGAACCTGTGACTTCATTGACTTCTTTCACATAGCGCAACGTATCACTTTCTTTTTGCTTTGCAGTAAATTTTACTGTATCACCCCACTCTGTATATTGTTCGATGGTTCTTGATTTTTCATAATACTGTTCCTTCGTTTCCACACTATACCATTGTGAACTGAACCCTGTTTCTTCTGTCCATCCATCCGGTGCCTGCTTTCCTTTACTAACTACCAGATTAACTGTATCGCCTTCCGTTGTTTTCCCAGTCTTGCTTTGACGTATTATCTTTCCTTCCACAACGGAACTATTGAACTCATATGAACTCGTATAGTTTAACTTACTGTTTATAAGCACACTTCCTGCTTCTGACAATGTCTGACCTGTCACATCCGGAATGTCCACCCCAGCTGCTGTCTGTGGTACTGAATTCGACGATGCCGCAGTTGGTTTTGCCTTCTCTTTCGTATTATTCTTCTTTTTTCCCGTGTTTGCTTTGTCTTGCTTTTTCGACTTTGCATTACTATTTTCTGATACTTTAGGCGGTTTTGTCGGCATTGCCTCCGGAACATTTTTCTCGATTTGTTCCAGTTTATCTTTGTCTATCTTCACCATCTTTGACCCCTTGCTAACCACCAATTTCAGAATCGTCTTATAATTCATCATCTGCCCTGGTTCTACGCTTTGTGAGATAATTCGCCCTTCTGGAACATTTTTACTTTCCTTTTCTTCCCAGGATGCTTTAATTGGTTTTTTTGCCAATAACTCCATGACTTCTTTCTTATCTTTGCCAAGATATCGATCTACTAGAATATCACTTCCCGCACTAACCGTAACATCAACGATAGTTCCCTGTGCGATTGATTCTCCTTCCGCCACACTTTGCTCCAATATAATATTCTTAGGTTGGTCACTATACATTAATTTAATTTTACGGATCGTAACTGCGCTCTGTGCCGCTGTTGCTTTTGCATCTTGAAATGCTTGTCCGATAAGATTCATCATATTTACAGATTGTCCACTATCATAAGATCCTGCTGCTGCAACTTCTAATGTAAGTACCATTCCATTATTTACTTCTGTTCCCTCTGCTATTTCATTTCCTGAAAGCAGCTGTCTTAAAACTGTATTTTCTGCTGCCCCCGCAATTTGCTGTGCATCTGAAACAGGTTCCATCTTTATCTGTAGATCTGTCAATCCTAATTCTTCGATCATTTGCTTTGCTGTTTCAAAATCAAATCCAACAACATCCGGCATTTGCTTTTTTATGCTCCCGCAACTTATTGATAAGTATACCGGTTCCCCCTGTTTGAGTTCCGCATTTGCTCCGGGAAGCTGATTATAAATACAGTCTTTCGCAATTGTGTCGTCTTCTACATAGTTTGCATAGACACATTCAAATCCGGCCTCTTCCAGTGTTTTTTCCGCAACCTCTTTGCTGTCTCCCACTACAAATGGTACTTCCGACTTTGGTTTGAAAATAGACAGTATACTGCCAAACGAGATAATACCGGTAATTAAAAGCATAATAAAAGCAATGACACCTGCGCCTCCCACTCCACTTGCGATTTTTGCCCATAAAGGCCATTTTCCTATATCAATTTTTCGTTGTTTCACAAAATTCCATTTTGTATTTTCATCCGATAACTGCTTTTTAAATTCCTCACAGCTTTGTGTTCTATCTTCCACTTTACGGTTCAACGCGTTCATAACCGCATTTTCAACATTCTTCGGTATTCCTTTTATCCCTAATTTGGACGGTCTTTTCAGCAAATCTTTTCCTTCCCGCTCCATTGCATCCTGCGGCACACAACCAGTCACCATTGTATAAAAAGTTGCCGCAACAGAATATAAATCCGTCCAAGGTCCCTGATCTCCTCTGCTACGATATTGTTCTTGTGGAGCATATCCTTCCTTTATGAGCACCGTCAGACTTCGGCTGTGTCGTGTTGTTGCAAAACGAGACGCTCCAAAATCAATCAGTTTTACCTCCCCTTCTTTTGTGAGAAAAACATTATCCGGAGCAATATCTCGATGTATAATCCCTTCCTTATGAATTTCCTGCAATGCATCCAGCAACGAATCCATAATCTTTTTTGCTTCATTGTATTCTAATTTTCGATAAGGATCCTGCGATGTATTTCCCTCCGTCAAATACTCTTTTAATGTTTTCCCCTCCAAATATTCCATTATAATATACGCTGTTTTATTTTCCTCAAAACAATTATAAAATTTTACAATTCCGGGAACTGTTTTAAACTTCAGAAGCCTTCTGGCTTCTTCGATGAATTTTTGTATTCCTGCCTGAAACTGCTCCTCTTTTTCTCCCGGATAAATTGTAATATCCTGCATTCCTTTTACCCTTGTTGAAAATTCCTTAGGTAAATATTCTTTAATGGCTACTTTTCTCTCCAATTCATAATCCCAGCCAATATACGTTGTACCAAATCCGCCCGTCCCCAATACATTTCCTACTATGTAATGTTTATTAAGTATCGATCCCGGCTCCATATAGTAGCTTTCTTCTTCCACCGTACCTTCAATATATCCACAATATGGGCATATTTCATACTCATCCTCATATTGTTCCATACAATTCATACAAAATTTCATTTTCTGTTTTCTCCTTCCAATTTAGTTTTCCTTAATTTTATTCAACACCTGATTATAAAAATCATTTATATCCGTATATTGATTTATAAAAATCATTTTCGCCATATTTTCTTTCAAAAAAGGCATTTTTCGTACCATCATATTTTGAAAGTAATTTTCATCAAAAACTTCTTTCAGCAATGGTGCTGACTGACTTTGTCTCTCCGCTTCTACCGTAAAATATGATCTTTGGCAATTTCCCTCCAAAAAATAGGCAAGCAGCACATTAGCGCAATCTTGTTCTTCCTTTTTTGCCTTTTGATTAATACACCAATAATCTGAAAAACAGCCAAATTTTTTCTCTGATTGAAATGGTTCTATCTTAACATTCCCTGCATTAATAACATGATCAATCACGATGTTATCTGCATTTGTATTCTCAAAAAACTGATAATAATAATCTGTTCCCGCAATCAGATATTGACTTGCTCCTGTCTGAAACTCATTTAATGCCACCTCAAACCCTTTTGTACATTGAGTTTCCAGCAATTGTATTTTCTGTTCATCTGAAAGTTGAGGAGCATCTTTTTTTTCATACAAAACGATTTCAATATACCCCGTAGGAGTTTTGTTAAAATTTTGAATCATTTTGTGCATTTGATCCCAGTAATAATAGTCCTTATTATCTACATATTTTTCAAAACACGTAGGTACTGCTAATTCATTTTTATCCTGTTGCTGCCATCCATGTTCTAAATAAAGTACCGGCATATCTCCCAGACTTATATGGTTTTCTATTTCTTCCGCATATTGTTCATAAGATGCTGTCTCTATCTCAACCATAACATGTGGATAATTTTCTTTAAACTCAGACACCATATTTTTCATATGCGAGAGGGTATTTTCCTCACTATACAATGGATTGGATTCAGATACCGGTACACATACTTCGATAGATGCTTCCGGCAGTTCTGCCGCAATTTTTTTATTGTTAAACATTCTGATTCCGACAAAAATTCCGCCTGCTAATAATAAACATACCAGTCCGCCTGTTATAATCCGCCTCTGCTTTCTCCGAAGCAATTCCTTTTTGGGATCAAGCGGAGCCGTTTTCCCTTGTAATGCCTCTTTAAATTCCTGCATCGTCTGAAACCGCATCCCCGGAGTGATCGCCATTGCACGCAATATTGTATTAGATAATTGCTCTGAAATATCCGGATTAATATCTTTAGGAGCTTTTAGTGTATCATTTTTTGCAATCGCTCCCTGTTTCAGGGAGGCACGATTGGATGCTTCATCGGGCATTTGTCCGGTAATTGTACGATAGAGTGTTGCTCCAAGCGCATAAACATCCGTATAAGTTCCCTGTTCCTTGTCTGTTGAATACTGTTCCGGGGGAGCAAATCCCATTTTTAATACCTTGGTCAATTGCTTATCCTTTTCTGCCAAACGTGCTGCCCCAAAATCAATCAATTTAATTTTCCCACCGATGCAGATGTAAATATTATCTGGTGCAATGTCCCGGTGAAGGATATTATCTTTATGTAATTCTGCCAAAACATCACAGATCTGAATTGTTATATCTACCGCTGTCTGTATGTCTACCCGCTCCCCCAGTTCTTCCGTACTCTTTATGTATTCTTTCAGCGTCTGTCCTTCCAGAAATTCCATAATAATATAAGCAGTTCCATTTTCTTCAAAATAATCCATTATACTTACTATTGTTTCATACCCATCATACTTTGACATGATTTTGGCTTCCCGTAAAAAACGTTTTTTTCCTAATTCATATTCTCGTTCTGCTCTTTCATTTTTTACCGGATAAACTTGTGTTTTTCCCGGCTCTCGTGTTATCAATCCACTTGGAAAATACTCTTTTACAGCCACCTTGCATTTTAGCATGGTATCCCATCCTGCATATACAACACCAAATCCTCCATACGATACTACCGTTCCTACAATATATCTTTCCTTCAACTCTACGCCGGGATTCAAATGAAATCCCTCGATAGCAGGAGTTCCCTGTATAAAACCGCAATACGGACATTCTTCGTCAAAGCCTTCATATTCTTTCATGCAATTTAAACACCTTATCATTTTACTTCCTCTTTTCCTTTTTCTATTTCTATTGCAATAACCGTCGTATTATCAAAATTCCGGATTTGCTTCTGTATTGCACTGGAAATAAGCCTTTGTGCCAGTGTTTCTCCTTTGGGGGATTCTTTTTTCCCTAATGTTATCAGCTCCTGAATTTTATTCGTGGGAAGCGCCTTATACAACCCATCACTGCACATTATAATTTTATCGTTCGCCTTTATTTCAATTGCTATATTATTTTGATCTATTTCATTTTTCTTTGCTAACCCCAAATAACTTGTCAATGCTTCTGCCCTCTTATCCTGGCAAAAGGACTCATAATCACTTTTACTTATGCTTCCCTCTATACAATATTTTTTTAATTGTTCATTGACATTATGATCGGTACTCAATTGCATAAGTTTTTCTTTTCTATACAAGTAGACTCTGCTGTCCCCTACCGATACATACCACATTTTACTTTGTTGGATAACCACACCTACAAGTGTTGTTCCGGCTGTTTTTAGCTCGTCTTTTTCCATTTGCAGATGCACTATTTTTTCATTAAGGTTTTCTACTTCTGTTCGAAGATTCTCTGCCACGGTTTCATTCAATCCGATATTGATCAAATCATATATAAAACACCTTGATGCAATTTTACTTGCCTGTCCGCCTCCTTTACTGCCTCCCATTCCGTCACACAGTACTGCGATCATTTGAGACTCTTTTTGAACTACTCTTGCTTTATCTTGCTGTTCCTCACGATTTCCAATTGAAGTCGCTGTACTTACAACGAATTTTAGTCCTTTCTCCATCTTCCTGTTTCTCCTGTTTATCGGATCCATACTGCTATAGCAGAAAAATTATCCATGTTTAAATTCTCCCCATTTTCTAATATTTTCTGCTCCATTTTACTTATCCATTCCTCAGGTGATACTGCTTCTTTGAGAAACTGAATCATCTGTTTTTCATCAATCAATTCCCAAAAACCATCTGTACATAGCAAAAAACTCTGGTTTTTCTTTTTCTTTATTTTTTTAGCCAATTCATATTTAGGAACCGTCCATTGTGTTCCCATTACCCTTAAAACACGATTACGATCCGGATGATGCCGGATATCCTTTTCTTTAATTTCTCCAGAAGAAACCAGCATCTGAGGAACACTATGATCATAGGTATGTTTCATCAGTCGATTCCCTTTAAAATAATAAAGTCTGGAATCTCCAATATGGCCCCATTGAATTTCATTTTCTCCAATGACCAATATCACTTCCGTTGTTTTCATCTCATTTTCTGCTTTTTCCTTTTTTTGATACTTCAAAAGTTTTTCCTGACTTGTTGAAAACGCTTTCTGAAGAAAATTTTCTAAATCCTTTGTACTATGAAACATATCCAAAGTCTCTTTCACAACCAATTGGGATGCCAGTTCACCTCTTCCATGTCCGCCAAGTCCATCTGCCAAAGCAAAACACGAGCATTCACTGCATTGTCTTTCTCCTACATAATCCTCATTATTCTCTCTGTTCCCCTGATTCGTAAATAATTTATATATTACCTTCATCACGTTCTTCCCACCTTTCTCTGTGAAGTGCATCTAACAATTTAATATATGTCTCGTGATCCTCATTTACAAAGCCATGGTGTACTATATTTCCTATATCTTCCTGATTAAAAAAATAGTATCTCGCATTACCGACCAGACCAACCGGATAACGGGTTGCCACATAATCTCTCTGTTCTTTTTTACTATTCTCTACGTCCATACCTATAATGCAAAACAACATATCTTCATGTTCCTGTAATTGTACAATGGTACCAATTGGTAAATATTGTTTCATTGTTATAATCCGCCTTTCTGCTTCGCGAAAGTCACCAATAGAATCATGA
>ERZ827101.1397-NODE-1397-length-28997-cov-13.832907_pt1 | contig 28997 bp, 25 predicted proteins | sample MGYA00519869_ERZ827101 | MGnify/ENA primary metagenome ERZ827101 (study PRJEB31778, sample SAMEA3449256) | human gut metagenome | biome: human gut; feature: human-associated habitat; material: faeces | place: United Kingdom | collected 2010/2012 ...
AACCTCCAAACTGAGTAATTATATCTTACACCAGTTTGAAGGTTTACACAAACTTCGGGATACTCCCTTCTTAGCGGGGAAATATCTTACTTTTTATTTACAAATTTAACTTTCTCATCTCCAAAAAGATCACCCAATGCAAAGTCTAATTCCAATTTTTTATAATTCTTTTTGACTTCAAATGCAAGAGCGCCCTTCATTTTTTTGCCGGGAGCGATCGTGCCGCTCATGGAGCCAAAATCGTCTTCCGAATAATATGTTTCGGAAAGAGAATAACCATCTGCGTAGGCGTTGTAATCCAGCATACTCATGGTAAAATCATCGTCGGATTTATTTTCGACAAGGAAATTACAAATGACAAAAATTTTGCCTTTTGCTGGTTTGTTATAGCCTTTGCCTTTGGATTCTGTTACTTTTGTCATGGTGATTTCAATGCCGTTTTTCGAGGCCGTTTCCCCTTCTTTAAATATCAGAGGGGCGTCGCTTTCAGCTTCGGAATCGGTTGAATCTTCACTTGAAGTGTCCGGGGCAGCGGTGGCCGGGGGAGTGGTATTCTCTACCTTTGTTACTGAGTTATCCGCTTGTTTGCTGTCTTTTTCGTCGTTGCTTCCGCTGGCACCAATAATGGCAAATACGATGATAACAGCGACTACAATAATGATCCATTTTTTCTTTTCCATGGTTCTGTTTCTCTCCTCTCATGAGTTCTTGATGAGAAGAGTATATATGAAAAAACAGACTGCGTGGTCTGCTGTCAGCATACAATTTTAAACGATTCGATTTACGGAAATAGAATGTCGAATAAGCCGCTTAGGAGGGCGGCTGATAACAAAAACAGGAAACAATAAACCGTTATTATACAATATCTTATGAGACGGTTTTGGTGTTTTGTTCCCGGGAAATAGTTTCTCATGTGGCAATAATCCATGCATAGAAAATACATGCAAAATAGACTGATGCCAGCGAAAAATTTAGAAATCCGGTTACTAATAGGATGCATAGGAGACAACGTTGACGCAGCACTGACCCATATAATGACAATGCAGCCCAACAAAAATCCCCAGGTTTTTACAAGTGACCGGCTTCGGATGCCGGGAAGTGCAAGAAGATAATGCTTCACTATTTTTGCGTAATCTTTGGAAGAAGGAGATATGGTGCGATGAACGGCATTGGTAAACTCCTCGATATTGCGAAAACGTTCTTCAGGCGAAAGGCTGAGCGCCTTTTTTAATACGGTATTTATTTCATTTTGGCAGGAAAGGCCGTCTTTTGGATATTTTCCGGTCAGCATTACATGAAGAAGGACGGCCAAAGAGTAGAGGTCGCTTCGGCAGTCTGTCTGTGCAAAACCATACTGTTCCGGAGGTGCATAGCCTTGTGTTCCAAGAATTACCGTGTCGTTCGTTTTGTTTGCATCATAATTTCTGGCAGCATTGAAGTCAATCAAATAACATTTTTTGTCCGCTGTGATCAGGATATTTCCCGCCTTAATATCGCGGTGGATGATAGGTGGATTCAAGGAATGAAGGATAGTTAAGGTATGGGAAATGGTATCAAATATTGTGAAAGCATCGGATTCAGACAGCGGTCTATTTTGTAAAACAGATTGAAGCGTCTGCCCATTGATGAATTCTTCAATTAAAATCAAGCAAGAATCGGATGTTAATATATGGTAAATTTTAGGGATGCAAGGGAGGGATAATTCCTTTAATGTTTCATAAACAGTTTTTTCAAAATGCGCTAAAATTTTCTTTACAAATAGAAGCCCGGTTGCTTTTTCCCGTACTAAAATAATATGTTCACAGTCATTTAATGTAGTGAGTTCTTCGTACATATTTAAGATGTATTCCGTTCGTAATTCTTCCGTCATCGTGTTCTCCAATCCGCTTTTCCGCTTGAAAAAAAGTAATGTCTTAACTATAATTATACATAAAACGACAAAAAAGCGAAAGGAAATTTTGAAAATGGATGAAAAAACGACCAATGAATTAAATCATATTTTAAAATCCTGTACCACGTTGTCGCATCTTGAAGCTGCCTTGACAGAATTGCCGGAAAAGGAACGGCTGACATTAAAATGTTATTTAGAGGAATTATTGGAAACAAAAGGGTTAAATAAAGCAGATGTGATTCGCGAGGCAAATATTGCCCGCACATATGGGTATCAGATTTTTCAGGGAGAGCGCCTTGCCAGCCGCGATAAATTGATCGCGCTTTCCGCCGCGATGCATCTGACACTGCAGGAGTGCAACCGGCTTCTTACAATAGCAAAAGCCGGCATTTTATATAGCAAAAACCGCCGCGATGCGATACTGATTTTTGGCCTCGAACGTGAACTGTCACTTATTGACATCAATGAATTGCTTTATGAGATGGGGGAAGATGTGCTGGAATGAGTTAGTACAATTGCTTGCCCTCTTTCGTATACCAATTTTCTCCATTTGTTAAAATATAATCTTCTCCACCGCGGATTGCATCGCAGTAGTCATGAATGTCTTTTAGCTTTCGCCGGAATGCGACGCCGCCACCGAATAACGCGGTATTGTGAATGTCCGAACCGGCGGTCATTGGCAGGTGGTATTTTGTGGCATAGGCGATTGCTTTTTTGTCAAAATCCGGATTGTTGTGGCTGTGGCTTTTGTGGCTGGAATGTGTCGCATTGATTCCTTCTACTCCATCGACATATTCTGGAAACAAGCGGATTTCCGGGATGTATGGCTCTTCGCGAAAAGGATGCGCGTGGATGACCATTCCGCCGGCTTCGTGAATCCACTCATATTGTTCTTCAATCGTGGCATTCTCGATTTCGGGGTGGGCAATGAGCCATTCAAGGGTAATTCCATATACTAAAAATTCAGTGCCCTGATAACCGGCTTCGTAGCCAAAGAAAACGTCGAGCCCTATTTTTTCTCCCCATTTTCCGGCTTCCTCATAGCCACGGTAGTATTCGCGGATCCATTTTTCCCAAGGAAGAGACGGGTCGATGCAGTGATTTCCGTGCCAATTGTGGTTGGTCACGATAATGCCGGTATACCCCGCGTCTTTGCAGGCCTGCGCCATTTCTTTTCCGGTTGAACCGGCACAAGCGCTGGCTTCGCTTGTGTGCAGATGGGTTTCATATAAATACGGATATTCTTTTCTTAGGTTTTCAAGAACAGTCATAGGAACACTTCCCCTTAAAATATTTGAAAATAGTATAGCATGTTTGCAAAAGAGGTGCAAGGAAGGAAAGAAAATCTTGAACGGATTAGATAAGACAATACAAAATGCGGCCATTGCCACTCGTGGGGTGAAAAGAGAACTCCCATGACAAAATGTGTCATTCTCATTTGGTAAAATTTATATAATGGTAATTATTCGAAATGCGAATAAGGGCGTCGGGAGTCCTGAATCGTTACATATAATAGTTTTGCCGGTATAGAAAGGGGATTTTGTTATGGATGTTTATTCTTTGATCAATTCAAAAGACATTGCGGAATATTTGCGGGAAATTCACTATGAATTCAATTCGCTGGAGACAGCGTGGCTTATTTGGAAAAATGATTATCTTACTTTTGACGAAAAAAAGGAGAAGTGGCACGAAGTGATCGAGACGATGCCCGACTGCGAGGTGTCGGAGCGTGAAGGATGGCATACAGGGTGGGAAAGTCTTCATCAGATGCTGCAAGAGTATATGAATCTGGTGGATGAGATCCGGGAAGATTTTGAGAAAGACCCGGAACCCGGGAAATATGTTTATCAGAATTCGTATTATGATGAAATAGAGCAGTATAACAGAGCGCGTGAAGTTTTTCCGGATTTTCGAAGCTGCGAGGAGGATGCGAAAGAGGACAATTGTCGTCGTAGACGGGCTATCCAATTGGGGCGATACGGAATTGCTGCAGAAAAGCGGGGATTCTTCGGACATGTATGTCTATGGCTATCTTCCTATGACGGATGGGTCCGTCTTTTATCATCCGCTAATGCGGAATAATTATATGGATATGGAATATTATCACGGAACATTTCAGGAGCATGAGAAGATTCTGAAGGGGCTGAGTGCTTATTTAAAAGGGAAAATTTCCCTGTATCAATTTTTAATCTTATATCGTAAGTCGTTATTGGATATGGTGCCAAAGGGGATTCCGTTAGATCAAATTATTTGGGGAGAGGTTGATGTGTAAAAAATTGAATACAACTCAAAAGGCTTGACAAGCGAAGAACGACTTAGTATCATGGAAGAAGAATATCATATTCCAAGCCAGATACATGCGCGTCGTTTTAAAATAACTACACCATGCACTTGGCTATTTTCCGGATAGCGGTGATTAAAAAGCCTCAGCGTAGCCCGCTACGCCTGCGTTTTTTTATCGCCACTCTCCAAAAAATATTCTGCGTGCAAGGCGGAGTTATTTTAAAACGATGCGCTGGGAAAGGAAGTGGAAACCATGTGTAATTTAAGTCAGGGAATTAAAGAAGATGCGCTTGCCGAAGGCCGTGAAGCAGGAATTGCCGAAGGCCGTGAAGCAAATCTTCTTGAACAAATTTCCAAAAAACTTGCCAAGGGGAAATCGCTTTCGCAGATTGCAGATGAGTGCGAAGAGACAGAAGAACGAATTCAGGAATTGATGAAAAAACTGTAAGGATACAACTGAGAGGAGAACAAACATGCCTGTTTTTGATTTTACCCACACTCCGGATGCCGGAAAAGCGCCGGAATGTACATATACAATATTTCAGTCCAATGAGAAAAATCCGACGGTGGATAACCCGCTCATGGTCTTAGAAACATTGGAGGAAGGAAGCTGCCATCATCCGATCGGATTGATCACGAATCCGGTGAAAAAGACAGCATTTGAATATCAGGGAGAAAATGGTACCGTGAGTGCTAATATACTTCGCATCGACGCACGTTTTACCGGGCTTTTTAAGTGGCTTGGGGAAAACCATATTAAAGTGCGCCTTTCCGGAGAAAATACAGCCGAAGGGTATGCGGTTTATAAAGTACGCGAGGTCAGTTTTGGCGGCGGTACGAAACTTTCTGCAGAAGACGGATTTTTGCAATTTATGATCGGACGGCTGCTTGCCAGCGATGCGCCGGAGATCGATGAACTTGAGGAAGAAGATGAAGACGGCGATAATATGAAACTTACGAGCCTTCAGAGTATCGTCGATTTTATGAATTGCGCCGGAAGAACATTGCCGGACAATGTGCGGCTTTGGGCGAGAAGAAATCTTGCCGTGGCAAGATCAAGCGAAGTGACAGCGGAAGAAAAGAGACATGCCCAGAGAGCACTTTCCATGATGATGAACATTCAGTGGAAGAGCAATTATTTTGAATCCATTGACCCGGATGAGGCGAGACGAATCCTGGATGAGGAATTGTACGGGATGGAATCCGTGAAACAACGTATTATCGAGACGATCATTCAGATCAATCGTACACATACACTGCCGGCGTATGGTATTTTGCTTTGTGGCCCGGCAGGTACCGGAAAATCGCAGATCGCGTATGCCGTAGCACGTATTCTGCGGCTGCCATGGACGACACTGGATATGAGTTCGATCAACGATCCCGAGCAGCTTACCGGAAGCTCGCGTATTTATGCAAATGCAAAAGCAGGTATTATCATGGAAGCCTTTGCAATGGCAGAATCTTCCAATCTTGTATTTATCATCAATGAGCTGGATAAGGCAAATTCCGGAAAAGGAAATGGAAATCCGGCGGACGTGCTTTTGACCTTATTGGACAATCTTGGATTTACGGACAACTACATTGAATGCCGTATTCCGACCGTAGGAGTGTATCCGATCGCGACGGCAAATGACAAGGAAAATATCAGTGCACCATTGATGTCACGTTTTGCAGTTATTGATATACCGGACTATACGATCGAAGAAAAGAAAACCATCTTTTCTCAGTTTGCTCTTCCGAAAGTGCTGAAACATATGAGCATGCAAAAAGAAGAGTGTATCGTCGGCGAAGATGCCTTGGATGCCATTATGGAAAAATACCAAGGAACGACGGGAATCCGTCCGTTGGAGCAGGCGGCAGAACATCTTGCGGCACATGCGTTGTATCAGATCGAAGCAAATCATGTGGAAAAAGTAGAATATACAGCGGCGATGGTAAAAGAACTGTTGGACATTGAATAACAAGGGAGGGAGCCGATGCGGTTACTGCATTTGTCAGATCTTCATCTCGGAAAACGCGTGAATGAATTTTCGATGGTGGAAGATCAGCGTTATATATTACGGAAAGTGCTGGAGATCATTGACGAGGAGAAACCGGATGGGGTGATGATCGCGGGAGATATTTACGATAAATCTGTGCCAAACGAAGAGGCAGTAAAACTTCTTGGCGGATTTTTATCAAACCTTGCAAAAAGGGAACTGCAGGTGTATATCATCAGTGGAAACCACGACTCTGCGGTTAAACTTGCATTTGCGTCAGATCTGATCGACCGCAGCGGAATTCATTTTTCCCCTGTGTATGAGGGGAAGGTGGAACCGTTTTCTTTGGAAGAAAATGGGAATGAAATCAATATTTATATGCTTCCGTTTGTTCGGCCAATTACTGTCAAAACGGTATTTCCGGAGGAAACTGACAATATCAAAAATTATTCTGATGCGTGCCGTGTGGCAATTGATCACATGGACGTTGACGAAACAAAATGCAATATTCTGATCGCGCACCAGTTTGTGACCGGGGCCTCCCGCTCGGATTCGGAGGAAATGATCGGGGGACTGGATAACGTCGATGTTTCGGTGTTTGATGCCTTTGATTATGTCGCACTTGGGCACATTCATGGTCCGCAGCGGGTAGGAAGAGATACGGTCCGCTATAGCGGAACTCCGCTTAAATATTCTTTTTCTGAGGCGAATCACCATAAATCCGTGACGATATTAGACATCGAAGGGAAAACGATTGCGATACGTACGGCTCCGTTGATTCCCAAACATGATATGCGGGAAATCAGTGGAACATTTGAAGAATTAACCAAAGAATCTTTTTATCAAGACCAGAAAACCGACGATTATCTTCACGTCACATTGACAGATGAGGAAGATATTCCGGATGCGATGGGAAAACTTCGAAAAATTTACCCAAATCTTATGAAATTGAATTATGATAATACGCGGACCAGGCAGGATCAACTGGTGGAAAAGGGCGCGGATGTGGAGCATAAACAGCCGATCGAATTGTTTGAAGAATTGTATGAGATGCAGAATAATCAGCCGATGAATGAAGAACAGCGCGCGTTCGTGCAGGATATGATGAAAACCGTGTGGAAGGAGTGAGGATATGAGACCGTTATATTTGACAATGACAGCATTTGGACCATATGCGGATACAAAAAAACTGGATATGGGAAAATTAGGAAATAACGGATTGTATCTGATCACAGGAGATACGGGAGCCGGCAAAACTACGATATTTGATGCCATCTGCTATGCTTTGTACGGAAGACCGAGCGGAGAAAACCGTGAGGAATGGATGCTTCGTTCTACGTACGCCGACAGTGACACGAAAACGGAAGTGCGTCTTGTCTTTTCGCATCGGGGACAGACCTACGAGGTGGCAAGAAATCCGGAATACGCCAGAAAAAAACAGCGTGGAGAGGGCATGACGACCGAAAAAGCCAATGCGGAACTGATTCTGCCGGATGGCGTCGTGGTATCGGGGAAAAAGGAAGTAACCACTGTGATAGAAGACCTGCTGGGCGTCGACAGGGAGCAGTTTACCCAGATCGCGATGCTCGCGCAGGGAGATTTCCTGAAACTTTTGATCGCGCCGACATCGGAGAGGCAGGAGATTTTTCGCCGTTTATTTCAGACGGAGCGTTATCTGAATCTGCAAAAGAAACTTTCGGGCGAGGCAAAGCAGTTGTACGGAAACTGCCAGGACCTTAGAAAGAGCATGGAGCAGTATATTCAGGGGATTTTATGTGAGGAAGAAAATGTATTATTTTTGGAAGTGGAAAAAGCAAAAAAGAAGGAACTTCCAATCGAAAAAGTATTGGAAATTCTGAGCGAATTAGAACAGGAAGATGTCGAAAAAGTTCGGAAAATAAGAGAAAACGAGACGAAAATAGACGAAGAATTAGAAAAAGTAAATGCAAAGATCGGGCAGGCAGAGCAGATAGAAAAAATGCAAAAAGAATTGCAGGAAGCCGGAGAGCAGATTCAGACTCTGCGCGAAGAAAGAGAACTTGCAAAACAGCAGCGGGAGCAGGCGAAAAAAGAGCAGGAGGGGACAGAAGAACTTCTGCGTCAGGCGACGGAGATTCATCTGGAACTTCCAAAGTACGAAAAAGTGGAAGAACTGGAGAAGATAATTCAGAAGGCGGGGCATTCTGCCGAGCAGATTAAAGCCCAATTATTGGAAAAGGACAAAGGCATAAAAGACCTTGAAATAGAACTGGAAAAATACAGACAAGAGTTGCAGATGCTCGCAGATACCGGGGAGTTGCAGGAAAAATTACGATATGAAATAGAGCGGTTAAGCGAAAAAATACAGAAGATCAAACAGATCAAAGCAAAACAGAAAGATCTGACAGAAAGGCAAGGCGAAGCAAGGGAAGCGCAGAAACAATACCTTGCGGCAGACGAAGCCTATAAGAAGGAAAAACAGGTATATGAACGGATGGATCAGGCCTATCGTGACGGACAGGCGGGGTTATTGGCAAGCCGGCTTGCGGAAGATATGCCATGTCCGGTCTGCGGTTCATTGAGCCATCCGAAAGTGGCAGAACTTTCCAGCGAAGTGCCACATGAGGAGGAACTCAAAAAGGCGAAAATGTCGTGCGAGCGAGCTTATGAAAATGTGAATGAGAAGGCAAAACAGGCAAACATTTATCATACCAAAGCAACAGAGGCAGCGAGCCATCTGGAGGAGGAACTTTCGCAGTTATTTGGTAAAGTGACGGACGCGGACGAGCAGATCGCGGCATTGGAAAAAGAGACAAAAGAGAAGCTTTTGAAAAGACAGAACGAATTGTCAGAAGAAGAGAAGAGGATACAGAGAAAAGTTTGGTTAGAGAAAAAAATTCCGGAAAGTGAAACTGCTTATGAGAAAGAAAAACAAAGCAGGGAAGAACTTGTGGCATCTCAGATCAAGGCGACGGAAACATTTGAAAATGCGAAGAAACAAAAGCAGGAAATAGTGGCAGATCTGCGTTTTTCCGGCTACCGGGAGGCAGCGAAGAAAGAGCAGGAAATCCGAATTTCAGTCAAGAAAAAACAGGAAAAATTTGACAGTGCCGACAAGAGATATCAGCAAAAAAGTCAGGCGGTTTCTGCGATGCAGGGAACGATCGAGGGACTTCAAAAAGCGATTGAAACGGCGGAAACCATAGATCTTCCGGAACTTTTGGAGCGCCAGAAGGTTTTGATGGGGGAGCGGACGATGTTTGACGAAAAAATGAAAGAAATGCATACGCGCCGGAAAACGAACGCGGGCATTCAGGAAAATATAAGTAAAAATGCAGGTGAACTTTTGGCGCAGGAGAAAAAATATGCGTGGGTCAATGCACTTTCTGCGACGGCAAACGGAACATTGACGGCGAAAGATAAAATCAGTCTCGAAACCTATGTGCAGATGACGTATTTTGACCGTATCATTTACCGCGCGAATCTACGGTTTATGAAAATGTCCGATGGACAGTATGAGTTAGAGCGCGTGCGGGAAGCGGAGAATAAACGGAGCCAGAGCGGATTGGAATTGTGTGTTATCGATCATTATAATGGCACGCGGCGAAGTGTCAAGTCGCTTTCCGGCGGGGAGTCGTTTATGGCATCGCTGTCATTGGCGCTGGGGCTCTCCGATGAGGTACAGGAGTCGGCAGGCGGAATCCAGATTGACACGATGTTTGTCGATGAAGGATTTGGCTCGCTCGATACTGAAAAAACACTTCCACTGGCATACAAGGCGCTGGTCGGAATTACCGAAGGACATAAGCTGGTCGGTATCATATCGCATGTGTCGGAATTGAAGGAAAAAATCGACAAACAGATTGTCGTAACCAAAGATACGACGGGACGCAGCGACGTTTGTATCCGGGTATGACAAAATAGTTACATCACATTTAATAGATAAGAAAGACTCATCAAAAGTACCAGAAATACGAGGCTGCTTATCGTGAAATACAAAAGATAAGCACCTTTTTTTTCAGGCATTTCTTTGGCTAAAAATTTGAATGAAATCAGGCTTGCCATGGAGGCAATCAGCGTGCCTAGTCCACCAAGATTTACTCCGATGATCAAGTCGGCATATTGACGGGTAAATCCTGACAAAAGAATTGCAGCGGGAACATTACTCATAAACTGGCTGGCAAGGATTGCAGTAAGCGTTTCATGTCCATTGATAATATTAGCAATGGTATCATGAAAAAACGGAATTCGCCCAATATTTCCGATAAAGATAAAAAGGGCGGTAAATGTGAAAAGAAGAGAATAATCAATTTTCTTAAAAGTTTTCCGACTGTAGCCAATCATGCTGATAAGGACAATATTTAAAGTGATTTTCCACGGTATCACATGAAGAACAGTAAGCAGGCAGGTCAGAAAAAGGAGAGAAAAGCCGAGAACGGAAAGCGGACTTTGAATGGATGCCTTTTTTTCAAAATTTACCTGAATAGCAGTCGATTCCCGGTGGCATATAATAAGAATCCATGCACAGAGAAGGAGAAGAGAAACGAAAGTAAAAGGCAGCATAAGCAGAAGAAAAGAGCCGATATCGCTGCCGGATTTTTCATAAAGATATAGATTTTGTGGATTGCCGAGCGGAGTCAGCATACTTCCCAGATTGGCGGCAATCGTCTGAAGCACGATGGTGGGAATTAACCATTTTTTTAATTTTGCATCAAGCATGTGGAATACAATAATTGTCAACGGCACAAATGTGATCAGTGCGACGTCGTTGGTAATGAACATACTGCAAAAGAAGCACAAGAGAACTAAGACAGATAAAATCTGTCGTATATTTTTTACGTGGCAGAGGATAGACTGTGCGATTACAGCAAACAGACCATTTTCCTGAAAACCTGCCATAACGGCCATGAGGCAGAATAAAATTGCCAATGTTCGAAAATCGATATAATCCAAATAAGCGGCATCCGGCGGTACCAGAAAGAGCGAAATGAGCGCAAGGAGAGAAAAAATACAAAGAACGGTTTCTGTTTTTACAAATTTTTTTATCTGATGCATCGGATGAGGTTCCTTTCTTAAATCATAATGTATCATTATTATAAACGAAGAATTCGTGGAAATCAAATAAATTTATATATTATTTATAATTGTGTTAGAAATGCATTTGTGGTATACTGAAATTATGCAAATTGTTGTGGATTTTTCGCATGGGAAACGGAGGAAAACAGATGAAAAAAACGATACGGAAAATGCTTGCGGTCGTATTGTCGTGTGTACTCTTTACCGGGTGTGGTGCGGCGCAGAAAATTGACGATTATGCGACCAACGAAGGAGCACAAAAAACGGCACAGACGGCAGAAAAAGAAGAGGCAAAAGCAAAGATTAAAATTGGTGTCATTCATTTGAGCGATCCGGCGGAGGGCAGCGGATATACGTATACGCACGATCTTGGAATTCAGGGAATGCAGCAAAATCTTGGACTTTCCGATGATCAGATCATTCGAAAAAATAACGTGTCCGACACCGATGAAAAGGCGACAGAAGAAGCGATTCAAGATTGCGTCGATGAAGGGTGCAAGATCATTTTTGCGACGAGCTGGGGTTACATGAAAAAAGTCGCAGAAATGGCAGAAAAATATCCGGATGTCTATTTTTCACACGGAACCGGCTATATGTCAAACGGAAAAAATTTTAATAATTATTTTGGGAGAATTTACCAGGCACGTTATCTGAGCGGAATTGTCGCAGGGATGAATACAAAGTCCGGAAAGATCGGATATGTCGCGGCGATGGATTCGTCAAATTCCGAAGTGACGGGAGGCGTGGATGCCTTTGCACTTGGGATTTATTCGGTAAATCCGGATGCCAAAGTGTACGTGAAAGTGACGAACAGCTGGTACGATCCCAAAGCGGAAAAAGCCGCGGCGGCAAAACTCTTAGACATGGGATGCGACGTCATTGCACAGCATTGTGACACTTCGTATCCGCAGACGATGGCACAGGAAAAGGGCGTGTATGGTATCGGTTACAACTCGGATATGAGCAAAGAGGCACCGAAAGCATGCCTTTGCAGCGTGATCTGGAATTGGAGTGCGTATTATACGTCGGCAGTGCAGAGCGTGATCGACGGTACTTGGGACGGTTCGAACTATTACGGCGGAATGAACGAAAATCTGGTGGGAATCACAGAACTTTCCGGTTTTTGTAAAGAGGGAACGGCGGAAAAAGTGGAAGAGGCGAAAAAGCAGATTTTATCCGGTGAAAATGGCGTGTTTGACGACGCGATTGAGACGAATGACGGAAAAACGGTTGGAAAAGAAGGAAAGACATTGGATGATAAGACGATTACCGGCGGGATTAACTGGTACTTTAAAACCGTAGAAGTTGTAAAATAGAACAGGAGGGGAACCAATGAAAATTAAGAAAAAAATACTGTTATTGGCAATCGGACCGGTATTGCTGCTGGGTATCGTGTCTATGGCACTGACCCTTACGATGATGCGCGGTTCGATGCTGGATGAAATTCAGGAAGCGCTGAAAGGAACAGCGGCTTCGACGCTTGCGGCGTATGACCAGAACGCCGGACAGTATATACAGTCTACAAATGGCGATGTGTGGAAGGGCAGTTACAATGTATCGAAATCCGACAGTTTGGTGGACCGGATCAAGGAAAACACCGGCATGGACGTCACATTTTTCTACGGAAAAACGAGGATCATGACTTCGGCGAAAGATAAAAACGGTGACCGCGTGCTTCAGTCGGAAGCCGGTGAAACAATCGTAAAACAGGTGCTGCAGGGAAAGAAAGAATATTTTAGCGATGCAGTATCCATCGAAGGAACATTGAATTACGGCTATTTTATGCCAGTATATCAGGAAAATTCTGACAGTGACGTCGTGGGAATGGTATTTGTAGGAACGAACAAACAACAGAAAGATGCCATCATCAATCAGATGCTTATTACGATCGCGATTGCGGTTGGATGTATTATGCTCGTGTGTATCGGTGTTGCAATGAAACTGGCATCTTCCATGAGTAAGAATATCAATACGAGCGTGCATTTGGTACGGACGATTGCCGAAGGAAATCTGGAAGTCGATGTAAAAGAAAAATTATTGAAGCAAAAAGATGAAATTGGCGACCTTTCGCGGGCGAGCGTCGCACTACGCGATACGATGCAGTCGATCATACTGGAAATCTCGGACAATGCAAAAAGCCTTTTGGCAGCCTCGCAGGTATTGGAAAAGGCAGCAGAAGATACCGGTTATACGATGGATAATGTTCGGGAAGCGGTTCATAGCGTCGTTCACAATTCGGAAGAACAGGCAGAAAATTCAAGAGATACCTCCCTTCATATGAAACGGATGGGGGAGACGATCACGAAGGCTTCTATAGAAGTAGAATCTCTCAATGAGACAGCGGCTTTGATGCAGGAATCCAGTGAAAAAGCGGCAGAGACAATTGCAACTCTGTGCAGCATCAATGAACAGGTAGAAGCAATGATAAAAAATGTGCAGGAGCAGACGAATCAGACGAATATGTCGGTGCAGAAAATTCAGGAAGCGACGGCATTTATCGCATCTGTGGCAGAAGAAACCAATCTTCTCAGTCTCAATGCTTCGATTGAAGCGGCGAGAGCCGGTGAGAGCGGTCGTGGATTTGCTGTCGTTGCCAATCAGATCAAAACGCTTTCGGAGCAGTCCAATGCTTCCAGTGGTGAGATTGAAAATACGGCAAAACAGTTGTATGAGGATTCGCACCGCGCGGTAGAGAGTATGCAGCAGATGCACGAGACGATCAACAGCCAGAGTGCCAGCATGGAAGCGACGCAGAGGGTACTGCAAGAAGTAATGGAAGAAATGGGGGATTCCATGCAGCGGATGTCGCAGATGAAGCAGAGTACGGGCGAACTTGAAGAAGTGCGGAATGAAATTTTGGCTTCGATGGATGCTCTCTCCGAATTTGCACAGAACAATCTGGCAAGTACGAAACAAACGTATGAACAGACAAATGAAGTGGCGGATACATTTGAAAAAGTCAATTCCAGTGCGGAAGAACTTCGCTCGATCGCGGCGAAACTGGCAGACAGTATCCGGTATTTTAAGATAGAGAAATGAAGAACAAAACGAATTTCATGACAAAAACCTGGGTGATCGTCGTCGGAGCAATGATCTGCTGTACATTGTGGGGAAGTGCGTTCCCGTGCATCAAGATCGGCTACCGCATGATGGAGATTGCGGCGGCAGATACGGCATCTCAGATATTATACGCAGGATATCGTTTTACATTGGCAGGTGTACTGACGATTGTTTTGGGAAGCATCCTGCAACGGAAAATATTGCTGCCAAAGCGGAGTGCTATCGGAAAAATCGGGCTTTTGAGTCTTCTGCAGACGGTGCTTCAATATTTATTTTTCTATATCGGATTGGCGCACACGACCGGTGTAAAAGCCTCAATCATCGAAGCGGTCAGTACATTTGTGGCGATTCTTGTCGCCGGCTATCTTTTCCACCAGGAAACCGTGACTTCGCGCAAAATGCTCGGTTGCCTGATTGGATTTGCGGGCGTGGTGCTTGTTAATGTCGCCGGCAGCGGAATGGACTTTCATTTTTCACCGGCAGGGGATGGCTGCATTTTGCTGTCGACGGTTGCCTATGCGTTTTCATCCGTTTGTATGAAGCGGTTTTCGCAAAAAGAAGACCCTGTTATGCTGAGCGGGTATCAGTTTATACTTGGTGGCATTGTTATGATTGCCTGCGGGGCCGCAATGGGAGGGCATTTGAAAGCCTTTACCGCGAGTGCGGCGGCACTGCTCATTTATATGGCAATGATCTCCGCGGTGGCGTATTCTCTCTGGGGCATGCTTCTTAAATACAATCCGGTGTCAAAAGTAACCGTATTTGGTTTTATGAATCCTGTGATCGGCGTGATTTTGTCCGCACTTTTACTGAACGAAACCGAGTCGCTGGGCGTGAGCAGTGTGCTGGCACTTGGACTGGTGTGCGTGGGAATTTATATTGTAAATGCTAAGGACAAGGACTGATTTTTTAAAAACGGGGCAAAATAATATGTTATTACAAAATGTTGATGCGACACATTTTTTTGTTTCCAAAATGTTGATGACACACAATTAAAAGTGTGGTAAAATGTTGATATCGGATTGGTTATAAGAATTGAGGTGCCTTATGCTGAAAAGAAAAATAACAACTTTTATCCATGACTGGATTCATACAAAAGATAAAAAATGTCTTGTCGTACAAGGAGCAAGACAAACTGGAAAAACGTATATCATTGAGCGGTTTGCAGAAGAGAATTATGAGGAAATTGTTGAGATCAATTTTAAGCAGATGCCTTCGGCAATGGAAATTTTTAGTGGAGATCTTATCGTTGATAATATGGTTATGGCGATGAGATTTCGTTTCCCTGAAAAGAAAATCCTGCCGGGAAAGACGTTGATTTTTTTGGACGAGATTCAGGAATGTCAGGAGGCAATTACGTCACTTAAGTTTTGGGCGATTGATAACAGATATGATGTGATAGCATCCGGGTCTCTTCTGGGGATAGATTATAAGCGGGCATCTTCGTATCCGGTTGGATACGTTGATTATCTGAAAATGTATGGAATTGATTTTGAAGAATTTCTCTGGGGAATGGGAATCACTGAAGATATGGTAGAAAATTTGTGTAGTTATTTATCTTCTAAGACCGTTATTCCTGAGGCGATTCACTCGAGGATGATGAATTATTACAGGCAGTATATTGCAATAGGCGGTATGCCGGAAGCAGTGCAGAAATATATAGATACAAAGGATTTTAGAGAAGTCGATAAGATACAACGAAACCTCCTGCAAGGGTATCAATATGATATAGCGCACTATGCAACAGCTGAAGAGAAGGTAAAAGCAGAGAAATGTTACCTTTCGCTTGCAAAACAGTTGCTGGATAAGGAAAATCATAAATTCCAATATAAGGAAGTGGAGCGCGGTGGCAGAGCGCAAAAATATTTCTCGAGTATTGAATGGCTGCTTCGCGCGGATATGGTGCATTTGTGTAAACGTGTGACAGATGTCAGATTTGATTTGGATGATTATGCGAGAGAAGATTTTTTTAGAGTGTATACGACAGACGTATCACTTTTGATGGCGATGAAAGATTTTTCGTTAAAGCAGAGGATTGTGGAGAATACGTTAGTGGGAAATTCCAAAGGGGGCATATATGAGTGTGCAATTGCAGATGCCCTATACAAAAAGGGTTACCCATTATATTTTTATAAAAACGAGACAACAAAAAAAGAAATCGATATTATGATTCAAAAAGAGGGAAAAGTAGTGCCGATTGAGGTGAAAAGCAGCAATACACGAGCAAATTCGTTAAAAGCACTTATGAAGTCGAAGCGGGATATTTCTTTCGCGTATAAGTTTGCAGATGGTAATATTGGTGTGGACGAAGATGGAATCATTACACTACCGCTGTACATGGCTGCATTCATTTGATTGAATAAAAGGATGTTCACGAAGTTTGATAATGTTATCGGTTCCGATCGTCGAGGCAAGAGCAGTAGCAAGCGCCTGAAACTGACTGACTTCGCCGTCCGCGCCTTCTTCCTTTGCCACCGAAAGTGGGATTCCCTTTGTAATCGTTTTGTACTGGATGAATTTGGTACGAATTGTCAGAAAAATGTGAGTTCCCAACAAAAGAACAATCATAGCCCATCCCCATACGAGGTTGTCAAGAGTGCCTATGCCATTTCCATCTGTATTTGCTGTATTATGTGTCCAACGATGAGCTTGATCGCAACAATTCTTTTTAAGGACACGAAGGATTTCGGAACTTGGATTCAGACATGGGCGATGAATTTCCCAATGGCGATATTGTATCAGATGTTTTATTGTGGACCATTGGTGCGATTCATTTTCCGTATAATATTTGAAAAAAAGGATAAATAGTGAAAAAACAGTGCGTTTTGCTTTTTAAGTTTGAAAAACGACTGTGTGGATGATTTTGAATATCTTTCTATATTGTTACAGAGGGCACGAGCTTAGTCTCGTGCCTTTCTGTTTACGTACTGGGAACGGTATTTGGAATAAACGATCGTTTGATCGTGGTAAAGCCCATAATAGCCGGAAAGCAGGAAACTCACGCTGATGGCAATCATAAAATATGGAACGGCATCGTAGCCAAATAATTCGAATGCAATAAGGAGTGACGAGATCGGACAGTTGGTCACACCGCAGAACACGGAAACCATCCCGACACCGGCGCACAGCGATGGCGAGATTCCGGCAATCTGACCGAACAGACAGCCAAATGTCGCACCGACGAAAAACGAAGGTACAATCTCACCGCCCTTAAAACCGGCTTCCAGCGTAAGCGCAGTAAATACAATTTTCCAGAAAAAGGCAGTTGGGTGGACGTTTCCCTGAATCGCGCGCGCGATGACCGGCACGCCGGCTCCCATATAATCATCGGTCTGCAGGCACAATGTCAGCAGAATAATGATAACTGCCGAAAATACGATACGTACATACGGATTTTTCAATTTTGCACGATAGACATCCCCCAGAGAATGCAATATAATACAAAACAGAACACTCAGACCGGCGCACAGCATGGCGAGAACAATCACCTTAATGCTTGGTAATAATTGGAAACTAGGTACATCAAGCAAATGAAATACATTTGGTCCGATCCCCATGTGATTGGCAACTTTGAAGGAAATGAGCGAAGCGAATACACACGGAACGAGCGCCGCATAATACATAACACCGACGCTGACGACTTCCATGGCGAAGACGACGGCGGCAATCGGTGTACCGAAGATCGCCGAGAAGGCGGCACTCATGCCACACATAACGAGGATGCGGCGGTCACGGTCATCAAGCCGGAACCACCTTCCAAGCTGGTTTCCGATGCTTCCGCCGAGCTGCAATGCGGCTCCCTCACGTCCCGCAGAACCACCGAAAAGATGGGTGATCACGGTCGAGATAAAGATGAGCGGTGCCATTTTAAAAGGCAGTTCGGTTTCGGCATGAATGGTTGACAAAACCATATTTGTGCCCTTATCATTTTTATATTGAAAAAGTCCGTACAAAAATACGATGAAAATGCCGGCAAGCGGCAGGAAAAAAATCATCCACGGGCGTTCGGTGCGAAAATCGGTCACAAAACGCAGGCTGGCGGCAAAAAGAGTGCTGAACCCCCCGATGACAAGACCGGTTGCGGCGGCGAGAAGTCCCCAGCGCACGAAAGTGTGGAGGTTCCGTAGCATTTTGTGGATGGTTAAGCGGATTATTTTTAATTGTCTCATAAGTAAGTCCTCTTTCTTTGGTTTGAATGAATGTAACTATTCAGGACGCCCCTCCCCCGCATTCGCATTTCGAACACTTCGTGTTCTTTTCTCGCCTTTGACAAGGCTAAAAATGCTCATATGTGGAGGGGGAGCCCTATTAGGATCTCAATGTATGGAAATCAAAGTCTCTTACGTGCAAGCACGACGATTCATTGATTTCCATACATTGGATCCTGAATAGTTACAATAATGTAATTAAATAATTACGAATTCATTATAAACTTTTTTGCGGTTTATTACAATATAGAATTGAAAGGCAGTTAGTCCGGAATGATTGCCGGGAAAGGAAGTAAAGATGACAAAGCATGAATTTGACCAATATGTTTTTACGCATGGTCCGGATATCCTCCGCTTCTGCAAAATGACGACAGCAAGTGATATCGAGGGAGAGGAATTGTATCAGGACACGATGCTGACATTGCTTGAACAATTAAATAAATTGGATTCTGACAAAAACATAAAGAGTTATGCATTGTCTGTGGCAGTCTTTTTGTGGAAGAATAGACGGAGAAAATTTGCCTGGCGAAAGCGGCTGGCATCTTTTGAAAGTTATGAGGCACATTTGGAGAGCGGGGATCAGCTTTCGATGTCGACTTCGGAGGAAACTCCGGAGAATCAGGTATTGAAGAAGGAAACCGTAGAACTGGTGCGAAATCTGGTAAGTGAACTGCCGGAAAAATACCGCACTTCAATCTACTTGTTTTATTCGGCTGACATGAAGATCGCAGAGATCGCCGACTGTCTGAAAATCTCAGAAAATACAGTAAAGAGTCGATTGCGCAAGGCAAAAAGTATCTTGAAAAAGAAATTGGAGGTTGCAGATTATGAACGATAAAGAATTGGATCAAATTCTCAGGAAATCCCTTAGACCGGAAGTTTCCGAGGAAGAATTGGAAGTCTGGGACAGGGTACCACGAATGGAGAGTGAACATACTATGAGAAGACATACAATAATAAAATCTACGGTTGCGGCAGCAGCTTGTCTGGCACTTGTGGCAGGCATCGGATACGGACATTTTTCAGATATCGGAAAGAGTCCGGCGCAGCAGGGCACGAAAATGACAAAGACAACACCACAGAGTGTACTGAATTCCCTTACGGTAACAGTCAGTGCGGCAGAGGTGAAAAAGAATAAAGCATCCGGTGGGTCGACTCAGGGCGAAGAGGCGTCCGGGAAGGCGCAGCCGAAAATATATGCGACAGCGAGTACGAGTTATGGAAGTGCCTGGAGTGGGGATGAAAGTGGAAAAAAGGCATCGTATTGGATTCTTGCGCCGATTAGCTGCACAGGCGACAATATCAAGAGTGTCACATATACGATTAATAAAGGCTATTTCTCAGTGGCTGCAAAAAAGGATTCCAAATATCTGATCGCTTCCGAGAGTAAACTGCGTAAAAAGCAGGAAAACAAGTTTGGTGTCGCTTTGGAATTTTCGGATTCCGAAGACCCGGAAGCAGATTCCCTTTATGACCAGAATGAATACACATCTTTTACGGTCAGCGGCACAGAAAAACCGGAAAAAAAATTCTGTATCGCATTTGTCGGGGAAGGCAATTTGACAAAGAAAGGCTATTCAGCGTTGTTTGAAAATGTCGGAAAAAATCTGCAGGAAGATTTGAAAGCACGTCAGCAATTGATCGGAGACACAGTAATCACCTGCACAGCCACATACAAAGATGGCTCACAGAAATCCGTTGATATAAAAGTCGGAACAGAAATTCTGACTGGCAAAGAAGCGGGGATTGACACCACAGCAGAAGGGAAAGACGAAGTGACAGAAGATATGGCAGCAAAAAAAGATGTCTACACGACATTTGAAGTACAGCAGTAAAAGCAGCGAGGACGATGGTTAGCTGTTTGCCGGATAAGAGGGCGCCCGGAGGGGCGCCTTTTTTGGTGCGGGTGTTTGCTGGAGGAGTATGTTTGGGGGGAAATAAGGCTGTGGCGGAGAGATGGTAGAGAGAGGTTTGGGCAGAGATGCGGCCCGGCACCGCGGAAAGAGGAAAAGCAAGTGATTCCAGTGGTGCAGGGAAGTGCCCCGCGTGTAAGCCACGTCAGCAGGACGTCGCCGGCAATAGAGTTATTGACTAGCATCAACAAAGCCGGCGGCTGTGCTCCCACAAGACCCAGCCTTGCACGGACTATTCCCCTTTCGCTCCATTTGTGTTATACTTAAGAAAAAGGAAACGAAGCGATACGATGTTAGAACCCAATATACAGATCCGTGAGGCGGTAGACTGTATGCGGCGCTGGAGAAGCACATCGAGGAGCATGGGGCGCAGCCGAAAGTGACATGGAAAGGGGAAATGTAAATGTTTGGCAGAAGGAGAATCGCGGAATTGGAGCAGCTGCTGACTTCCGTACAAATGAACAGTTCCAACAATTATAAAGATGCGGCGAAGGCGGATTACAAGACGTTTTGGAAACGCATGGCGGAAATGAAGGAAAGCGGGAAGATCAATGAAAAGACGTACCGCTATTACGAGCATGAGGGAAATAAATGGCAGGCGAAGATGAAAAATTACAATCACCAGAACAATGTGACGGGGTTTTGAAAAGGGCTGTCTATTGACAGAATCGAAGAAAGATGATAAGATAAGCGCAAATAAGTAAGAAATGCGACGAGGCATGAAAGGAATTTTCCTTTTGTGCCTCGTTGTGTTGTATATGGAAAGGAGACGGGCATGAAAGATTTCTTATTTAAAAGCCCGACCAAAGTCAAATTTGGCGCAGGCACATCATTTCAATTGTATGAGATATTTGAGGAAATGGGCGTAAAAAAGCCATTTTTCGTTACCGGGAAGCATGTTGGCAAAACCGACGAATTTGCCAAGATCATTGCATCATTGGAAGAAAAAGGGTATTCCGTGCAGCTTTTCACAGACACACAGCCGGATCCTCCGATTGATGTCTGTGATGCGGCGGCGCAGGTGCTGAAAGACAGTGGTTGTGATGTGTGCGTTGCGGTCGGCGGTGGCAGCGTGATCGACACCGCCAAAGCCATGTGCATGCTTGTTACCAATGAAGGCTCCGTCAAAGAATACCTCTTTGGTGGAAGCAAAATCGTCGAAAAACCGTCGCTTCCGTTGATCGCTGTGCCGACGACAGCCGGTTCCGGCAGCGAAGTTTCGGCGGCGAGCGTCATAACGGATGAAGAAAACGACATTAAATTGTCCGTTTCGCATGAATATTTGATGCCCAAATTTGCCGTTATTGATCCGCTGCAGCAAATACATATGCCGGCTTTTATCACCGCAACGACGGGAATGGACGCGCTGACGCATGCGATTGAGTCCTACGTCTCACTGAATGCGAATCCGTTCAGCGATGCGTACGGCGAAATGGCGATCCGCCTGATCGGGGAAAATATCCGGACAGCGGTACACGATCCGCTGAACTTGGAGGCGCGTGAAAAAATGGCAGTCGCGAGCACACTTGCCGGAACTGCCTTTGTCAATGGCGGTCTGGGCGCGGTGCATGGAATCTCGCAGGCAATAGGAGGTGTGGCGCACGTCGCGCATGGAACCGCCAATTCCATGATGCTTCCGTATGTGATCGAGAAAAATATTCCGGGAAATCTGGAAAAGTTTGGAAAAATCGCGGAACTGCTTGGAGAAAATGTCACAGGCCTCAGTAAGTGGGAGGCGGCACATTGTGCCATTAGCGCGGTGCAAAAACTTGCTGCGGATCTGAGGATTCCAAGCAAATTGACGGAGGTTGGTGTGACGAAAGAAATGTTCCCGGCGATTATCAAAGGAACGATGGAATACCGGCTTCTTGCGGTCAATCCGGTGAAGATCACAGAGCAGGATGTCGAAGAAATTTTGGAAAAAGCATATGAATAGTCAGTTGCACTAGAATGGAGGTTTTATTATGATTAAATTTGAAGATTACAAACAGTATTTGAGTCCCGTTTTTTATAAGCAGACGAATTTGGTGGCAAAAAGTGCTTCCGGGTGCTATCTGACCGATGTCAATGGCGACCGCTACCTTGACTTTGTACAGGGAATCGCCGTTAATGCATTGGGCCACAATTACCCAACTGTCGTGAAAGCTATTCAGGAGCAGGCGGGAAATCTTGTCAATGCATCGTTTAACCTTGTAAACTACGAGTCGACATTGACGCTGGCAAAACGGCTTTCAGAAAAAGCACCGGGCAAATTGAGCTCGATCTTTTTCAGTAACGGCGGCGCGGAAGCCACAGACAGCGCCCTCAAACTGGCAATGTCTTACAGCGCGAGAAGTGCGGTGATTGCATTTATGGGTTCTTTCCACGGACGGACAGTCGGCGCGACCGCGATCACCGGATCCAATTCTAAATACCGCAGGCATTACAATCCGCTCATGGGAAATGTGTATTTTGCTCCATATCCGGGAAAGGATCTCTGCCCGCCGGGACTTAGTGAGGAAGAGCGGACGGACTACGCACTGTTTGAATTGAAAAAATTGTTACGTTACGTCGTGGATCCGGAAGATGTGGCGTGTATCTATATGGAACCGGTTATGGGCGAGGGCGGCTACGTCGTTCCGAGCAGGAAATTTGTGCAGGAAGTCCGCAAAATATGTGACGAACATGGCATTCTTCTGATTTTTGACGAAATCCAGTGTGGCTATGGAAGAACCGGAAAAATGTGGGCGAGCGAGCATTTTGATGTTGTGCCGGATATTATGACGGTCGGAAAAGCCATCGCCGGCGGTCTGCCGATGAGTGCAGTCATCTCGACTCCGGAAATCATGGACAAATGGCCGATTGGTACCCACGGAACGACCTTTGGCGGAAATCCGTGTGCAGCCGCCGCCGGAAATGCGGTGCTGGATGCTTTTGAGGATGGCAGTCTTTTGGAAAATGTAAATGAGATGGGGGCTTATCTGAAAGAAAAGCTTCGTGAAATGCAGAGCCGCCACAGCTGTATCTCGGATGTCCGCGGCCTTGGGCTGATGGTGGCGATTGAATTTTCCCATGAGGACGGAAGTCCGGCACCGGATCTTTGGACCGCTGTCAAGGCAGGCTGTCTGAAACGCCACATGCTCACTCTGAACTGCGGAGTTTACGGAAACGGCATGCGGTTTGCAACCCCGCTCAATGTCAAGAAAGAGGAAATTGACGAAGGATTACAAATTTTGGAAAAAGCAATCTGCGAAGTGGAAGCAGGTTGAGAGGATAAGGTAGGAAATGGGGATTGGGGGAGATTAGGGGAGTTTGGGAAAACTGGGGAGTTAGGGGAGCCTGGGAAGCTTGGGACCGAGTCCGGCGCGGAGCGCCGGGCTCGGTTTTTGCGTGGTGAGGAGGGAGCGGTTATGCGAGATATGCGTGTGCGGAGGCGGTTTTTTGCGAGATGGGTCATGCCAGAGGGGGATTTTGGGGGAAAGGCATGACCGGGAAGGCGAGCTGTGTCATGCCAGAAAGGGATTTTGTGGGATAGGCATGAGCGGGAAGGCGAGCTGTGTCATGCCGGAAAGGGATTTTGCGAAGTAGGCATGACCGGGAAGGCGAGATGTGTCATGCCGGAAAGGGAATTTGCGGGAGTAGGCATGACAGGGAAGGCGAGCTGTGTCATGCCGGAAAGGGAATTTGCGGAGTAGGCATGACCGGAGAACCGTTAGCACCCGCCCAAAAAGAAAAAGCAAGTTTGTGACGTGTGCAGAGCGCCCACCAAGCAAACGTCAGAGAGCAAAAGTACACGCCAAAAAGAAAAAGCAAGTTTGCGACGTGTGCGGAGCGCCCACCTTGCCACCTCCAGAGAACAAAAGCACCCGCCAAAAAGAAAAAGCAAGTCTGCGACGTGTGCGGAGCGTCCACCAAGCAAACGTCAGAGAACAAAAGCACCCGCCAAAAAGAAAAAGCAAGTTTGTGACGTGTGCGGAGCACTCACCAAGCAAACGTCAGAGAGCAAAAGTACCCGCCAAAAAGAAAAAGCAAGTTTGCGACGTGTGCGGAGCGTCCACCAAGCAAACGTCAGAGAGCAAAAGTACCCGCCAAAAAGAAAAAGCAAGTTTGTGACGTGTGCGGAGCGCCCACCTTGCCACCTCCAGAGAACAAAAGCACCCGCCAAAAAGAAAAAGCAAGTTTGTGACGTGTGCGGAGCGCCCAGCAAGCAAACGCCAGAGAACAAAAGCACCCGCCAAAAAGAAAAAGCAAGTCTGCGACGTGTGCGGAGCGCCCAGCAAGCAAACGTCAGAGAACAAAAGCACCTGCCCAAAAAAATTTCCCCAATCCGAGGGGATTTCGATATAATATACGAATAGGTAAGTGAAAGGCCTCTTCCGGGAGAGAAGTTACTCCGTCTTTAATAATGACCTTTTTGATTTCTTTATTATAACCGTAGTCGTCCGTCATGGCACCTTTTCCGGAGACAATGCAGACCCCGTTTTTAATCGTTGTTTTCACTTTTGCCTGCGCACATTCGCTCGAAAAAACCGTTGCCACAATGCCTGCAGTCAAAAGTAACAATAAGTTAAAGTTATAGTGCGTTCTCTTCCTCACAATAAAAACATCCTCCTCATGCACGTGATAACCATATTTTAACAGTAATCACACGGTAGCGCAAGATCTATTTGGAAATTAACAATTTTGTTGTCATAATAACAATTCTGCAAAAAGATTGAAAAAAATATAAAAATATGATAAACTTAAGAATAAAACTAAAAGGAAATAGTGGGTTTCGGTGTTTGTCAAACGCCTAAAAAACGTAAGAAAAGGAGAAAAAATGGAAAAGGAAAAATTTCCGAAAGCATTTGAAACATCTGTAAACATATGTTTTGTGAGTGATGAAAAATATGCGGAACCACTTTGCACGGCGCTCTACTCCCTTTTGTGGAATCGCGATAAGACACGTCTTTATGATATTCTTATCTTGCAAGATGACATTTCTGAAAAAGCGACGGAAGAGATTCGGTCACTGGCAGATGGAGAAGCGGGGGTGAGCATCCGCCTTGTAGATATGGCAGATGTGCGGCAGTTTTTTCCGAAAACAGCAAATGCATATTATACAGCGGCGATCAATTATCGATTGTATCTGTTTGACGAAATGTTTTCAAATTATGACAAAATGTTATATTTCGACTGTGATATGATTTTTTTGGACGACGTGAGTCAGTTGTATGATACCGATTTTTGCGGAAAAGAAGCAGTGGCAGTTCGAGCCGAAGATTTTCGAGTGTTTTCGAAGACGCGGCGCGCCATCTTTTTGGATGATATGCCTTATAACGTGGATAATTACCGCAAAGACGGGCTGAAAATGAAGCATCCGGAGGACTATTTTAATTCGGGAGTATTGCTTTTGAATTTGGAAAAAGCACGAAATCGTATCACGATGTCACAGATATATGAATTGCTGGCGAAGCATAAATATACATTCAGTGACCAGGATGTCTTAAATATGTTGTTTGATGGCAGAGTACATCCGGTGGATTTTCGGTGGAATTATACCACTTTTGTGGCGGGGCATCTGCAAAGTGGCAATTGTAACAGCGAGAAACTGTTTGCAGATCTCCAGAGGGAGAATCCGGCAATTATTCATTATGTCGGACGTCGCAAACCTTGGACAACAGGGGAGATTTTGCGAGAGCGATACGAAGAATACAGGGAAAAATTGGAAAATAGAATTAAGCATAGGATCTCGCGGAATCTTGAGTGATCATTAGTATTAAAAAGGAGGAAAAGAATGAGAAAGAAATTTTACAGACAAGCAAAGAAAGCAATCTGCATCGCGACGTTATCGGCGACGGTGCTGAGCAGTATCCCGATGATTCCTTACACGCAGGCATATGCGAAAGGACAGACAACGATGGAGGAATTGCAGGCACTCTCCCTGCCGACAGAAAATGCAGTGACCTATAATCTTTCCGATGCTTCGCTTCGGACTGAGAAGACATTTGTGGATGTGTATGGGGATGAACTCACGACGAAGGTAATAGAAATCAATATTACAAAAAACGGAAATTACATCATTAAAGGCTCCAATGAGATCAATGGTGCATTTGTAGATACCCATATCAAAGTGGAAAAAGGAGTCGAGGCAAATATTATCTTCGATGGGGCTAAGGTCCAAAACAATCAGATCTATGATTCGACTTCAGATGGTTGTGGTAATGTATATACGGAGCAGCTTTTCCCGGTACTGGATATCGAAGGAACGGCGAATCTGTATGTGAAAGAGGATTCCTGTCTTACGTCGCCGGATACGGAATATAACTACGTGGCTCAGGTGCTTGGTGACCTCACAATCAAAGAAGGCACCGGCCGCCTTACCTTGATGAGTGGAAACTACAAAAATGATTTGCAAACAGAAGAAGATGGAGAAGTGTGTGGTTATGCAGTTTTAGGATCGAAAGAGGGAGAAAACCGCCGCCTTGGATCTGTGACAGTGGAAGGGGGAGATTTCACTGCATATGGAGGGATTGCAGATGTGGATAAATTTACGATGACAGATGGAAATGTATCTTTGCGCTACGCCGATCAATACAATGTTTATGCCGAGAATATCGCCATATTGGGAGGAAACCTATCGCTTACCAACGATGCGGAAAAAGCCTATGTTAGTAGTATGCTGTATTGCAAGGATAGTTTGTACATCGATGGTGCAAACATAACAGCCCAACTGGAAAATTCGAGTAAGGCGATTCCTATCGTGAGGACTTTAAACGGGAAGAAAACGATAAATATGGTGATTCAGAATAGTGTGATTTCATACGATGAAACACAGTTTAAGCTGGAGGACGTGACAGATGTGTATGATAATATTATCAACCTTTTTACCGTGGATGGACTTCAGCCAAATACCAAAGTGAAGAGAATCAACGGGCAGCCGGTAACCGGACTGCAGACAGCAGAAGATGGAAGCCTGAAGTGCCTTTTGGAATACGGAGATAATGTGATCACACTGGATAATGGAGAAAACTACATCTATACTTATCAGTGGGATGAAGAAACACAGAAAGAAAGTATGGTAAAAAATGACACGTCGGTTACTCACAAAGTAACACTCCGAGACGAAGGAGAATCCGGAGGTCGGGAAATTATAGTAGCAGATGGATTTGAATTGGGAAATCGGTATTTTGACGGACAAAAATACTATAAATACGATAGTGCAGAGAAGCCGGAGAAAATCATAGATGATGTCACTATTACTTTACATGAAGTAAAAGAAAAGGTAACTGTGGATGGCACAGAATGGACAGACGATGTACTGCCGACCGGCTCATTCTATGTGGCAACGGACAAGGAGGATGATAAATTTATCGCCTATCCGGGAGATACGGTGCAGCAAGGGACGAGTTATACTTCTTTTCTAAAAGCAGTTCAAAAAGAAGGCAAATGGTTTGTCAAAATAGAGAACAGAGATGACCTTGATTTGTTAAATGAGAATCTTTGGTATGACAATACATTAAACATTCTTTTGGAGACAGATCTTGATTTTAGCGGAGAAGACTGTTTTTATTTACTGGATGAGGGTAACGGAGACTATTATGGTACTTTTGATGGAAACGGACATGGTATCACCAATGTGAAAAACAAATATTATTCGAGTGTTTTGATATTAAAAAATTATGGTACGATTAAAAATGTTCATATCAAGAATGCATCGATTCCTTCGGATGAGTATTCGGCGGACTTCCAATCCGGTATTCTCTGTGCCCGTAATTATGGAACCATCGAGAACTGTTCCGTGGAAAGTTCGACGGTAGAAACGAAAAAAAGGACGGACGACGATGATGAACAGAGCATTAAATTACGGGTTCATAGTGCGTTAGTCGGCGGAAACTATGGTACGATTAAAGATAGTTTTGCAAAAGATATCACGTTTAACGGAGATGGCGAGACCTATCCGATCTGTAAGTCTTTTGCGGGAAGCAAGTTAGAGAATACGTATTATCTTTCCGAGAAAACAGGAGAGGAAAATGCGAAGACAGCAGAGCAGTTTGCTTCCGGAGAAGTGTGCAGTCTTCTCAATCACGGAGTGACAGACGGAAGCCAGTATTGGCACCAGAACATCGACAACGGCGATGAGAGAGATGCGGCACCGGTAGCGGATCCGTCCCACGGAATCGTATATGCCGGTTATCAGGGATGTGTGAAAGTATATTCGAATGCCGAACTTCAAACGACTACACCATCTCATGAAGCTGAGTATACAGCAAATGGGAATACGATTACGGGAATCTGTAAGAACGACTCTTCACACAATGTACAACTGACTGTGAGTGCAAATGACGTTACCTATGACGGAAAAGCACATCCGGTTACGGTAGGTGTCGAATGTAGTGACGAATGGGGCGAGGAGGAAGTGCCGTATAAGATCGTTTATACACGCGGTGAAAATCCGACAGAAGACCTTACCAGTCCGGGTACGATCAAAGCGACGTTATTTATTGGTTCTGCGCAAGCTGAAGTGACGTATACGATTAAAGTAGCACCGACGGCTGTACCAACGGCAAAACCAACCGTGAAACCGACGGCTGTACCGATGGCAAGTCCGTCAGCGACTCCATCGGCGACCCCAACCGTAAGTCCATCC
>ERZ827101.1426-NODE-1426-length-28351-cov-3.240599_pt1 | contig 28351 bp, 23 predicted proteins | sample MGYA00519869_ERZ827101 | MGnify/ENA primary metagenome ERZ827101 (study PRJEB31778, sample SAMEA3449256) | human gut metagenome | biome: human gut; feature: human-associated habitat; material: faeces | place: United Kingdom | collected 2010/2012 ...
TGGAGGCGGCGATCAAGCGGCTCCCCCGGGGAAAGCCCCAGATGGACGCTTATTTGAACGCCATCCGGCAGGCGGACGAGGCCGGAGATCCCTACTGGCGGCTGATGTTCCGGTGCGACTACTGCTACGAGGCCACCTTCCGGGACAATCCGCCCAAGGCCATCCCGGTGGCGGCGGAGTTCTGCGCCCTTTTTGACGAGTGTGCCGAGGCGTTCCGGGAGCGCTCCCCAGACGGCGCGGCGGAGATGCATCTGATGATCATGCAGATGGGCATCGACCCCATCGCCTTCCTGCCCCAGATCCCCATGGCACAGTGGAAGAGCATGATGGACGAGTTCTACCGCTGGGTCAAGTATTACCATATCGGCCTGCGCACCTACTGGTGGCAGATGGCTCGGTTCTGGCGGTATGTGGATCGGAAAAAGGCGTATGAGTATTTCCAAAAGTTCTGGAAGACCGGCCGGGACGGGCTCTCCGACTGCCGGACCTGTGAGCGCAGCTACGCCGTACAGATGGAACTGCTGATGGGAAACCGGGCGGCGGCGGACGAGTATGCCAAGCCCATGGAACAGGGGCGTATGCGCTTCTGCCCGGATACGCCCCATCTTTACTGGCTGGCCTATTTAGAGGATGCGCTGGACCGCGGAGATCTGAGAGAGGCGGAGAAGCGCGCCAATTCCCTCTACCGCAAGGGGAACCGAGATAAGAGCGACTTGAGCTACATTGGGGCGATTCTGCGCTGCTGGGCCTATACCGATCCAGAACGAGCTTTGGAGCTGTTTGCCAAACGGTTGGAGTGGAGCTTTGGATTGTGGGACCAGAAAAAGGTCTATGATTTTGACAAGGGCGCCTGTGTGTGCTTCCGGCAGCTGTCCAAGCATCAGCAGGTGGTACATCTGGATCTGCCCCGTGCGTTTCCTCTCTGGCGTGAGGATGGAGCGTACAGCACCAAGGAGCTGGCCAACTGGTTCCGTGAGCAGGCAGAGACCATCAGCAGGCGCTTTGACGAGCGCAACGGAAGTCACTGTTTTGGACATGATCTCGCGGTGGCTTTGGCAAAGCGGTAAGGTTTTGTGGTCATGGATGGCGTGAGGTGAAAAAGATGCAGCAGGAAGTGTTTGACGGCGAGAAGCTGAGCCGGCTCATGGAAAAGCTCCCAAAAGGGAAGCCCCGGATCGACGCCTATGAGGAGGCCATCCGGCTGGCGGATCAAACTCAGGATACCTATTGGCGGCTTGGGTTTCGCTTCCACTATGCCGGCGAGGTGTATTTTCAGGACGATCCGCCCAAGTGCATCGGCGCGGCGGCGGAATTTGGCCCCATCTTTGAAGCGGCGCCCCCCGAGATCCAGAGGAACCGCGATCTCATTGACGCCTACCTGATGATCACCCAGCTGGGCGTGGACGTGATGCAGAACCTGCCTCAGATCTCCATGTCCCAATATGAGTCGGTTCTGGAACAGTACGACCAGCTCACCAGACGCTTTGGTATTGGACGGCGCACCTATTATTGGCAGATGATGGGCCGCTGGGAGTACGCCGAGCCGGAACGGGCGCTGGAATATATGCAGCTTGCCATGCAGACGCCGCCGGATGACAGCTTCGGAAACTGCAATGCCTGCGAGCATTCCTGGGCCGCTGAGCAGTATATCCGTCTCGGCAGGCTGGAGGAGGCCCGGCGGTATGTACACCCACTGGAGACCTATCGCTTCTCCCCGTGCGAGAACTCGTTTCAAACGATCTGGGCTGCATCTTTGGAATACGCTCTGGACCGGGGCGACCTGGAGACTGCCGTCCCTTTGGCCCAGAAGCTGTATAAGAAAGGCAACCGCAACCGGACCGACCTGCGCTTTCTCGGCCCCGTCCTGCGCTGCTGGGGCATGACCAATGCTGACCGGGGGCTCTCCCTGTTCGCCCGGCGGCTGGAGTGGTCCATTGGGATGTGGGATCAGAAGAAGGTCTATGACTTCGATAAGGGGGCCTGTGTCCTGTTCCGTCAGCTGGCCGGAGCGCGGCAGACGGTGAAGCTGGAGCTGCCCCAAGCCTTCCCCCTGTGGCGTGAGGACGGGCGATACCCAGTACAGGAGCTGGCGGACTGGTTTCTGACCCAGGCTGAGAGCATCGGCCGCCGTTTTGACCAACGCAACCGCAGCCACTATTTTGAAGATGACCTGGCGGCGACCCTGAGACAATGCACTCTGTCACGTTCAAGTGCAGGCAATACATAAGCGGCAATTTCTGGAATGAAAGGCAGTGACGATATGGACGAAACGAGGTTTCGGCTGGTGGCTCAGGAGGTCAAGGTGCTGAAAGGCCCATGCGCTGCCGTGATGGGCGTTGTGGAGGGCAGCAGCATCTCGGTGGATGATTATATGTGCCGGAGCACCTCCGGCGGAAGGGCGGTCACGGCGCGGGTGGAGGGCATCATGGCCGCGCCCGGCCTGGAGCTTCGCACCGCCCAGCCGGGGAAAGCCGTGTGGCTGATGCTCCGGGGCTGCGGGGCGAAGCAGATCCGAATAGGCGACGTTCTGGAGCCGCCCACCTCCGGCCGCCGCAGACATTCCACAACCATTGAGGCTCTCACTGTGATCCTCGGCATCCTGCTGATCGCCAATCTGATCAATATCGCGGTCTGTCTGGCCATGGGGTGGAGAGACAATATATCCGCGCTTCTGCGTCATTCCCTGATCCTTGCGGCCATCAATATCCCCATGCTTTTTGCGGTCACCGGATGGGATCTTCTCTCCAGACGGCGCTGGAAGCAAAAGCAGCGGAGGGACGATTGGGACACGGATTTTCAGGTGCTGAAATGTGCGCCCGCCGCCTATCAGCTTCTCATCCTCCCTGCCGCGCTGACGGCGGTCATAGGTGTGTATCTCTGCCAGTGTGCTGTTACGGAGCCGCATGAGCTGTGGGCCTTTTGGAGCAGCGGCGAGCTGAAGAAGTATCTTTTGATGCTGGCCGGCCTTGACCTTCTGTTCATTGGCTGTTTTCTGCACTCCAGCTGGCGGAAGGTGTTTTACTCCCGGCATCTGCTTCGGGTGGTCAGCTTTGGGCTGGCCCGCGACATCCCTTGGACACAGGTGCGCTCCCTCCACCTCATTCCGGATAAAAGGAGGACCCGGGTGATCCTGGAGACAGCGGAGAAGAGGATCACCCTCCGCTCTGATACGCTGACCGACGGATGGGGCGATTTTGTGGACTTCGCGCTGACGTTAGCGAGAGAACGCAATATCCCATACAAGTTTCAGCAGGTGCAGAGCGCAAAGCGCACGAGGCGCTCCAAGCGGAAGTAGAACAGCTTCCATGCCGCAACACAGAACCTGCTCCCAGCCGGGCCGCCGTTTGGACTGGCGGGGCAAAAGTGATGATTTTTGAAGATGATCCGGCGGCCCTGAGACAGCGTTCTCTGCCGGACAGCGAGACAGAAAGAAGGAATCAATATGACAGAGGAACAGCTTACTCTGGACCGGATGCAAAAAGAGCTCCGCGAGATGCCGTCCTCCCCCCAGCGCCTGGGACTCTGCCAGGAATTTGTGGCCTTGGCCGACCGGGAGAAGGCGCGGGCCCAGCAGATCAGCGGCCGGTACGACCTGGCTTGGGCTTATGCGACCGCGGGCGACCCAGCCAAGGCGCTTCCGGTGTGCGCGGAGTTTCTTCAGATGCAGAAGGAGACGCCCAACACCAGCGGAAAGCCCCACTTAGAGGCGGTGCTGGCGGTCAATATCGCATGTCTGGCCTGCGACCTGGCCTGTGACCTGCCCCAGATCCCGCTGGAGCAGTGCGACGCCCTGCTCATGGAGTTCCGGCGGCAGGTGCGGACCCACGGCATGGGGGAGCGCCTGTGGCAGTCCTATGGGGGGAAGGTGGCGGCCATGACCGGGGACCTGCGGGGACTGGCGGACCATCTCAGCCGCTTCCAGGCGGCTCCCCGGGATGACACCTCCGACTGCGAGGTGTGCGAGGCCGGGCTGACGGCGAGATTTATGCTGGCCCTGGGCCGGAGAGACGAGGCCATCAACATCGCCGTGGAGCTGTTGAAGCAGGGCAAATACTGCGGTGAGGAGCCCTGGACACTTCTTGCCATCCTGACGGAGGACGCCCTGAACCGCCAGGATCTGGACGCCGCCGAGCGCTATGCCACCGCCATGCTCATCCAACCCGTCGAGCGGCCCGCGGACCTGCGCCGGGCGGGCACGCTGCTGCGGATGGAGGCGGCCTTCGGCGCGGGAGAGGACGGGATCAAACTGCTGACAAAGTGCCTGCCCTGGACGGAAAACCTCTGGGACCAGCGGCTGCTGTTCTATTTCTATCTGGGGGCGGCGGATTTCTGCCAGGCCCACAGCGCGCAGCACGCCGAGCTTAAGCTCCCCCCTGTTCCCGGCTTCACGGACCGCCCCGAAAACGGCCTGTATGACTGCGCCGCCCTGGCCCAGTGGTTCTGGAGCCGTGCGGAGGAGATCAGCGGGCGCTTTGACCGCCGCAACGGCTGTCCCAATTATGAGAAGCAGCTGCGGACAGTATGGGAAAAATGAGAAATCTGGATATTGGAGGAAATTGTAATGACGGAACAGGAAGTATTTCAGTCCCTTTGGGATGCGCTCGTCCCACCAGCGGGAAAAGTGGAAACGGCGCAAGGGGAGATCATTCGGATTGCAGGCAGAGTGCAGCATGAATTTTTAGATAATGGCTGTATGAATTGGGACGATGACTTTCGGAAAATGCTGGATGCTTTTTTGAGATATCTCCAGCTGGGGAACGGTTTCAGCAAAGAAGACCTCATGTCCGCAGAACTTCTGGTGCAGCTCTTAAAAGAGAACGGCGACAGGGGCTTTATAGACGACCGGCTGACCACCGTGTTATGTAGCTGCGCCATGGCCTGGGTGAAGCAAAATCCCACAACGATATCCCCTCTGGAGGCAGATTATATCCGATAAACAAGATTTACGATTGTAAAAACGGCGTTATATTCATTGTATTGAAATGGAGGAAACAGATATGGGTTATCAAGACGAAGACAAGCTGAGCGAGGAAGGCTTTCTGGAGATGATGGCGGATTACGACAAGCTGGGCAAATTGCAGGAGCAGTACCGAAAGCTCCCCCATTCGCCCCAACGGGTGGAGCTCTGCCGGGAGTTTGTGGCCGTAGCAGACCGGCTGGAGGAGCCCACGGAGCAGCTGGCGGGCCGCTTTGACCTGGCCTATGCCTGCATATTTGGAGACGATCCGGCCAAGGCGCTGCCGGTGTGCGCGGAGTTTATGAAGCTCCATCAAGAAAATCCCGGCGAGTTGGGAGAGGCCGAGGGAGACGCCGTGATCTCGGTGACCATGCTGGCCAGCTCCATTGCCCGCCGCCTGCCCCAGATCCCGCTGGAGCAGTGCAAAAGTTTGCTGGCGGAGTTCCGGGATCAGGTCCGGGCATACGGCCTGGGAGAGCGGCTGTGGCAGTGCCACGCCGGGGAATTTGCCATGATTACCGGGGATCTGACCGCGCTGGAGGAGCATTTGGACCGGTTCCGGGCGGCGGAGCGGGATGATGTGTCCGACTGCGCGGTGTGCGAGACGGGCGCGATGGCGGAATATCTGCTGGCCCTGGGCCGCAGGACGGAGGCTGTCGCTCTGGTGGAGGACCTTTTGCAAAAGAAGGAGTTCTGCGAGGAGCAGCCCTGGAAGTTCCTATCCATCCTCACCGATGACGCGCTGGATCGGAACGATCTCCAGGAGGCAGAGCGTTTTTCTGCCGCCATGGTGATCCAGCCCATCAAAACTGCCGCGGACCTGCGCCGGGCAGGCACCCTGCTGCGGATGAAGGGATCCTCCGGCGATTGGAAGGACGGATTGAAGCTGCTGAAAAAGAGCCTGCCCTGGACGGAAAATTTCTGGGACCAGGAGCTGCTGTTCTGCTTCTATGTGGGGGCAGCCAGCTTCTGTCAGGCCCACAGCGTGCAGCACACCGAGATCAATCTCCCCCCTGTGCCCGGCTTCACAGACTGCCCCGAAAACGGCCTGTATGACTGCGCCGCCCTGGCCCGGTGGTTCTGGAAGCGGGCGGAGGAGATCGGCGCACGGTTTGACCGCCGCAACGGCAGTCCGAATTACCAGCGGCAGCTGTGTGCGGCCCGGAAGGACTAAATAGACTTTGGACCCGTTTGCAGCTTGTCCCCCGCTTCCCTCTCTTGCAGAGGAAAGCGGGGGACTCTACACTGTCTAGAAATTTCCTTTTCAATTTGCGAAACTTATTGGACCTTATCAAATAAACCTTGGCGCAGGGCGAATTCACTTTGCTGGAGCATTGTAAATTTCTCACGGCAGCCATAAAAATAACCACACCGAAAGGTGTGGTTATTTTTATGGCTTTTGTTGCCGAAAAAGATACAGCCCGGAAAGCCTTGTGGCTCAATGGATTCGTGGTTTTGCGCATCTTGTATTTTTGTTTTTCTGCGCTTTTTTCAAGCCATTTCCGAACCCCCATATTGACATACTGACAAAGCCGTGTGCAAACAGAGGTGAAAAAAGGGCCGTGCGTCAGCACAGCCCTTTGTCTTACTTCAGTCTTATGATCTGCTCATATAACATGGCATATTTTTTCTCAATCACCATATTGCTGTGATAGTGGCCGAAGAACCAATACCGGAAGGTACATCTCTGACGCACTTCATCGAAGAACTCGGTCAGTGCGTCTTTTTTGAACATTCCTCCGCTGAACACATCCTGTATGCTGGAGGGGCAGCAGTGGCTGATGATGTAATCCACATTCCAGTTGACACGCGTCAGATTTGCTCTGGCTTCCAGATATTCCGCTTCGCTGGGCAGTTCCTCGGCCCACCAGGAACGATGGTTCACACGAAACAGCGCACCGCGCTGTTCGAGTTGCTGGAACTTTTCCTCGAAGTCAGGATCGTCCGGTTCCAGGATGCCGTCCTGAATATCATGGGAGGAAGCGCCGCCCATGGTAAAAAACTTCCTGCCATTGAGCTCGTATACCTGACCTCGCATGAGGTGCAGAACGGAGGGACGTATCCTCTGGATCTGTCCACCCTGCCATTCTTCTTTGGGGTAGTCTTTGTAAGCGTCATAGTTTTCGTGGTTCCCAAGCACAAATGCAGTAGTGTATGGCCGGTCCTCCAGCCAGTCCAGTCCTGCATCATCCCGTGGGTCACCGTGCCAGATTCCACCAAAATCTCCACAGACCAGAACCAAATCCTCCTTGGTCATGTGTTCCTGCTCATAGAAAATGTCGGGGCGGAAGCGGCGGAAATCTCCGTGTGTATCCCCTGTAATAAATATTTCCATAAGTAGTTGCTCCTTGTCTCTATTTTAGCATACGGACTGTTCAATCTCCAAATCGCTGTATCGGAACTTGACCCGGATTATTTCCGAATCGACTACAGTGACCCGTTCAATCATCTTTCGAACAATTTCGTCATCATAGTGAGGGAAGCCATTGAGGTGCTCCTCCAGGTAAGCTGTGTACTCTGCCATACGTGAGTCCTCGTTGATTCTGTTGGCTGCCTCCTTCTTCGCTGCATCGATCCGTGTCTGCAGGTGCTGCTTTTCTTCCAACAGGGTCTTGAGCTGCTCTGTTAGTGTCAGGTCATCCATGTGGGCCAATACCTGATCCAACAGTGTATTCTGCCGTGTGGTAAGTGCTTCCATGTTGCGTTCTAATTCCATCAAGTTGTTCCCGTCCACTTCCGGAGTACATACCATTCGAAGCGTTTCTGCAAGTTCTTCCTGCAGGCCATCGCTTGCTTCGACTACCCGGTTAAGCACCGTGAGGATCGCGGTATGCAGCTTGTCTTCCGCCATGGAAGGCGAGTTATGGCAGTATTTTTTCCCGAATTCCAGCCGGGAGACGCACCGCCAGACGATCCGTTTGACACCGTTCCTGGCCCAGGTACACCGCTTATAGGGGGAACCACACTCCCCACAGACCAGCCGCTCACTGAGCGCATACTTGGCGGAATACTTGCCCTGTTCTGTTTTTCCGCTTTTCTGCAGAATCTTTCGCTTGCTGGTTCGCCGTGCCATCTCCGCCTGTACCCGCTGGTAGATGTCCCGCGTGATGATAGCAGGGTGGTTGTCCTTGATGTAATACTGCGGCAACTCGCCGGTATTCTTCTTGACCTTCTTGCTGATGCAGTCTGTGGTGAAGGTCTTTTGCAGCAGGGCGTCTCCCGCATACTTTTCATTGGTGAGGATGTTATGCACAATCTGATGGGACCATGCCTTGACACCCTTTGCGGTGGCGATCCCTTCCTGGGTAAGTTCTCTCTGGATCTGGCCCTCACTACAGCCCTCCAGGTACCGGCGGTAGATTCGCCGCACCACCTCGGCCTCCTCCGGTACGATCTCCGGCTTACCGTCCGCTCCTCTTTGGTAGCCCAGCATGGATCTGTAGTGGAAGTTGACCTTTCCTTCTTTCATTGCCATCCGGATGCCCAGCTGGATATTGACGCTGAGTGATTCACTCTCGGCCTGGGCAAATCCGCTGAACAGAGTGATGAGGAACTCGCTGGACTCTGTCAGCGTATTGATATTTTCCTTTTCGAAGATGACCCCGATCCCCCTGGCCTTCAGCATCCGCACCGTCTCCAGGCAGTCTACGGTGTTCCGGGCGAAACGGGAGAGAGACTTTGTGAGGATGAGGTCGATCCCGCCCCGCTTGCAGGCGGTGATCATCCGGTTAAACTCTTTGCGCTTTTTCATGCTGGTTCCGGTGATCCCCTCGTCCGCAAAGATCCCGGCCAGTTCCCAATCTGGGGACTCCTCAATTTTCTGGGTGTAGTAGGCTTTCTGGGCGGTGTAGCTGTTGATCTGCTCCTCGCTGTCGGTGCTGACCCGGCAGTAAGCCGCCACCCGCTGCCTGCCATGGAGTCTCGTCTTATTGCCTGCTACATTGGACCGTAATGCCGGAATATGGTGGACGGTGCGTTCCAATGATGATTGTTCCATTTTGCTGTCCTTTCTGTTCCTAATCAAAAGTGTACGGTAATTGCGTTATCTGTTCCGATTATGATATGGGAGACCATTCGTTCGAAGCGCTCCCAGTCGATTTGGTCGGGCTGCGTTTGGCTTACAGCCGTATCCACACCATCATCACAGCAGGCATACCGGGCAGCTGCCCCTTGCAGGATGTGGGAGAGAGCCTCCTTACCGTCTCCTGGCTGTTCCAACGCCCGGTTAATAGCGTTGGCCAGGCGAACGGCCTCCGCAGAGGGCGCGTATGGCTTACATACGGACTTTTCATGTGCCGCAAGCTGCCGTGCCGTCTGCGCAAGCAGTTCCTCCTTCCCGACAACAAATGCGTTTCTGCAGGCAGAACATTTCAGATGGACGTTTCCGGTATGCCCGATTGGCCCTCCGGTTCGGAGCAGGCGAGTCTGACAGCATCCGCTTCGCAGCTTTTGCCATAAGCCATCCGATTCCATCCGGCGCGGAAGCTTCCCACTAGCCTTTTCCGCGATCTTATTCTGCACTTGCTGGAAGGTATCTTGGTCAATGATGGATGGGTATCCATTTTCCCCGGCATAACGAGGATTTTCCAACATTCGCTTGATTTTGTGCTTGTTCCACAGTGGCGATTCCTGAGAGAAAGGGATGTTGTCCGCATTCATTCGGTCTGCCAGTGCCTGATAGGATAACCCGGCCAGATAGGTGGTAAATACATTTTGAACCGTGAGGCGTTCCTCCTCCTGGATGACCAGATCGCCGTGTATGATCTGGTAGCCATACAATATCTTCCGATTTGCCATTGCCTACGCCTCCAGCGTCTCTTGGAATTCAAATCCGCCATATAGTTGAAAGCGGATGGTGCTCTGGGTATCTACAACGATTCGTTCCACCAGCTTGGTGAACAGGATTTCGTCAAAGCTGGACAGAGTCTCTGGTCCGTTCCGGATGGTATCAATCGTCAGGCGAATTGCATCGACCTGCTCATCAATATCCTCATTGCAAAGCAGCTTTCGTCTCTCCCGTCGTAGTTCTGTTAGCTTGGCATTGAGTCCTGCCTGCTTTGCGGATAAGGCAGCCTTGTCCAGGAGACCTGCCGTGTGCAGCTTTGTGAGGTGGTAACTCTGCTCGGATGCCGTGGCGATGGCTGTGTTGACCGCCAGCATGGCCGGGTTGCCGCGATGCAGGGCATCTGACAAAGTCTCCATTTGCCTCAGCACAGGTGCCAGCACGATGCCGTCATGGGTGCGGAGCTTGCGATACATCCGGAGGAATGCCGCATGGATGCTGTCCTCACTGATCCGTCCGTTGGGGCAGTCGGCGGCTTTTCTGTCATGCTTGCGACATACCCAGGAGACGTATCCAGCTTTTGAGATCCGCCGGACTAATGTACTGCCACAGAAGCCACAGGTCATCTTTTTTGAAAGCGGGGTACGTTCCCGCTGCAGGTCTATCCGCTGCCCTTTGCGCTGTAGAAGCGCTTGGGCTTTTTCAAATATATCCTTTGAAATGATGGCTGGATGGCTATGCTCCACATAATATTGATCCCGTTCTCCACGGTTCACTTGCTTGGTAAAGGGAAATGCATTTGCGAATGTCTTTTGGCAGAGGGAATCACCCATATATTTCTCATTCGTCAGCATATAAGCGATGGTGGAGCTATACCATTGATGTCCTCCATCCGAAGTTAGAAGTCCTGTATTTGTCATCTGTTCTGCGATCCATTCCATGCTGGCCCCGCTAAGGTACATATCAAAAATCCACTTGACATAATGGGCTTCTTCCGGGATGATCTCCAATTCCTTGCCGTTGACGATCTTATAGCCAAAAGGAGCCTTGCAGGTGATAAACTCCCCACGCTCCATGCGGCGCTGATAGCTCATACGTTGGTTTTTGGAGATGGAGATGGATTCCTCCTGGGCCAGAGAAGCAGAAACGCTCACCATCAGTTCTGAGGTGAGCGTTCCAGTGTCGATATTCTCTTTTTCAAACTTGACAGTCACACCCAGCGAGGAAAGCTCCCGCAGGGTGGCGAGGCAGTCACGGGTATTCCGGGCAAATCGGGAGATGGACTTGACCACGATCTTATCGATCTTGCCCTTCCGGCAGTCTGCCATCAGACGGTTGAAGTCCTCCCGCTTATCCATCCGCGTGCCGGTCAGGCCCTCGTCCGCGTAGATGTCCACCAGATCCCAGCCATCATGGGCGTTGATCGCCTGCGTATAGGCCCGGATCTGGGCGGCGTAGGAATGGAGCTGATCCGCAGAGTCGGAGCTGACCCGGCAATAGGCTGCTACCCGCAGGGTGTCTGGTCTCGCTGCCTTGGGTGGGATTACTTGTACTTCAGCCATTTCTCATTCGCCTCCTTCCATCTTTTTCGGCAACGAAACCATACCACACCCCTGCGGGAATAGCCAGCACTATTCCCAAACAGTTCCGGGCCGGTATCGTTCTGCGGACAGCCGTTTGGCCCTGGCCAGTTCTTCTCTGGTCAGCAGGCCGTCCGCCGCCATCCGCTCCCACAGGCCCACCGATAACAGATAACGCAGTTCGTTTCGGATCTCCATCACGCAGCCTCCTCAAAGTAGCTCTCATCCTTGACTCGCCGGATAAATCGTTCTACCGCATAGATACTGCTTGTGATAGGCATTTCCGGCAGCGCGGATTGAACATCCCGGAAGTAACGGCTGCCCTTGGCGGCTCGTTCATCCAAAATGGCGATCACACAGGTGTCAGTTTCCAAGCGGATGGCTCGTCCGAACCCCTGCTTGAGTCTGATCTGCATTTCCGGTACAGCCACGGCCCGGATGAACGTGCGGAGATCAGGATATGCCTCTCTCTTTTTTTCTTGCAAGGCGTCCGGATATTGGAACGGTAGTCGGGGGATGACCAGCAAAGAGACACAGTCTCCGGGAAAGTCAAAGCCCTCCCAGGCAGCGCCGGTGGCAAACAGGACGCTTCCGGGTGCCGCCTTGAACTGGGCCATGGTGTACGGGGCGTTCCGTCCCATGGTAAACAGTGGAAACGGAAGGGGCTGAAACTTCAAACGATCCTTCACAGCGGACATGGCTGCATAAGAAGTGAACAGTACCAACGCATGGCCGTGAACCGCGATCAGTAATGTGCGGATCTCCTCGGCCAGCTTGGCAAAGTAGTCCGCTTCGTGCTGCCTGGGCGGCATCGTGGGAAAATAGAGCAGGCAGTTTTTCCGGTAATCAAAGGGAGAGGGCGAAACAGATTCCTCCACCCGAGAGTTATCGGTGAGGCCAGCCTCCTCTTTGAAACGACAAAAGTCTTTACCTATGGCCAAGGTTCCGGAAGTAAGGAGGACAGGCTGGGGTTGTGACCAGAGCGTTGCTTGGAGCTGGGCGGTCAGGTCGGAGATGGAGGCGCACAGCAATGTGCCGCCATCGTCATCCGCCGCAGTGTAGCATACCAAGTCAGAGCGTTCCTCCAAAAACAGATTGACTGCGGAGGATATCCGACCCAATTCCTTTCCGGCGGTTGGTGTCAGTACCCCGCCGATCTGTCTCTGGATGGTAGCCAGGGTTCGGGCCGGTCCTATCATGTGTCGGACATAGTCCGAAAAAGGGCGGTCACCATCAGGGGGCAGAGACATGAGCTTCAAAAGCGCCGACGCCATATCAGCCAGGGATTCCGATGCCAGCAGATATCTTTCCGTCCGTAGGATGCGGATCAGCGTGCGGATGTCCTTGGCTGCCAGGGTAACGCCAAACATCTGTCGGGCAGTCTCAGGCAGCTTGTGTGCTTCATCAATGATCAAAGCACCAACGTCCGGCAGGATGGGGCGGTGACCGCTGCCACGATGGATGGCATCTGCCAGCAGCAGATTGTGGTTGCAGATCTGAAACAGATAGCGGTCAGAGTTGCAGGCTTCCATATAGCAGAGGTACCGGCAGCTATCCCTGCGGCAATCACAAATCGTGGGGACACACACACGATTTCGGTCATACTGACTGAGATGGGGGGCTTGGTCTGCGTCCAAATGATCCCGCAGGGAGAGGAGGGCCTGTGCGGCCAGTGGATTTTTTCGTTCCAGGTCTACCTGCCGCAGGCGGCGCATTAGACGCTCATCACAGACATAGTGACTTTTTCCTTTGCGAATGACCGCCCGGATGGGGGTCTGGATCAGCTTATCCTCCAAAAGAACAGAGGAGAGGAACGGGATGTATTCCTCCCTTACCGCCGTTTGCAGGGCGATGCTGGAGGTGGAGATGAGGATGGGCTGGAAAGGGATGTTTTCCCGGTTCAACGCACGAGAAAAAGAAACACCAGCCACCAGATAGGCGTAGGTCTTGCCGATTCCCGTTCCTGCGTCGCTTAAAGCGATCTTGCTGTGGGTCATGGTGTCCAGCATCTTGTGGCTCAACTCGATTTGGCTGGGCCGGGCCGTCATGCCATGGCCTGGGAAGAGGTCCTGAAAGATATGGTCGATCTCATGATGTGCGACCTGCCTGTTATGATAACTAATCATTTGTAAAATCTCCTATTGAATAAGTGAGTTGTTTTGCTGTTTGTTCTCGTCGTATTTGCAGCTCGCCCCCCGACGATGGGGAACAGTACGGATCGGCTTCCGGCAAGAAGCCGCACGGGCTTTTACCTGTAGTCTCTACTGCTTTCAACTCCAGGGCAGCGCCGCCTGTCTTATGCGCAGGCCATGCGAGGTGTCTCATTGTGTACCCAAACAGCGTCATTGCAAAAGCGCATGCCATAGCGCCCCATGCAGGTGGCGTTCTCGCTCGGCCCAGGGCATTGCCCTGGGTGTCATGGCGCGCGCTGCATGACGCTCAACTGTTCAGGCGGTTATCCGTACTGCTGGTATGAACTTTTCAAGGTGCCGTGGAGTAGTAGGCGCTCCTTCAGGAAGCGAAACGGGCCAGGATCTGGGCCATTTCTTCCAGATCCTCGCCGTGCAGTCCAACCGCCAATCGCTTGAGCAGGGCGGTCTGCTTGGGAGATAGCTTTGGCCGGTCCTGAAAGTACCAGTCAGCCATCCTTACTCCGCCGCCATATCGGCCACGGACTGTCTCAAGGGGATAGGTGAGTGTGAGTTCTTCAATGTCACGGCGGATGGTTCGTTCACAGACGCCGAGTTCCGCCGCCAGATTTTGAACGGTATCGCTCCGCCGCTGGCACAGCAGGTCGATGAGCTGCTTCTGTCGGTCGTTGATCTTCACACTCTCACCCCCTTTCACCTCCATGGCCGAATCATACAGGGTAAAGCGGACAGGCGATGTCCGGATTAAAAACTCTTATGAAAAATTTTTCTGTGGCGGCCAGACGCAAAAAATGCTCATCCGTCTCTCACTGAGAGCCGGATGAGCATAGAAAGAGCCGCTTGATCTCGCTGGCGCGCGCCGTTGAGCTTCTCCATCATCTCAATGAAGAAGGTTCATCAAGCAGCACATGGGAAGTCAGCGCATCAAGCGGCTCCGGGGCACAATCTTTGATTATTCAGTTTTCAGAAGCAGGTCATGCCATGCGGAAGGAGACGGGCGGGAATTCAACCTGCTCACCGCTCATATATAGACCGTGCTGATAGGGCTAGCCTCTGTAATTTGTGCGATATAGGGACGAGTGTAGCTCGTGTTGAAATGCGAGATTTTCTTAAATACCGAATAATCATCTACCGGCAAAGCCGGTGGTATTTCAGATGCGGGCAAGGTCCTCCATTTCCAGCGCGCACGTAAGACGCGCAAGTACGTCCGTCAGTCGCGTAAAGCTACCGACTTGCCTTGTACAGCAACGACAGCAACGGATTGCCACGCCAGTTTGATAACTGGCTCGCAATGACAAATCATTCTCGTTGCTCTGCTCCACTTCGCCTGGCCACTCTGTCATTATAAACCTGTGCCGCTACACAGATATGGCAATCCGTACCCTATTATCTTTGCCTCGTTTTCCTTATCGCCTTAGGCTTTTTTGAGTCACTGGCCCAGCCAGTGGTTTTCTGGATACAAAGAAGGGAGCGGACTCAGCCGCTCCCTTCTTTTATGTGACAAGATACACCGGACACCGCCGCACAGCTACGGCCGGCAAAACAGCATGTCCAGTTTACTCTCGAACAGCTCGGTGATGGCAGTAATTGTCCATAGAGCACCAAACTTTTTACTTTACTTAATAAAATCCCTCAATAGCAAGAGCAGGCGTCAAAGTACTGATACTCTTTTCAATCACATCGCCAGTATTAGAGTCTATTTCTGAAAAAACTAATTCATTTCCAGAAACAGAGAGCTCGCTTATGGTCGTTTCTTCAGCGGCTTCATATAGTACATCTCCTTTCTCATTTAGAATTCTGGAGCCTCCACGTTGACCAGAAAAATGCGGAGGCGCTTGCACATAATAAATTCCATCATCAGTTTCTGCAAACAAATACCCATAATACTCATCTATTAGTTCTTGATTTTTGATATCAAATCTTTGGTATACGCGGAGTGAAGGATTGACATATCCAGTAACACTCAGGATATCATTGTTAATATTTATGCTATCCACACTAAGAACACTGCAATTAAGCTCAAAATCTGTAGAATTGTTTCTTTCATCCAAGTTACTCTCAACAGAAACCGTTACACTGTTAGGTTTACTATAGTCAATACTACTAACATATGCTGTGTAACTTCCATCAATAGATTGATACTTAGGCTGACCTGACATAACATTTTGATTTGTCTCCTGAGAATCTCCCCCCTCTTCGAGATACACAGGACTACTACCAGAAGTTCCCCAATTGTTAACACCTCTAAATTGGACTCTGCTGCTGTTTGGCAAGGAGTAATCTAGACTCTTCTTCCCAACACCTGTAAAAACATCAATATGGAACTGCTTAATAAGACCGCCCGTATCTTCAGCAATTCGTCTCCCAAAACTCTTGCTGATATCTACATATCCCCGCTTTGGAACTCCATTTTTAACTACACAAGGGATATAGTACGGATCTACGGCAATAGTTTTCCCAGCTGTTGGTTTCGTACCGGTCGCAGTAGTTGGTTCTTGATAATAGTAGCGATTGTAATACTTAACATATCTTCCATCTTCCCCTAGTCCAGAGCCTTGCATTTTGACATCGGCAAGAAAGTCGGATTTGTATGTTCCAGTTAATCCGGATACGGAGATTTTTTTCCCAGTATAGTCAGATTCATCTGCTACCATATACTGTGTAATCTGAAAATCAGAACTATACATTGCTATCGTACCAAGGTCAATAGTCTTTTTACCCTCAACGCCAGCACATGTTACAGAAATAGGGAATTTCTCCATTCCACGAATCTGGAAAGTCGCTTGGGTATAACCAGCACCATCTGTCTTCGCATCACTTTCAACTATAATGACATTTGAGGAAGGTGCAGAGGTTGCCCATTTCGAAGCCTTATTCCCATAGGCGGCACCGTTAAGTAGAACCCTTGTTCGAATTGTTACTTGATATGTAATAATTCCATCGTTCACTATACCTTTGGAGAGCATAGAGGTCGAATTAGGAATTTGTAGCGATAACTTTTGCCAATTGACATAGCTAATGGGGGTTATTCTTGCCGTCTCTTCATTCGTATCGCTCATGTTGGTTTCACTGAAAACGTCATCAGAACGAACAGCGAATGCTTGTGTGCTCAATGATATAATGACTAAGCACGTTAAAATGAGACTAATAATTTTTTTCATTTGTGCTCACCTCACAAAATGCACCTGTTTAATATATTCCCCAGGTATTGAATCAAAAGACCATTGGACTCAACTCCTTAGCAATATTTCCCAATCATCAAAACCATGTGCTTTTTCTGTGAATATAAACGAATCTATTCATAATAACTCCTCTGATTGTAGAACGTGGGACGGGTAAAGATATTGCCCGCCCTACATTTTCCTTCTATCTCAGTGTGTTGTTACGGTTTTTGTCGTCACAGTTCTGGAGTCGCTTTCAGATGCACATGCGACATATAAGGTTACCTTTGCATAATAGCTTTCTCCGGAATCACCTCTGTATGTATAGCTGCCCGTTTTGGTCCCAGCAGATTCCCTCAGCAGCCCGTTTTCAACTGTACCTGTAATCGTAGCTTCTTTTGTCCCATCCGACTTATAAATCTCAATTTTAGAGACTCCAATGGTCTTGGCGGGTTTACTTGACGTCACTGTATAGCTAATTTTTACAGCGCCTTTCCCAGTTCCTACTTTCAACGATGCGTTGTACCCAGCGATACAGGGGCTTCCATACGGTATCACTTCATCACCTACAGATGCCACCATCGGTCTCTCGTGGTCTTCCTTTACTTCAACAGCTCCTGCTGGCACAATACAGCTCCCCAAAACTGTAGCAGTGACCATCCCGAGTGCCAAAATACGTCTCATGCTCATTTTACTTTCCTCCTATTGATTTGATTATCTGAAATAAATCCTCTTTCGATAGATTTCCAGATACAGTTTCTAAGATATGTCCATCCGACCAAGTAGCAGTAATCGTATCTTCATTTGTTAAAATATAGAATTGTTTCCCGTGGCTATTTAGAATCTCAACATCCTCATTACTTTTTTCAATAATATAACTGCTCAGCTCGTCAGTGTCTTCATATTTCAGTACTTGAACACTGAAATACTTCCCTGCTTCATTCACGCAAGAATAAAAAATTTGCAGACTTCCATCATCCTGATGAACCTCGATATCACTCATGGTATAGCCAGTTGGATACCACGTTGGAGCTAATTCTCTATCTAATGAGTATGCAGCTAATATGTCTCCTGCACTATCCAAGTCTCCTTTATCTTCTTTTGTATTTGCTTCGTATTCACTATACACATCGAAGTGGAATGTCTCATCTGTCCATCGAGCAATCGCGCCAAACACATCAAAACCTGCAGCTTGAACTGATATCATTACTGTAAACAGAATACAGATTGTGGCGGCAATGATACCCGCTTTCCGAAGTATAAAGCGAAATGTAAACTTCGGCGCTCGCTTCTTCTTATTGCTATCTTGAAAATCACTTCCCTTTGGTGTAGCCGCACATTCCACAAGCGACATCAAGTCTTCTCCACCCACTGCAAGCGAAATTCCGTCATGTGCAAATCTTTGCCAGGCCAAATCGACATTTATTGCTTTACGTGCAGATGCCAATTCCTCATTTCGTTCTTCCAAGAGATGGACGATATATTCAATCGTTTCCGGTGCTAATCCATCCTCGGAATCATTTAAGTCTTGTTGTAAAAGTGACTTCAGAGCGTTGGTGCTCAAACAATCCAGCAAGTTATATGGTGCAACTTTAACTATTTTATCAGCCACTCAAACCCCTCCCTCTTTATTCATTTCACATCTAGCTTTGTATAGACCAGATTTTTGCAATTGCTTAGCTAAGATTTTTTTCACTCTTAGAATTCGCATTTTGCATGCTGACTCCGAAATGCCATTTCGGACCGATAATTCGTGATAATTATATCCGTTCAAATAATAATCACATAGCAGTGTCCAGTCTGTAGCCTTAATATATTGCTGGCAACTCATGAAAAAAAGTATCTCTGAATCAGATCCGGCTGGGCCACAATTACCCACATCCGTAATAGAAGACCTCATTTTCCCAATTGCATTTCTAAATCTCTGCAACTCACGTCTTCTATTATTTATCAGGTTCTTCATCGTTCTGTACAGCCAGTGTTTGGGGCTATAGCTTTCTTTGACATCTTTAATCTTCAGTGTTGCTATCAAAAAAACATCCTGTACAAGGTCCTCGACATGCGATTCATCCTCTAATACACATCTCGCATAGCTCAACAAACCAGCATATTCATGTTCAAACAGCCCTTTTAAGTATTGGATATCATCATCAGATAATTTTACGCTCCCAAGTTTATCTCCAAGCACCACGAACTCCCCCTACCCACCTCAGCTCAGGCAATTCATCTTTCTACTTGTTACAATGTCCACACTTCTGACTATCGTCACATCAAATTAAAAAATCCGCCATCTCCAAATCCACAAATTCCCTCCCTCTGCTGGCCCTCTGTCTAAATAATGTATGAACGACCATATTTCGTCACAAATTTTTTCTTTAATTTTCAGTTACGTATGTCTCTGTCAAAACCATTATAAACGTAGTGGTTTACATTTTGAAGAAAAAACCCCTCTTTAATAGAAAAGAAAGGTGGTATATCGTCATGAATTTTTTAAGCATCCTCGACCTGGGAAGGCAGCTGATCGACCTGTTTTTCGGCGCAGCCGATGGGCTCCTGTACGCCTTAATCATACTTGTTGTATTAGACTATGTTACTGGCATTTGTGTCGCAGTTCATATGAAGAAGGCTTCAAGTGAAATTGGGGCAAAAGGCATTGCCAAAAAGGTGGGTATGTTTGCACTCATCTCCGTGAGCCATATCGTAGACACCTTCCTGCTAAACTCCTCCGATGCTGTTCGTTCAGTGACCACTACGTTTTACATAAGCAACGAATGCATCAGCATATTAGAAAATGCAGCAAAACTAAATCTTCCACTTCCTCAAAAACTAAGAGATATTTTACATTCGCTCTATAAGGATAAATAGTTTTATCTATAAAATTACTTAAAAGCTACAAGATTCAATCCAAATCTACAGGCTCTCTCCCTCTGCTCTGGCTCCCAAATAAATTTGAATGGGAGTAATGAGCAATGTTATTAGAACTTATAGAACGTGCAAAGAATAATGACAATGATGCAATGCTGGAGCTAATCAACCGTTTTGACCGCGTAATCCGAAAATATGCACGTCTCCTAAAGTACGAGGATGCCTATGAAGATGTTGTAATGGAATTTATTGCATTCATTCGCAAATTTCAAATTGAAAATATCAAGAAAAAGCACGATGGAGCAATCGTAAATTACGTTTGTACGACCCTTCGAAATACTTACATCGAATTATCAAAGCGTCATTCCGCAATAAACTCGCATGAAATGCCAATCAGTGACTTATCAGATGAACAAAAATATATGGTCGAAAACTCTATAGTGGAAGCTCCAAATGAGCGGATTGATTTAATAGCATATTTATCAGACAATATTTTGACGGCATACCAGCAGCGTATCATTTTACTTCACTTCTATCACAGATTATCTATCGAAGAAATCGCACATCGCGAGGGTGTATCCCGTCAAAATGTCAATAAGGCCAAGAAAGCCGCGCTGGACAAATTGAGAAAATCGGATGTCTTATAGGCACAAAGACTACTTGGTCATGACTGTAAAATCCGCACCCCCGACCCCAGCAGCATGGTCGTCGTCTCAGCATCCGCCCTCGAATGAATGTTGACTGAAACATCCCCCAGATGCACGGTAGCCGAAATTTTGGCCACAGGCGCAACACACACCTCAGCAAACTGCGGTGCGCTTTGTGCTGCGAGGGAAAACAGCTTCTTTTGCCATTTGTAGTAGCTGGCGGTGCTGATACCATTTTCTTCGCACCAGGCTCTGACACTGAGGCCACTGCTGCGGCAGGCCGAGATCCGCTCGCTCCAAACAGCGATTTTCTTCTGACGGTTCAGTGTCTGTAGACTTTTCCATAACTGTCTTCCCAGTCTCGGATAGTATCTTCCAGTCTATGAGACTCTACGATACTAGAGTCTTGAATACTCTCTGGTACTACCTTGTACTATTTCAGACTCTTATAGTTTGGCAGAGGCATTCTTCCCTGACAAGTCGCTGGTTGAATTGACGCTTACACTTGGTCGTCATGTATATCCCAGAATTTTTTCCGATACATATGTGTCAGAGACAAGAACTCCCGTGTGGTATCCACACGGGAGTTCTTGTCTGTTTGACAGTTCTTATACATCGAACGCTATCACAGTTTTTGCTTGCTATTCAAAAGAACGCAATTTACACACAGATACATATTTCGCGCCGACCGAAAGTCGTTTCTCTAAATTCTTAAAAAAATAGGAATGTCGATAATAATGATGATGTGTTTCCCTCCACTATCTATGCTAATTGATAATCCATTACACTCGTCTAATATTTTTTTAAGTTCGGGCGAATAATTATCATACTCTATATTATCTGCCAATATCCGTACTTCAAAATTCAGTGGCACATCATTCAATCTCACTTGAATAACCCCATGACAGTCTTGAGCAAGCTTATAGGCATTTTCAATTATTGATTTACTATTTAGCAAATATTGGATATTTGCCATATATGTGGCTTCTTTAAAATGCTTGCTAAGCATTGTGCATATAAACTCGTCAATTCCAGCATCAAAGGTCTTATCAGTTAGATTTTCATCAGAAAAATCCATTTCAAAATACGGCCTTCCTTGGTCCATATTGCCCTTCCTCCTCTCCTTTAGTTGTATTACATTATATCACAAATTTTCATTTGTCGATACTCATAGTATCTATACATACTTATAGTCCATTACAAAAAGCATATATTTTAGATACGATTAGTATAATACGATGCTTGGGGTGCTACGATTGAAAACCGGATTTGGTATGTTTTTGAAAAAGTATAGATTGGACCATCATTTAAGCCAAAGTCAATTCGCTGAATTATTGGAAATTAGTGACTCAACACTTACTTCTTTAGAGCGTGGAACCCGAAAGCCTTCTTACGATATGCTTATAAGCATTATAAAGAAATTGAAAGTTTCAGCAGACGAAGCGCTCGGATTAGATGGATATTTACATGAAGAATTGGAAATCTCTGCTCTTTCAAAAGCATTAGAGGGCCTTGACGACAGACACAAAAAGTACGCATTAAAGAATATCGAGTTAATGATTCAATTTTTCCAAACATCAGACAGCTAATATAGTTATAATGTCTGAAAGAAAATGATGTGTCACATATTTATATTTGCAAATTGAAAGGGGAGCATCTCTAAGTGGAGATGCTCCCACTTTGTGATTATCAAAAACAAAACGCACTTCCACCATTGAGTATTTTATGGATTATGGACTACTCCATCATTCCACTCCACAGGAGAGAATATACGCTCTATGGTTTCCATTTTCTTTTTTAGTAACAGGTTTACAAAATAGTTTAAAATGACCTCTTTTATAATTGACCGACAAAAAAGTCGGAAATATTTGAGGAGGTGCTCTATTATGGCAACCTGTAAAATCATTTCTCACGCAGGAAAGGGACGCTGTCTAAATATCGGCGACAGCTACACCATCACCAACGGAACCAAGGTCAACATTTATGCTGCTTCCGGCAGCAAGGACCAGAAGTGGGTTATCAAGAACCCGAATTCCCAGAGCGAGCAGTATATTACAAACGTCTACAAGCAGAACTATGGATTAAACGCTCGCCGTACCGGTACTGATTGGCCGTGCACCATGTATCAGACTTCCGGTAACAATGATGGATATGTCATCATTAAGGAGACTTCCAAGGGATCTGGACTGTATACTATCCAGTTGTCCAAGCACGATAACAAGTATCTGACGGCGGCGAGCAACTCCAACAGCGCAGGAGTTTCTTGGACGTCGAAGACTGGCGCTACCAATCAGACCTGGAAGATTGTTGTACTTCCTGAACCTCAAAAGGTATCTGGTGAGTATATTACAACTGGTACTAATGGATGGCTCAAGTTGTACAAAAAGCCTACTGGGAAAAATGGTAGAACTGTCAAGATTCCTTCTGTGCCAAGTTTCAAGGGCAGCGATGGTTATACCTATGATTTTAAAAACAAAAATTATTGGTATACCTTTGAAGGGGCATCTGCCTTCAATGGCAGTGCCACTGGCATTACGGGCGCTCCGCCCACAAAAAAGAAAGGCAGCCAGGGGGAGCTTACTGACGAATATGGGAACTACTGGGCGGCTGTCGGTCCCAATGTTGTCAATCCGTCCCATGCATCTAATGCAAAGCCGACCCCTGGAGAGATGTATGGCCGTGGAAAACTTGACTTCGTAGTAAAGGATAGCAACAATGTCAAATACTATATCCCCGCCGTCGTTGGAGACACTAAGAACCATACCTGGTCCAACGGTGTTATCCAGACCTACAAGTCCTATCCTAACGGTGTACTCGAATCTGCGAGAGGAAACTTTAACGGAACCGTTTGCGCTGAGTTTATCGGTGACCTCAAGAATAAGTTGACCGGCCTGGGTTCCTACTCCATTGACAGTATCATTTTCTACGAGCATTGATATAAAGTGGGGCCCTAAGTTAAAAACTTAGGGCCCCACTTTACAGTACACGTTTACATCCCAACTATGAAAATTCAATCACCAATATGCACTCTCTTTGCAACCTTCCCATTCTGAAGCGTATAAACTCTAGTATAACTAAGTAGCGAACTATCACGATTGAGTCTTTCAATTACCTCAGTTTGAGCATCTCCATCTATATCACATATTAAGTATTGTGGGCGATACTGGAAAATACGAAGATTTAGTTCCCCACTATGGTCACAGTAGATTGGGAAAATAGAAGGGCTTGTAGCTTCGTCGTACTGTACACTTGATATAAAATGATTGGAATAACTTCCGACTACGTCATCAGCAAAATAAGAACTTCCTAGCCAAGGTGTTTCTTCATCCTTAGAATAAATATCATTATATTCTGAGAAAAGCTCTATCGGCTCATACCCCTGTATGAACAATGCTGAAAGAATATAAACTCCAGGTCTGCTGTTTGATGGGGTTCTTGTTATAGATAAAGATTCTGATGAAATTCTATCACTGCTATCAGACTGTAACACATTAGTAGCAACCACGAGGTTGGTATCTAAGCCATTCCAAGAAAAAGAATAAGACTCTGAAATAATAATAGGACCATCAAACCCTTGAGAATCAAGGCTCTGTTTGAAATAATCTATCCAAGCAGGCTGTGTTGGTTGGGCATCCATGTCATACGAAGTATAAACTACTTCGCTAGGAAAAAAATCCCATTCTCCATCTGTAACAATAGGGCCTAATGTATAGGATTTTATATCGTCATAGATGTGTGGCAATGCTACTGTGACAAGAGAATCGGGTGATGGTGCATTCTCTAAAAGGATGTCTAAAGGTTGACAACCTGGTCCCCACTCTCCCTCAAGCTGTTGTAAGCCATTTCTAATATAAGAAACCAGGATATGCGATTGGTCATCAGTAATATAAACAGCCGAATCTGAAGATGTATCTCCTGTAGTATAATTCTTGCCATTATTTTGAGTCATCTGTTCGTTGACTTTACTACAGGATGCTACAGAAAAACAGAATAGAACAACTAAAAATAAGGTAAGAATTGGCCGCTTGCGTTTTCTTAGGTTTAACATTATCATATTTTGACCATTCCTTTCTACTGAGTTCTAAGGCATCAAAGCTTAACCTTAACTCCGTCCTTCATTATATTAATGTCCATAGCAGGGTATATCGTCACTTTTTTTCGGTGATTTTTTTGTAAGGTGGGCTACTCCATTCAGAACAGCCCATCTTACTAGAATCCACCACTATTTGCGAATGAAAAATGAGTCAATTCTACATGAATTGACCCATTTTCATCGGAACATTATTTCTATCATTCCAAAAAGAGAAAGTGCAGCATCGTGGATTAACAAGCAAGTGTTTGCAGGCACTGTTTTTTATGTGAGTTTTTGTTCTCATTTAGGATCTGTAGTATTGTGGTCTGCCAATAGCGGTAAAGCCCTCCAGGCCGGTAATCACCACATTATTTTGGCTGAACGCACAGTGGATGATGAGTAGGTTTCCGCTTTCATCTCTGCCACCTACGATCCCCACATGCTCATCACCGGGATAGAATACCAGATCACCTGGTTGGGCCTCATCCCAAGAGATGGGGGTACAGTAGGTGTGCTGCATGTGGGCACCGCCGCCGTGGCCTATGACGTACTCTCCATCAGTGACATTGTAAAATACCCAATCGACAAATCCACTGCAATCTAGCCCGTAAGGCAGGTAGGTTCCGGTAGTCGAGCTGCCGTCTGCCCATACCTTGGTGAGCTGGCCCCAGCGGGAGTCCCAGCCGATCACCAGGGACTTCCCGCCCCAGAAGTAGTTGACCTTGCCCACCAGTCTGCAGGCAGTCTCAACCACAGCCCGGCGCTCCGGGTCCAGATCAGCGGGCAGATCAGCCAGCAGCTTTTTGGCTGTGATGTCGGAGATAGTGAGATCCCCGGCCAAGGCAGCCAGCATGTCGGAGTTTGCCAGCAGTTCATCCAGAGCATCATTTTGTTCCTCGGTGAAAGAATAAAATACCCGCATATCATCCGGTGTCCTGGCGGTAATTGTCACAGTAAGTATTTGTTCTGTCCAGGCCGGAGTGTCTCCAGAGGCGGGATGCTCCACCTCGCTGGAGGAGGAGGTAAGTTTTGTCATGTCCCAGAATACTGTACGCAGGGCTTCTACATTTGCCACATCCAGTATCGCCACAGTCGTTCCGTCCGCTGTGCCTGCCGTTTTGACGGCAAACACCGCTAAGATATCAGACCAGGGGGGCGGCTGCCCCTGGATCTCCAGCGTGTCATATCCACCATCCGCCTGCATGCTGGAGATCTTCTCTCCCAATTCGCCGTTGATCTGTGCCACCGCCTGGGTGGGAGAGACGGCTCCGGTCGTTTCATCAGGCCCGGCAAAAAAGATCCCCAGCGGTGAGGCGAGGATGACGCCGCACAGACAAATGACGACCACGACCGCGATCACCACCCCACCGCCTGCTGTGGCCGCGGCGGCCAGAGCCTTAGCTGCCGCGATCACAGCGCGTAGTGCGCGGTTTGCCGCCTGTGCGGCCTGTCTGGCGGTCACACGGGCCGCCTTTGCGGCCTTTTGAGTCCGTGCCAGCCTGGCTCCCGGCTCCGCCGCACGGCGGGCCTGTCGGGCCGGAAACGCTCTTGCAGGCGGTTTCCCACCCGGCTTTCCGATCCTAGCCGTTTTTCGAATGGGACGGGCAGTTGATTTGACCGGCACGCCTCGTTCTTTTACTGCCGTCTTTGCGGTGCTGCCCATAGCCTGCCTGGAGGTCTCCCTGTGAGGCCGGGGCTGCACACGAGAACCACTTGTCTGCCCAGACACCTGATGTGGCTGCTTGTGGGCCTCTATACCTTGTGGCCGTTTTCCCGAGGGAGAAGCTGCCGAGGGGCCGTCCGCTCTTGCGGGCAAGCGCCGCTCCAGTTTCCCACTGAGAAGAAGGGTGCCCTGGCGCTACCGCACAAAGGACGCTTTTCCCTGCTGCAAGGCGCTTGGCGGTGTGGCAGGCGCGGGATCGGCTTGCATCTTCAGATAGGCGTCCTTGGTCTTGATATTTCTCTTTTGAGGCGTTTGGAGTGCGGACTGCGGCTGGGGGCGGCTTCTGCCCGCACTCTGCGCCCGGAGCGGATCTCCCGCTTCCTTTTTGCGAAGGCGGTCCTTTGGAGGCAGAATACTGTCATCTCTTGGCTTTGCGGCTTCCGGAGTATCATGACTGCCAGGGTATCTGTCCGGGCCTGCATCCGGGGTGTGCTTTGCACCTTTCTTTCGTTTTCCCAGCAGACGCTCGGCCAGCTGCTCCGCCCGTTTGACACCGCTCACCTCGGCATCGCCCAGCTGATCACCACCGAAGTCATCCTGCTGGCCGTGCTGGGCCGTATCCCGCAGCTGGCCCCGCAGGGGTTCTGTACCGTCATCCAACCCCCGCCGGATCAATTCCTTCGGTGAGGACTTGACCCGTTCTTTCAAAGTGTGCTGCACCTGGGGTTTCTCTTTGATTTTATCGATATATCTCACCTCGATCCAGGGGGGGAGGGGCCTTGGCCCCTCCCTGGTTTTATTACGCGGCCAAGTCAGAGGGCTTGCTGGTCATCAGTTTATAGAGCTGCGTATAACGGGGGAAATTGTCCATGAAGGGCACAATGGCGATGCCGCACTTGATGAGGCCCCGCCCAAAGTCCACATTGGTGATGTAGGAGAGCTGGTTGTCGGAGATGTTCAGCAGACGGGCCAGCTCCAGCCGGTCGGTGCTGGCCTGGTTGAGCATGACCAGGAACTCGCTGTTGGCCAGCATGGTCCGGGCCGTGTGGGACTGGAGCAGATCATCCACATTCTGGGTCAGGCCGGTACAGCAGGCACCGTACTTCCGGACCCGCTTCCAAAGGGTAAATAGGAAGTTGGCGCTGTACTCATGCTGGAACAGTAGATAGATCTCATCGATGTAAATCCAGGTATTCCGCCCCAGACGGCGGTTGCGGGTGATCCGGTTGAGAAAGCTGTCCAGAATCACCAGCATGCCCATGGAGAGCAGCTGTTTGCCCAGCTTTCGGATGTCATAACAGGCGATGCGGGAGCTCATGTCCACATTGGTGGGTTTGGCAAAGGTGTTGAGACTGCCCTCCGTGAACAGTTCTAGGGCCAGAGCCACATCCCGCGCCTCGGCCTCCGGCTGACGCAGCAGTTCCGCATAGAAGTCCTGGAGCGTGGGGGCCTGCCCCTGGCAGCCGTCCCGCACATAGTCGTGGTAGCACTGTGCCGTACAGCGGTCGATGATGGACTTCTCCTTGGCAGACAGCTTTCCGGCCCCCACAGACTGCTCACAGAGAGAAAGCAGGAACTCCGATTTCAGCACCACGGGGTTTTCCCCCTCGCCATAGCCCTGCTCCATGTCCATGGCGTTGATGTGGTTGCTGGAGGTGGCTGAGATCTCCACCACCTCGCCGCCCAGCCCCTCCACTAGGGGCCGATACTCACTTTCCGGATCGATGATCAGGATGTCATCCTGGGTAGAGAGGGCCAGGGCGGTGATCTCCCGTTTGGCGGTAAAGGATTTGCCGGAGCCGGACACGCCCAGAACAAATCCGTTGCCATTGAGGAGCTGCTTGCGGTCGGCAATGATGAGATTTTTGCTGATAACATTCTGGCCGTAGTAGATGCCGCCCCGGTCCCGGATCTCCTGGGCTTTGAAGGGCATAAGGACGGCCAGGGCCTCGGTGGTCAGGGTCCGCAGGGCGTCGATCCGCCGCAGCCCCAAGGGGAGGGCGGTAACAAGGCCTGCGTCCTGCTGCCAGTTCAGAGTGGTCAGCTGGCACAGATGCTTGCGTGCGATGGACTGGAGGGTCTCTGTGTCGCTGTCCAGCTCCTCCTTGCTGTCGGCCAGGTGCACCAGAGTCACCACAGCAAACATCATCCGCTGATCCCGTGTGGTCAGGTCATCCAGCATTTCCCGCGTCTCTTTCCGCTGCTGCTCCAGGTCGTAGGGCACCACCGCGGAGAAGTTGTTGTTGCTGTTCTGCCGCCGCTGCCAGTTGGTGACGTTGGTCTCCACCCCCAGCAGGCGGTTCTGCATCTCACGCACGGCCTCATCGGTGGGGACGGGGATCACGTCGATGGACAGCATCATGGTGCGGTTCAGGCTGGTGAGCTCATTGATCATGGAGTCCTTGATGTAGCTGGCATACTCCTTGAGGAACATGGCCCGGCCATATTTATTGCCCAGGATAAAGTGATCCTT
>ERZ827101.1428-NODE-1428-length-28339-cov-4.907934_pt1 | contig 28339 bp, 21 predicted proteins | sample MGYA00519869_ERZ827101 | MGnify/ENA primary metagenome ERZ827101 (study PRJEB31778, sample SAMEA3449256) | human gut metagenome | biome: human gut; feature: human-associated habitat; material: faeces | place: United Kingdom | collected 2010/2012 ...
TGACAATACTTGGCTGGCGACGGCCCGGGAAGATAGGTAGCGCCAACACTGAGAGGCCACATCGTTTGATGTGGCCTTTTTTCGTCGCATGGGAGGCATCGTTTTGCAATATCATCAAGTGGTCAAAGGAAGATTTCTACGGCGGCCCAACCGTTTTATCGCCCATGTGGAGACAGAAGACGGGCTGCAGATCTGCCATGTAAAAAACACCGGACGCTGCCGGGAGCTGCTGGTGCCGGGAGCAGCGGTCTATCTGGAAAAGGCCGCAAATTCTGCGAGAAAGACAGCGTATGACCTTATCGCCGTGGAGAAAGGGGCCTTGCTGATCAATATGGATGCGCAGGCCCCAAATCGTGTTTTTCAGGAGTGGGCCGCCCAAGGACATTTCCTGCCAGATCTAAAGTCCATTCAACCGGAATATCATTATGGAGAGTCCCGTCTGGACTTTGCGCTGACAACAGAAGCCGGGCTGCACTTGGTGGAAGTCAAGGGTGTTACCTTGGAGGAAAACGGTGTTGTCCGATTTCCGGACGCGCCGACAGAACGGGGCGTGAAGCATATTCACGAGTTACAGCGGGCTGTCCGGGAGGGACTGGGCGCTACCCTGTTTTTTGTGATCCAGATGCACGGCGTGGATCGCTTCTCTCCCAACGACGCCACCCATCCGGCCTTCGGTGCGGCCCTTCGGGAGGCAGCTGCCTGGGGTGTCCAAGTGTACGCCTATGACTGCCTGGTGACGCCGGACAGTTTGACTATCCACCAGCCGGTGCCGGTGGTATTATAAGGGAGCGGCAATATGGGATTTTTGGAATTGCTGTTGATCGGCGTGGGGCTCTCGATGGACGCCTTTGCTGTAGCGGTGTGCCAGGGACTCTGTATGCCAAAACTGAATCTGCGCTATGCGGCTGTGATTGCGCTGTTTTTTGGCGGATTTCAGGCGCTGATGCCCTATGCCGGCTGGCTGCTGGGCGCCCAATTTGCCGGGTACATCCAACATCTGGACCACTGGCTGGCTTTTTTTCTGCTGGCATTCATCGGCGGTAAGATGGTGTGGGAGTCTTTGAAAGGGGAGGCGGAGGAGACGGCCTGTGCGGTGAGTGTGACGCTGGATTATAAGCAGCTGCTGCTGATGGCGGTGGCTACCAGCATCGACGCATTGGCTGTTGGGGTCACGTTTGCATTTTTGAACGTGGACATCCTGCCTGCTGTGACGGTCATCGGCTGCACGACTTTTGTGATCTCCCTGGCGGGTGTGGTGATCGGGACCTTTTTCGGCGCCCGCCTTCAGCGCTGGGCGGAGATCGCCGGCGGTGTGATCCTGATCCTTCTGGGTGGAAAGATTCTTCTGGAGCACCTGGGGATCCTGTAAGCGCCTATAAAAAACAGCGAAGTGGAAAACGCCCCGGGCCATTTGGCCCGGGGCGCTGGTTATCTTATGAAATCTCAGCAGCAGGGATTGGGATTGCAGCCGCAGTTGTTGTTGCAGCCACAGCCGCAGCCGTTGCCGCCCCAGCTGCCGTTGCCGCAGCAGCACCAAATGATGATCAGCAGAATGATGATCCAGCAGCAGTTGCCGCCGCCAAAGCCGTTATTGCACATACCGGAACCTCCTATGAAATCGTAGACCGACCGAACCGGTCTCAATCCATAGTATGCCGGACCGGCAAAGGGGTTCCGGTTTTATTTCCGGCCGCTGGTGACGAGTGCGTCGGCCGCCTGTTTCTCCCGCACGGTGAAGACGCCCTTGTCCATCAGCGTGTCTCCCAGTGTCTGCCTGCTGCCGGACACCGCGGCATCCAGCGCGTAGTAGGAGACGTATGCGAGATCCGCCCGGAGGAACGTGCCGCCCTGCAGGGCGGCCAGCTCGCCCTCCGTGATGACGCCATTGGTCAAGGCATTGGTCAGTGTGCCGGAGAGGTCCTTGTTGTCCGCGGAGCTGTATCCCAGTGCCCGGAGGATGAATTCCATGTATTGGCTGGCTGTCACCGTCTGGCTGGGCCGGAAGGTGGTGGCGGAGTATCCGTTGGTGTAGCCCTTGCTGTATGCGTAGCCCACGTATTTCTCGCTCTGGGTCCCGGGGGTGATGTCCGTGAAGGGAGTGGAGCCGGTGTAGGCCAGCGCATCATTCTCCTCGCCCAGGACGCGGATGAACATGATGAGGGCTTGCAGGCGGGTAGGGGCGACCTCCAGGTCATATCCATCTCCGTAGCCGGTGAAGCTGCCTTGAAACAGGTGCATGGTCTTGAGCGCGGCAGCAATGGCGTTGTAGTCCGTGTTGGTGGAGTAGCTGAAGGCGTAGGGGCCCTGATAATCCACAACCGCCGTCTTGGAGGTGACGGTAAACACGGCGGTGGTTTCCTCAGCCACCAGATACCGGTGGCTGGCTGTAAGGGCACTGCCACTGGTAACGGTGGTCCCTGTGGTGATATCCACCACAGCGCCGGAGTTGAACGTGACCTGCATACCGCCCGCCAGCAACAGGACGCCCGTGCCGGTGGAGCCGGTCAGGGCGTCGCCTGCCTTCAGACGGGTCTCCATCCACGTGGCGGCCCCGCCGTCGGAAGGAGCCGCGTCTCCGTTCAGCAGCGCTTGGTCAGAGGCGTCCAGTTTTTCCTCCACCCGCTGGTCTACCGCATCGGTGAAAGTGCCGGTGAGATAGGAGAGGGAGGCCAGCGGATCGGAGGCCCCGCCGGCCGCGGCCAAGGCGTACACAACGGTGACGGTAAGTAAGAGGCAGACGGTGATGAGGGCAGTCTTGGTCTTCCTTGTCATAGATGATTCCCTTCCACGCTGGAGCGTCAGCGGTTGGCGATGCGGTAACTGAGGGTCAGGAGGCTGTCTGCGAAGTGAATGTTCTCAAACTGCACATCCGGGAGCTGACTGCTGAGCTCAATGTTGGTAAAGTTCCAAAAGCCCTTGACGCCCAGATTGATGAGGTGGCTGGCGGTGTCCTGGGCCACGGACTGGGGAATGGTCAGCACCACCACGTCCACCGGGTGGTCCTGTAGGAAGTGATCTAGCTCGGACATGGCGTATACCGGCACATTATTCACCACAGTCCCGATCACGGCGGGGGAGACATCAAAGGCTGCGTCCACCGTAAACCCACTCTGGGAGAATGGGAAGTTCTGAAGCAGTGCGTGGCCCAGATTGCCAACGCCGATCATGATGAGGTGGTGGTTGTTGTCCACGCCCAGGATATGACCGATCTCGGCCCGCAGTTCTTCTACATTGTAGCCGTAGCCCTGCTGGCCGAACTCACCGAAACAGCTGAAATCCTGGCGGATCTGAGAGGCGGTGATGTTCATCTCCTGCCCCAGGGAGTGTGAGGAGATGCGCACGACGCCGCGGTTGCAGAGGTCTGTGAGCTGGCGGTAATATCTGGGCAGACGCCGTATCACGGCGTCGGAGATGTTTTCCTTTCGCATATAAGTCACTCCTTGCTATTTGTTAAATCATTCTCAATTAAGTTTAGACCAAAATCAGGGACTTGTCAATTTTTTTAACAATCTTTTTAAGAAAAATTTTTTCAAGAAAAGCTTTACAAAGTGGAAAAATGTTGGTATACTAAATAAGCTGTTTGAAGAAGATGTTGATGTATGCGCCTGTAGCGCAGTTGGATAGCGCGTCAGACTCCGACATTTCAGGTCGTTCCAGTTGAGATGCAGCGCAAAGCCCTGTGGTCACTGGGATCGCGGTTACGAAGCAAAGAGAAAGCGCCGCCGTTGACTACTATTTGACCACTGTTTCCCCGCAACCGCAAATCCCCTGCAAGTGAATATGCGCCCGTAGCTCAGTTGGATAGAGTGACAGACTCCGACTCTGTAGGCCACTGGTTCGAATCCAGCCGGGCGTACCAACAAAAGGCACTTGCAAAAGCAAGTGCCTTTTGTTTTCATTTAGGCAAAGGAGGGATTGTCATGGCGCTCGAGAATAAACTGGGACTCACATCCTCTACCGACCTTGCCCGCGAGGAGGAGCGGATCAGCAAAAAGAAGGCCGTTGCGCTGTTTGAGGCGGGCCTGCTGGATCAGTTGGAGGCGGGGACTTTTTCCTCTCTGCAGTTTATCCATAAGCACCTCTTTGAGGAGATTTATGACTTTGCCGGCAAGCTCCGCACCGTAAACATCGCCAAGGGCAACTTCCGTTTTGCTCCGGTGATGTACCTGGAAGCGGCCCTTTCCAATATTGAAAAGATGCCGCAGTCCACGTTTGATGAGATCATCGAGAAGTATGTGGAGATGAACATCGCCCACCCCTTCCGTGAGGGCAACGGACGCAGCACCCGCATTTGGCTGGATCTGCTGCTGAAAGCCCAGCTGCATCAGGTGGTTAACTGGAGCCGCGTGGATAAAGAGGATTATCTGCTGGCCATGGAACGCAGTCCGATTCGGGATACGGAGATCAAGCATATCCTGAAAAACGCACTTACGGACGAGATCGACAGCCGGGATGTCTATATGAAAGGCATCGACCACAGCTACTATTATGAGGGCTATACGGCCTTCAAGGCAGAGGAACTGTGAACATCTCATGTTACAGCAAAAAAAGAGGCAGGAACCGATTCGGTTCCTGCCTCTTGATCATTCCAGACAACATGTTCGGCTCTCCAGCCCCTCTTAAAGCACCGCTCCCGGTCGATGCTACCCCATTGCGGGGTACAGCACTTGCTGCGGCAACGGGTGTGCACTATATGGGCAGCTTCCATTCCGCTTAGTGCTTATGAGGACAGAAGATACCTCACAAATGTGCAATTCCATCCCTATAATAAGAAGCCTGCCTCGTTTAAGGCAGACTTCTTATTATAGGGATATCGTTATGTCTGCTGCAAATATGGATTACTCCACTTCGCTGATGGCGACCGGCCGGTGCTCCTGCAAAGACCGTGCGGCGGCTACCGCCATCAACACCGGATACAGTCCATCCATTCCGGTGACCGGCGGCTGGCGATCCTGGATCACCGCGTCGGCAAAGGCCTGCATTTCGGAGACAAAGGCGCCGGTGTAGCGGTCCCACATCACGTGATAGGCGGTGTCGGTCACGCAGCCCGCCTCGTTCCAGAGGGATGCCGTGGTGGGTACGTCGTTACCGTCCATGGCACAGCCCTTGGACCCGAAGACCTCAACCCGCTGGTCATAACCGTAGACGGCCTTCCGGCTGTTGTCGATGACCCCGATGGCCCCATTTTCAAAGCGCAGCGTCACCACGGCGGTATCCACATCCCCCGCTTCTCCGATGGCCGGGTCCACCAGAACGGAGCCGCAGGCACTGACCTCTGTCACCTCGGACCCCGCCAGGAACCGGGCCATATCAAAGTCGTGGATCATCATGTCGCAGAAGATGCCGCCGGAGGATTTCACATAGGCGATAGAGGGGGGCTCCGGGTCCCGGGAGCTGATCTTTACCAGATGCACCTGCCCCACTTTTCCTGCCTGAACCATATCGTAGACCGCCCGGTGGTTGTGGTCGAAGCGGCGGCAGAAGCCCACCTGCAGCTTCACTCCGGCCTGTTCGGCGGCGGCAATGGCGGAGCGGACCCGGGCGATGTCGTAGTCGATGGGCTTTTCGCAAAAGATGTGCTTTCCGGCGGCGGCCGCCTGATGGATGAGATTCGCGTGGGTGTTGGTGGAGGAGCAGATCAGCACGGCCTGGATCTCGGGATTCCGGAACAGCTCCTGGGGGTCCTTGCAGGTATGGGGGATCCCCAGGCTTTTGGCGAATTGCTCCATTTCGCTGTTCATAAAGGGATCGGCAATGGCTTCGATCTGCATCTGGGGAACAAAGCGGGTGATGTTTTGGGCGTGGACCTTGCCAATTCTTCCGGCACCGATGATTCCGATTTTCATGATGTATGACCTCCCGTCAAATATGTTCAATACTGCATGATGGCCCGGACCGCCTGGGCGGTGAATGTCTCCGGGATGAGCTCGAAGCCAATAAGACCCGTATAGCCGGTCTCCTCCAGACAGGAAAAGACCTTGCGGTAGTTGATCTCCCCGGTGCCGGGCTCATGACGGCCGGGGGCGTCCGCCACGTGGATGTGGCCGAACTGATCGCTGTAGGCGCGGATGTTGTCGCACAGGCTGCCCTCGTTGAGCTGCATGTGGTAGACGTCGTAGAGGACCTTCAGCATGGGAGAGCCGATGAGCCGCGTCAGCTCCGCCGCCATGCGGGTGGTGGTGAGGAAATTGCCCTGGTGGTCCGTGGTGATGTTCAGCGGCTCCAGATTCATACGGATGCCGGACTGTTCCGCCAGCTCTGCACAGGCGCGGAGGGTGTCGAACATGGTGCAAAGCTTCACGGTGTCGCTAAGCTCCGGATAGCGGTTCAGGACCCTGCCGCCTTCTCCCAGTCCGTTGGAGTGGATGGTGAGGGACTGGGCGCCCACCTCCTTCGCCACTGCCACGCTGCGCCGGAGAAATTCCAGATAGTCCTTCTTTTGGGCCGGATCGATGAGGGAGAGCTCCGCGTCTCCGTTGAACCCGGCAATGCCGATGCCGGCCTCTTCGGCGGCCCGCCGCACCGCCCGCAGGTCCTTGTCCGTCCAGCTCCAGAATTCCACGTGGGAAAAGCCGTCCCGCTTGGCGGCCCGGAACCGGTCCAAAAAGGGAAGCTCGCTGTACATGGGTTCAATGCAGGCTGATTTTTCAAACACCATGGGGATTCCTCCTGACCTCGATGTGTGCAAAGCACATGTTATGTGCTTTGCACACATTATGACAAAGAGGAAGCGTTTTGTCAAGAGGGTAATGAAAATAAATAAAACGCCGAACAAAAGGCAGCGTTGCATCCGTCGGCAGGATGTGATACAATCAGAAAAACATGTGCAAAAGCACACATGACGGGAGGCTGTGACTGTGGGAAAGCGTCCTACGATTCAAATGGTGGCGGAGCTGGCCGGGGTATCCCGGGGGACTGTGGATCGTGTCCTCAATGACCGCTCTTATGTCAGCGCGGAGGTGCGTCAGCGGGTGCTGGAGGCGATCCAGGAGACGGGATACGTGTCTTACCGGGAGTACCACCAGCAGGCCCTGCTCTCCGCGTCCGCTCCTCTGACCCTGGGGGTTTTGCTGCCCAACTGGGACAATCAGTTCCGCTCGGAGGTGGAGCGGGGGATCCGCATGGCCCAGGAGGAACTGGAGGACGCGGGCGTTCAGGTGCTGGTCCGGCGGTGCCGGACGGACTTGCCGGGGGAGACCTTGGAGCTGCTGGATGATCTGGTGAAAGAGGGGAGCGCGGGTATTTCACTCTGCGCCCTCAATGACCGGATGGTGGAGGAACGGGTGACGGAGCTGGTGGACGCGGGGATTCCCTGCATTACCTTCAACTCCGACCTGCCGGGCAGCCGCCGGACCTGTTTTGTGGGACAGGATGTGTACCAGACCGGACGGGTTGCCGGAGAGCTGATGGGAAAGTCGATCCCGCAGGGGGGACGTGTTCTGGCCACGGTGGGAAACCAGAAATTTGACGGACACCAAAAGCGCCTGTCGGGGTTCCTGGACCGGCTGGAGGAGCTGGGCTTTTGCCGGGAGGAGGTCCTGGTGCGGGAGACCTTCAACGACTACCAGACCACGGTGCAGGTGGTTTCCGAGGTGCTGGAGGCGTATCCGGACCTATCTGGGATTTATATGGCCAATCTCAGCGTGTCCGGCTGCGCGGAGGCGGTCCGCGCAGCGGGGAAGACGGGTCAGATCCGCGTCATCTGCCACGATATCAACGAGGGGATCCGGCAGCTATTGTGCAGCGGAGGTGTGGATTATACCATCCCCCAGGACTTTGAGCAGCAGGGGTATGGGCCCATCATGCTGCTGCGGGATCTGCTGCGGAAAGGAAAGGCGGCGGATGCTGCTCGGTTCACCGGGAGGATCGGGATTCTCTGTCGAGAGAATTTATAAATTGGGGGGAAAGCCATATGGGAAATTTTTTGTCACAGAAGCTGTTCTGGACCAGAAAGCCGGAAATTGTCACCGTAGCCCAGGAGACGGCGGAGATCGTGACGGAGCCCCACACCGATCTGTGGCAGCGCACCTACTATGGATTCCGGAACGATAACGCGCCGGTGCTGCAAATGACCACCGATGAAAAATTCTTTTCCTTTGTGGTAAAAACAGAATTTGCCGAAAGCCATCATCGGTTTGACCAGTGCGGGATCGCGGTCTATCTGGACAGTGAGAATTGGCTGAAAGCCTCCATCGAGTATGAAAATGAAAAGTTCCAAAGGCTGGGAAGTGTAGTGACCAACCACGGGTACTCCGATTGGGCCACCACCGATATTCCCGCCGGAGTGAAGGAAATGTGGTACCGGCTCAGCCGGCGGGAGAGTGACTACTGCGTGGAGTGCAGTGAGGATGGCATCCATTTCCACCAGATGCGCATTTGCCACCTGTGGGAAGGCAGCGGAGAAATCGCCTTTGGCATCTATGCCTGCAGCCCGGAGGAATCCAGCTTCCGTGCGGTGTTCAGCCATATGGAGATCACAGAGTGCCGGTGGAGTGACCATACATAAAAAGCAAGCAATTCTCTGCACGTATTTTTCAAAATTAAATACAGCCGTGCCACTGTATCAGGAGGCTACAAACAAATGAGAGCTCGTTCAAAGCAGACTCGCCAATTCTTATATTGAATGTGTTGCGCCCGTTAAATCTCCAGCCCCTCCTGGAGCGCTCTGCTGGCCGCCTGCTTGTTCTTGTCGAAGGCATGGGTGTAGATGTCCAGCGTGGTGGAGGGCTGGCTGTGGCCAAGGAGGCCCGCCACCGTGGCCACGTCCGTGCCGTTCGCGATGAGCAGGCTGGCATTGGTGTGCCGCAGGGAGTGGACGTTCAGATACTCCGGCAGGCCGTGCTTTTTCAGGATCAGCTTGAACCGCCAGGTGAAGGTGGAGGGTGTCATGGGAAGGCGGCAGCCCCTGCGGCGGAATAGGAAGTCCCCGTCCTCCAGTTCTCTGCCGTCATAGGCCTCCGTCTCCCACGCGCACTCCTGACGGTATTCTTTCAGCAGAGACTCCATCTCCAGAGAGAAGTAGACGTAGCGGTCTCCGGAGACAGTTTTGGGAGCCTTGGTGAAGATCTCCTCGTCTGTCACCTTCACCGCGTTCCGGCGGATGTGGATGGAGCGCCGTTCCCAGTCGATGTCGCCCCATTGCAGGGCGCAGCACTCGCCCCGGCGCATGCCTGTGGCAATCACCAGTTTGAAGTAGGTCTCATACTTGATGCACTCGTCCTCCAGAGCGGAGATGATCTTTCCCACAGTCTCCGCGTCCGCGATTTTCTTCTCTGTCTTTCGCCCCGCGTAGCGGTAGGTGCGCCAGGCAGGGTTATGACGCAGAAAGCCACCCTCCACGGCATCGGAGAGGATGCTGCACAGCGTAGCGTGCACGCCCTCAACGGTGTACTCGGAGAGTGGCTTTTTGGTTTCGGTGCTGACGGTTTCACGGAGCTGGGCGTAGAAGGCCCGGAAGTGTTCCGGACGCAGTTCCGTGAGCTTGTAATGGCCCAGGGCGGGGAGGATGCGGACGATGTCCTGCCGGTCCCGGCGGATGGTGGACTTGGCCAGCTTGCCGGGGGCAATCTCCCGCAGCCACAGCTCGATGTAGGCGGCCAGGGTGATGGGCTTCGCGGTTTCCTCCGGGGTGTCCCGGCAGGAGCGCTCGAAGAGCACCGCCTGCTCCCGGAGCCATTTCTCCCTCTGCTTTGGTGTCAGCTCCTGGGGTGGATGAACGGTTTTCTGCCGGGGCTTGATGCGTGCGCCCTTGTAGTCGTAGCCCATGGAGACCACGATGAGATAGCTGCTGCCCCGTTTTCGGATGCTTGCCATGTTGTGTTGACCTCTCTTTCCTTGGCCTCATTCCAGCTGAGGCCTGTTTGGCAAACACACCATACCGAAAGCAACCGCCAAAAGCCATCACAACTTTTGCAAAACCGATTTTTCTACGAAAGCGACAATCACGCGCCCCGCCGCTTTGCCATACACGCTGCGGCCAGGTTGAAGATAGGGCTGCCGTCAGGGCGGAGCACCGTGCGCATTGTATCAGCCGCCTGTTCCTTCTGGGCCTGCTGAGGGTGGCAGTAGGTACGCTCCAGGAATCCCGTGTCGCCGTGGCCCACCAGATCGGCCACCGTCTGCTTGTCCACGCCGCAGTGGAGCAGCGCAGTCACGAAGTAGTGGCGCAGGGTGTGAAGGTGGTATCCCCTGGGGAAGCCGATGGCGTCATAGATCTTCCGCAGCCGCTTGGTGAAGGTGTCGGGATGGATGAGCTGCCCGTGTTCGTCGGTGAAGAGGTAGGGGCTGAGCTTGCGGTGGGCCCGCTCGGCCTCCATCTTTTTGCGGTGGCGGTAGCTGCGGATGATCCCGCACAGTTCACCGGAGAGATAGATCTCCCGGCTGCGGCCGTTTTTGGTAGAGCCCTCCACGATGCCCTTGCCGGCCACATTGCTGCGGGAGCGGCTGATGGTGAGAAGGAGGGAGTCCTTTCTGAAGGTGAAGTCGGACCATTGCAGGGCGCACAATTCACCCCGCCGGCAGCCGGTGTACAGGGAGAGCAGATAGAACAGCCGGTAGTGCCGGGGCTCTCGTGCCAGGGTATCCAGAAGCTTTTGCACCTCGGCCTGGGACGGGACGCGCTGGATGGCCCGCTGGGTGTGTGGCAGCGCCACCATGCGGGCGGGGTTCTTTTCCAGGATCTCGTTCCGTTTGGCGTCGCTGAGGACGGCGGACACCACCGTCAGATACTTCTGGGCGGTGGCCTCCCGGATGGGCTTGCCGTGACAGGTCCGCTTCCGCAGTTCCGCCAATAGGTTTTCCATGTGGATGGGCCGCAGGCGGCAAAGTGGGACGGCGCCGATGTAGGGGAACACCACCTCCAGCATTCTGCGATAGGAGGCCAGCGTGCCGGGGGCGTACCGGGACTGCCGGTCCAGCCACCGGCGGGCGTATTCCTCGAAGCGCATGCTGCTGTCCTCACAGAAGCCGTTTTTCACCAGCCGTTCAAATTCCTCCGCCTGATGTGCCACATACTGGGGAATCTGATGTTTGCGGACAGTGTCCGGCACGGTGATGGTCTTGGCCCGGCTGATTTTTCTTCCGTCAGGCCGGTACCCGTTGCTGACGGTGATTTTATATTTTCGCGTTTGAAGCTGCTTGATGCTTGCCATAACTGAGTCTCATTCCTTCCTTCCAATTTTTCGGACGGGTTTTCACCCTAACGTTTGTTTCATCAGTGGTTCGTCCGGTTTGGGCATATCCTTTTGGCGCTGCCCGGCTGCCGCGCCGACGGCTCCGGCAGCCAGGCCGATGACAGCGCCCAGATTCTGCGCGGCCTCCCGGGCCTCCATCTGTCGGCGGAGTTCCTCCGGGTCATCGCTGGAGTCCTCCAGCAGACTCATCCCCGCAGCCACAGATGCCGCACCAATTCCCACAGCACCAGGATGATGGTGGGGATGTACATCTTCCATCTGATAGAGTTGGCGGACTCTCGCAGCGCATCCTCTGCCCTGGAAAGACGCGAGGAGTATGTTTCGCTGATCTTCCCAGCCTGTGACTGGAATTTCTTCAGCAGATTCTCGTTCTCCCGCTGGCTGGCGGCGCGTGTCTCCTGCATTTCTTCCTGCATCCACTGCAGGTTTTCTCTGCTGGTCCCCAGCAGCTCCTGCACCGTCTGCTGGATCTGCTGTACCGCTTCGGTGTGTGCTGCCGTGAGATTGCCGGCTTGTCCTGCCAGCAGTGTGTTCATCTCCTGCGTTGTGGGAAGACGCTCCAGTGTCTCCTGGGCCTTGAGGATGGAGTTCCCCGTCAGCTCCATGGCCTGAGTCAGTCCCAGCCAGTTGGCTTCCGTCAGTGTAACGGCTTTTTGAATGTTGGATGCCTTGTTCAAATTCGCCTGGAGCGCGCTTTGCTGCATGGCCAGCAGCTCGTCCATGGGCGAAGCATGTTTCTCGAATGCGGAACTCATCTTCCATCGCTCCTTTCAGATATTTCGTGTCGTGTAGTTTGCAGTCCCGGCAGCGGTAGCCGTCGGGGGTGGTGTAGGTGATGCTCTTGCGGCTCTCCGACCAGCGGACCGTGTAGCCCTCGCTCTCCATCAGCTCCAGGAACTGCTCCCGGGAGACGGCGTACTTCATGGCCTCGTTGATCTGCGTGGCAAGCCGCACCTTCCAGCTCTGCCCTCTGGCAGCGATCCGGTACTCCGCCTGGGTGGGGCGGGAGACCGTCTGCTGACGCTTTGGCTGGCAAACGGACAGACCGTACCGCATGCACAGCGTGTCTGAGACTTGGCGGAGCTGCGTCAGGTCTGCCTTTTCAAAGTGGAGCTTCCTGCCGGTCTGGAAGCTGACGGAGTTGACGATGAAGTGGGAGTGGATGTGCTCGCGGTCCGTGTGGGTGGCCACGATGACCTCGTAGTCCTTCCACTGCTGTGCCAGCTCCAGTGCGATCTGGTGCGCCAGCTCCGGTGTGACCGGTTCCTCCGGATGGAAGGACTGGACGAAGTGATAGTACATGCGGCCGTCGTCTTTTCCGTATTGCAGCTTGGTGCTGATGAACTCGGTGCAGCAGGAGTCTGCCTGACAGTTCACACCGGTCACCAGATGGCGGCCCTGATAAGCGGTCTTTTCCTCCTTCATCACGTATTGGAGCACCGCGCTCATGCCGCCGCGGGTCTGACCACGGGGACGGTTGACAGCTGTGACGATGGCCATGAATCACACCGTCCTCTCCAGCAGCGCCTTGAGGGAACGCAGGATGTCGGCGTAGAGGGCGCAGGCCTCCCGGACATTCACGGCGGTGATCCGTCCCATGTTGGCCAGAGTGGTCAGCTGGTTGAGGTTGTTGCCCTGGGCTTTCAGAGCCCTGATAAACTCCGCCAGCGCGTCGATCCGGACGATCTCCTTGCCGACGGCGCAGTCGGTCAGATATTGGGTGAGGCTCATGCCGCACGCTTCCGCCTTTTGGTGGATGCGCCGGGAGTCCGCCTCGGTCACGTAAAACGTCAGAGGAACGGATTTCGTTCGGTTGGGTTTCTTGCTCAAGTTGATCCTCCTTCTCTGATTTTCAGCAAAGTGGGTGCAGGGCTTCCGCCCGCAAAGAGATGCCGAAGGCAGTTCGCGGCCGCCTGTGGGTGGGCGTGAACAGCCAAAGGCGATGCTTGCTCTCCGCCAATCCTCCTGTTGCAAGGCAGCGGGCGGCGGAGACCCGTCCCCCACATCTCCCGCGTTTTCCGGCGGTTTGAGGGCCAACAGCGGCCCTTCCGCCGGGGACGGGGAAACGAGTTCCGTCAGGCGGGAAAGCTCCTCAGAGGGGCCGCAGCGGCCGCCACAGGGTCGATGGGGACGCTCTTTGCGGCAGCGGGATCATCGACACCATCGGCCCTCCGCAGGCAGATGAGCCGCTCTCCGTTGCTCTTGCGGAAGGACACAGTAATGCCGCTTTGCCTTAGGGCGTCAACGCTTTTGCGGATTTGATGAGAGAAGCTGTTGGGCGTCAGGCCCTCCAGACCGGCAGGGTCGATCTTTTCCAGCAGCGCCTTGGCAGGGGCGCAGATCTCTTGCTGCTCCCGCAGCAGCAGGGAGAGGAGTGCCAGGATGCGTCCGTGCGGTTCACCGGTCTGTTCACAGTCGTCCGCCAGCAGATCCCAGATGTGAGTGTCGCTGTTGAACTCCAGAGACAGTTCCCGGTAGGCGATGTCCCTGCCCGTGCAGTAGAGGGTGGCGGTGTTTTCCCGCCGCTTGCTCTTGCGGAGCACAAAGTTGGAGTCCGTGGCACCGCTGAGGCCCGTGGTGCCGGAGATCATGTTCATGGGATCGTCGTCACCCAGCTTGCGCAGGTGATGGACCAGCAGCACGGCAATGCGGTGCCGGTCTGCCAGTGCTTTGAGTACACCGATGTCCCGATAGTCGTTGGCGTAGGGACTCACGTCATTGCTCACGGTGCGGATGCGCTGCAGCGTGTCGATGACTATGAGCCCTGTGGCCGGGTGCTCTTTGAGGAACTGCTCGATCTGCTCCAGCAGCCCGCTGTGGAGCTGCTCCGCCATGACGGCGAAGTGCAGCGTGGGCGGCGCGTCCTCGGTGAGATCGAAGAGACGGCTCTGGATGCGCTGGAAGCTGTCCTCCAGACAGAGGTAGAGGACCTCGCACGGATGCGTGGGAAAATTCCAGAGGGGTTCGCCCCGCGCCACCCGGAGACACAGCCACAGCGCCAGCCAGGACTTTCCGATCTTCGGCGCGCCGGCCAGCAGGTGCAGTCCCTGAGGCAGCAGATCCTCCACAAGGAAGGTGAGCGGCTCGTAGGCGATGGTTTGCAGGGTATCGGCGTCTATGGTGTTGAGTTTTTTCATCAAAAATCTCCTTTCAAAAAAAGTAAGAGACGAGGATCGCCCGCCTTCGATCCTCGTCTCTCTACTTGTATTGTGGAGACTTTTTTGATACACTCAGAGAAACAACAGACAAATAAAAACTGTTTGCTGACGAAAAAGAGGTGATCCGGATGTTCCGGTCTATCGCATTCTACATTGGAGAGAAGACACTGGATCTGAATGGTCGTGCGTTTCCACTGGGTGAGCTGACTGCTGAGGTTTTGAACATTACTCCGGATGAGTACCACAAGCTGCGCCGGATACTGACCAAAGCTGTCCGCAAGATGGCGGATTATGAAAAGAGCCGTCAGATACAGGACTGGTTTGAAGCCAATGAGCAGATGATCAAGCTCCATCGTTCCCTGGTACGGCATCGGGTGTTTCAGCTGCTTCAGGAGCAGGAAGAGATTTTGTCAGAGGCGCGGGTACTGACAGAGCAGTACTCTTTGTTTCAGGAGCCGGAGGACCTGGAGCCAACGGATCGGGATCTGGAGATCATAGCTGCGATCGGAGACTACGAAGACTATCTGGAGCATCCGGAGGAGTATGACGGCGATGATTTTGTCAGTGCTCAGCTTGAGGATGGATTCTATGAGATCCCGGTACCGCGTCCGCCCATCCCGCCGAAGCCGCCGGAAAAGACCAGAGCCCTTTTGATCTGCCCGGGGAACCTGCAGGCGAAGTGGGTGTATTACCGGCAGTATTGTATGTGCTATGACGATCTCCTGGAAGACATTTCTTCGGTTTGCCAGACCTTGCAGGAATTCATCCATATGGGCATTTCCTCCTTGGACAAGCTGACGCCTGACAACTATCTGGCGGCACTGCACGAATTCCTGTATAGCGAGCGGTCCTACAAATGGATCGCCAATCCCTTGGAGGGGACGGGATTTTACACCGCCATTGATGACGTGCGGCTGCAGCTGGTCCCCCGCGAGACCTCCCCGGGTTCCGGAACGTTCAAGGTCTATGAATATTACGAGGCGGCGCGTCTTCAGACCATGCTGAAACTGGATTTCTACAAGGCGCTGGAGGCTGGACACATCATCCGCAAATGCCAGAACTGCGGACGATACTTCCTGCTGCAGAAGGGGTACCACACAAAATACTGCGACCTGCCCAATCCGGCCAATCCAAAGTACACCTGCGCGCAACTGGGTTACCGTCTCCGCGGGATCAAAGAGGATGCGGAAGGAAGTCCGCTGGCGCAGGCCCTTTACCGCTGTTATCAGCGGATCGACAAGGATCGTTCCCGCGGCGTGATCACGGCGGAGGAGCGAACCAGACTGCGGGAGAAGGCGCAGGAACTGTACCACCAGGCGCGAACCAAACCGGGCACGACTTACGAGGCGTTCGATACTTCCCTGGCTGCGGAGCAGCTGTACCCGCGCTGCGGCGTTGAGAGAAAGAGCCGTCCCAGGGGACGGCCAAAGAAAGAAAGCTGATTTCCAAAGGGAAAGAGGGCGGTGGCGCATGACGAATGAAGAGTTGTATGGGCAGGCGCGGGCCGGGAGTGCCGACGCGTTTGAACAGCTCTGCGAACAGCTTGCGAACTTTATACGCTCCATCGCCCTGGAAGCGTGCAGGCACTTCGGTTGTTCAGATTTCGCAGCTGCATTGCTGTTGGAGGACCTCTGTGCCGAGGGCGGCCTGGAACTGTGGGAGCGGATCCATGGCGGCGGTTATGACGAGCGAGCCGGGAAACTGACTACCTATCTCTATCCGTTTCTGCGAGGAAGAATGTACCGCTATCTGGAGACTAATCTGGGAGTGATGTCCCTGAGCAAGGACGAGATGGAGCGGGTGCGGCAGGCTCAGCGGCTCTACCACGTGGAGGGCAAGTCCGATGAAGAGATCGCGGCGGCGCTGCATCTTTCAGATGAGGCCGCCGCAAGGCTGATCGGGTACAACACGCATGTTCTCTCTGTGTTTGATCTGCAGGGCAGTGAGGAAGAGGGAGATCCCTTTGAGCGGCTGCTCTCCGATCGGCAGAGTGCGTCGGCGGAGCAGATCGTCTATCGGAAGGTCAGTCTGGAGCTGCTGGAGCAGTTGTTTCAGACACTGAGTTCCAAGGATCGCTCCATCCTGGGGCATACCTTTGGCGTCTACGGCTATGAAAAGCTGTCCGCGGACGAGTTGGGGCTGCGGGAAATGCTCTCTCCCGACGGGGTGACAAAGGCCCGGAAGACTGCACTGGAACATCTGCGCCAGCGTTATCCCGGCAGTGCCCTGTACCGCTGGCGCAGAGCCTTCCGGCTGATGCGGGATGTGTAAGCAGATGTGAGATGCTTTTGCCCAATGTGTTGCCCAGAGATTCCTTTCAGGAAATGGAACAGGCATCTGCCTCAGCTTCTTCGGCTGATGACAGATGCCTGTTTTCTTGGTAATGATCCAGTTCGCCGGCCAGTTCCCACGCCAGACGGAATCCGCAGAGAAAGCTGTCCAGGGACCGCTCTCCGATGATATGGTTCTGGGTGTCGATGATCCGCAGCACCAGTTTCCTCTCTGGCTTTTCCAGCCGCTCGATCAGCTGGCGGTGGCAGGCCTCGACTTCCTGTTCGTACTCTGTCAATGGCAGAGGGGTGTAGAATCGGTCGTACAGCAATTTCAGAGTTTCGTTCATGTGTCTCGCCTCCTTGTAGCAAGACACCATATCACAGACCATCGGAAATAGCTACTGCTTTTTGCATGACCCGCTTGAAATTGAGAAATGAAAAAGAAGCCTTGCGCATGGAAAAAGCGATACTATAATGTGGTTTACAGATGTTATCAAGACATTTTATGTCGGATTATTAAACTGGTTTGGGTATTTTAACATATGGGAGATTTTATAACCTTATATAATATTTGATGATAACGTCGTTCAAGCTGCTATTCTGGATTCCCTGAAGCCTATTCCAAATATGCTGCATGGTACCGAATAGAAGATATAGTTAATTTTATAATAGATCGGTCAGCTAAATCGTGTTTACTTACCAATATAAAATGTGGTATATTAAGTTCGGGACAGAAAGTGAAGGTGAGGCTGTGGACTATCGGGAAATAATGGACATTCTCTCCCAATGTGGATTGGGCGCGGTGCTGCTTTCGGACCGGGACCGGATCCTCCAGGTCAACGAGACAGGTATACATCTGCTTCATGGAGAAGATGGCCTGACGGGAAAACTGTTGGATGAAATTGCCCCTCAGCTCTGCCTGGAGTCGGAGGAACCCCTCTATGCCAATATCGCTTTTGGAGAGTACCTGCTGCGCTGCCCCACGCCACAGGTGGATGACCTCCCTGAGAGAACGCATTTAGTGGTGTTCCGCAATGCGGCCGATGATGCCTGTCATGATATGCTTATCAGTGTCATGAACCAGATCACCGAAGCTGTGGCGTTGTATGATGCCAAGGGCCGGGTGTATATGCTCAATGACGCTGTGGTGAAAATGGAATCTGTGGTCACCAAAGATGTGCTGGGTGAGGCTGTAGAGGATATCTATGAAATGCGGGACGGGACCCAATTGACAATCCCGGAAGTTCTGCACACCAAACGCCCTCTTCTCAATAACCGGCAGTACTATACCACCCGGTACGGGAAAAATATCGATGTGATGTCCAACACCTATCCGATTACGCAGAACGGGCAGCTGCTGGGGGCGTTTACAGTGATGGAGGACTGGCATATGGTGGATGACCTCCATCGTCAGATTATCGAACTGCAGGGCCGCCTGCTGGAGAGATGCACCAGCAAGCAGAGTACCAACGCCCTTCCGGCAAAATACCGTTTCAAAGATATCTGCTATACCAGCGCCAGTATGCACAGAGTTGTGGAGCAGTGCCGACAGGTGGCCAAGAGTGATTCCTCCGTCATGATCTGCGGGGAAACCGGCACGGGCAAGGAGCTGTTTGCACAGAGCATCCACAACGCCAGCCGTCGGGCGGACGGGCCCTTCTTGGCCATCAACTGTGCGGCAATCCCGGAAAATCTGCTGGAGGGGCTGCTGTTCGGCACGGAGCGGGGGGCTTACACCGGGGCGGAGCGCCGGGCCGGTCTTTTCGAACAGGCAAACTCCGGCACGCTGCTGCTGGATGAGCTGAATTCCATGAACCCCAACCTCCAGTCCAAGCTGCTGCGGGTGCTGCAGGACGGTACGTTCCGCCGGGTGGGCGGATCCGCGGAGATTCAGGCAGATGTCCGGATCGTGTCCAACATCAATATTCCGCCCTACCAGGCGATTGAAGAGAACAAGCTGCGCCGAGACCTCTTTTACCGGTTGGGCGTGGTCAATATCAGCATCCCGCCGCTGCGGGAGCGGAAAGAGGACATCCCGCTTCTGGCCAAGACCTTCATCATCCAGTACAACAAGCGCCTGGTGAAAAACGTCAAAGACATCAGTCGGGAGACACTGGAGCGATTCCAGAATTACGACTGGCCCGGAAACGTCCGTGAACTTCAGCATGCCATTGAACACGCCATGAATGTTTTACCAGACACCATGTCTGTTATTACGCCGGAATATCTGCCGGAATTGATCTTGTCGGAGAGCGAAAAACGCCCTGAAGGAATACCAGGGCGGCACTCTCTCAGCAATGTCATACAGGACATGGAGTATCATACCATTTGCCAGGCTCTTCGAGCCAGTGGCGGCAATATTTCCGCAGCGGCTAGAAGTCTTCATATGAGCCGCCAGAATTTACAGTACCGTATCAAACGATATCAGATTGATTTAAGAAAACTTTTGGGTGAGACGGAACTGTGAGTAACAAAGAGGGACCTCCAGGTACAGGATTCCTGTATCTGGAGGTCTCGTGTTCTGCGGGGGAACGGGAGAGGATTTAGTCAATTATGCCCGCGATATCCTTAGCCAGCTGCTTCTTGCCCTGGATATTGCCCTGGCGGGCGATCATGATGCGCTGGGCCTGGGGAGAGCCGGCGCCGTGCATGGACTCGGTACGGTAGCCAACGGCAGCCGCGCCCAGGCACAGGTTCTCGATGAACCGCATGATCCGCTGGCGGTCCTCGGTCTTGACACCCTCCCGGGCGGCGAAGAACTTGTTGCAGATCTCACCGATGGTCTCGCCGTTGCGGCCAACCACGGTGTCGGAGTTGAAGTCGGTCTGAGAGGGCATGGTGACCACCAGACCGCCGGCGATGTCCTCCGCCAGGCGCACGATCTCATAGGGGAAGCGGGTCACGTTCTGCTTGCAGACGTTGGCCAGCAGCAGGTCGATCTGATAGTTGCCCGCCTTGGTCTTGAAGCCCTGAGCGGAGCAGGCAATACCGCAGCAGAACAGGGTCTCGTTCAGGTGGGTCATCTCGATGAGCTTATCCTTGACGGCGCTGGCCTTCTCCACGCCGTTGTACTCAGCGGCAAGGGCGGCGGCGCCGATCAGGGTATCGCCCACGCCCACCTTGCAGCCGCCGTAGCTCTGACGGTGATAGCCGGCGAAGCGCTCCACGATCATGCCGGCGAACTCATACTCGCCGTTGAGGAAGATGTACTCGTTGGGGATGAACACGTGGTCCAGAACCACCAGGGCCTCCTGGCCGCCGAACTTGGCGTTGCCCACGTCGATGGAGGCGTTCTCCTCCATCTTCCGGGTGTCGCAGGACTGACGGCCGTAGATCATATACATGCCCTCGGCGTCGGTGGGGCAGGCGAAGCTCACAGCCCAGTCCTTGTCAGCCTCACCCATGGAGATGGTGGGCATGAAGATGTGCCAGTGAGAGTTGATGGAGCCGGTCTGGTGGCACTTGGCGCCGCAGACCACGATGCCGTCGGGGCGGCGCTCCACCACATGCACGTACATGTCGGGGTCCGCCTGCTGGCTGGGGGCCTTGGACCGGTCGCCCTTGGGGTCGGTCATGGCGCCGTCCACGGTCAGGTCGTTGTCCTGGACCATGGTCAGGAACTTCTTGAAGTTGTCGTGATAGTGGGTGCCGTATTTCTCGTCGATCTCATAGGTGGTGGAGAACACGGCGTTGAAAGCGTCCATGCCCACGCAGCGCTGGAAGCAGCTGGCGGTCTTCTGACCCAGCAGACGCTGCATCTTCACCTTGTTCATCAGGTCCTCGGTGGACTGATGCAGGTGGGTGAAGCGGTTGATGGTGTGGCCAGTCAGGCTGGATTTCACGGTCATCAACTCGGCGTACTGGGGATCCTGGGCCAGAGCGTAGGTCATGGCCACGCAGTTGATGGAGGGACGGATCATGGGGTGATCCACCCAGTTGTCAATTTTCTCGCCGAACATGTACACCCGGGTTTTCAGCTTGCGCAGGCTCTCAACGTATTCCTGTGCGGTCATCAATGCCATTCTTTTTTCCTCCTGAAAATCATTAGATCGCAGAGGAGCCCGGCGAATGCTAGGCTCCTCTGGTTCTCTCCGGAATGGGAATCAGTCTTTGGCCAGGCGCTGATAGCTCTCCAGACGCTCTTTGGCGTCCCGGGCTGCCTTGGCATAGAGTTCCTGCGCCTTCTCCGGGAAAGCCAGCTGCAAGGACGCGTAGCGGTTTTCACCCAGCAGGAACTGCTGGAAGTCGCCGGTGGGCTCCTTGGAGTCCAGCTGGAAGGGATTCTTCCCCTCCGCCTTCCGGCGGGGATCATAGCGGTACAGGTGCCAGTAGCCGCACTCCACCGCCTTCTTCTCCTCCAGCTGACTCAGGCCCATGCTGGCTTTCATGCCGTGCTCGATGCAGGGACAATAGCAGATCACGATGGAGGGACCGGGATATGCCTCCGCCTCCCGGATGGCCTTCAGGGTCTGGTTGGGGTCCGCGCCCATTGCAACCTGTGCCACGTACACGTAGCCGTAGCTCATGGCCATCAGTCCCAGGTCCTTCTTCTTAACTTCCTTGCCGCCAGCGGAGAACTTGGCGATAGCGCCCGCGGCAGTGGACTTGGAGGACTGCCCGCCGGTGTTGGAGTACACCTCGGTGTCCAATACCAGCACGTTGATGTCCTTGCCGGAGGCCAGCACGTGATCCAGTCCGCCGTAGCCGATGTCATAGGCCCAGCCGTCCCCGCCGAAGGCCCACACGCTCTTCTTTGTCAAGAACTCCTTGTTCTGACGGATGAAGGCGGCTTCGGCACTGGAGTCGCCCTCCAGGGCGGAGAGCAGCGCATCGCTGACCTGACGGGAGACAGCAGCGTCATCGGCCTTGTCCAGGTATGCCTGGCAGGCTTCGACAGCCACGCCTCGTTCCGACAGAGCCGCTGCGGCGGCCTTCAGCTGCCGCTTCACCGCGTCCTGGCCCAGCAGATAGCCGTAGGCGTACTCGGCATTGTCCTCGAACAGACTCATGGCCCAGGCCGGGCCGTGGCCCTTGCAGTCTGTGCAGTAGGGGGAAGAGGGGGTGGAGCCGCCGTAGGCGGAAGAGCAGCCGGAGGCGTTGGTGATGTACATCCGCTCGCCGAACAGCTGTGTTACCAGCTTGATATAGGGGGTCTCGCCGCAGCCAGCGCAGGCACCGGAGAACTCGAAGTAGGGCTTGGCGAACTGGGAGGCCTTCACGTTCTTGTCGCTGACGGCGTCGGCCTTGATGGTCACTGTCTCCACGCCGTAGGTCCAGTTGTCCGCCTGATCCAGCTGGCTCTCCAGAGGCCGCATGGTCAGGGCTGTCTCCTTGGCCAGACACACATTGACGCAGCTGCCGCAGCCGGTGCAGTCGTAGGGAGAGACCTGGAGGCGGTAGGTGTACCGGCCGCCCATGCCCTTGGCGTCCACGGTGCGGAAGCCCACAGGCTTGCCGGCTTCTTCGGCGCCGTCCAGAAGGATGGGACGGATGGCCGCATGCGGGCACACCAGGGCGCACTGGTTACATTGCAGGCACTTGGCGGCGTCCCACTCCGGAACCTCCACTGCGGCGCCACGCTTTTCATACTTGGACGTACCTGCGGGCCAGGTGCCGTCCTCCATGCCGTACTTCACCACGGTGGACACGGGGATGCTGTCGCCCTCCTGGCGGTTCATCACAGCCACTACATCCTGGATGAAGGCGGGGGCGCTGCTCTCCCGAGGCGTGTCCTGGGCGTCCAGCCAACTGTCGGGGATAGGGACTTCCTGGAGCTCGTTGATGCCGTGGTCGATGGAGGCGTTATTCATGTCCACCACCGCCTGGCCCTTCTTCTTGTAGTAGGTCTTGTAGATGGCCTCCTTCATCTCGGAGACCGCCTGGTCGATGGGGATGACCCCGGTGAGGGTGAAGAAGGCGGCCTGCAGGATGGTGTTGGTCCGGCTGCCCAGACCCAGCTCTCTTGCGATGCGGATGGCGTCGATGGTATAGAGCCTAGCGTGCTTGGCCGCCAGGGCCCGCTTCATAGCCGCGGGCAGGTTCTTCTCCAGACCCGCCTGATCCCAGGGGCAGTTGAGCAGGAAGGTGCCGCCCTCCTTGAGGTTTTTCACCATGTCGTACTTGTGGACATAGGAGGGGGTGTGGCAGGCCACGAAGTCCGCGGAGGAGATCAGATAGGGGGAGCGGATGGGCGCCTTGCCGAAGCGCAGGTGGCTCTGGGTCAGGCCGCCGGACTTCTTGGAGTCATAGACGAAGTAGGCCTGGCAGTAGAGACTGGTGGAGTGGCCGATGATCTTGATGGAGTTCTTGTTGGCGCCCACGGTGCCGTCGGAGCCCATGCCCCAGAACTCGGCGCTGGTCTGGCCGGCGGGAGAGGTCTCGATCTCCTCTGCCGCGGGCAGGGAGGTGTGGGTCACGTCGTCCACGATGCCGATGGTGAAGTTGTGCCTGGGCGTCTCCGCCTTCAGGTTCTCGAACACCGCCAGGATCTGGCCCGGGGTGGTGTCCTTGGAGGAGAGACCGTACCGGCCGCCCACGATCTCCATGGGGATGTTCCGGCGCTGATAGACGGCGCACACGTCCTGATACAAGGGCTCGCCCATGGCGCCGGGCTCCTTGGTCCGGTCCAGCACCGCCAGCCGTTTGCAGGCGGCGGGCACGGCGGCGAGGAAGTGGTCGGCGGAGAAGGGGCGGTACAGATGGACATTGATGAGGCCCACCTTCTCGCCCCGGGCGGTCAGGTAGTCCACGGTCTCCTTGGCGGTCTCGGCGGCGGAGCCCATGAGGATGATGACCCGCTCCGCGTCGGGGGCGCCGTAGTAGTCAAAGAGGTGATAGGGACGGCCGGTGATGCGGCTGATCTCTGCCATGTACTGCTCCACGGCGGCGGGGATGGCGTCCACCTTCTGATTGCAGGCTTCCCGGCACTGGAAGAAGATATCGGGGTTCACGGTGGTGCCGCGGGTGGCGGGGTGCTCCGGGTTCAAGGAGTGGGCCCGGAAGGCCTTCAGGGACTCCATGTCCACCAGGGGACGCAGGTCCTCGTAGTCCAGGGCCTCGATTTTCTGGATCTCGTGGGAGGTGCGGAAGCCGTCAAAGAAGTGCAGGAAGGGCATCCGGCAGTGGATGGCGGTCAGATGCGCCACGGCGCCCAGATCCATGACCTCCTGAGGAGAGGAGGAGGCCAGCAGGGCAAAGCCCGTGCTGCGGACGCCCATCACGTCGGAGTGATCGCCGAAGATGGACAGAGCATGGGCGGAGAGGGTGCGGGCGGAGACGTGGAACACGCCCGGCAGCATCTCACCGGCGATCTTGTACATATTGGGGATCATCAGCAGCAGGCCCTGGGAGGCGGTATAAGTGGTGGTCAGGGCGCCGGACTGGAGGGAGCCGTGGACCGTGCCGGCGGCGCCGCCCTCAGACTGCATCTCCACCACCTGGACCGGCTGGCCGAACAGGTTCACCTTTCCGTTGGCGGCCCACTCGTCCACGTACTCCGCCATGGGAGAGGAGGGCGTGATAGGGAAGATGCCCGCCACTTCCGTGAAGGCGTAGGAGATGTACGCCGCTGCCTGGTTGCCGTCCATGATCTCGATTTTAGTTGCCATACGATTTCCCCCTTGTCAGGTGTCAATATAGGTTACTCCTTTGCGGACAGAGGCGGAGGGTCCGCCGGTCCATTTCCGGTTCCATTGTATCGGAGGCGGCAAGAGGAGAATTTGCCTCTTTTCGCATGTTTTTTGCTGTTTCTGTCCTGTTCCCTGGAGCGGTTCTTCTATTATAGATGGAGGGGGCGCGGACCGGAAAAACAGCGGAAAACAATCCGAAAGTCTGCAAAAAACCAGACAGATTCAGCAAAGCACGGCGTTTTGCCCTTAGCTACAATGGCCTCAGTGGATGAGAGCAGCAGAAAACCAAGCAAGCAAGCGCTGGCGTTGATACCAGCGGAAAAATTAAAGGAGGATGTCACTATGGATATGAGTTATTTGAAGGATATGCCCATCGCGATCCTGGGCGCCGGCGCCGTCGGCAAGACCATGGCCGCGGACTGCGCCCTGGAGGGCAAGGAGGTCCGCCTGTGGGACCAGCCCCGCTTCGCCAAGATCAACTTTACCAACATTGAGAAGACCGGCATCACCCTCTCCGGCGCCCAGTTCAGCTATTTCGGCTATCAGCGCAAGGGCACGGTGAAGATCGCCATGGCCACCGACGATATGGCCAAGGCCGTCAAGGGCGCCGGCATCATCATCGTGGCCGCCGTCGCCATCGCCCATGAGGACATCTTCCGCGAGCTGATCCCCCTGCTGGAGGACGGCCAGGTGATCCACATCCTGCCCGACAACTGCGGCACCTTCATCTGCCGGAAGCTGATGCGGGAGATGGGCTGCACCAAGAAGGTCATCGTGGGCGCCTGGTACACCGCCCCCTACGGCATCCGTGTCGTCCGCCGTGGCGGTGTGGTCACCAACGAGTGCAAGGTGGAGGACCGCATCACCACCATCCGCGGCTGCGCTCTGCCCGATACCGACACCGATGACTTCATGGCTTCCGCCTGGTACATTCCCGCTTTCGGCGCCATCATGGACGCAGAGGGCGAGGTCACCATCTCCAAGAAGGGCGAGGAGTTCCACCACGGCTTCGTCCGGGGCAACACCGTGCTGGATATCAACCTGTCCAACGTGAACCCGGTCATCCACGTGCCCGGCGCCGTCCTGGGTGCCGCTGTCATGCAGAACTTCGACACTGTCCTGGGCCAGGAGAAGAAGAACTACTCCCTGTACGGCTTCGCCCTGTGCCCGGCCATCGCCGAGGTCCAGGCCCGGTTCTGGGAGGAGGAGAAGGCCCTGGCCAAGGCCATGGAAGTGGGCCTGTGCACGGTCAATTATGAGGACTTCTTCTCCCGTACCACCATGTACGGCAAGGAGTACATGGGCCCCGACTTCGCCGTTCCCTTCACGGAGAAGTATGAGAACTTTTTCGGCGACGGTCCCTTCGATCTGGAGAACCGCTACATCACCGAGGATGTGCCCGTGGGCTGCTATCTCATGAGCCAGCTGGGCAAGAAGTACGGTGTGGAGACTCCCATCATCGACTCCATGATCCTGCTGGCCAGCACCATGCTCAAGCGGGATCTGGCCGGCCAGAGCAAGTACACGCTGGACTATCTGGAGATCGGCCACATGACCCATGAGCAGTTGCAGGCCTATCTGCGCCAGGGCGTGTTCACCCCGAAATAATCTGGATCCCCTTACCTCCTATACCTGGTTCTGCGGACCGCGGCTTGCCGCGGTCCGCAGAGCTTTTTTACAGACGAGTCCGGCGGAGGACCCATCCTACAAGAGAGTGCTGTTGTGGTATCGAATGATGATTTTGGGGAGAGCGAGAAAAAATATGTGCAAAAGTGACAATATGCAATGGAAGAGCAAATATTTTTTGCAGGGGTGCAAAAGAACCGCAAAATAGTTTGCGCCTATCCTTTTTGCACCGGTGAGAGCGGCCTGGAAGCCGGAGATCCCGCCTTTGTGGGAAAGAGAAAAACTCGCAGACGAAAGTTGGACAAAAACGGCAGAAGAACGGCAAAGTCTGTACAGACTGCACAGGGATGAAGGCGGAATGCCCGGCAAAAAATTGGAAGATCGCTGTTTTGGCACAAATTTTGCTTCAATATCATAGCGAAAAGAGCAGTCAACAAAGAGGGAACTGAAATCCGGTAAAACCAAAAAATTGATTGAGGAGGCTCATGACATGGCAAAAGCTTATATGGAGCGCATTGAGGCGCTGCGGCAGCAGTATCTGAATACCCGGGTGGATATGGACGTCTACAACGCCAAATACGTCACCGAGGGATTCAAGGAGACAGAGGGCCAGCCCTGGATCCTCCAGAAGGCCACGGGTTATGCCAGGACCTGCGAGAAGAAGCAAATCTACATCCAGGACCACGAGCTGCTGGTCGGCGGCGTGGGCTTCAAGCCCCGGGCGGGTATTCTGAACCCGGACAGCGCCTCCGGAGTCATTGAGAAGGAAGTGGATACCATCAGCACCCGCCCCTTCGACCCGTTCTATCTCAGCGAGGAGGGCAAGAAGATCTATCTGGAGGAGGTCAAGGACTACTGGAAGAACAAGTGCGTCCTGGACCGCTGGCGGCTGATGGCCCCCAAGGATATGGAGACCCTGCGCACCAATGGAATCATCTTCATCGACCGCAAGGCCGTCCGGGGCTACGGCGAGACCACAGTGGACTGGCGCCGGCTGCTGAAGGTGGGCATCGGCGGCATCAAGAAAGAGGCGGAGGTGGCCCTGGCCAAGCTGGATGACGCGGTGCCCGGCGACCTGGAGAAGTCCTTCTTCTATCGCGCTGAGATCATGGTGGCGGATGCCGTCATCCACCTGGCCCACCGTCACGCGGAGCTGGCGGAGCAGAAGGCGGCGGAGTGCGCCGATCCCGTCCGCAAGGCGGAGCTGCTGAAAATCGCAGAGGTCTGCCGCTGGGTGCCCGAGCATCCCGCCCGCACGTTCTATGAGGCCTGCCAGTCTATCCTGTCCTACGAGTACGCCTGCTACATGGAGCAGAACGCCTCATCCTACAACCTGGGCCGTCTGGACCAGTACCTGTATCCCTACTACAAGGCCGACAAGGCTGCCGGTATCCTCACGGACGACGACGCCCAGGAACTGCTGGACTGCCTGTGGATCAAGGTGGCGGAGATGTCGCTGTTCCAGGACGAGGTCACCGCGCAGTATGCGGCCGGCTACTGCATCACCGTTCAGACCAGCTGCGGCGGCATCGACCAGTACGGCAACGACGCCACCAACGAGCTCAGCTACATGATGATCCAGGCCACCGAGGACGTGAAGTTCAAGGAGCCCAACCTCTCCGTGACATACAGCATCTCCAAGAACCCGGACTCCCTGCTGCACAAGGCGGTGGAGGCCATCGGCATGGGCCTGACCATGCCGGCGGTGTATGCCAACGATGTGGGCATCCGCATGATGCTGAACAAGGGCGTTCCCCTCAGCGAGGCCTGGGACTGGAACCCCTGCGGCTGTGTGGAGACCAACCTCTCCGGCAAGCTGAAGGAATACACCGACATCGCCGACATCAACATGGGCGCCATGGTGGAGCTGGCCCTGAACGACGGCCGCAGCCGCATCACCGGCGAACAGGTCTCCGTCCACACCGGTGATCCCCGGGATTTCAAGACCTTTGATGACTTCTTCAACGCCGTCAAGGCCCATATCGACCACGCCGTGGATGTGATCACCTCCGGCAACCAGCTGCTGGACTACCTCAGCATGAACTACCGCCCCGTGCCGGTGCTGTCCCTGGGCTTCCCCCACTGCATGGAGGTGGGCAAGGATTACAGCCAGCCGGGCGCGGCCAAGTACACCGTGGGCGGCGGCGTGATCACCGTGGGCCAGGCGGACATCATCAACTCCGTGGCGGCGGTGAAGCACCTGGTCTACGACGAGAAGAAGCTGACCATGGAGCGGCTGATCCAGGCGCTGGACGCCGACTTCGTGGGGTATGAGGACGTGCAGGCCATGTGCCTGGCGGCGCCCAAGTACGGCAACGACGATGAGCGGGCCGACTTCTGCGTAGGCGAGATCTTTACCCACGTGGTGGATCAGTTCGAGAAATATGATACGCTCTTCGGCAAGATGACCTGCGGCATGCTGCCGGTCTCCGGCAACACGCCCATCGGTCAGTGGGTGGGCG
>ERZ827101.1463-NODE-1463-length-27568-cov-2.949079_pt1 | contig 27568 bp, 17 predicted proteins | sample MGYA00519869_ERZ827101 | MGnify/ENA primary metagenome ERZ827101 (study PRJEB31778, sample SAMEA3449256) | human gut metagenome | biome: human gut; feature: human-associated habitat; material: faeces | place: United Kingdom | collected 2010/2012 ...
CAGTAAAATAGAATCTGTGTCAATCTGTGTAATCTGTGGTGAATTAATTCATAACTGAAAAGATATGAATCAATTCAACTCCTGATTCGCATGATTAATTATTTGATAAGTGAACCGATTACGAAAATGAATAGTATGAAATTAAAAGCAATCATTCTTTGTATGGGAGTAGTGGGATGCCTGATATTCACCGGTTGCGGGAAAAGTACCTCCTTTTCCCGCAACAGCCATCTGGCATTAAATGACTCTAACTACTTCGAAACACGCGGGTTGAACTTCTTCGTATTCAGCAACCTATACGATGCTACCTTCGATGATTCCAAGATCAGTGCCGTAGAAATCATTCATCACGGCATCCGCACCGCTACCAACGGAGATGTCCGCATGAATCCGACACCCGGACAATGGGACAAGTTGCCAAAGTTCGTCGAGCGTATGCCGGATAAAGAACATAACCGGATCGACGTCATACTGGAATATCCCGAATACAACTTCGAATACAAGTTGACAGGAGAAGCCTGTGACGGCGGTTTCTACCTTAGCGTAAACGTAGACAAACCTTTACCCGAAGCATTGCATGGCATAGCCGGACTGAATATGGAATTCATGCCCCCGGTCTTCTTCGGTCATTCCTACATAATAGACGGCAAGCACGGTCTGTTCCCCACTTCTCCGGCCGACTTTATGACTACCATCAACGGTGAAGTGGAACCCACTCCCATGGCCACCGGCAAACTGATAGACATTGCACCGGATGAACCGTTGAAACACATCACCATCCGCACCACCGATGACAATAACCTGTCATTGTTTGACGGAAGGAACAAACAACAGAACGGAAACTTCGTTGTGCGTACCCTGCTTCCGGCAGGAAAGACCGGCAAGATAGCCGAATGGTTTATCACAGCGGAGACCCAATCCGACTGGGTGCGCAAACCCGTAGTGAGCTACTCACAAGTAGGTTACCACCCCACACAAAAGAAAGTGGCCGTAGTGGAACTGGATAAAAATGACAAACCACTCTCTACCGTCTCTTTATATAAGGTGTGTAGTGACGGCAGCCTCAGCAAAGCCCTGTCCGGCACTCCCAAAACCTGGGGAATGTACACACGCTACAATTACCTTCAATTTGATTTCTCCTCTGTCACAGAACCGGGCATCTATATGCTGGAATATGGCGACCAGCGCACAGCACCTTTCCCCATCGCAACAGATGTGTTTCAGAAAGCATGGTTCCCGACACTGGACGTATTCTTCCCAGTACAGATGGATCATATGTTTGTCCGCGAAGCCTATCGCGTATGGCATGGCGCCGCACATCTGGATGATGCCCTGCAAGCTCCCGGCAACCGCATCCATTGGGACGGTTGGAGACAAGGGCCGACCACCGGCAACAAGTACAAACCACTGGAGCATATCCCCGGCCTGAACGTCGGCGGATGGTTCGATGCAGGAGACTTCGATATCCAGACCGGATCACAACATGCCGTAGTACAGGCTTTCGCCCTTTTGTGGGAGAGCTTTGGGGTAAACCGCGATGAAACCACCATTAACCAAAAGACACGCTATACGGAAATACACGTACCCGACGGCAAACCCGATGTACTGCAACAGATTGAACACGGCGTTCTGCAATTAGTAGCGCAGGTGAATGCGATAGGCTATGCCATTCCGGGAATCAACGAGTCTCATTTATATCAGTACCGCCATTTGGGAGATGCGGTAAACAAGACGGATAACCTGGTTTATAACCCTCGCCTGGATAGCCTGCAAACCGACGGGCGTACAAGTGGTACTCCCGATGACCGTTGGGCATTCACCAACCGGACACCGCACATGAATTATGGCACAGCCATTTCGCTGGCAGCCGCTTCGCGTGCATTGAAGGATTACAATCCGGAACTGAGCAAAGAAGCCCTGCGAGTGGCCCGCTTCATCTGGGACGACGAACACAACCGCCAGGCAAATCCCGAAGAACAAACGTATAGCGGACGATTCAGCAATCCTGAATTCATGAAATCCATCGAATGCAGAGCTGCTTTTGAGCTCTGGCGCTCAACGGACTATGAAGGTTACAAGACAAGAATGAACGAACTGCTCCCCACCCTTTTGGAACAATTCAACCGGAATGCCTCTGTCATTGCACAAATGATTCCTTTCATGGATAATGCGTTCAAGAAGCAAGTAAGGCCCCTGGTAGAAGCTTATGCCGGAGAACTTGTCGAAGTAGACAAAAAAAATCCGTATGGAGTAAGGATCAGCACTGCCGGATGGGCAGGCAACAGAAACATTGTTCAGGCGTGTATTACGAACTACCTGCTCCATCGTTCGTATCCCGAGCTGATAAACCCGGAATACATATACAGAGGATTGAACTATCTGTACGGTTGCCATCCGTGCCATAATCTGTCTTTTGTTTCGGGAGTAGGCGCACAGCCCAAAAAGGTAGCTTACGGGAGCAACCGGGCCGACTTCAGTTTCATCCCCGGAGGTGTGGTGCCGGGCATCAGGATATTGAAACCGGACTTCCCCGAGAACAGGGAGGACTATCCTTTTCTTTGGAGCGAGAATGAGTATGTAATAGATCTGGCAGCAAGCTACATCTACCTGGTGAATGCAGTCAACAGCCTGCTGAAATAAGGTCTCCGGTCCTCCATTTACAGGCCACTTGCATTTCATTTGTAGAACACTTGTGTTGAACAAACAGAACACCTGTGTCCTGCAAATGTAACACAAGTGTTACATAAATGCCCTGCCAGCAAGAAAAGTCCTCCTCAAAAACAGTTTTATACCCCTCCTTAAGAGGGTTACATACTACTTTTGCGGTTATCATTAATATTTGAATAGTTTTTTTGAAAAGTATAAAAAGACGAACAATGAAAAGAAAGAAATTATCAAGAGCAATTATCAAGACGGGAAGCGCAATGATATTTTGTTCCATTATCACAGGGACGATGTGGGCACAGGGAATACCCTCAGTTACCAATATTCCAAATGCCCAATATCCTATGGTGAACCCCGACCGAACTGTGACTTTCAAAGTAAAAGCTCCCGATGCAAAGAGCGTACAAATCGTTCTCGACCGTCCCTACGAAATGCAAAAAGGACAGGACGGAACGTGGGAACTCACCTCTTCTCCGCAAGTGCCCGGTTTCCACTATTACTCGGTACAAATAGGAGGCTTGCAGGTAACTGACGCCTCAACCTATTCCTACTTCGGGATGAGCCGCCAGGCAAGTGCCTTCGAAGTGCCCGAGGAAAAAGTAGATTTCTACTTACCGCAGAAAGGGGTACCGCAAGGAGCACTCCGTTCCCGCAGATTCTACTCGAAAGTATGCGACGAATGGCGCAGAATGTACGTATATACCCCTGCCGAGTATGAGAAGAATCCGGATAAGCGTTACCCCGTCCTGTACTTGCAGCATGGAGGTGGCGAAGACGAAAGAGGTTGGCCCAACCAAGGATGTATCGGTGCCATCCTCGACAACCTGATAGCCAGCGGAAAAGCCAAACCGATGATTGTAGTGATGAACTGCGGATATGCCGTATATGCAGGAAACAAATATCCCGAACAACAGCCGAATGCCCGCTCATCGGTAGACGCATTCGTCGCCTTCGAAGACATGATGGTAAAAGATGTAATTCCACTTGTAGATTCGACTTACCGCACATTGACGGACAAAGAGAACCGTGCCATGGCGGGTTTGTCATGGGGAGGCAAACAAACTCTGGAAACCACTCTGCACCACCGGGATTTATTCTCTTACATCGGATCATTCAGCGGAGCATTGCCCATAGACAAAAATACGGATATAGACGCACTCTACGAAGGCGCTTTCAAAGATCCCGTCACATTCAATAAAGATTTCAAGTTCATCTGGCTGGGAATCGGTGAAGAAGAAGGTCCCAATGCCGAACTTCTGCATGCAGCACTCAGCAAGAAGGGAATCAACAGCCTATTCTATCAGTCACCTGGCACAGCCCACGAATGGCTCACCTGGCGGCGCTGTCTCTATCAATTTACACCTCTTATCTTTAAATAATCAGACTATGAAACTGAAATCCATCTTATATACAACTCTGATCGCTTCCCTGATTACCGGATGTGCACAGAAACCCAAAGAAAAAGAAGCAACTGCCCCGGTATCGGCATCGACCAATATCCTCGGTATCAGTTATCCGGTGGTAAATCCGGACTTATCAGTAACCGTCAGGGTAAATGCTCCCGATGCAGACTCGGTAAAACTGGACTTAATGAAGAAATATCCCATGACCAAGAATGCAGACGGTATTTGGGAAGTAACCTCCGATCCCCAAGTGCCCGGTTTCCACTATTATTTCCTGGAGATAGACGGGTGTTCCGTAGCCGATCCTTCCAGCGAATTGTTCTACGGATGTGGCCGGATGTCAAGCGGCATTGAAATTCCGGAGGAAGGAGTGGATTACTATTTACCTCAGCACGTTCCACACGGTGAAATCCGCACACAGATGTACTACTCCGACATCACTCAGGCATGGAGAAAGTGCCTCGTATATACTCCGGCAGGTTATGACGAGAACAACACTCAGAAGTATCCCGTACTATATCTGCAACATGGTAGCGGAGAAGACGAAACCGGATGGTCCAACCAGGGAAAGGCAGACAACATTCTGGATAACCTGATTGCCAGCCAAAAAGCCGTTCCCATGCTGGTAGTCATGGACAGAGGATATGCTATAGACCCCAAAGAAAAAGAAACGGGCCAAAAAGACAGGTTCAACTTCAATACTTTTGAACGGGTGGTTATCAATGAACTGATACCCATGATTGATAAAAACTACCGTACTTTGCCCGACAGGGAACACCGTGCCATAGCCGGCTTGTCAATGGGAGGTTTCCAGGCTGTAAGCATCGGGCTGGCCCATTTAGATAAATTTGCCCATATCGGTGGATTCAGTGGCGGAGGAAGGATGAACAGCAATGAACTGAATACAGCCTACAACGGCGTTTTTGCTGACGCCGAAGCCTTCAATCAAAAAGTGAAAACACTGTATATCAGTCTGGGAACCGAAGAAGCCGCACGCTTTAAAAATGTAACGGAATTCCATGATGCACTGACTCAAGCAAACATCAACCATATCTATTACGAGTCTCCCGGTACAGCCCACGAATGGCTCACCTGGCGGCGTTCATTGCATCAATTTGCAGGCTTAATATTCAAATGATGCTTCAGATAATACAGATGTAGTTTTAACAATACTTGCAACTATGAAGATACTGTTTCACTTCACAATAACTCTGTTCGTTCTTAGTCTGGTCGCCTGTAACCAGACTAAGAGCCCGGAACCGGTAAAGCAATATACATTTATCGGCGGCAAGGAAGGAGATAAGATGGACACCACTTCCTTTGACTCTTTGCAGTTAAGCGATCCCTTTATCCTGGCCGATGAAGAAACACAGATGTATTATCTGGTTGGAAGTGGCGGCAGTTTATGGAAAAGCACGAATCTAAAGATGTGGACAGGTCCCTATCAATACATTACTGTGGATACAACTTCCTGGATTGGAACCGCTCCAAGGATATGGGCCCCGGAGCTCCATAAATATAAAGGTAAATACTATTGTTTCGTCACCTTTACCAATCCCAAGATCATAGTAGACACTGTACCCAACAGATACAATGTGCAACGTCGTGCCACCCATATCCTTACATCCGACAAAGCAGCAGGTCCCTACCACCCCATCAGCGGCACGGACTATCTGCCGGAAGACTGGTCTACACTCGACGGTAGTTTCTGGGAAGAAGACGGAGTACCTTATATGGTCTTTTGCCACGAATGGATGCAAACCGTAAACGGAATGATCAACTACATCCAACTTGCTCCGGACCTGTCAGAATCAATAGGGACCGCTACTACCCTTTTCAGAGCATCCGATGCCCCATGGCCAAGAGAAATGAAATCGATAGGTGAACTCACTTTCGGCATGGCGCTGGAAGGCTATGTGGCAGATGGTCCGTTCCTGTTCCGGACAGGTACGGGACGTTTAGGAATGTTGTGGTCCAGTTGGAGCAACAGCCGTTGTGCGCAGGGAGTGGCTTATTCCGGGTCGGGTAAACTTGCCGGCCCCTGGGTTCAGTGCAATGCTCCTCTGATACCTAATAATTCAGGGCATGGTATGTTATTCCGTACATTCGATGGAAAGTTGCTGATGTGCCTGCATCACCAAAGCCTCGACTCCGAGAACCCGGGTCCACGAAGACCCACACTGTTCGAAGCCGATATTTCAGGAGATAAAATTAAAATACTGGGGAGATATCATCCTTAGCAACCAAGAAATAAAAACATAATTTTATACCATGAAAACAACATTATTATGAAAAAGGTATTAGTAACCTGTGGTTTGTTATTCTCCCTATCGGGGTGGGGACAAACATTGCCGTATCAGAATCCCGAGCTAAGTCCGGCAGAAAGAGCGAAGGATTTAGTGAAACGCTTGACTTTAGAAGAGAAAGCGCTCTTGATGTGTGATGATTCGGAAGCCATTCCACGCCTGGGAATAAAGAAGTTCAATTGGTGGAGTGAGGCCCTTCACGGGGTAGCCAATCAGGGAAATGTAACAGTCTTCCCCGAACCGGTAGGAATGGCCGCTTCATTCAATGACAAACTGGTATTCGAAATCTTCAATGCAGTCTCCGATGAAATGCGTGCCAAGCACAACGAGCGCGTACGCAACGGACTGGAGGACGTCCGTTTCCACAGTCTCTCCGTCTGGACTCCCAACGTAAACATCTTCCGTGATCCCCGTTGGGGACGTGGTCAGGAAACTTACGGGGAAGATCCTTACCTGACTTCACAAATGGGTATTGCAGTGGTAAAAGGATTGCAGGGACCTGAAAATGAGAAGTATCGCAAACTGCTTGCATGTGCCAAACATTATGCCGTACACAGCGGTCCGGAATGGAGCCGTCATACCGCCAATCTGAACAACGTCAGTCCCCGTGACCTGTGGGAAACTTACCTGCCTGCGTTCAAGGCACTGGTACAAAAAGCCGATGTACGCGAAGTGATGTGTGCCTACCAGCGCCTGGACGATGATCCTTGTTGTGGAAACACCCGTCTGCTTCAACAGATACTCCGTGATGAGTGGGGATTCAAATATCTCGTAGTCTCCGATTGTGGAGCCATTGCCGACTTCTGGACTTCCCACAAAAGTTCCTCCGATGCCGTACATGCAGCCGTCAAAGGAACCATGGCAGGTACAGATGTGGAATGTGGATACGGATATGCTTATCAGAAACTGCCGGAAGCCGTATCCAAAGGATTGATAACGGAAGAAGAAGTGGACAAACATGTGCTTCGCCTGATGGAAGGACGCTTTGAACTCGGAGAAATGGACGACCCGTCATTAGTGAACTGGACAAAAATACCGATGTCGGTAGTTAACTGTAAGACTCACAAAGATTTGTCACTGAATATGTCACGCCAGACAATGACACTCTTACAGAACAAAAACAATGTATTGCCTTTAAGTAAATCCATCCGCAAGATTGCAGTTATCGGTCCTAACGCCGATGACAAACCTATGCTGTGGGGCAACTACAACGGAACTCCGAATCAGACCATTACCATCCTGGACGGTTTCAAAAGTAAACTGAAAAAGAATCAGATCGTCTACATGAAAGGCTGTGACCTGGTGAATGACCAAACATTGGAATCCTATCTTGACCAATGCAGCATAGATGGGAAACCCGGCATAAAAGCCACATTCTGGAACAATCCGGAACGCCAGGGAGAGCCTGTTTCTTCGCTCCGTACCACCCAGCCCATCAACGTGACTACATACGGATTACATACTTTCGGCCCCGGAGTGAATCTTGAAAAGTTCTCAGCCAAATACGAAACCGTATTAACTCCGAAGGAATCAGGTGAAATTCTCCTCAACCTCGAAGGTTGCAGTTACTTTGAATTATTGGTAAACGGCAAGTCGATGACTAAACACCGCACTTGGAGAACCACCGATACCCGCACCATGCTACAAGTGGAGAAAGGGAAAGAGTATAAGATAGAAATACTCTATGCACAAGTAGAAAACTGGGCTGCAAACCTGAAGTTCAACCTCGGCAAAGAATTCCCGATCAATTATAGTGAAAGCATTTCGAAACTTAAAGGCATAGATGTAGTGGTCTTCGTAGGTGGCATTTCGCCACAACTGGAAGGAGAAGAAATGCCCGTGAATATTCCCGGTTTCAAAGGGGGTGACCGTACGGATATAGAATTACCCGCTGTACAGCGAAACTTCCTGAAAGCTCTGAAAGATGCCGGAAAACAAGTAGTATTTGTCAACTGTTCCGGATCGTCTATGGCATTGCTGCCCGAAACGGAAAGTTGCGACGCTATTCTCCAGGCATGGTATGGAGGAGAACTGGGTGGATATGCTGTAGCCGACGTGCTGTTTGGTGATTATAACCCCTCCGGCAAGCTGCCCGTCACTTTCTACAAAAGTACGAAACAACTTCCCGACTATGAGGATTACTCCATGAAAGGACGTACATACCGGTATATGTCCGACCCTCTGTTCCCATTTGGATTCGGATTAAGTTACACGGATTTCGCCGTAGGTACAGCCAGTTGCAACAAAACCCAACTCCGTACAGATGAGTCGCTGACCTTGACTGTACCGGTCTCCAACACAGGCAAGCGCTCCGGAACTGAAGTCGTACAGGTTTACATACGCAAAACAGATGATGCTGACGGACCATTAAAGTCCCTAAAAGCCTATGCACGTGTAGAACTCGCAGCAGGAGCCAAACAGGATGTCAAGATAGAGTTGCCATCCGAATCATTCGAATGTTTTGATCCTTCTACAAATACCATGCGTGTGGCACCGGGTGAATACGAGTTATTCTATGGAACGAGTTCCGCAGCCCGGGATCTGCAATCCGTCAAAGTCACTTTACGGGATAGAAAGGAACAAAAGTGATTAGGGTTTAGTGATAAGTGATTAGCGCCATTCGGTATATTATTTTTCAGACGCGGATGACACGGATAACGCGGATTTAAAGGCTGCGCTATAAGAAATATAATAAAATCCGCGTCATCCGTGTCATCCGCGTCTAAAAGATTATTTATCATTTAACTCATAACCCTGTAGAAAGAAATTAATTCCGCCAACGGATTTTTATTTTATCTTTGTGTCCGGATAAGAAATAAAAGTCCGTACGCACTAAAAAAACAATTAGCTTATGAAAAACAAAAGACTATTTTTATTATCCGCATTTCTGGTAATAATAGGTACATTAAAAGCTCAGAACCCCATTATTACGGATCAGTTCACTGCCGATCCCACCGCCAAAGTTTTTGAAGGCAAGATGTATGTCTATCCTTCACATGACATTCCGAGCCCTATCGAACGTCTGAAAGAATGGTTCTGTATGGCAGATTACCATGTTTTCTCGTCAGACAATCTGGTAGACTGGACAGACCACGGAGTGATCCTAAGCCAGGAAAATGTACCTTGGGTAGCTCCTGACTCCTATTCCATGTGGGCCCCCGAATGTGTATACAAGAATGGGAAATATTATTTCTACTTCCCATCTACCCCTAAAGGCGAAGGCAAACGCGGTTTCAGCATCGGAGTTGCCATAGCCGACAAGCCTTACGGCCCTTTCACCCCGCAGGCCACTCCCATTGAAGGAGTCAACGGCATCGACCCTTGCGTGCTCATTGATAAAGACGGGCAAGCCTACATATACTGGTCAGGCCGTGGAATGTCAGTAGCAAAACTGAAAGACAATATGCTTGAACTCGCCTCAGAACCCATGCAAATTCAAGGATTACCCGAAGGATTCAAAGAAGGACCTTTCGCCTTTGAACGCAACGGAAAATATTACTTCACATTCCCCTGGGTAAAGGAGAAAACGGAAGTTCTGGCTTATGCGATGGGAGACAATCCCATGGGTCCCTTTGAGTTCAAGGGTATCATTATGGATGAATCACCAACCGATTGCTGGACCAATCACCACTCATTGGTGGAATACAAAGACCAGTGGTACCTGTTCTATCACCACAACGATTACTCCCCCGAATTCGATAAAAACAGATCGGCACGAGTCGATTCCTTATTCTTCAACCCGGACGGCACTATCCAAAAAGTAATCCCCACCCTGCGCGGAGTGGGCATAACAGATGCCCGGAAAGAAATTCAACTGGATCGTTACAGCCGGTTAAGCAATCAGGGAGCAGCCATCGATTACCTGAACCAAGCAAACAAATTCGAAGGCTGGAAAACCTTATTGAGCAAAAACGGTGCATGGGTGCAGTACAACCGGGTGAACTTCGGAGATAGCACCCCCCGGAAAGTGAAAGCAAGAGTAACCTCGGACAACGGAGGAACACTGCAAATACGTATAAACGAAACAAACGGTCCGGTTATCTCGGAAATAAAAGTTCCCAAAACCGATAAATGGACGAATATTGAATCCTCGGTTCGTTCCGCTCAGACCGGTATCCACGATTTATACGTGTCTCTAAAAGGAAACGGTAAAGTTGAAATCGACTGGATCAGTTTTCAATAACTAAATCTCCATGCCGGATATGAAGTATACGAAGACAATAGCACTAATCACAACCCTGCTCTGCTTCCTGCAAGGGCAGGGTTTAGCGCTTGCCCAGGATAATCCAAACCAATACAATTACCTTTATCTTACTATCCGGAACGGATTATGCGACAACTCTATCCGAACCATACACAAAGATCACAACTCATTCATGTGGTTCGGAACCTCCAACGGGCTCGACCGTTACGATGGTTACGAACTGAAACACTACTCCACAGCTCCCAGGCAACCGTATCAGTTTATTGAAAGTAATTACATCAATGACATTGACGAAGACGACAACAACTATTTGTGGGTAGCTTCCGAAGCCGGCATCATGAGCATTGATCTCCTTCACGAAAATCTCAACTTCTATAAGGAATACTCCGGTAAGAACAATAATGTGCTTTACTCTCCCGTTCAGGCCCTGCTTGTCGACGATTTCAATAATCTCTGGGTAGGTAAAAGTGACGGACTGGCCTACATCATTCTGAACGAAGAAAGGCAGATAAAAGACATCCGGATATTGAAGAAAGATGTGGATATCAAAACCATCGTAAAACACGGTAGTGATATCTGGGCGGGAGGCGACAAGTGTTTATTGCATTTCACTCCTTCGGGCAAACAGGATTACAGCAATATCCCCGTAGTTACAAACTTAGATACTTCACAGTTAATCTTCAACCGCCTGTTTTCGTATGGTGACTATCTGTGGATCGGTACCCAAAGTGGCTTATACTGCTATAACACCCAGAATCAGTTCTGCATACTCTATCAGCATAATCCCAATAATCCTCACAGCATTTCCTCCAACTTCATCACAGATATTGATAAAAATTCATCAGGCGACATCATTATCGGAACCAGAAACGGAGTGAACATATACCAGCGAAATGACCAATTCGTTACTTTCAGCAGAGGTATACAAGCCCGGTCCCTGAATGATAATATCGTCAACCGGATATTTGTTGATAAGAATGATAATATCTGGGTAGGGACCGACTTCGGCGGAATTAATATCATGGCTCCGCAACGCATAACTTTCAATTATTCACTGCAAGGGTATGAGAAAGGAGTGCCCAACATCATCAGCACAGTGCTCGAAGACAAAGAGGGAAACATCCTGGCAGGAATTGTAGATGGCGGACTTGCCATTAAGAGGAAAGGTGCTGACTCCTTTTCGCTCTTCAAACATAACCCGGGAGATCCGCACTCACTGGCTCACAACAACATCTCGGATATCATTCAGGACCTGCATGGCAATTACTGGATATCAACAATAGGCGGAGGGCTGGATAAACTGGATAAAAACAATCTGTCACATCCCGTATTCGAACATTACAACAGTTTGAATTCCTCCCTAACCTCCGATGACATCCATGACATAGCCCTGGACTCTGCCCGGAATGCACTGTGGATATGCAGCGGCAGCCATATCAATACACTCGATTTCTCTACGGGAGCCATCAATCGGCTAAAGTTCTACACACAGTCCAAAGAACCCGTTCATAACATGAATACAATCTTCATCGACTCACAGTCAAGATTATGGATTGGTGGAAACGGCGTGTACGTCATCGACCTGGAAAATTCCAGGAATACCTACGAATGTATATACTATCAGCACAAACTGGATGATCCCGAAAGCAAAATCAATGAAAAGATCACTTGTATATTCGAAACTAAAAAAGGGGAGATTTATCTGGGTAGCCTCGGAAATGGCATCTACCTGTTGGAAGACAACGGCAACAACGAAAAATATACCTTCAAGAACTATGCCGTGCGCTGCGGTCTTTCGGACACTAGCATCTCGAACATTCTGGACGATGAGAACGGGAACTTATGGATCAGTACCCTAAAAGGTATTTACTTCTTCGATATCAATACCAAACGGGCCTTCAAGTTCGACGAAGGAGACGGGTTACTGGTACCCCAATTCTATAAAAGATCCGGCTGTAAGACCATCAATCACAATATGTTACTGGGAACTATCGATGGTTTCGTAACATTCAGCCCACTGGTAAACCTGCCCAAGCAAAAGCAGCGGACGATAACCCTCACCAGCGTTGTCTGTAACGGCAGCCAGCTGATACCTTATCTGAACAGCGACAATCTGCCCGTAAGTATCTCAACAACCAAGGAACTGCATTTATATCCACCACAGAATTCCTTTGAAATCACATTCAGCTGCCTGGATTATATCGAACAGGAAAAGGTGTTCTACTTCCATCGCATTCATGAACTGGAGGAGCACTGGAACACAGGATTGGTAAAGAGAAACGCCAAGTACACCAACCTGCCTCCGGGAAAATATACGCTGGAAATACGATGCACCAACCACGACAACACCTGGTCTACCGAAGCCACCTGTCTCAGCATTATTGTACATCCCCCATTCTATAAAACAGGATGGTTCTACTCACTTATCGCTATATTGATAGTGTCCATTCTGCTTTATATCATCTATTGGTATAATGCAAGGCAACAACATATCCAGAAACTTCTGAAAGAAAAGATAGAAAGCATGTCCGAGCAGATGGAGGCTATCAACAAAAAGAAGCTATCCTATTTCACCAACCTCGCACATGAGTTTAAGACGCCCCTGACCCTGATACAAGGACCGGCAAGCCAGCTTGTCAGGCAAACCACCGATCCCAAAGAAAAAGAGGACTTACAGATTATCAACCGGAACGCTCAATACCTGCTTTCACTGGTCAACCAACTGATTGACTTGCGCAAGATCGATACCCAGAACTTAACGCTCAATTACTCTCAATTCAACTTCAGCAAGTTCCTGAACACAACAATAACCGACTTTTCCAACCTGATGAAAGAACGAAACATCAGCTTTGAAAAGATATACCGCCTGAAGAGTGACCATATCTATTCTGATAAGGAAAACCTGCATAAGATACTGTTCAATCTATTATCCAACGCCATCAAGCATACTCCCGATAAAGGAAAAATCACATTGCATGCCAACCAATTCATCGACAAATCGAACAAACTCATGCAGTTTATCTCCGTCACCAACAGTGGCAGCATAATAGCTCCTGACGAAATAGACAAAATATTCAACCGTTTCTACCGGATACCCGAACAGAACAAATATACAAACTACGGACAGAGCAGTACGGGCATCGGACTTCACATCGTAAAAGAGCTTATCAACCTATTAGACGGAACGATTAAAGTCAAGAGTTCGGAAAAAGAAGGTGTATCTTTCAGATTATATTTCCCCATTACGCTGGCGGACGCAGCGGAGAATGAAATTCATGAGGAATATAAAGAGCCCGTACCCGTTGAAGACAAAATCGAGCCGTTCATTCCTATAGACAGGAGCAAGCCGACTTTGTTATTGGTAGAAGACAATCCCGATATGCGTCATTATATCAAGAATATGCTGAAAGAAAAATACAATATCGCTGAAGCAAACAACGGTGAGCAAGGCTATAAGACAGCCCAGAATATCGTGCCCGATTTTATTGTATCCGATCTAATGATGCCCGTATGCGATGGTTCCGACTTCTGCAAAAGACTGCGCGAGGACAAGCTTTTAAGTCACATTCCTTTCCTGCTTCTCACGGCAAATTCAAGTGAGACTGCCCGGATAGAAAGCTATGAAAACGGAGTAGACGGATATATCACCAAGCCTTTCGAACAATCCGTATTATTAGCCCACATAGACTCCATCTTGAAGAACAGGGATTTGCGTCAGAAGAAATTCGTAGAACAAGACTTGAATCCTATCCTGCTGGAAGTGGGACAGCCCGACCAGCAGTTCATGAACGAAGTTATGAATATTCTGGAAAAGAACTATGCTGATCCTCAATTCGGTGTAAAGGATCTGACAGAAAGGCTGAACATCAGTTATACAGTGATTTATAAGAAATTCGTATCACTCACCGGACTTCCGCCGGTACGTTTCATCCAATTATACAGGCTACAGATTGCCAAGAAAATATTAGAGAGTAGCACCAATAACATCATTGTATCAGAAATAGCCTACCGGGTGGGATTTAATGACCCCAAGTACTTCACCCGTTGCTTTGTGAAACAATATAAGCAAACGCCCAGTTCATTCTTCAAGTAGCACGACCTTAGAATCAGGTCTGTTTACAGCACATTGCGGAAGGTTTCTATTTTATAACTATCAGATCGCCTTCCGCAAACCCAACTGTTATATGTTTCACTTGAAAAAGACTTATTACTTTCAGTTCTTTCTTTAACTCTCTCAGAACTTCCACCAGGCCGTTCAGTACTTCCTCCCACGGGATTTCGCTGGAAAGTTGCAAAGCATCACAGTTCCTTTCTCTCGGATCGAAATCTTCTTCACAAGCCCAGTCATCATTTTCCGCGTCATATTGTTTAGAGCCTGTCAGTTCGAGTGTATAGCAGCTCTGCCCATTTTCTTCGACAGCTTCCCACAAGTTGAAGTTCAATGCTGTCATTAGGCAGGGTTTCGTATTCAGCAATGAACAAAAGCCACTGTTTTACAATGGCTTTTACTTTCTGTTTATCAAATACCTCCATAGGGGTACAGCAAGTCTGAAAGTCCGGTTTACTTTCATCGTTCCCCAATATGGAGAATAGTTTTTTCAAAATATTACTCATTCTTAATCAATTCAAAAGTGTAGCTTCCTAACTCAATGACATCATCAATATGATATGACTACAAAGATAATGACAAATTATAAATAAATAGTATCTTTGTTACCATACCATATTAATAACCTTTTAGTTGAGGAAAATGTTCTGCATGGCATGATTAAACATCAAATAAAGCAACCCGGTATCCAGATAGAAGACGTTATCTCTTTTTCTTCCAGATATAAATATGTGCCCCTACCGTTGCATATAGGCGGGGGACATCCATTTTGCCGGTATATGTCTCATCAATTGCTGCCTGCAGCCCAGTATTGTCAACTTTTAGTTTCCCAATTTCGCCTCCTATTAAACCGAGATCTACGCTCATACCTACTACCGAACTCAAACGATATTCAAGACCCACTGTGAAATTTCCACCTAAAGCATTGGCTGTACCACTGAGTTCCCCCAATCCGCTTCCTTTCACTGTCTCTTTATAGCGCAACCACCCCCAACCGATTGCGCCATAAATGGTTAGTTTCTCTCCTAAAATCCATCGACCGGTAAATTGAGGGGCAATATACAATAGCCGCCCTATATCATCCATAACCATACCACGTACACCATCATAGAAAGCAACTGATTGCTTGGAACGAAATTGCTGTACAAGTACTCCCCATCCCCAACGATTGTAGTAACGAGACATTCCTACTCTCCAATCAAGTCCCGTAACGTAATTAGAAGCAGCCAGTCCCTCAACCTTTTCTACCGATGGAATATATCCTATGCCTGCACCTGCAAAAACGTAACCGATAGGTTGTTTATTCCAGTCCGTGCCCTTATGTGGTTGTGAGATAACCTCCTGTTTGGATTGTACCAGACCCTCGTTTATCTCCTGAGCATGAAGAGAGAATGCTCCCAAGATGCTGATTGCTAATAGAATGATTTGTTTTTTCATATTTTATGTATTAGTTTAATGTTTCAGTTCTCACCTTCAGGGGGATAAACTATTGTCCAATTTGCTTGTTCCATATCTTCTAATGAAACCAGATAACGATGAAGAATAGGAACATATTTGCGAATTGTATCACAAGGCTCAAACATATATTTGCGATAGATTTCACGATCCATAATCAGAAATTGCATACAAGGAACAACATTGAAATCAGCTTTCCAGCCTGTATCGTCTACGCTCTCTATAAGAGATGACGAACCCTTAAAAACTCCAACAGCTCCAACTGAACATAGAAACAATGTGTCAGCAATTGTAAGATTTCTGTCTCTATATTCTTGGTAAACAATATCCCGTTCTGACTTATTAACAAGTGTAATGTATTTCTCACTCTGTTCCGGACATGCCGAAAATATGCATGACAATAAACATAAGCCTAGTATTTTGGCAATTTTCATTAATTTCATAATTAATAATTGTAAATAAATACCTTATCGAGTACTACTATTATAAATTCCAACACCAATAGGGCCAATAACAGGTACTAACCATGATACATGATCATACCACTTTGCATCCAGTTTCAAATCACTAATAGCATTCCTAACGCCAAGATTATGATAATCACGATATTCATATCCTTTACCTGTATAATTAATATCCAGAGGGTTAGCTTTAAAATTCCATCCAATACTGTTTCCCCTTTCAATATTAGTATCATATTGCGCTTCTGTCTGATAGAACCCAGAGACATGCCTATTAAAATATAAAAATGCTCTGGCATTCGCATCCTGTTCGTGAGGCTGATATTTATGTTCCCCACTTCCGTCAGCACTCATCAAGCTCGGTATGCCTATTCTGGATAAATATCCCCACCCCATCGATTGACTTTGCAGGTAGTGCCCATACTCATGTTGGAATACCGAGTTATTCGGATCAGCCGAAATTGTACGATCACCAATAATAAAACTACTCAGAGTTACTGCTTTTTGTCCCCAGTTATTGCCACTCATTACAGTTGCTCCCCCCCAGTAATCCACATTATCTACTTGACCAGCATACCCCGAAAATTGAGCGTACCCATGACCTATCATAGTCTGAGGCAATTGCCACGTAAAGCGTGAAATTAGTTCCCATGAGGCAGTCCAGAAATTCCGATGACTTTGATGATTCATATAACTACCTGTAGCAAACAACCCACCCCACATTTTCACCTCATTCACACCACCTTTCCATCCTTTTTCAAAAGCTTTCCAAGGCTTTTTTGAAAACAATCCACGAAAGAATCCAAACATATACCCTAAAAAGAATTCCCCATTCGGATCCGTATATACCAATGGGTTATTCAAACAATAAGAGTATCTATTATAGTTTTGGCTCGAATATGGATTCTGTAATCGCGGATCAGGAGATAAGAACCTACCAATAACCGGATCATATAGTCTTGCATTCATATTAATCAAACCAAAGGCAGTTAGATGCTCATGCCCAGTATAACCTCTGCCCAAGAATAACACAGGTTCTGTGCCAACTGCATATAAAGCCTGATTAACAGGATTTCTTAATCTGCCCCACACATCGTAACTTAACTCTTGCTTGACTACACCGGAGGAATTAACAATGTGGGTAATGTTACCCAGATAATCCCCGCACAAATAGTAAACAACCCAAGCCCCTGAACCTTCTTTCACATACACTGCTGCCGCTGAATATGCATCGCCGCCAAGGTACAGAATTTCTTTTGAACCCGCAACTCCTGTCTCGAATTCATATTGATTTCCCCAATAATATTTATTGAGTTGGACTTGATTGTTCTTCTTCAGATTCATTTTGACCCTATTACCTTCCCCATTATATGTAAATGTTGCTACATAACCATTTTCAGTAATAGTCTCCGGCCTTCTTAAAGCATTATAGGTAATCTGTTGTTCCCGAAGTGGAACTTCCGTACCATAAGGAGTAATCGAAGCTATTGCATAAGGTTTCTCATCATTATACACAAAAGTTCCTACATTAGATATATTGGTTATATTTCCATTGTTACTGTAAGCAGCCGTTTTTCCGGCAAAACTTGTCAATCTGTTCAGATTGTCATAACTAAAGCTCTCCTGAATGTTCCTCACATTGTCTTTTCTCCAGTTCAGATTGCCCGTCTTAGCGTTAAAGTTATATCCGGAATTCTGAATAACAGTAGAACCGTTTTTAACTACCCTACCCGTTGGAATCCCGTTTGCATCATAAGAATATGTACGGGTCAGAATACCAGTGCTTACACCGGTCGTTAATCCTAATGAGTTTTCAGCAGTTAACTTCCAGATAGATGTCGAGCTATTAAGTTTCACTTCCGAAAGATTACCATAGGAATATGTATAGTTTTCAGTCACAATACTGCCGACATTAGAAGCATACGCCAAGTCTGATATACGCCCACTGGTGTAAGTAAATGTTTTTTTGAGCCATTTTCCATCCACATTCGTTTCTTTCATGGTCTTTAGCCTCATCAAAGCATCATAAGTATAGGTTTTAGACGTCCCGTTTGAACTTACCTCAGATTCTATGAGATTATCAGCATTATAGCTGTAGTTTATTGTCTGTCCGGCAACCTCCTTTTTTGTCAAACGATGAAAATTATCATAAGTTTTCTTCGTAGTATTTCCATTGGCATCAGTTTCCAGAACGCCATTCCCCATAGCGTCATAACCGTATTCGATTAGTCCGAAACTTGGGTCATTCATCGTAATTCGTCTGCCAAAATCATCATACCCGAATGTAGTTGTAATCTGTCCCGGAGCAATTACGCTATTCATCTGACCATCTGGTCTATAATTATAAGCAGTGACACCTGCAGGGTCGGTAACTGATATTATATTTCCGGAAGCATCCTGTTTTTCTGTTTTTGAAACACCATCTACCACCGAAGTTACGCTTGTATTAGAGTATGAAAAAGTGTCCTCCTTACCGGATGCATATTTTAATGATATGATCCTATCATTAGAATCATAAGTATATGTATTCCATTGCGCAGGAGTGGCTCCCTTGAACGGCACGGAAACTTTAGCCAACCTCCCTCTCTCGTCATACACATTATCGGTATAAATATAATTTCCGTCAAAGCGTTGTTTTCCACTTCTTACTTCCCTCCCTAAAGCATCATAATAAGTCCGGGAAGTCGGAGCGCCTGTAGCAGAAATGGTAGTAAGTCTTAAAGCTGAAGCCGGAGCCGTAGCCCAAGAATATGAAGTAGTTTCTACAGAACCATCCGGAGAGACAGTTTTTACTTTTCTACCCCAATCATCATATTCGAACGTGGTTTCCTGTTCTTTATGATTTTTTACAGAGTAAAGTAATCCCTTTGGATTGTACGTATACGTACTCACAAAATTCAAAGGAGTCGTTTTCTTTATGACCCTCCCATAAGAATCGTATTCATACAGCGTTTTTAAGCTAGTAGTAGCTCCATACTCTTTCAGAAATTCCTGAGTAACCAGCCCATCTTTATATGAACGATTGACTTGAGAGGCTGATTTCCCGTTTACATAATTCACTGTAACAATCGGAAGCTGATTATTATCAAATACAGGTATGTAATTTCTGCCGACCCATGTTAAACCATCTTTTGTTTTAGTGGTTACCTGATCATATAACAGTCCTATTCTATAAGTCGTGCCATTGTCTATGTTCTGATAAGAGTTATCAGTTGTTATCGTGAGACCATCGCTGTAAACTGATGTTTCTTTCGTTACATTACTATAAACATCATAGACACAACTGGAATTTACTGTCACGTTTTTCAACTTATCTTTTTCTACCTTGCTGCTCGAAATCATTCTGACTACCTTATTTGATAAGGTAACCATATGAAAGTTATAAGACGATTCCGCCGTTGGAGTGACCACTTGAGTAATGAACCCGAACTTCATGGGATCAAAAGTCTGTTCAGTCTGAATTCCCCTGTTATTGTCATATATCCTAACTTTCCTGAACCCACAGAAGCCTAAGCCTTGACGATGCGCAACAGCATCATTATAATAATACGATACAGAAGATATGTATTTGCCATTATAAATAGAGTATGCATTACTCACCATATTAACGTCTATATACAGCTTATTATATGGAAAACCCACACTATAGTCAGATGTCGTCCAATACATATTGCCATTAGTAAGATTTTCATAATCAAATTTCTCAATTACCCCATAACTGTTAATCATGCCGGTCAGCATTCTTCCCCGGGCATCATTACGTGTAAAGGAGATTGGAGTGACAGTGGCATCCTTTATACTTAGCAATTGGCTGGTCCTACAACTATAACCATCTCCTATAGTTCCTGTTATAAAATGAGAATCAGAATCTACAGTCACTTTTGCAGATTCGGCCACAGTATTCAGTTTACCGTTCTGGTTCAGATGTACACTGATTTGAGTTCCGGATTTTAAATCGGGAAGTTTATCACCATTCAGATCATGAAACAGAAACTGATAATTGGTATCGGAATTAGATAAAAACTCAAATGTGCTGCTTACAAATCCACTACCGGTTGCCAATAAAGCAGTCCAGGTTTTATATGTACTATTATAGTGAGTTACCGGATAAGAAATGGGTCTGATACACGGAGTGGTAAATTCAAAAGCCTTATCGATATCAACCTTACCACCATTATTAGGGAGGAAGGGATCCCTTATTATCGGATCATCAATAATCTCACCTCTACAGCCACTACATTCACCACAAGGGCGTTTTTTCATTTCAATCCAGTAATCATTCTTCTTCGGACCTAAAAGAAAATCGGTGAGCCCATCACCGTTAATATCTTCAACCAACAATTCTCTTTTGGAAGCACCCGATATATCTGTGCTCTTAATGCCGCTTGTATATGCAATCTGCACAAAAGCACCTCCCTGATATGAGTAAATATAAGTTCCACTTCCGTTTATGAGGCAAATGTCCGTTCTCCCGTCCCCGTTATAGTCGACAGCAAAAAGCGCATCTTTAAAATAATCAAATAAGAATGGAGTTTGATCATATATCTTAGTCCTCAATTCCAGATTAAACATAGTGGTTCTTGACCATGTCCTGGTTTCCCCCTTCGGAAGTTTGTTACCCGAAACGGCAACCAATTCCATCTTCCCATCTCCATTGAAATCTCCGGTAATGAATAATCTGGGAACAGCACTTTGCCTGCTGCCTTCTGCAAATGTTCCTTCTAATAAGAAGGATGCATTCCGGGCTGTCATATTCTTATCATAGGTAGTAATATCTACTTTGGCGCTGTTCTGATCATGCAACCAATAATTAATTCTAACCAGCTCATCATTTCCATCGCCATCTATATCAACAGGATATAATTTCTGGAATCCATTACCTGCCTGAATCTTTACCGGTGAACAGAGGTAATCTCCGAGATTCTTATAAACCAACAGATTCTGTGCAGGATCATATTTACTTCCATACTGGTAATTTCCTTTTTTATCATAAGCGGTTATACCATAAGATTCAAAATTAGGATAGGCAACGAGTCCTTCACTCCGGGTAAGAGAATTAAACTTACCCTTATGCAGGATAAGATCAGGAGCCTTACTGTTAGCAAAATAAGTTTCAAGAAAAGCCGTGCTTGTCTGGAAACGACTTTCGTCAGACTCACCTCCATAATAGAACATCAACAGATTAACTTCTTTGCCATTCGATTTAAGACTGATTTTAGACAAGAAGCTATATATACTTGTGTCATAACTCAGCGTATAAGTACTAAGAAGCATTGATGATTGATAATATGTATCTATCTTCGACAATAACTTACTATCCTTCATCAGCCGCCCCGCTATATAAGAAGATTGAACATCGCTTCTTGTCTGATAGGTAAACTTTACAGCACCATATTGAGTAGAATTGCTGCCATATTTGATCTCGGTGACATAATAGACGTTATTATCCAACAGATAAGTAAAATCAATATAGTCTCCGAATGCATCTACACTTTTAGTAATCGGGTAAGTGATTTGTGCCGATGTATTGGTGGAATATCCAAGAGTTACTTTCTTTCCATCCGGATACCAAACATCAAAATAGTATTTTCCTGATGGTGCATAAAATGTAACTTTCACATTGCCGTGCTCTGTCTGATAATCGATTTGAGAAGACGTTTCTGATATCTTAATAAGCCGACTCCCATCTAATGAATAGGCAGAATTCTTATCTAAACTAGCCGGTTTTGCATTGCTTCCATCATAATAATAGTTTGAATTACAAATAGATATATAGGATAATCCTCCTATACACCACCCGTATCCGGCAATACTATTCCCCATCAGACTATTATAAGATAAGGCAAGAGCGGGTTGGTGTCCGTTTTTCCCTCCATATATTTCAATAGGTACACTGTATGTGAGTGAGCCATTTTCTATTCTCGATTGAATAGGTATTTCACCTACTGCTTTTGCCCGGTCTATCTCTACCGTGCTTGGCAATTCGGGCAGGGATGGAGGCGCCGGCAAAAGAGGATCTAACGGTTCTAACGGTTCAAACGGATCTAATGGTTTCAACGGGGGCTTCAAGAGAGGGGCGTCTAACGAAAGAACTTCACTTCGGACGGCACTGTCTTCCGACGACAACTCATTGACTTCTGTCACGATTTTATACAGTCCGTCTTCATCAGCTTCTTGCATGAATTCATCTTTTAATGGATCTATAACAAGAGAATCCCGGCCTACTGAGATTTGGGCATATCCTGATAAGGTACATAACAGTACCAAGATAAAAAATATTCTTCTCTTCATAATAGCGTATTAGCTTTAGGTTATTCTTTAATTATTTTCCAACTACTGGTATTACCATTATAGACTATCTGCATGATATACATCCCCGGAGTTCGATCAGATATATCTACCGCATTGGACTGAGATATACTGCCCCATTGTTGCATCAATGTCCCGGTAAGATCATAGAGAGATATTCGGGCATTCTCAAACTTCTCAACTCCTGAAATATCAACTTTGAGCATACCACGGGTAGGGTTGGGATAAATTGTCACCTTAGTTTCCGAAAGTTTTTCTTCATATATGGAAGGCTCTACTTCATCATCGCTCAAGACTCCCCTTGTCTGAACCACAATTTCCTTTTGGCGAGACAACCGATTACCGGCACTGTCGTAAGTATACTTGATTTTGTTTTGAGCGTATGCATCAGCAGCAGCCCACATAGATAAAACCACGAATAGCAGAAATATGGCAACTATCCGTTTAGATGTTTGAATTCTTAAAAGTAGAAATGTTGTTTTCATGTGATATAAGATTTTATTGACGCTTCAAATAACCACAACTTTCACATAAAAACAAAATATTATATGGTAACAGTGGTAACAAACCTACTTCAGCAAGAAAAGTTGTTTTTCATCTTACAGCTCTTCAGCTCTCCTCAACTGCCCTGTTCATCGGCCTTTCGGCTGAAAGTATCTCCTGAAAGGAAAGATTCTTTGCTTTCAGCTTTCAGCCAATACTTCTTTAGTGAAACAAGGGTCAAGTTGACAAGGAGAATAGTCACATCTCCCGTCACATATTCAAAAACATCCCCTACTATAAATGTCCCGGCCATACATTTCTTTTTATATAGTCTGTACATCTGAGGATATTTCAATTTAAATTGTAATGCAATTCCTTTTCCCATAGCACCTGCACAATTACAACCATGCGCATAGCACTTAATTCCATCAATAGTGAAAATATTTCCTTCATTCACGTATCTTATCATATAGTTGTTCGTTTTTAATAAATGATAGCGACCATACTTTGTTAAATTCCTCTTCCGAAATATAATCAGATTCCTCAAGAGTTAAATCATCCAACCCTTTATCATATAACATATATTCTCCTTGAACAGGGTTTCATCTGTTAAACAAATAGTTTGTTGTGGAAACACCTCTATTTATCTAACAGCTAGTTTGTTATGAAAATGAAGATAAGAAAGTTTTCTTCATATATGGAAAGGTCCTCTTCGTCATTCAAGGCTCCTCTTGTCTGAACTACAATTTCCTTTTGGCGAGATAACCGATTACCGGCATTGTCGTAGGTATATTTGATACGCTGCGCACAAATATCCAGACCTGCCCACATAGATAAAACTACAGATAGCAGAAATATAAGCGCCGCCCGTTTAGATATCCGTTTACCCTTTTTCATAATGCGTAATGTCTATTCGATACTGAACTCTCCTGATAACAAGGTTTCTCCGAAAGAAATTTCTAATAAGTATTTTCCATTTTCCACTCCAGACATATTCACAAATATATCGGTCGGAGTAAAGTACAATTCAGATTGGATAGTTTCACCTGTCAGAATACTTTTTACAGAAACTGTGACGTCAGTATATACGCAATCTAAATTAATAGATAAAGCAGCAGCATCAGGATTAAAATAGGCAAAGACATCCAAAGGTTCTAAAGAACGTGTTCCGGGCTGCTGCTGTCCCTTACCTTTAAGAGATTTTTTTAAATTAATCTGTTTGACAGATACCATTTGCTCTGCACAAATATTTAGAGAGAACAAAGCGAACAAGAGCGAAAGTAGAAATGTTGTTTTCATGTAGTATAAGATTAAATTATTTGACTCTTCAAATAAGCACAACTTTCCTCTAAAAACAAAATATTACGTGGTAACAATGGTAACAGAGAAGTCTAAGTATATAACAGTCAATATATAAATCACACATTATCAGACATAAATACTTTTTCAAAAAGTTCCTTATCCATTTTATTCTTAATCCTGTTTTTCCGTGTTTTTATTGCATCAGAAGTAGTATTCATTACGTCCATAATAATTTCTTTCGGGCAATGAAGTATCACTAATATGCAATATAACAAATCATCCATAGTCAAAGAAGAACAACAAGCATTCAAATCCTCCATGATATCTACAAATGTTCTTCTAATATCATTAAGAATCAACACCCTATGATTATGGATAATACTAATGCGCTCTTTGGGTTTTGCTTTCATTAATTCTGTTAGTTTCTTACTCCCTTCAGTTGATCTAAATAAAGAAATACAAATATCAATCCTTAACTCTTTCAATTCATGCAACTTGCTATTTTCTTCTTCACAGATATCTTTTCCATATAACAATATTTCCGCACGATTATCCATCAATTGTTTCTGTAAAGCAATATATTTGTTCTTCCTGCATCTATCCCTCCACATAAATATAAGGCTTAGTACTAAAATAAAAAATAAGGATAGTATAATCAAAAGATTCATAGTCCTTCTATGTTCTGTAGAAAGCTTATACTTATGTAATTCCAATAAATGTTTGTCCATTAATTCATTAATTTCCGCACGGTCATTCATGCTCTGAATCGAATCATAATAAACAATGAAAGAATCAACATTTAAAATTGCATCTTTCCAATTGGAAAGTTCTTTATTAGCTTGATATATACTATAATAATTTGAAGTTTTTGTGTATATATCAGAAGAGTTCTTCCCTAAATTCCAATAATAAAAGGCTGAGTCTTTCTTACCCAGATTATACAAAATATCACCTTTCAAAGAATAGGCAGAGGTTGAGCTTTCTATATCTAACAAATAAGGTATGGCTCTTGAAATACAATCATTGGCCTGTCCATACTCTCCCTGCTCATTATAAACTCCAGATAAATTCTTATATATGACGCCCAGCAACACCGGATAATCCAATAAAAGCACCATTTCCAGTGCCTGTTGATAATAAATTAATGCACTATCAAATTGAAGTTCAAGCAAAAAAGTACCACCAATGCCACTCAGATTGTGAAATGCACGTAAAGTATCATGATTGTTCACATTTATAGCATAAGCCTGCCTATACATATTTCTTGCTGTTTCTTCCATATTTTGGTCTGTATAGCAATCTCCCAAATCGTTATATACCATCGATAAAAACGCGGAGTCACCTCCTTGCGGCATAGTCCTCAATGACTTCAAATATAGATTTATGGCAGTAGATATGTCTTCTTGCTCCCGATGCACACACCCGCTATAAAAATAAGATTTTGCCAATCGTTCTCTATCGCTGTTCTTTTCAAAATAATCCACAGCTACCTGTATTAAAGAATCATTCTCCAGCGACACATAATTCTTATACTTCGCCTGCGTAAGCAGCAAGGCATACCATGCCCTGTCTGTTTTCCCCATCTTCTGCGGTGCAGGTATAGCTTCCAGCAATTGCAGCGAACTGTCAGGATGCGACTGCATCAACGAATCAGCCAATAACAGAATAGAACTGACTGCATGAGAACCTCTTCTACATGCCCCCAGCAGAATAGTAAATGATATGAAGAACAGGAAAGCAGGTAACAGTTTTTTCATGCTATTTTAAACTTCTCGTTTCAATACAACAAAGATAGTAACAAATCATGGAAAAAGCCAATGAGAAAGTAAACTGTTGAAACATAAATAGTAGCCCATTATCATTTTGACACTTTGCATTTCTAATTGTCTGAGAATGCATTATTCCCGAACAACTGACCATGGAGGTAAAAAGAAACAAACGAAATTCAGCAAGCCACAGATTATTAATAATATATCGAAATACTTACACTTCTTTTAGAGTAAAACACTACCCTAAAAACACAAATATAAGGAGAATTGCCGGCACAAATAAGTGCATTACCCATAAGTAGTAACCCTTTTGACCGTAAGTAGTAATGATATCACCTATAAGTAGTAACCTTATGGTCCATAAGTAGTAACCCTTTTCTGCATAAGAAGCCCGGAAACATGTAAGAATATGCAAGAATAACGAATTTACATTCCTTATTTATTCATAGAATATTCTATAATGCAAAATTGAGAAATACCTATAATCACATAAAATAAAGAAACAACATCAATTTGATTAAAACATCAATAAATAGAAAACAATTTGCCAGCCCACCCTACAATCGTTCTGTCCTCTTAAAAACAACCAGAGGAAAAGATTCGTTTGCTGACAACAAATGAAATCATTTGCCAATAAGCTATGAAACTATTTGTTAGTAACAAACAAAACAGCATATTTACAAGAAACAGCTCTATACTAAAATGAGAACAATAAAAAGCCGTCCCCTCTTTTCGCCACACGAAAGGAAGCAGGACGGCTTCTATATAAATAGCTTGTAAAGCTACGCTGATTACAAAACCAGAGAAAGATTACAGACCGAAAGCGGCTTTCACCTTGTCCACGTAATCCAGTTTCTCCCAAGTGAAGAGTTCCACCTCTACATCCTTATTACCTTCGTAACGAGACTTGAAGTGCTTGGTAACAATCTGTGGCTCACGACCCAGATGGCCATAAGCGGCAGTCTCCTGATAAATCGGATTACGAAGCTTCAGGCGATCTTCAATAGCCTTCGGACGAAGATCAAAAAGTTCATCTATCTTCTTCGCAATCTCACCATCGCTCATATTTACATGGCCGCGGCCATAAGTATTGACATAGATATT
>ERZ827101.1472-NODE-1472-length-27487-cov-9.124307_pt1 | contig 27487 bp, 25 predicted proteins | sample MGYA00519869_ERZ827101 | MGnify/ENA primary metagenome ERZ827101 (study PRJEB31778, sample SAMEA3449256) | human gut metagenome | biome: human gut; feature: human-associated habitat; material: faeces | place: United Kingdom | collected 2010/2012 ...
AATAATGCACTAATTAGGTGTCTGGAAGAATTTAAGAAAAATAAATTTGTACCTGTAGAAGAAGCTGAGAAACAGATTAAACTTGGAGCTGTGATTACCAGACTTAACAGTACCATACGGAGAATCAAAAAGTATCTGGATGGAAGCATCCCATGCCTGGAGGAATTGGAAGAAACGCGACTTCCATACTTTGAGAAAAATGCGGACAAACGTGAAAACCGCTGGAGCCAGATCATTAGTGGAAGTGATCTGATTGATACCATCTAAAAAGCAGACAGCCCGATATTTTCGGGCTGTCTGTCATTGGATTAAGGAAAGATATGAGGCAGGAAATACAGTCATTTTTTGCAGCATATCTTTTTTTGTATCATTTTGTCTATATTTTAAAGAATCCTGTTCATGTACAGGGGTTCATTAGTTGGTTATACTAATAAAAAGCGGATGTGATAGTTTATGCAGAAGAAAATCCGGCCGAATACCGGAATTCTCTTCTGGCATTAGCGGCAAACTTTATAATAGTTTGCGTAGAAATTCATCACATATAAGATATAAGCTTTTAAATTTTTCATTTCGTTCACCTCTTTTCTTAACTTACAAGTGCATTATAGATCACCTGAAAGCGGATTACGTGCCAAATGAAAAGAAAAAACAGACAAAATTTGCAGAGGAGAGAAATTATGTTTCCGGTTTATGAAGAGAAAAAAGAAAACCTGCATTTACATTCCCGCATTGCCAGACATGAATCCCCTCATCTGCACAATTCAGTTGAATTCATCTATCTTACAGAAGGATGCTTGGAGCTTGGAATGGGCCAGGAACTCTTTCACATGGAGGAAGGTGATTTTGCAGTCCTTTTTCCGGAAGTGATCCATCACTGCCAGGTCTTTTCAGGAGAGAATAATAAGGCATGCTATCTGTGGGCGCAGCCCATACTTTGCGGACAATTTGCTTCTGTTATGCAGAAATACTGTCCGAAAAATCCTGTGATTAAAAAGCCGCAGGTCCACCGGGATATTGTAAATGCAATTCGGTGCCTGAAGCTCGATAAAAAGGAGCAAAATCCTAACCTTGTTGTAGAACAGGCTTATGTGCAGATCCTTTTGGCCAGAAGTATCCCGGTATTTAACTTACAGGAAAAGAGCAGTGTGGAGAGCAATGATATCATTTATCAGACGGTCTCCTATATTGCAAAACATTTTAAAGAAGAAATGTCCCTGGAAAAGATGGCAAGAGATATGGGAGTAAGTAAATTTACACTTTCGCGTGTCTTTTCCGGAACTTTTCATAGAAATTTTAACCAATATTTAAATGAACAGAGATTAAACTATGTCTGTGTTCATTTAGAGTGTACTGACAAAAGCATTACGGACATTTCCATGGATGCAGGATTTGAAAGTCAGCGGACTTTTAACCGGGTTTTCAGGGAACGCTACAAAATGACACCAAGAGAATACCGGAATCTGTACAGAGAAAAGTTTGTTCTGCAAAATGAAATCATATAGAAAAGAGAGGATAAAAATATGCTGAGTGAGAGTATTGCAAAACTGGTACAGTATGGAGTCGAGACGGAACTGATACCAGAATGTGAGAGAAATTACACAACAAATCTTCTGCTGGATGTATTTTACGAGGATGATTACACTGCACCGGAACAGGAATTTCAGAACATTGAACTTGAGAAGGTTCTGGATGAACTGTTAAAAGAGGCAATTGATCGGGGATTGATTGAAGACAGTGTTGTCTATAAAGACCTGTTTGATACCAGACTGATGAATTGCCTCATGCCACGACCTGCAGAAGTACAGACAACGTTCTGGAAAAAATATGGGGAGAATCCAAAAGCAGCTTGTAGGCGGTTCTATTTTAAGCCATGACCATTTCCAGGGAGGACATTATACCTTCGCAATGGCTAAGGCACCGATTGAAAAGCATGTGACCATTCCTGGATTTGAGGATGTGGAAGCGGGAATTGTAAAGTGGCCGTTATCAGTGCTCCATATCCGTCATAAAAATCCAGAACGGTTGATTGACCTTGCAACACATGTGCTGCAGGCATGGAGAGGCTATACAGATGAAGCAGCCTTTGTATTTGCCAATACGGACGGAGAGCCACATAATACCATAACCCCAATTGCCCATAAAGTGGAAGATGTATACGAGCTGGATCTGACACTTCGCAATAATATTACGACGAAAGAACACCCACTTGGTGTATATCATCCACATGCACAGTACCATCATATTAAAAAGGAAAATATCGGGCTGATCGAGGTAATGGGGCTTGCAGTTCTTCCGACCCGATTAAAAGAAGAGTTGGAGCTTTTAGAGGAATACATTTTATCTGGAAAAGATATTTCTTCAAATGAAAAAATAGCAAAGCATGAGGACTGGGTGAAAGAATTGCTGGAAAAATATCCGGATATTAATGCAGAGAACATTCAAGCAATTCTTCAAAAAGAAGTAGGACTGGTATTTGTACATGTGCTGGAAGATGCCGGAGTTTATAAATGCACACCAAAAGGAAGAGAAGATTTTATGCGTTTTGTGGACAGTTTATAGGACGTATTCTGATCGTGATTATAATGAATGCTGTAGTATGAAGTACAAAACTACAGAACAAGAAAATATTTTATAACAGCAGTTGCAGCCGGTATCTCATGATATATAAAATGAGAATATCGGCTGCTTTTCATTATTTATTTTTACCCCCAAAAGTTAATCTACTAAAAACCAAAATTGTAATTTGGTTCTCAATTGAAAAAAGTTATATTTTTCTGTTACCATCCACTATTTTTTACGATATATAATATGAATGGAAATATTTTTATTCAAAAAGGCGCCTTATCTGTTGCTGGTCAGATTATGGACAGTGACTTTTATCTTAAAGAAACCCGGAGGACAACCTGTAAATGAATGATGATAAAATTATAAATCTGTTTTTGAAAAGAGATGAGAATGGAATTATAGAATTGAGTACTAAGTATCATCCCTATTGCTACAAGATTGCCTGGAATTTATTAGCGAATAGAGAAGATGCCGAGGAATGTCTGAATGATACCTGGTTTTCAGTATGGTCACAGATTCCTCCTACGCATCCTCCTGTATTGGCACACTTTTGCGGTCGGATTACAAGAAATCTTAGTATTGACCGTATAAGAAAAAAGTTTGCAGGCAAGCGCCCGGATGTTCATATGGCAGATGTTATGGATGAAATGGAGCAGCTAAATGTAACTTATACAGTGGAAGAACAGCTGGCAGAAAAAGAACTGATGGAAACCATAAATCGTTTTTTGGAAGAGATGTCTCCAAAGGACAGATATATTTTTGTACGAAGATACTGGTTTTTGGATCCTGTTTCTGCAATATCCAAAAGGCATCATATGTCAGTGGGAAGCGTGAAAATGAATTTATACAGAAACCGGAAAAAGCTGTTGAAACTGTTGGAAAAAGAAGGAGGACGCATATGAAAAAGTTTGATTTTTCAAAAGAATTTGGTAATATTGATCCGAAATATATAGAGGAAGCAGAGCGGGAATGGAGTGACAAAAAGGAAAACTGGAGACCAAAATGGTGGAGCAAAGCAGCAGCTGCCTGTGTGATTGTCACCTTGGGTTCTGTTATCTTTTCTAATCCGCATATCCAGGCTTCAATAAAAAATATTACATTGTCCATAGGAGAAACCCTTGGTTTCCCCAAAAGCATTGAATCTTATACGGAAGTGTTGAATACCTCTAAGGAAGACAAAGGAATTACTGTAACATTAAAAGAAGTTGTTCTGGATAATGGGGTTCTGTTAACAAAGGTGCATGCAGAAAAAACATCTTCCGGGCAAAAGGGCACGGATGATGTCCAGGATGCCTGGACCTTTGCCAATACACAGCTTAACATTGATTATCAGAAAACTACAATAAATGGACAGAAAATTGAAGAATACGAAAGCGGACACTATCTGCCGTATTCGGATGAGGATTTACTAAATACCGGACTGGATGAAAATGTCTATGATGCTGTTCTGGAATCCCGCTTTTCCCTTGATGAGGATTTGGGAGAAAATCCGGAAGTACATTTGGTACTTGGTGCTTATCAAAATGAAAATCTTGGCGAAGATTATTTTGCAGAATTTGAGTTTGATTTTTCTATTCCTCATGCGGAGCTTATGAAACAGACAGTTCATAAAAAGCTAGAAGATATTTCTATTAAAACAGAAGAAGGAACCGTGAAATTAACAGACTTTTCCATGAATAAACTGCAAAGTATAATTGCGGCAGAAATTCCGGAAGAACTTGAGGAAAAGCTGTATAAAGGTAATGAGATGATGCTTATGGGGACAGACAGTAAAGGAAATCAGGTACAGTATGAACTGCGCAGTAATTCAGCAGATGGTAAATCTCAATGGAGTTTTAAAACCAGTTTCTGGGGCATGTATCAGCTGGATTCTGACGGTCCGGTTCTTTTACTCCCGGATATTGACAGCGATTATCTGGAATTACAGCTTTATACCAGAGAGCCTTATATGGCTGCTGCAGACACTATCTGGGTTGATGACGATTTTGTAGAAATTGGTGAGACTACAGAAGAAGTGGAAGAAGTTCCAGAGGATACTTTGGAGGGAGAAAATCCGTCAGATGCAGAGGAGCAGGTTGAAACTCAAATTATCGGAGGGGCAGTAGCTCCCACAGAAGTAAGGCTTCAAGACGATACAGACCAGAAAGAAAATACCGACGCAGCAAATAAAACGGATGAAGATTATGGAACCGAAGAAAGCGCATATGATGGAACTACAGGTGAAATCACTGCAGAATCTGACTGGACACCTGTCGGTGAAAAAATAAGGATTCAGATTAAGTAGAGAAACGTGAATCTTCTTAAAAAATACCATGTCAAAGAAGCTTTGCATACCTGTTTTTTCCACTGTAAAAGGTAAATTGCTTTTCATTAGGCAGAATTTTTTATATAATCCAAGTGAGAAGCAAAACCGATTGGAAGAACAGGAGCAGAGCAAATATGAACATTGGAACGCAGATATTAAAAATACGAAAAGAAAAGGCGCTGACTCAGGAGGAATTTGGAAAAATATTTCATGTTACCAGACAGACTGTGTCTAATTGGGAGAATGAAAAGAGATTCACGTTCATGGAAAAACAAATTCGTGCGATTTGACCAGATTGTGGGGAAAGCTGTTGTAAGATACTATCCTTCTTTTAAGTGGTTAGGATAATAAGAAACGCGAATATCAGTGGCTTATTTAGTACTGGAATATTCGCGTTTTTTATTTGATATCGCAAAGTTTTTATATTTTCAAATATATGTAATCAGTTGGCAGCCGGTTTTCTAAAAAGATTAAAAATTCCTGTCTGCTCAATCAATCTTGTGATGGTAAAGAAGATAAAGGAATCGATTGGCCACATGATCAGGTTCTTTACAGTACGCATTGGGAGGATTGCAAGGAATCCTTTTCCGTAGAGCATGTCCAGCCATAAGGTATTTAACAGAACATTTACAATCAGAACGACAACCAGTTTTGCAATCAGCACGCGGCGGAAGGTGAGCTTATGTTTGTAGTAAAAACATCCATAAATAAATGCCGCGAGCATTGCGTTAAAGGTGAACCCAAAGAAAAATGGACCATCAGGGCGGATAAAGAATTTCACAATATCCAGCACACCGGCAAACAGACATCCGGTAATGGGTCCAAACAGATAATCAGCAATCTGGTTTGGGATACCGGAAAATCCAATTTTTACATAGGGACCGATATTGATAGAAGCAACTGAATTTAAAATCAGTGCCAGGGCAGCAAGCATTGCACAGACTGCCAGTGTAGAAGTGGTTTTCAGCTCTTTGGCTGAGGTGAGAAACATGTTCTTTGTTTTCTCCATAAAAAAATTACCTCCTTTTCTTTTTTCGCTCACAATAGGAGATAATTTATGGATTCATATTTATCTTCTGTTGCAGCGAGAAGCAATTCGCGAACCGCAAGATTTCTCTTTTCGTCCTCCGGCAACTCTCCATCCGGAAGGCACTTTACGCTCATGAATTTACTCTGCATTACTTTACATGGGGCAGTATATAGCAAATTATTGGAAAAAGCAAGAAAAAAATATATAAAAATATAAGTTTTTGCAATTAAGAAAACAGACAAGAAATCGTGGCATTTTCTCCATATTTTCTAAAACTTTGTCTATATGTTTTTACAAAAATCAGACTATAATAAAAGAAAAAACCGTTCAGGAGGAATCATTATGGCAATTTTAGTTACAGGTGGTGCTGGTTATATTGGAAGCCACACGGTAGTGGAGCTTCAGAATGCAGGATATGATGTTGTGGTACTGGACAATTTGAGCAATGCAAGTGAAAAAGCACTGGACAGAGTATCAAAAATCACAGGAAAACCAGTGAAGTTTTATAAGGCAGATATTCTGGACAGAGATGCTTTAAATGATATTTTTGATAAGGAAACTATTGAGTCCTGCATCCATTTTGCAGGTTTGAAGGCAGTTGGAGAATCTGTGGTTAAGCCCTGGGAGTATTATGAAAATAACATAGCAGGCACTTTAACTCTGGTCGATGTAATGAGAAAACATAATGTAAAAAATATTATTTTCTCTTCCTCAGCAACTGTATATGGAGATCCGGCACAGATTCCGATTACAGAAGAATGCCCAAAGGGACAGTGTACGAACCCGTATGGCTGGACAAAATCCATGCTGGAACAGGTGCTTACCGATATCCAGAAAGCAGATCCAGAATGGAATGTTATGCTTCTTCGTTACTTTAATCCAATTGGCGCACATAAGAGTGGAACAATTGGAGAGAACCCAAATGGCATTCCCAATAACCTTATGCCCTATATCACACAGGTAGCAGTTGGTAAGCTGAAGGAACTTGGTGTATTTGGAAATGATTATGATACTCCGGATGGAACTGGTGTAAGAGACTATATTCATGTTGTGGATCTGGCGAAGGGGCATGTAAAAGCGCTTAAGAAAATCGAAGAAAATCCTGGGCTTGCGATTTACAATCTGGGAACCGGAAAGGGCTATAGTGTTCTTGATATTGTAAAGAATTTTGAAGCTGCAACTGGTGTGAAAATTCCATATGTGATTAAACCTCGCCGAGCCGGAGATATTGCAACTTGTTATTGTGATGCATCTAAGGCAGAAAAAGAGCTTGGCTGGAAAGCAGAAAACGGTATCCGTGAGATGTGTGAAGATTCCTGGAGATGGCAGTCTAATAATCCGCAGGGATATGAAGAATAGGATGTATATTTAAAATAAGAGAGCTGTAAGATGCAGCCCTCTTATTTTTTTGAATAATTGACCTTATGTTATAAATGAACGCATTTTTTATCCTGAAATATTCTATTTTTTAAAATTCTACAATTTTGTGCATGTTTTGTTAAATGTTGTTTATGTAATTTTGGGAAAGATAAAGATATAATTATATTCGGATTAAGGAAGTACGAAAATAAACCTGAAAAAACAGGAGAAAGAGAAGGAAAACATGGAAGAAAAAAGATATTTGAAATGGTACAACAAAGTCGGATACGGTTCCGGAGATGTGGCTGGAAATGTGGTATATGCATTCCTTTCCACCTTTGTAATGCTCTATCTGACCAATACTGTTGGATTGAACCCGGGTATTGTAGGAACATTGATTGCAGTATCAAAACTGTTTGATGGAGTGACCGATATTTTCTTCGGCTCTATGATTGATAAGACAAAAACAAAAATGGGAAAAGCAAAACCTTGGATGCTGTATGGTTATATCGGCTGTGCAGTTACTTTGATCGGTGTATTTGCAATTCCGGAAAGTCTTGGACAGACAGCGCAGTATGCATGGTTCTTTATTGCATATTCCCTGTTAAATGCAGTGTTCTATACAGCAAATAACATTGCATATTCAGCTCTTACAGCTCTGATTACCAAAAACAGCAAAGAACGTGTAGAAATGGGATCTTACCGTTTTATCTTTGCATTTTCTACCAGTCTTTTGATCCAGTCTGTTACTATCAAGTTTGTTGAGATTATGGGAGGGGGAGCTGCTGGATGGAGAATTGTAGCAATTATTTATGCCATCATTGGACTTATTATAAATACAGTTTCTGCATTATCTGTAAAAGAGCTTCCAGAAGAAGTCTTAAACGAAGATGCATCAAGCGCAGTAGATGAAAAATATAGCCTTATTGAAGCTGCAAAACTGTTATTTTCCAACAGATTTTATATTATGATCTGCGTAACCTACATTCTGCAGCAGATTTATTCCGCAATGCTCAGTATGGGTATTTATTACATGATGTATGTATTGAAAAACGAGGATCTGTTCCCGGTATTTTCCTGGGCAATCAATATCCCGTTAATCATTGCACTGGTTATTACACCATCTTTAGTAGCAAAATGGAAAGGGTTATATAAGCTGAATCTGGTTGGATATACCATTGGAACCATTGGACGTGCCCTTGTAGTAGTTGCTGCTTATATGGGAAGCGTACCGCTTATGATTGCCTTTACAGCCGTTGCTGCATTTGGTATGGGACCATGGCAGGGTGATATGAATGCGGTGATTGCTAACTGTTCAGAGTATACTTATCTGACAAAGCATAAACGTGTAGACGGAACCATGTATTCCTGTACTTCCCTTGGTGTGAAACTTGGAGGAGGACTTGGAACTGCGATTACAGGCTGGCTTCTGGAATTCAGCCACTTTAACAGTTCACTTGCTGTACAGCCGGATTCCTGCCTTAGCATGCTTCATACTATGTATCTGTGGATTCCAGTTGTGATTTGTGTAATCATTACTTTTATTATGTCACAGATGAATGTAGAAAAGGCAAATGAAGAATTAAAGAACAGTAAAATGCTGGAAACAAAATAAGCATTAAGATAACGAAATATAGCAATGGGATGTAACAATAAAAATGTCTAGAGGATGATTATGAACTATAGCGGCTTAAAAGAAGACAAAAGATTAATTGAAGCAGTACCGACCGCAAGACAGATTGCATATGAAAGCATGGAATTTTTCTGTTTCATTCATTTTACAGTAAATACCTTTACCGGAAGAGAATGGGGCGATGGAACAGAGCCGGAATCTATTTTTAATCCGACAGAGCTGGATGCAAAACAGTGGGCGAAAACAGCCGCAGAGGGCGGTATGAAGGGACTGATCCTTACCTGCAAACATCACGACGGATTCTGCCTGTGGCCATCAAAATATACCGAACACAGTATCAAAAACTCTCCATATAAAAATGGAAAGGGTGATATTGTAAGAGAAACAATGGAGGCTTGCAGAGAATATGGCCTGAAGTTTGGTGTTTATCTTTCTCCTTGGGACAGAAACAATGAATCCTATGGAAAAGGAAAAGAGTATGATGACTATTATGTGAATCAGCTTACAGAGCTTCTGACAGAGTATGGTGATATTTTTGTAGTATGGTTGGACGGTGCCTGTGGGGAAGGCGCAAACGGAAAGGTACAGAAATATGACTGGCAAAGATACTACCAGGTAGTTCGCAAGCTACAGCCAAATGCTGTGATCTCTATTTCTGGTCCTGATATCCGTTGGTGTGGAAATGAAGCTGGTGAGGTACGCCCAAGTGAATGGAGCGTGGTAGCAGCAGATATGAAAGATCCGGCTCTGACCGCAGAGTTAAGCCAGCAGGAGGATAATGAAGAGTTCCGTGAAAGACCATTGGATGAAACACAGTCTGATCTGGGAAGCAGGGAACGTCTTGCGAAGGAAGAACGACTTGCCTGGTATCCGGCTGAGACAGATGTCTCCATCAGACCGGGCTGGTTCTATCACGAAGAAGAGGATGATAAGGTACGTTCTTTTGAGAATCTGAAGGATATTTACTTAAAATCAGTTGGTGAAAATACTACACTTCTGTTAAACATCCCTCCGATGAAAAACGGAAAGATCCATCCAACGGATATTCAGAACCTGAAGCAGTTAGGTGACTTTATCAAAGAAAGCTTTTCCAATAATTTAGTGGAAGAAGCTGGTATTACAACCATTCCACCACTTGACTGCCGGGAGATGTCCCCAGAAGTTCTTAGAACCGATGATTATGAGACTTATTTCCTGAATGAGGCTGGAACCAATAAACTGGTTATCAAGATTAAATGGATTGAAAGAAAAAAACTACATTATCTTGTTCTGAAAGAAGCAATTCCGCTTAGCCAGAGAGTTGAGGCATTTAATGTCTGCTATGAAGAAAACGGCTGCATAAAAAAATGCTATGAAGGAACAACTATCGGATATAAGAGAATCGTCGATTTGAAGGGAATCCATACAGATAGTCTGGCAATCGTAATTGAAGATTCCAGAGTTGCACCTGCGATGGCATTTGTGGGAGTATATTAAAATAGAAGAATAAGAAGTACATATGACTAGGGGAGAGCGTATGTAGAATATTAGTAATAAAAATAAATCAATTAAAAGCCCAGGCAGTTTTTGAACCTGGGCTTTCGTATACAGATCATTTCTTTTCTGGTTCAGTCATCTGATTCTCTTCATTTTGCCGCAGTTGTTTCCGAAACTGTGACGGCGAAGCGCCAAACTGTTTCCGGAAAAAGCGGCTGAAATATAATGGATTTTCATATCCAACCAGATTGGAAATTTCTGTAACATTGTAGTTTGTGGTTTCCAGCAGAGATTTCGCATTTGAAAGACGCAGGTTCTGTATGTACTGGGCGGGTGTTGTATTCGTATATTGTTTGAAGTTCTGGATAAACCAGCTAACACTAATATTTTTCGAAGCTGCATATTTTTCAATATTAATCTGTTTATTGTAATGCATTCGGAAATAATCAACTGCCTGCGCCATGTCATCCATGATCATCGGATTCTTCTTGTGAGGTTTTACAAGAATCTGGCGGTGAAGAAGGATTAAAAGCTGCATAAAGTAATACACAAGAAGCTCTTCATAGTCTTCTTTCCGCAGCTGCAGTTCTTCAATCATGTTCATATACAGATGCTTGTATTCCATGGAGACTCCGGAATAAATCACATGAACGCCATCTGCAATGCCGTATTTGCGGAGGATATTTTTGACGTTATTCCCAGTAAAATGAACCCAGTACACTTCCGGGTGATCGGCACCGTAATAGTAGTAGCGCTGTTCTTCTTTTGGACGGTACAAAACCATGTTTCCAGCAGAAACAATTTCCTCTTTTCCATCAAAATAGAAATGTGCTTTTCCAGAAGCAACGTAAAGAAGCTGGTAATCAAGCCGACCTCGCGGCCGGTGCGTTGGCAGCTTCTTTATTGTGTACAGACGGTAAGTACCGCAGCTCCCTATAAAAATAGGATGTTTTTTATCTTTAAAATCCAAGCGTGTCTGGTGCCAGTAAGCGGAGTTTGTGTACAATATAAATTACCTCCTTGTAAATATGCACAATTTTTATCGGAACAGATTGTGTATATTTCACAATTAATAAAAAAGTGTATGTTTTTGTGTCTTTACTTGTTAAATTATATCATTTTGTGCATGTTTTGTCGAACAGAGTTTATGTAATTTTTTTAAAAAACAGGTATAATCATATCAGATGTTAAAACAGAAAAATATATAATATTGGAGGAGCAAATATGATCGTACCAAAACACTACGAAAATCTGAATGTGTTACATGAAAACACCATGCCCCATCGAGCATACTACATGCCTGCATCAAAGGATATGGGACCTCTTGTACATGACAGAGAGAAATCTGACCGTATGGAGCTTTTAAATGGAAACTGGAAATTCCAGTTCTATAAGAGCATTTATGATCTTCAGGAGAAATTTTACGAAGCAGGTTATGACACTAAGGGCTTCGACGAAATTCCAGTTCCGGGAATCTGGCAGAACTATGGCTATGACAGCCATCAGTATACCAATGTCCGTTACCCAATTCCGCTTGATCCACCATATGTACCACAGGAGAATCCTTGCGGAGCGTACGTACACCAGTTTGAATATAAGAAAGATTCCAAAGCACCAAAAGCATACTTGAATTTTGAGGGTGTAGATTCCTGCTTCTATGTATGGATCAATGGTGTCTATGTAGGCTACAGCCAGGTGGCTCATGCAACCAGTGAATTTGACGTGACCGATCATCTGAAAGAAGGAACAAACACTTTAGCGGTACTTGTCCTGAAATGGTGTGATGGAACTTATTTAGAAGACCAGGACAAATTCCGTATGACAGGAATTTTCCGTGATGTATATCTGTTAAAGCGACCAGAAAGTGTACTGTATGATTATTTTACCACTACATCTATAGGGGAAAATGGTGCAGAAATTGAAATTCGTGCGAATTTTCTTGGGGAGAGCAATGCAGCAGAAAATACTAAAATTGTAATCCGGAATCATGAGGGAAATACGGTGGCTACAGGTACATTTAAGAAATGTGACGATGAAAATTTTGCTTACAAAGCGGTATTAGATATCACAACCCCTGTACTCTGGAATCCGGAACAGCCATATCTGTATCAGGTGCTTTTCCTTTCCGAGAATGAGGTGATCATAGACCGTATCGGTATCCGTGAAATCCACTGTGAGGGAAGCGTAATCTATATTAATGATGTAAAAGCAAAATTTAAAGGTGTAAACCGTCATGACTCCGATCCGATAACCGGTTCCGCAGTAAATATGGAGCAGATAAAAAAAGATCTGATCATGATGAAACAGCACAACTTTAATGCAGTCCGAAGTAGCCATTACCCGAATTCTCCTTATTTCTATCAGCTTTGTGATGAGTATGGCTTATTTGTGATCGCAGAAGCTGATAATGAGAGCCATGGAACCCAGACACAGTACTTAAAAAATTCAGAGTGGGAAAATGTAGTTGAGCAGTGGAATAAAAGAATTGCAAATAACCCGGATTTCATTCCTGCAACCATGGACCGTACCAGACTTTGTGTGGAAAGAGAAAAAAACCGCCCATGTATTGTAATGTGGTCTATGGGTAATGAATGTGGGTATGGATGTACCTTTGAGGAATCCCTAAAATGGACCAAAGAATTTGACCCAACCCGTCTTACGACTTATGAGAGTGCATTCTATCAGAGTACAGACCGTGAGTATGACTATTCCAATATTGATGTAGTTGGAAGAATGTACCCAGCTTTTTCTGAGATTGATGAATACATGGAAAAGAATCCGGATAAGCCTCTTCTTCTGGTAGAATATTGCCACGCCATGGGAAATGGACCTGGAGACCTGGAGGATTACTTTGAATTGATCCAGAAGTACGACAGTCTTTGTGGAGGTTTCGTATGGGAGTGGTGTGATCATGCTATTTACAAAGGCCAGGCTGAAAATGGCAAGGGAATCTATTATTATGGAGGAGATCATGGCGAAGAAATTCACGATGGAAACTTCTGTATGGATGGACTGGTTTATCCTGACAGAACACCACATACTGGGTTAAAAGAATACAAAAATATATATAGACCGGCAAGGGTTCTTCACTATGATCAGGAAACTGGAGATATGGTTCTTCATAACTATATGAATTATGTTGATCTTAAAGATTATATTTATCTTATATATGAGGTGAGCGTTGACGGAGAAGTTGACTGTGTAGGACAAATTGAATTAGATGAAAGTATACCAGCTCATGAAGAAAAAACAATCAAACTTCCTGTTTCAATACCAGATAGTGGAAAATGTTACCTAAAAGTATCTTATTGTTTGAAAAATAATACTCAGATTTTACATTCGAATGAGTCTCTTGGATTTGATGAAATCCTTTTAAAGAACATAGATGGAAGAAATCAGAAAGCCATTGAACTTCTTGCTGAAATGAATACTGATAATAGTTTTACTGTGGAAGAGTGTGACAGATACTTTACAATTCATGTAGGGCAGGAAAATACTTATCGCTTCAACCGACTGACAGGATTATTTGAAAGCATTACTGTAAAGGGAAAAGAACTTCTGATTCGTCCTATGGAATTAAATATCTGGAGAGCACCAACTGACAACGACCGGAAAATCAAACTAGAATGGATGAATGCTCATTATGACCAGAGCTATGCAAGAGCATATGAAACTTCCTGCATTACCCAAAATGGGAAACTACACATCTTAGGAACGTTAAGTGTTTCTGCACCTACCGTACAAAAAATTCTTGATGTGAAGTCAGAATGGATTATTACTTCGGATGGCGCAATTCAGGTAAAAATGGATGTAAAGAGGGATTTGGAATTTCCAATGCTTCCGAGATTTGGAATCCGTTTATTCCTTAACAGAGATTTTGACAACGTAGAATATTACGGAATAGGACCTGAGGAAAGTTACGTAGATAAGAGAAGAGCCGGCAGTCATGGAAAATATGATGCTAATGTACTTGAAATGCATGAAGATTACCTGCGTCCACAGGAAAATGGAAGTCATACCGACTGTGACTACCTTATCTTAAAAGGAAAGGAAAATACTTTTGCAGCAGTAGGAGAAAGGACATTTTCTTTTAACGTATCACCATATACTCAAGAGGAACTGACAGCAAAAAGACATAGCTATGAATTACAGCCTTGTGGAAGTACGGTCGTGTGCTTGGATTATGTCCAAAACGGAATTGGTTCTAACAGTTGCGGGCCTGAGTTGTCAGAACGGTATCGTCTTGATGCAGAACAGTTCAATTTTGAAATTAAAATGATAATTAAATAATACAGAATAAAGAAGCTGATAGCTTAAACGGAGCAGGCTATGGCAGCCATTTCCCAGAAGGGAATCCGAATGACTATTACTGTACTTGCTTCTCTGCCAATCTTCGCGCTATATCCATTCATGCAGAAGTATTTCTCAAAAGGAATTATGGTGGGTGCTGTAAAAGGCTGACTTTAATAATCCCTGGCATTCGATCATTATGACAGATGCCGGGGATTTGTGTATTACAAACTAAAAAAGTATACTGCATATGAAATATTGACCAGATAGTTGCTGTAAAAATTTATCCATAAAAAATTCTGTAACAACAGAGTATGAATTGGAGTGCAAATTCCGGCTCATCTGAGCACGATATCCGTAAGCGCTTAGATCTTGGGTAGCTTTACTGTCTACGTTTTTAAACTCATAATGATAGTAAATAGATTTTTTCTACACTCCCCTTGATAGGAGATAGAAATTTACTACATTTGGAGGTTTCATTATGAGTAATAAACGTGCTCCAGGACGTTCCTTGGATGAATGGATGGAACTGGTAACCGAATGCAGACAAAGTGGCCTGACAGATGCTGCATGGTGTAATGAGCATGGGATATCTCCCAGCTGTTTTTACAATGCAGTTACCCGTCTCCGCCAAAAAGCCTGTCAGATACCGGATCCAGCCCCCAAAGACAGCTCTCTTGACCTTACATCCCATAAACAGGATGTAGTCCAGATTGCTATAGAACCGGAGTCTTCTCCGGCAGGACTGATCCCAGATAATGGGAACAGACCTATGCACCTTGACAATTCACATACGATTGAAATCGAAGCAGACGGATTGCTTATACGAATGAGTAATGAAATCAAACCGTTACTTCTGTATGTTTCTGCCAATCACCTTCATCCGGAAGATTACGACCCCAAAATACTTTTTCTTCCGGATGACTCTATCTATAAAAAATGGTTCTTTATTAAATAGGCACATCCTTTGAAACAAATTATTCTCATGAGACGCATAATGTAGCTATTGCATTGTGCGCCTTTTCTTTTATCCCATGAACAGTTAATTCCAGTCAGATTGTCCTTTTATCAAGTTTTAAATGTTTTCTTACAAAAACAGACCATATTTACCAAAATCATACCTGTTTTTCTTTCCATGTCAGGCAAAAAAATCTCTGTTTTTCAATAGGGCTTTCCCTATTTTTGTGACCAAACTGGTTTATAATTGTATGCCCAAGCTAAAAACACTTGAATTTTTTCCATATTAAGTGACCAAGGCTGGCTTCTGATCCTATCGCAAGCTAAAAAAAGCCTCTTTTTCTATAATATTTCCAGCATGATTCTATATTCAAGCCGATTTCACAAACAAAGCTTGCGCTTCCCTTACCTCCTGTTATATAATAAAAGGTACTGTTAACGGTCATTACTATCATTATATGGGAAATAGTTTTGCAATTTTCTAAATAAGGAAGCTGTTTCTTACCGAAAAAGTGACCAAACCCACTTTTTAGCCCCATAATGAGCTAAAAAATAGGGCTTGTTTTTACAGATTATCAACAAGCTCTAAATCAGGCAGATATTCTATGGCAGCAATCTATGTTTTGCAAACTCTGCCGCCTTTATTGTAAGATATATATAAAATACGAAAGGAAAAATATGAGAAAATTAGCACTAAGTGATGAAATTTTACTTCAGGTTGATAAGGCTGCAAGATATATTGGCGGTGAAGTCAACTCCATAATGAAGGATAAAAAAGAGGTGACCACCCGGGTCGCATTTTGTTTCCCGGATGTCTAAGACACGATTTTTTTACCTACTCCCTTTTAAAATCACTTAGTGCTATTTGCCGTTATTTCCTACCTTTTTATCTGTATTATTTTGTGTTAGTTCGTGTTATTTAAGCTTAAAAGGGATTCAATAACACAAAATAAGCCTTTGACAAAAGGCCATTTTTGACCACCTTTTGCAATCAATTTTCTGTTTCATACTTTCGGATCATGCCCTTTTATATGACAAAATTTGATATTTTTGTAAAAAACAGGTTTTTATGCAATCTGTCAGTTATCTAATAATACTTCTTATGGTTACAGTTCGGTTTCCAGACGGCTATTGCTGGTATTTTCCTTATAGTGTTGTGGAATTACATACTGTGTTACGCAGTGCTATTTGAGCGCAAATAACACAAAATAGTATTTATACGAGAAAGTGTTACTAAAATTTATTTTCTATTGCATCTGTTCACTCATCATAAAAAGTATCTTGTAAAGGAATTCCATTAATGTTAAGATAGAATCAGATAAAAGTACTTTCACATTCATCAATCGAAAATGCCAGGAGGTGATTGCTGTAAATGGCTGATGAAAACACCCTATTGAACAGTGATTTAGAGTCACGCTACGAAAAATACAAAGGCATTATTAAGAATTTTACACTCATGAGTGATATATTTATGAGAAACGTATTCAAGCAAAGAGAATGCTTAGAATATGTTCTTCAGGTTATTATGGAAAAACAGGATCTGCGTGTAATTGATCAGATAATTCAGAAGGACTACAAAAATATGCAGGGCCGGTCAGCAGTAATGGACTGCGTTGCCAGGGACTCTGAAGGCAAACAGTTTGTTGTAGAAATCCAGCAGGATAATGAAGGTGCATCTCCAAAGAGAGCCCGTTATCATAGCGGCCTAATGGATATGAACACCTTAAATCCTGGTCAGGACTTCGATGAACTGCCGGAAAGCTATGTGATTTTTATTACCAGAGATGATACCCTTGGATATGGGCTTCCGATTTACCATATTGACAGACAAATCAAAGAATTAAATGAAGCTTTTCAAGATGAAGCACATATCATATATGTAAATTCCAAGAAACAGGATGATACACAACTGGGAAGACTGATGCATGATCTACACTGTAAAAAGGCAGATGAGATGCACAGTCCGATTCTTGCAAAACGAGTATATGAATTGAAGGAGACGCAGAAAGGGGTGGAACTTATGTGCCATGAAATGGAGAAAATTTATAGTGAAGGAATGGAAAGTGGAGAGAAACGTGGTATAGAAATGGGCGAGTTAAAAGCCAAAAAAGAAACCATCCTTTCGCTGGCTGAAATGGGAATCCCAGTTGATAAAATTGCGAAAGCCGTAAATCTCAGCGAAAAAGATGTCCAGAAATGGATTGATGAGAATTTGTGCATAATGAAATAAGTAGGATAATATTGTTGATGGGCAGGTCTGTTTCGGGCTTGCTCATTTTTCAAAGAACTTACTAATCTTTCACAAAATGAAGATTTTTATAATGTACCCTATAAGGTGGACACAACAAGCCAAAGGGATTACTTGAAATGTTGATTATCGCTAGGGAAAATAATATATGAGCGCCACGCCAGAAGAAAAAAAGAAGCGGTTACATAAAGATTTTGATATTGCCATGACAGAAGAATTCGAGAGTGAGGTGAGAGACATGTGTAATCTAAGTAGAGCTCTTGTAGACCAGGGAATTGAACAAGGAATGAAACAGGGAGTTGAAAAAGAAAAAATGTCCCTGGCCCAGATGATGATCGAGGAAAAGGAACCTGTCGATAAGATTTCAAAATATACAGGCTATGCTATCGACAAGTTAAAGGAAATTGCAGCGGCAATGGGACAGACACTTGTGTAACATATGATTTTATAGGAAGAGGCTGTCGGGAAATAGACAGTTCTAAGAGAGGGAGGGTGTGACTCATATAAACACAATTAACAAAATGAAATCAAAAATGTAGTGGGATTTGAGGAATCAAAACGACTTCCAGATGGATCGTTCTTGATTCCTTTTTCTTTACAAATCGGTTACGTTCGCAGTACTGAAATTAGTGTATAATTGTAATAGTAAAAATCACGCACAATAAAGAAATAATCGGGTTTGTGTAAAATGAAAGGAACATTATTATGAAAGCAAGAATACTGGTGATAGAAGATGAAATGGCAATCAATGATCTGCTTTGTATGAATCTGGAAGCTGCTGGTTATGAAACAGTAGGTTATCTGGATGGAAATGATGCAAGTGAAGGCGTCGTACAGGACCATGAATTTCAGTGCGCACTTGTGGATATTATGCTTCCGGGAAAGGATGGTTATACCCTTTTACCGGAATTAAAAAAGTTTGGTATTCCGGTTATATTTCTTACGGCAAAGGCTGATGTTACAAGTAAAGTAAAAGGGTTAAAAGACGGAGCCGAGGATTATATAGTAAAGCCTTTTGAAATGCTGGAGGTAATGGTGCGTTTGGAAAAAGTATTAGATCGTTATGGTACGGCACCGAAACAGATTCAGATAGACGATGTCATAATTGATACCGTAAGTCACATAGTTACGAAAAATGGAGAAGAAATATATTTAAAACCTATGGAATATAACTGCCTCATGGTGTTCGTAAAAAATCCAAATAAAGCACTTACCAGAAGCCAGATCTTGCAGGAACTATGGAATGAGGAATTCTGCGGAGAAACAAGAACTGTGGATGCACACGTTGGACGCATCAGAAAAAAACTAAGCTGGCAGGATAAAATCAAAACCATTCCCAGAATTGGTTATCGACTTGAGGTGGATTTATGAAGCTATTTACAAAAATTTTTTTACAGGTAATCTGCGTGGTGCTTCTGCTGTCATCTGGAATCTTTTTCTATACAACTTACAGGTGGAAAAATCAGAGCATACAGAATATCAACAGTTATGAAAATAGCAGGTTTCAAACAAATATTTCTAAGTTTGAAAACATGCTAATGCGGATTAAAAGTAAAACACAGGACACTGATGATAAAATCCGGGAAAAAATGATTATTTATGCTTTTCGTCAGGTATTCCACGACAGCGCCGTTTTATATCAGGATGGAAAAGAACAATATAATGGGACAAAATATGAGTTTGATCTGCAAAATATCAGAAACCTAACAAAAAACAAACATGATGGATTCGAAAATGACATCTATTGTGATAAACCACTGCTCAGCAAAACAAATGGCAACGTATTTTTGCTCTTTTATTCTTCCAGCTACAGTTCTACAGACATGAACTATCAGATCGTCACCTACAAAGATATTACCAGTGTACAAAAACAGAGTCAGACACTGTTTTATCAGGCAGGAGGGTTTACCTTGTTTCTGGTTCTGTTTGTTGGCTTTTTCCTGTTTTTGACTTTGCGGAAAATTATGGAACCGCTCACAAGGCTAAAAGAAGCGGCTGTTTCTGTAGCAAATGGAAATTATGAGATAAAAGTGCCATCAGAGGGAAAGACGGAACTGGCACAGGTTGGGAAAAGCTTTAATCTTATGACAGGTAAAGTAAGGGAGCAGATTGAAAAGCTTTCTTCCGTAAACCAGGCACAGAGACAGCTGCTTGGAAGTTTGGCCCATGAATTAAAGACACCGATGACTGCAATCATAGGATATGCAGATACACTTCTAACGGTACGCCTATCTCCCAAGAGGCAGGAGATAGCGCTTGATTATATTAGAAATGAATGCCGAAGGCTTTCCAGGCTTTCAGTGAAAATGCTGGAACTTACCGGATTATATGAAACAGGTGAAGCAGAATTTGTTCCAGTGGAAGTTCAGATGAATCAATTTCTGGAAGCTGTAAAAAAACTTGTTACTTACAGGCTTCAGGAGAAAAAAATTTGTCTTGAAATACATTGTAATCCAGAGGAGCTTAGAAAAACATTTGATCCGGACCTTATGATGAGTGCAGTGACAAATTTTATTGATAATGCAGTCAAGGCTTCCGATGAAAATTCAAAAATCGTACTGGAGGCAACCCAAAATCATTTATCCGTTCAGGATTATGGAAAGGGAATTCCAGAGGAAGATCTGAAAAGAGTAACAGAAGCTTTTTATATGGTCGATAAATCACGTTCCAGAGTAAAGGGAAGTGTTGGGCTTGGTCTTGCGCTATGCCAGAAAATTGCAGATATACATGGATTTCAGCTGGAAATTACAAGCCATCTGGGAAAAGGAACAATCGTATCTGTTTTATGGTAAATAATTGGAATTTACAGAACAGTTACAACTTGCGGAAGATTTGGTGCAATGAAAGATGCTATACTTGTGGACATAAACAGGAAGGAGAATTTATTCAACATGAGAAAAAACATAAATAAAATTGTAGGATTAACACTTTGTATAGGAATGCTCACAGGATGTGCCCAGACCCCGGAATCTTCCCTTGTAAAACCAAAAGGGAGCAAGGTAGAAAATGCTTATACAGAAACTGAAGGCGTAGATATGGTGAACGAGGACTCTTCTGAAAATACAAAGGATAAGAACACAGCGGTAAGAACAACTATTCGAGACCTGCTCAATGCTCCGGAAACCTATAAAAGTCAGACTACAGATGACAGTGCAAAACTTGTAGTGAACACGGATGCCACTGTAGAAATACCGGATGTAGAAAAGATATCCGCAATTTCTGTCACGCCTGCAGAAGTTACACAGGATCTTCTTGACCGTATTACAGATGCCTTTTTCTCAGAGGCAAAGCTGTATACATCGGATAGCTATTATACCCAGACAAAGGATGAAATCAAAAAAACGTTGGATGAACTAAAAGAAGATGTAGCAAACGGAAATCTGGATCCCTATAATTGGGGTACGGATGAAGATGGTAACCTTTACTATAATATTTATGATGATATTGAATACTGGGAAGAGCAGTATCAATCAGCCCCGGAGACGAAGACCCTGGCAGAAGGAAGACCTGTTGCAGGCTCCCAGGAGACAGAAAATGGTACTGCGGAAAATGAATTCTCCGGTGTTGCACAGATGCCGGATGGATCAGAATATTTTTACATGACATCTTCCTACGGATCCGATACCTTATCTGTCAAAATCAGAAAATTGGCAAAATCTGGCGGGGAAAAGCTGCCTGTGGACACGACCTGGTCTGATTATACTTCTTCCAGTGAAGGGGAAAAACCTACTGAGGAGTCCATTGGGATTTCATTAGATGAAGCAAAAAAAATGGTACAGGAAAAAGTAGATAAAATGGGGATTACAGATCTGCAGTTTTCAGACTGGAGTTATGCATTGTGCAATAATCTTGAAAAGGATAATAGTTTAAGTAATCTTGGAAGCGGATATGCGATTTATTACACACGTACTATAAACGGTGTTCCGATTACTCGGACAATGGCAGATGGCGGTGCTTTGGAAGATATGGACAGCACTATGGAAACCTGGTCTTATGAAAGTCTTTATTTCTTTGTCGATAAAGATGGAATTGAAAGCATGTATTATTCAAACCCTTATACCATAGGAGAGACAAAAACAGAAAATTTAAACCTTCTTCCATTTTCTGAGATTATGAAAACATATGAAAAAATGATGGTAGTGACCAATGCAGATAATATGGAATATGAAAAATCAAGAGTTTATGATGTTGACCGGATTGTTCTGGGCTATGCAAGAATTTATGAACCATCCACAGATCCGCATACAGGTCTTCTGGTTCCCGTTTGGGATTTCTTTGGAAGCAGAAAAGTGGAAGGTGACTATGATGGGAATAGTTACTCGGACATCACAGACTATCCAAACTGGAGCTTCCTTACCATTAACGCCGTGGATGGCAGTATTATAGACAGGGATCTGGGCTACTGATATGAAGCAGGTACTTGGAATTGTACATTACAATTTCTTTGGCTATTTTCGAAATCCAAAAGTCATTTTTACCTTCCTTCTGGAATTTGTACTTAGCTTTCTTCTCACTGGAAGAATCATGGTTGTTATGGAAAACTATGATACACCGGTACAGGCTGTAGAGCCATTTCTTTGGACCTTTGGGGATGGAACAGCAGTACTGCTCAGTTCTCTTCTGTTGCTTCTGTTGTTCTCAGACCTGCCAAAGATGACACCAGTTACTCCATATCAGTTAATTCGAACAACAAAGAAAAAATGGCTTTTGGGACAGTTTATTTATATTATTCTTGTGACTGCTCTTTATACAGTATTGATGCTGCTATTTACATCTGTACTGTGTATGAAGGACAGTTATCCGGGCAACCTGTGGAGCGAGACTGCTGCCATGCTCGGATATTCTGAACTGGGGAAAAACTTGCAGGTCCCCTCTACAGTAAGAGTCATGGAGAGTATCTCTCCGTATGGCTGTATGCTGCAGGTTTTTCTCCTGTTATTCTGCTATTCCCTGACACTTGGTTTTGTGATCCTTGTTGGAAATCTTTATAAAGGAAAAACAAAAGGCATGGTGTTTGGACTACTTTATAGTGTATTTGGATTTTTACTGGAACCCAGTGTGGTAGCCGCAATTTTGCATAAGGAAAAATATGAAATGTATCAGGTGAATGTACTGATCTGCTGGATCAGTCCTTTGAACCAGGCTGTATATGGAAAACATAACTTTGGCTATGATCCATTACTTCCGACCATCTGGCAGTCCTGTATGTTCTTCGCAGGTATTTTATTTGTTCTTATGGTTCTGGCACTTCGCAGGATGAAAAAATATCCCTTTGAATTTCTGGGAGAAAAAACATAATCAGAAAGGGAAATATCTATGCGGGTAGAAACAAAACGTATGCTTCTTGGCAGAAGTTTCCTGGCGGCATGGTTGATTGCCTGCTTTTCTATCGCAGCAGGTCAGACTTATCCAAGTTTGAAAAAAGCATTAACATGTGGAACTTTTATCAGCCTGCTGGATGGTTCATTGAAAAGTCAGATGGTATCTTTTGCCATCCCTGTAGCTGCGGTACTGCCGTGGAGTGATTCTTTTTTACAGGAGTATAAAAGTGGATTTTTAAAAGCTGCATTTCCCAGGACAAACCGCAGGCTATATGTGGAAGGAAAAGTCTTTTCTGTTATGACATCTGGATTTTTAGTCTGGATATTTGCTATAAGCACCATACTTCTTGTTAATTTTGTTATATTTTATCCTATGGAAATAAAAGGCAGCTTTCCAAAGGAACAGTTTCTGGAGCTGCTTATGAAAGCACTTAGGATGGGACTGATCGGAAGTATTCTAAGCACTTTTGGTGGAATCTGTGGTACCTTATGGAATTCAGCTTATATGGCATATGGGATTCCTTTTGTCAGCTATTATTTTGGAATTATACTTCATGACCGCTATTTCAAAGACCAGATCTGGTTTTACCCAGTGGAATGGATTCTGGCAGATGGAAACTGGGGAACGGATAAAGCGGGATTGTGGTTATTTCTGCTATTATTTTTATTGGTGTTAATGGGAATTTTTGGAGGTGTTTTAAATGGAAAAGTGGAAGAAATCTGAATTTCAAAATACCTGTGTGAAAATAGAACACGTAACCAAAAGGTTCGGGGAAGATCTGGTATTAAAAGAAGTAAATCTTACCTTAAAGGTGGGACAGGTTTACGGCGTTGTAGGAAATAATGGCTCTGGCAAAACAGTACTTATGAAATGTATCTGCGGATTCCTTCCTGTTACCACAGGCACCATCCGTGTTTTCGGAAAAGAAATTGGTCGTGATGTAGATTTTCCAGAAAGCCTTGGTGTCATCATTGAGACGCCTGGCTTTCTTACCCAGTATACCGGTGTAAAGAACCTGGAAATACTGGCAGATATGAAAAGAATGATTTCAAAGGCAGATATCCGCCTGATCCTAAAAAAAGTAGGACTGGATCCGGATATGAAAAAGCCGGTTGGAAAGTACTCTCTTGGAATGCGGCAACGCCTTGGGATTGCACAGGCTATTATGGAAGATCCTCGCTTCCTGATTCTGGATGAACCATTTAACGGTCTGGATAAACACGGCGTGGCAGAGATCAGGGAACTTTTGCTTGATTTAAAGGCAGCTGGAAAAACCATTTTATTGGCAAGCCATAATGATGAGGATATCCGGATTTTATGTGATCACGTATATGAGATGGATGGCGGAATTTTAAGAGAAAGGACAGCCTGAAAATGGGAAAAAAATTTGTGAAAACCACATTCGCAATATTAAGTTTCATGATGCTTCTGCCGACATCTGTTTTTGCAGAAGATGCAGGGAATATGGAAGCTGCTTTTGTGGGAGAGTCTGTTCTGGAAGCAGATCAGTCAGCTTCTTATAGTGATGCAGACAGTACATTGCCTTTTGAAGAGGAAAAAAACAATCCTACAGATGAGAAGATTCCGGAAACTGAGGAACAGACTCCTAAAAAAACGGATTCGGAAAATCAAAATTCTGACCTGGATGGATTTATATCAGGAGACGCTTCTGCTGAGGACGAAAAGAAGACAATCCATGTCATAATAGAAAATGGAAATACTGATACAGATAATGGAACACAGATTACAGATCCTGTTATAGATAGTGGGGATTATTCTGCTGGAGAGTATAGTGGAGGCGGTTCTTCTGCCAGCTCGTCTGGTGAGAAAATACTACATAAACCGCAGGTTCTTTTAGAGGATAACAATCTTTCCGGACAAAATCTAAAAGCAGGCTCTGTCACAGAAATGTCACTGACATTCCGGAATAAAAGCCGTAGCCAGAATGTATTTGGTCTAAAGATTTCTATTTCTGCGGATACAAAGGGAATTGAATTTGAGAGAAACTCTTTTTATGTTCAGAGACTGACTCCAGGAGAAGCAATTACCCTGAAGCAAAAGGTCACTATAGCAGAGGACTGTACTCCAGGTCAGGCAACAGTTTCTTTTTCTCTGGATTACGAAGATTCAAAAGCGACGGGCGCGACAGGTACAGAAACGCTGTCCTTTCAGATCACTCAGCCGGCGCGTGCAAAACTGGAAGCTTCTGATATTCCTTCCGTTTTATATACCATGGATACGGTAGAAATTCCGGTGAAAGCAATGAATCTTGGAAGGGATAAGATATATAATGCAAGTGTCCGGCTGGAAGCAGACGGATTGAACCCAAAAGAGTCCGCTTTTTTAGGAACATTAGAAGCTGGAACCGCAGTACAGGGAAGTCTCCGTGTGTATGTAAAAGGAAAATCAGAAGAAGATGACGGTTCTTTTCCTGGCAGGATTACCGGAAAACTGATTCTTACTTATGAGGATGCAGCCGGCAATTCCTATGAGGAAAGTACAGAGTTTGAGTCTGAGATTAAAGAAGCTAAAATCCAGTCTTTAAAAATAGAGGATGACCAGGAAGAAACAAACAGCTGGTGGTATTCCGTTATTGCAGTTATTGCAGTACTGCTTGTTTCTGTGATTCTACTTCTTTTGGGTAAGCTTCATAAGAAAAACATACTTCTGGAAGAAACCAGAAAGGTGGATGCCCATTGAAAAAGAATAGAATAGATAGTTTTACCTGTTTTGTAGGTTTTCTTCTGATATTGGCATTATTTTTCTCTATAAAGCTTTTTGCAGGAATACAGGATGGGAAAAAACAATACTTGGCACTGGTTTCCCTTGGAGACCTTACTTATGATGATGATTTTTTGAAAAAGGCAAAAAAAATAGAAGGGATAAAAGAGATATGGCCCGTTGTGGAAATTCCAGTAACCATCAAGATTGAAGATTATACGGAAACAGCCACCTTTTTAGGAATAGATCTGAATGCGTTTGGAGAAAATCCAGAGCAGAATGATTTAGGAAATACACCGGTGTTGTTGCTTGGAAGTAAAGCATTGCAAAACATGAAAGACTCAAATAATCATTTCATTTCAAAAAAACAACAGGAAAAATTCCTGCAAATGGGAGAAAATCTAACCATTTCTTATGCACTTGCTGGAAATACAAAAGAGCTTTCTGGCGCGGCAGATCATCTGGTATCCTTGACTGGGCACGAAGAAAATGAACAGCAAACTGTTTATCTTCCATGTAAAGTAACTGCCGTAACGGAAAATGAAGATATCTATATTCCTTTATCACAGGCGCAGGAGCTTTGCAGTGAGATGGGTGAGCCGCTTAAAATTACAAAAATTTATTTGAAAGTGAATGGAAAAATGAATCTGGAGAAGGCAAAAAAATTATTTGAATAAGGTATTCTTGCAAAATTAATTTGTATCAATCTCTGGTATTCATTTGACTAACTATTGTATTTTGTGCATGTTTTATGTAATTTTATCCATGTACTTATTTAAAAGAAAAGTATATACTTTATTCTTGTAAATAAAAGTATTTTATTCCCCTAAGGCTTGCTCCATTGTCTGCATGACAGGCAATGGAGGCCTTCTTCCAACGTATTAATCATAATAAATTGGTATTTTTGTAAATTGTACCATATAATGGAAAACTGTTAGATTGTGATCTTTTAGATACAATTTAGCAGTTTTTTATATGATGGAAATCCAATACAAAAAACCACTTTTTCATGCTATACTTCATTTATGAATTATAGCAAGAGCAACACCAATAAAAAGGTCTGGGCAGGTTTCCGTTTTGGGAAAGAATGTAATTTATAGTAAATGAGTAGAAATTGCGATTGTTTTTTGGTACAATATATTGATTAGTAGTGAAATAGCTGGCGGGATTTATGCGTAAGAGTGAAACTTTTATCCTGCCTTAGCCGAAGATATCCCAGACTTTGTTCGGGAAAAGGGTGTGAATATATGGTAAAAATTATTTCAGACAGTACCTGCGACCTTTCACAGGAATTATTGCGAAAATATGAGATTGACATTCTTCCGCTTCATATTCTTCTGGGTGATAAAGAATATGAAGATGGAAAAAACATTACTCCGGATCAGATCTATGCCTGGTCTGATGCAAACAAGACAACACCTAAAACTTCTGCACCTGCCCTGGCAGATGCCATGGAGCTTTTTCGCCCCTATGCAGAGGCTGGAAGGGAAATTGTCTGCTTTTCTATTTCAGCAGGTATGTCCACTTCTGGAAATGTGATGCGCCTTGCTGCTGAAGAACTGGGGGCTTCTGACCGAATAA